>Ga0307380_10009327_pt1 | contig 12467 bp, 13 predicted proteins | sample UN3MG_FD_202239 | JGI IMG/M metagenome (GOLD analysis project Ga0307380, IMG submission 202239) | Soil microbial communities from Risofladan, Vaasa, Finland - UN-3 | ecosystem: Environmental > Terrestrial > Soil > Coastal area > Acid sulfate soil | place: Finland: Risofladan, Vaasa | collected... | reverse complement strand
ACCTGGGCTATGAAAAAGGTACCGGCGCCGGCACGATTCGAACAGAACGCAAATTGAAACGCCAAACCATGCCGGCGCAAATGCAAAGGGTCGTGGATGCCATGGAGATCCTGGAGCGTGGCGAATATATCACGCCGATCAGCAGGACACCGGTGGGCCTGACTGAAAAGCCCTGGGTGGCCGCTGTAAAACGAGCGGCCGGTATTCTTCCGGCGGATGTGGCCAAGGCATTTGACGAAGAACGCGAGATCGAGCGGCTGAAGCAACGATACAAAAGCCTGTCATCGGACCTGACAGAACGTTGGGCGGAAGCCGTAAAAAACGGTGATCCGGAGAAAATGGACCGGACCATCCGAAAAGTTGTTCATAACGTAACTGATGCGCTGGATCGATTGTCGGCGGCAAAAAGCCCGGATCAAGTGACCCGAGCCATGACAGACCTTTTATTCTGGCAGGCCTGGATCGAAAAAGATGAAAAATTTAAAAATGCCGTTTTAAGAAAACAGATTCCCAGGCAGATTATGAAAAAAAGAAAATTGCCGAAGTATCTGCAGCCCGAAGCGGCGGCGCCGTAAACTGAAACACGATTTGTTAACTTTAACTTAACAAATGTAAATGGAAGTTAACAAACAGACTTCCAAATTCAGGGGATTAATGGATAGTTTTCTAAAAATATTGCCGGTGATCATCATGGTCGAATGTTTTGCCGCATCCATTCCGCTGTTTATCTGCCAGAGATGGGGCAGCGGTGTTTATTGGTTTGCCGCAGGGATGCTCAATTTTGCGATTATCTTCGGTGTTAAAAAGTATGGATAAAGCGATGATATTTAAAAAACGCGATCATGAGCGATTATTGTCGATTAAAGGAAACGGTGTCTTTCTGCCGGCGCCGCATCGATGGCGATCCGGATCCGCGCTGCAGCTGGCCGATCGGCAAAGACGGAATCAATAAAATCAATATGTTACAAAATGGTTGTAAAATTGAATAAAAAAAACGCAAAAATTTTACAAAAATTGAGTTCTCTTATTTTCATTCATTTACTTCGATTCTCTAATAAAAATGGATAATGTATATGTTAATTTAATGTTCAAGGTGATTGTTTTGGGTATGCTTGCATGGGCATTGAAGGGATATATCGTGGAACGGACCAAAAAAGTGAAAGCAAAAGATCAATATTTGACCCAGGAAGAAATAGAAACGCACTGTGAAAAAGAGCATCAAAGACTGAAAAACAGCCTGGTTTCAAAAATCGATCATTTGGGCGAATTGATCAAGAAGGACCTGGACCACGGCAACGAGAAGTTCGATAAAATTCAAAAAGACATCGATATTCATAAGACATTGCTGGCGGATGTAGGTTCAACGCTAAAATTGTTGGCTGAAAAAAACGGTATAAAGATAAACTAAAAAAACGGATTCCATTCGGATAGGCCGTCCGGATGGAGAATTGAACAAAAAAGGCGCTGGTACGGGCGTATCCCCGAACCACGCGCCTTTTTTGTTTTACCAAATGTATTACCGGGAGAGAAAAGATGAAAAGATTTATTAAAAAACCGATGGTTATTATCTCATTTCTGTTTTTCGCGCTTCTGGTTTCAGCGCTGCAGTTCACGCCGCCTGAAATCATATATAAAACCTTTATCCGGCCGGCGGCGGCGTCAAATATTACCGATCTATCCGGCATTACCGGGCATGTCGGCAAGGAAGATATTAAATGGGGTACCGGCCTGGACACCGATACCTTCACGGTCCCGACCTATACCGGCGGTACGGTTATGTTGACCAAACTTCCGTCTCTATATGCCAATGCCGCATCGATCATCAAGGGCAAATGGTATGTATCGGCCATGGCCGGCGATCACGGCAATGCGGCATTAACCGGATCCCTAGCCTGGGTGATCAATACCCTGGGCGCGGATCCGGCCAATATCGATCTGCCCGGCAATCAAACGTATTCCCTCACCACCAACCTGGCCATACCGGAAACCATTGTTCTGGATTTCCAGCGCGGCGCCATCCTGGGCGGTACCGGCAACATTTCCGGATCCGGATTAAAACACATCCAGGCTGGTTCATGGCAAATATTTTCAACGACCGGAACCATCACCTTTCCGGATGGATCCAAACTAGAATCCTCCTGGTTCGCTAATTTTGAAACGGCGGTAAACGCTACAGGCACATCAAACACCATGCTCAACGCCGACGATGCTTCTATCATGTCAGTAGCCGTGACTGTGCCTGCTACCTGTGCCGTGATTATTCAAAAGGGCGGTTCAATAGATCAGGCCGGAAATGCTTTGACATTTGCCGGACCTGTGATTTTTCAAGGCGGCACCATAGATAATGATGCGGCGCTTACCTTCAATGGGCCGCTTACCATGTCTGGCGGTACTATAACTCAAACAGCGACGATCACCATAAACAAAAGTTTTGAAGCGGGAATTTATAATGTTGGTTTTGATCCATCTTATACCGTTACTTTTGCTATGGGTGCAGTTAAAGAAGTTTACTCTCAATGGTGGGGGGCAAAAGGGGATGGCACAACAGATGATACAGCAGCATTCACAGCCACCTTTGCCACATCTAATGCAGGAACATATCCGATTCCAGTAAAACTTGTAAACGGAAATTATCTAATTACTGACACACTCACCGTAACAAGCGGTATGATTATTGAGGGCAGCAATAAATCTATCTATTCAAACTCTCAAACAGGTATAGACGATAAACCTGCTTGTCTTATTACATTTGCTCCGACAGCATCAAAAGATTTGTTCTCTATCCATGAGATAACTCCAGCGACAGGAAATTACGCATCGAACATCCGTATAGCTGATCTTGCTATAAAAGGAAATTCAACAGGAGGCGTGACCGATAGTAGATATGCCCTCAATTTAGACATGGTAGCCCATAGCACCTTTGAAAATCTTGCTATTAGTAGGTTCGTGAAAGGTCATTATGCAACCCAAGCAATGACGAACCGCTTTACGAATGTTTACATTGGATATTGTGTTGAGGATTGTATCTATTATGAGATAGGCGGTAATTGGAGCACATCGGATGTTTGGAATGAGTGCATTTTTCGTCAGACTCCTAGTGCAGGAACAATAACAAAAGGTTTTAATATTACCTTTGATTCCTGCCTGTGGGAAAGTTTGGGAGTTGGGCTTATAATTTATCGAGAATGTTCCGAGATCGTATTGATTAATCCATACGTTGAAAATGTGCCAACAGTTGATGAAGGAACTGTTTGGAATGTTGGCAATTATGGAACGACCACATTCGCTGGAAATAATTTCAGTGTTTACGGTGGTGTCTCTATAGGGCGGATAGCCACCTATGGAGGGAAAACGGGAACGTGGATGAATGTAAATTATATTTCAGGCGTTCGTGTTATTGGAGGGCATATCCAAAATTACACGATTGGGTTAGCTTCCAACGATGTTGATAATACTCCGGAGGATTCTGTTTACATATCAGGGCCATCCTTTGATGATGTTGATGTTCCTTTTTATGATTTGGCTGGAAAAATGTGGGGAAGTTATCCAACTGGAGGGTTAGATGGCACTATTGCTCCCGAACTTGCTTTTAATAGCCTTATTATGGGTGGACACAATATTCAATATGGGGCAACTGCTCCCGCAGCTGGAACATGGGGCATTGGAGATCAAATATGGAAAACCGCACCGGCAGGAGCCGCAAGTCCTGGGTGGATATGTACTGAGAGTGGGACCTTTAGTGCAGCGACAGACAGCACAGGGGATACGGATGGCTCAACAGCAGTAATCACGGGTATGACAGATACCTCTGATTTTGTTTTAGGTCAATATGTTGATGTATCGGCAGGATTTCCAACAACGGGACCATATAAAATAATAAAATTAACAACGACAACCATGACCATAGATACAGCATCCAATTCGGCGCAGAGTAATATTACAGTTGATACATCTGATCCAGTATGGAAAGCCATGGCGGATTTGGGAGCATAAAATGAAAACAATCACAGCAGACGAAATAGAGAAAATTGTTCTGGAAGCCTGGCCCCTGCACGACTTAAAAATTTACTGGTAATACAATATCAAAAAAACAGAAAGGCCGGATTTTTCAATCCGGCCTAACTTATTGATTTTATTTGGTCGGGACGAGAGGATTTGAACCTCCGACCCCAGCGTCCCGAACGCGGGGTATCATCAATTAAATCAATTAATTACAATTGATTGCGGCATAAATTTTTTGGTAATACTTTGATTTTTTTAGTTACCAAACTGATTAGGGATTTCTAAAGCAGGAAGCTTGTTAACCAATTCTCGAAGCTTCTCAATATCAGGTTCATTTTGAAATCTTTTTAATCTCAACTTGCTTTTACTTCTTATATTGGAAGGCAAGAATTTATCCGCATTATGATGAGTAACTGAGATTTTTAAATAATGACAAGATTTAATGATTTTTTCCAAAATAATTGCATTGCTTTTTCCGAATAAATGAATTCGTAAATGTTTTTCGGGAAAATATTTACTGTAAACAAATAATTGCCCTATAGCCTTTTTCCAGCTTCTTACATTTTTTACTTCGATTATTTCATCCGGGGTCAATATGTCTATTCTTCCGGATTTTATGGTTACCTGAGACTCAACTTTTTCTTCATCATACCATTCTGCCAATTTGGAATAAAGCTTTCCTGCTACTTGAGATTCTTTGCTTGTTTTAGAATTTGGCATAGATTGATTTTTTGACGAATCATTTTTTCTTATATAACTATTTAAAGATAGAGCCTTATTTCTCAATCTGGCTTTCTTTTCACCTTCTAATCCGCGCCCGAAATATTCACGGGAATAGCCGCTTTTTTTGGATTTGTCACGATATTGGACTATCCATCTGCCGTCTTTTAGTTGATGAACGCTCATTCCGGGATCTCCAAAAGCCAAGTTTATTGAGCTTAGAACTTAATTTGATGGCATTTGTAAACTTATATTCATAAAGGTTTAACCGATTCTCGATGATTTTCGCGTATAGGGGGCCGTAGGCAGGGTAAGATTGCAGTAAAACATTACCTCAGCGCCACGAGGTCGGCCCATATGTGCTGAGTAGGAAATATCGAATTCCGCATAAGCCTCACCCGTGTAAAGCTTCAGTATTTCAGGGACGTTGTCGTAGGTTACAATCCAAGGAAAGGATATTGAACGAATAAGGGACGCCATACTTGCGTGGTCGGCTGGTGTGTAGTAATTACTATACAAAAGCTTGCCTTTATTGAAATAAGGAGGGTCAAAATATAAAAGGCATTTCTGCGGTAGCGACGGAGTGAGCTCGGTGATTAGTTCCCATGCATCAAGATTAAACAGTTTAATCCGACCCCCATATTTGGCGATCAGACTAATTCTTTCGAGCAGATCTTCCTTATTAAAACGGGCATTCAACTTATACGGACCTTCCTGGTTTTTACCACCAATAACTCCAGCTTGAAGAATGCCGGATCGATTTGTTCTGTTTAGGAAAAACGTAGCAAAACCAATATCTGTTACAGAGTGTTGTTCAGGGCAGGCATGCACTAATTTTTGCTCCCCCCACACCTGCATAGTCACAGGGGTATCTTTAATTCTACGGGAAAGAGCTTCCGTGTCGTTGAGCACGGACCACCAAAAGGCGTGGATCAGAGGGTCTATATCATTAATCACAACTTCCCAGACATACCCCTCGAGCAATAAAGTTAGGGCTACTGCTGCTCCACCAGCGTAGGGCTCCACATATGTACCGTCGCATAGGTTGTTGTACCGGCAAAGCTGTTGAATAAAAGGGGCAAGCTTACCTTTTCCCCCCGGATAGCGAAGTGGTGAAAAATGATACATAATTGGCCTCTAAATGTGATGTATAACAGAACATATTTATTTTGGCCAGTATTATTCCCAACATTTTACCAGGAAGAAATAAATATTATCCCAAAACGTGCATACCTCGCGTGGATTAGGGTTATAATCAGGATTATGGACCCATGCGTGAAGTGTGTGTGCAGAAATTAATTCCTCGGAACTACTCATTTTTACAAGTTGTTCGCGTTGTGGTTGTTTAATTGTTTCGACACTTTCCATATATTTTGCAGTTGCGGTGATACGTTGATGGAGTTTTGTTTTGCGGGGAATTGTATTTTTTTCCATATAACAATCAACACTACGTTCAAGAACCAGGCGGAGGAGCACACCAGCAGCTATGGTGGCATCACGCACATCAATTCCCGAAGATAGTTCCACAAGGACGGTGTTGAGTTTAGTCTCGCTACCAGGCACAGGAAGTCCCACTCCTCGTTTAATAACTCTTTTTCGATCCCACGGTGGTTTGCTTTTGACAGGAATCTTGGATGCACTCGGCGTCTTTCCACTTGTTGGTTGCACTCCTGATGGTGGGACAGGCTTGGGCAGCGGTGTAGGTTCCTCGAGACCTCTAGGCCCAAACAGCTCACCTATATATTCCTCACGGTCTTTATCATCGAAGACGTCACTTACTTTTTTTCTATCCTTAACTTTAGTGAAATCAATAATTATTTCCTTCAGGATATTTAAAACTTCCTCCTCCTTACCAGTAAAATAAAATTGTTGTCCATCCCAGAGGATTCCGATTCGCCTACTCACCTCGGAATCCTGGAAAAGCCGTTGCATAGTACTAATATATACTTTTCCCGCTTCAGCCACCCCTTTTTTTTCAAGATATCCGCAAACCGCCCTTGCCAGTGGGTATCTTAACTTTCCGTCCATATCGGCCTGTAAATTATCTTGAGCCCTTGCGTCCCAATCAACTTGACCGACGCCTCCTTGCATACCCAGATGTTCTAGTTTTCTATACTCGATTATAGTTGCTTCGTCCGCAGTTAGACAGTCGATTTTTTCCGGAACCATTCCCGATGCAACGGTTTTTTTAATAGCCTGGAAAGAGCGCTTGTAATTGTCTGGAGCTTCTGCAGGATTATTAAGGACTTTAAGTGTCGCTATTCTTCTGTTGCCATCTCGCACAACCCAGCGTCCCTGTTCGTTTTTAGACACCACTACGGGTTTAGGTGAAAGTCCATTTTTCGCAATATGTCCGGCGAGCTTAGTCATTTTCGACCCAAATTCCTTAAACATAATTTCGATACAGTCAATTTGGCTTTCGAGAGGGCCGAGTCGATAGTTATTCTGGTCAAGCAGAATTTCGGAAACTGGTATTGGACCTGTTCTCTGAAATTTTGATCGCATCGTTTATTCCTTTCTATTTTTGGATGGTCCAGTGTTTGTGGCAGATATTTTTGATGTCGTTTATTTTAAAGTTTTCCAAAACCATGAGGAAAAGACTGAATATCCAGACCAGGAAAGTGGTGTAAATGATTTTGAGAAATAGTTCCATGGCGGGTCCAAGGTTTTTATTTTTGAGAAACTTATAATTTTACGTGCGTACCAACTTTCCCATCATATTATCAATGAATTTGGATTTTTTAAAAAATATTTGTTTGCTTATGAGTTTTCTTTGCCTTTTTATCTGCCTTTTTAAATGTGGCAGGAGCAAATGTAGGATGTTCAAGTTTTTTGCCACTAAGTAATTCTTCAATAGTTAAAATCTGTAATCTCGGAAATTTATATTTAGGAAAGAGTTCGGGCACATAGAATCCTGCTGTAGCTGCCTCTTTAAGCATTGGCTTGGTAGGTTTATCTAATATGATCAAAGATCCAATAGCAGCATTTTCACGTTCCATAACACCTTTTAAATCTCTAACATAAGCGGGGCCAACCTTACCGCTTTTAACTTGTATAACAACTTTTTTGGGTCTTTTGCTACCATCAAAGAATAAAATCTCCCCATCAATACCTTTATCGGCGCCTTTTTTTTTGTCTTGAGCTGGACGGGCACCAACCAAACCTAAAGCCCACCATTCAAATTGATACCGATTTTCATTTGCTAGAGCGTAGGCACCTCCTAAGTCTTTTGGATCACCTAATACCTGAAAATCAGACAATTCAGGTAAATACTTATGGATAAAAGCATCATTAAGTCTGTTTTTGATAAGAGTTATCGCCAGATGAGTGATGTCAATACCTATCCACTTTCTATTAAGCTGTTCAGCAGCTATGATTGTGGTGCCACAACCACAAAAAGGATCAAGTACAACGTCACCTTCATTACTGCTGACTTCAATGATACGCTCAAGAAGTGCATCTGGTTTTTGCGTAGGAAATAACTGTTTAACTGGAGCAAGACGCTTGATATTCCAAACATCATCTTGACGAACACCTTCAGACTCTTCTTTGCCTGTTTGAGAGGGGAGGCGCTTACCATCCTCGTCATACCCTGAAATGATTTTAGCAGAACCAAATCGTTTCAATGTCGAAGGAGCACGTTCCATAAAAATTTGATTGAATGTCCGATCGCGTGTATCTGATTTTGAATAAAAAAATAAAATATCGTGATTTCGTTGAAAAGTATAACTTCCAGACGACCATTTGCGATAATGCCAAACAATTTCATTTATAAAATTATTTGCTCCAAACACAGCATCCATTAACAACTTCAAATAATGACTTGCCGTCGGATCACAATGAAGATAAATACTTCCAGTTGGTTTCAACACTCGGTGTAATTCTAAAAGTCGAGGTGCCATCATTGTTAAATAGGCCATCATATCATTTCGTCCAAGGAATACTTGATACGCCTCTAAAAGATTAGCTATTTTTGATGGGCCATTCTTTATCACATCATAATAGACTTCTTCGGATTCTTGACTCCAATGCCACGTATCTTCAAAAGCTGAAATTTGTGCAGCTGATTGTGTGCCGTTTTTTTCATCATAGAGTACGTTATAATTAGCTTTTGAGTTAAATGGGGGATCAAGGTAAATTAAATCGACGCTTTCAATGGCAACATGTGCCTTTAATATGTCTAAATTGTCACCAAAAAATAATTTGTTCACATCCATATTAGCTCCGTCTAAAAATGTGGTTGGTTACATCAAAAAATTATTAAGGTATTTCAGCATGGAATCTTTTGTATTATCAATCCGGTAGAGTTAATTCCGGAAGTTTGTTTATTGTTTTGCGGTGCAGCTTGGTGTTTGTGTGCTGGTAGATCTTCATGGTGGTCTCGGTCCGGGAATGACCCATGATCTCGGATGCTGATTTTAGATCGCCTTCTTCGCCTAAAACAGTGGTGGCGAAACTGTGCCTGAAATCGTAGATCCTGAGTCGGCGGGTAATGCCGGCTCTTTTTTTTGCGGCGTTGAATGCGGTTTTTATTCGTTGTACCGGACGGCCGCGGTACGTTATGATTTCAGGTATTTTTTTGTCCTTATCTTCCACCTTCCATTTTGTCATCATTTTTAGAAATGCCGGATGAATCGGTACAAGCCGCGATCGCGGCCCTCCCTTGCGGGATGATCTGACCAGGATGGTTTCAGCTTCAAGATCCACGGCGGTCCATTTCAAGGACAGCAATTCTTTTTCACCCGGTCGCAGTCCGGTGTAAAAACTGATTAGCAGACAGCGGCAAAGGTGATCGGCTGAATGTATGATGAGATCCCGGATCTCATTTAACGTCGGCGGTTCGATGATGGCATCGTCGCGTTTGGGTTTTTCGTAATTGGCCAGGGGATTGCTTTTGATGTATTCGCGCTTGACCGCCCAATTCAGGATGGCCAGGATATCGCTGATCTCGCGGTGCACTGTTGACCGGGTGATTTTCCGCGGATCGCCGTTTTCATCCAGGAGGATTTTGCGTTTTCTGTTTTTTTGATGCCCGGTCCAGACCGTTACGTTTTGTTTGAGGCGTTTTGCAATGTATTTATCCATCCGCCTGGGGGATATCTTGACAGCCTGGAAATGTCCTATTTCCGGCAGGATAACACCATCTAATTTATAAAGAAGTGCATCCATGGAGGTTTTTTCCATGGTGCCGAGTTTGGCAGCCATGTACTCAGTCGCAAGGTCTTCGAATTTTTGGGATGATGCTCGAGGTGTGCGGGGGGTGTAGGATCCGAGATTCAGTTCGTCGTTTCGTGACCGGGCCTGTTTTTCGCCTTCCAAGCCGCGGCCGAAATATTTGCGGGAATAGCCGCTTTTTTTGGATTTATCTCTATATTGAACTATCCAGCGGCCGTCTTTGAGTTGATGGACTGACATATTTTTCAGGCCGACTCGAGATAGTTATCATATTCCCGGCGGCAACGGCGCCTTTCCTGTACACCATCCGGCGGCTGGTATTTATTCATTATCTCCTTAAATTTATCCAGCTGGTCTTTAAGCTTTTTGTTTTCGGCCTCCCGGGCGGTTAAATTTTTAACCATCTCATAAACTGCATCGATTTTTTGCATCATGCCGAGGAGCAATTTGGCCGCAGGCATTTTATCAGGATCCTCATCTATCATCCGGCCAAACCCAGGCATTGGCTTTTCAGAGATCGTCGATTCGGGAGTATCTGGGGCTTCTATGGAAACAAATTTGTCACCTTTGCCAGTTTTAAGCCATTCTTCGTTTATAATTTTTCCCTTATCATTATCAATTAGAGGATCAAAATAAATCGCATATTTCGGTCCTTCGCCCCTAGCAAGCCACTTTAAATTGACATAAAAAAAGGCAGCAAGGCTCATTACGTTAATTTTGATAGGTTTGCAATTTGGCTTAAGATATCGACTAATTGTAGCCTGACTAATACCGGTTCCCTTGCAAACGTCGTTCTGCGTTAAATTTCTTTCATCCAATAACCGTTTTAGGTTGTTAGAAAATGTCTTCCCATCAATTAAATTATACATATGAATAATTACCTTGACATATAATATACATATGTATATTATATCGTATCAAAAGGATTCAGCACATTTTTAAAAAACACGTAACATAAGGAACGCGTAAAGGCAATGGAAAAAAGTCGTAATCATTTGGCAGTCATACAGCTTAAACTTTTGGGATATCCCATAAAAAACATCCGGAAAGCACTCCCCAAATTAACCGACATCGAGCATAAAGATGCGGCCAAAATTGCTAAAACATCCCGCGAAAGCATTACTCAGCACATTGGCGGAAAACGGAAAAATCCCGAGATTCAGGCTAATATTGCCAAAGTTTATAACGTGCCTGTTGAGGAATTATTTCATGGCCCTGAAAAAACTCACGCCAATTGAGAAGGCCGTACATGCCGTTGACGGCGCCATCAAAGACCTTCAGCTGCAGCGCCTGGAATTGCTGGCTCTTCTTCCCCCTAAAACTCCGTCCAGAATCAAGGGATATATCATCGATCCCCGGACCGGCGAAAAGCGCTGGTGGAATAAAAGATCGGAACTTGAATATAAAAAAAAGAAAAGCGGGCTTAAAGCCGTAAAGGGTTAAACTGCCATGTGCCAGATAAAATTAGACTTCACCAAGAGCACCATCCGGAATATTAATCAATACTTCCAAGCATCTGAAAATGAGTCCTTAGATCCAAACACAGGTTTTACCGTAAAATTTACTCCCACACAGAAGCAAGCCCTTAAAAATATAATGAGAGAGCACAATATTCAGGCTTCTACTTTTTTGAGAGAAGCTATGGATGTTTACATAGAAATTTTTCCTTATAGAGACAAAATTAAACGCCATAAGGGTCTTTTGAACGATTTATTCAAGATTATCTTAAAAAATTTGTCATGTCAGGTGCACTTTGGGGCTATTTGGTGCACCAAGGTGCACTTTGGTGTACTTCGGGGTTATTTGGTGCACCTTAGATAAAAACAGAGAGTTATGGAGATGGAAAATGAATTTTGATGAATGGTTTAAGAAAAAATATCCGGGAATAGAATTATATCTCTGGCAGGAAAAGGCAATCCGGGAATTTTTGTTTGCAGCGTACCCGGATCAGCAAAGGGCAATGGGTATGACGTTTTGCCTGAAGGTTTTGAGTGAATTCACTTGTGAGCACGGAACCGATTACGAGCTGTAAGAAATCACATTTTTTTCCTGCGGGTGATTCGGATGGTGGCTGAACGGATATTGCCTCAAAAAAAGCCAGGGTATCATCCGCGGGGTTAACCAGGGGGGACCAAATGCCGTCTGTAAAAATTGGACAGATTAAGAGTTGGATCCTGGGTTCTATGTATGCTGCTGGAATTCTCATCGCCGGATCTGACGGCGATTGGTTCCCCTGGTTTAATTATGCCGGCCTTTTTATCGTCGGCATTTTTATGTTGGTGGTCACAAGGATTTTTTCAAATCACAAAATTGGGAGAAAATGAAAAATGAGAAAAGCAATGTTGATTTTTGGAATTTTGCTGCTTTTGCTGCTTCCGGTGCCATCCGCCCAGGCGATCACCTGGCATATGGCCGACCAGGCAACCGTGGGTTGGACAGCACCGACGAAATTTGCGAGCGGATTAGACATCCCGGCCAGTGTGACACTGGAATATGAAGTGTTTACTGCAATGAAGCCGGACAAATCGGATATAGTATCCGCGGGAAGGGCGGCTGAACTCAGCAAGCTT
>Ga0307380_10009326_pt1 | contig 12467 bp, 9 predicted proteins | sample UN3MG_FD_202239 | JGI IMG/M metagenome (GOLD analysis project Ga0307380, IMG submission 202239) | Soil microbial communities from Risofladan, Vaasa, Finland - UN-3 | ecosystem: Environmental > Terrestrial > Soil > Coastal area > Acid sulfate soil | place: Finland: Risofladan, Vaasa | collected... | reverse complement strand
ACCTGGTCGGATTCCAGATCGGCGGCATCGTCGAGCGGGAAGTCTGCGAGCGGTTCTGCGTCGACCTCACCGGCAAGCTGGGAGCTTACGTGAACTTCGCCGAACAGAGCACCTTCCTGGGCGACCGCTTCGACAACGAGAACGTGCGGCGCGACTTCCGCGAACGCCAGGGCGAGTTGGCCTTCATCGGCGAGTTGCGATTCGGATGCGCCTACCAGCTCACCAAGTCCATGGCGGCGATCGCCGGGTATCAACTCATGTGGGTCGAGGGAGTCGCTCTGGCTCCCGAACAGCTCGACCTGACTACAACGCCCCTCAGCGGCTCCGGACTGAACGACAACGGGGGCGTGTTCTACGACGGAGCCTACGTGGGAATCCGAGTGGTTCGCTGATCCGCGCGACTTCGCTGATTTGCGAGACCTTGAACGGAAGTAAGGGCAGTACGATCGTCAAGGAAGGGAACATGCCATGAGGGCAGATCGTCTCTGGAAGGATTCCAGCCGCCACGGCCCGCCGAGTCAGGCCAAGGACGCCGCCACCCGCGCCGAGAAACGCCGCTTGGGTGAAGACCTCGACCCGCACCGCCGCGCATCGCGACTTCCGCGGCTGGCGGTGGCGGCGGCCGTCCTGTTCGGGCTGTCGGTCACCGTCGGCTGCTGGGCGCCGCTGTGTTCGCCCGGCGTTCCCGCCTGCGCACTGCCCGACGAGTTCCGCCTGCCGATGCGGACGGCCGGGCCGCCGTTGAATTTCGCCAGCCTCGCGCTGCCGCCTCAGAAGGATTACATTCTGGGGCCGGACGACGTGCTCGAGGTGATCGTGCACGATCTGTACCCGGGCGGCGGAGGAGTCCAGCCGATTCGCGCCCAGATCATGGCCAACGGAACCGTTCAACTGCCGCTGGTCGGCCCGGTTGGCGTGGGCGGAATGAACGTCATGCAGGCGCACGTGACCATCAACCGGGCCTACGCCGACGGCTTCATCCGGGATCCACGAATCAACGTCTATCTGGCCGAACGGTCCTTGACCAGCGTGTTGGTGTTGGGCGAGGTCGGGGCGCCGGGCATGTATCGGCTGCCGAAATACGAGAACGACGTGGCCCACGCTCTGGCGGTGGCCGGCGGCCTGCGCGAGGACGCCGGGCTGGAGATCGAGGTCCACCGCCGCATCACGCCCGACCAGGTTCGCGCCGCCCGGTACGAGCACCCGATCGTGGGCCCGCCGAATCTCGTCGGGGGTTCGGTGGAGTTGGCCGGCCTGATTGCGCAGCCCGACGGCGTGATCGCCATGGTTCCGCCGGCCGATCCCGGCGCCCGTCCGGTTTATCCGGTCGGCGGACCGGGCCAGCCGGCCGTCGCGTCCGAGCCGCTGACTTCTCCGCTGGGAATGCTGATCGGCCAGGAGCCGATGGAGATCGTGCGGATTCCTTTGCGCGGTTATCCTTCGCGGCCCATCTTCACCGAAGACGTGGTGCTGAACCCCGGCGACGTGGTCGTGGTTCCCAGCCGCAAAGACGAGGTCTTCTACGTCGTGGGCCCGTTGAGCCCGACGAACTTCGTGCGGTTCAGCATCAGCGCGCGGGAGCGGGACATCGGTGCCGGATTCCTGCTGCCGCGCGATCGGGAAATCGACGTGGTCACCGCCGTGGCGATGGCCGGATACATCGACCCGATCAACTCGCCCACCACGGTCACCGTGCAGCGTCACCTGCGCGACGGCCGCTCCATGCGGATCCTGGTCGATCTGCTCAAGGCGAGATACGATCCCAAGGAGACCGTTTTGGTCTCGGCAGGCGATATCATTTATCTGAATCCGGACAGCTCCTGGTGGTTCCGCCGAACGTTCGACCGGATCATCGTGGACCTGTTCCGAATCTCGTACCGAAAGGCCCTGGGCTTTGGCGACTGAATCCGATTATTCATAAGCGACGGTCTCATCACTACCTCAGCACCACGAGTGAGTGGGGGCAGCCGCGATCGTCGGCACCGCGCTTCGGCGCGACCGGCGGTCGCGGCTATTTTTTTTGGTGGGGCGCGACCACCGGTCGCGGCTTTTTGTCAGCGCGACAGCCGCGGATCGATCCAGGCGGCCCAGGCAAACGCGTTGGCGCCGGGACATTCCACGTGCAGCTCGAGCCACTCGACGCCCTCCACCGACAAGACACAGTCCTGCCAGTCGCCGCTCGTCTGAAGCGGCCGGGATTGCCACAGCAGCTTGCCGTCGCCGATCACCTTGAACCACAACGGCGAATAGGCCTTGCCCATGAAAAGAGGGTTGGCTTGCAGGGCCGTCTTGTTGAAGCGGTTCGGACCCAGAACGGTGGCGGTCGCGCGGAGAGTGCGAAAACCCTTCTTCAGACGGTAGACGACGTACGAAGCGCCGTTGGCCGGCGGCCAGAGGGAAAGGGCGTGGGCGGGCGTTTCTTCCTGAAAGACCAGCCGCCTGCCGTACTCCGCGCCGTGCGGCGGAAGGCCGCTCCCCCCGTGCTTTCCCAGGGTACCCGAGCCCACGAGGAAATCGGTCTCTTCCAGATCATCCAGATAGGCCGTCCGGGACGCGTCCGGAGCCGCTTCAGGCAGACGTTCCGCCGCGTCGGCTGAAGACGCCGGCCCGCCGTCCGCCTCCGCCCGCATCTCTGGATGAAGCTGCGCCGTGCGTACTTCGGCCGTACCCACTTCGGCCGGGCGCTGTTCGGCCGCCGCGCTATCCGCCGTCTCTTCCGCCGGCGGACGACCGGAACCGTACGTTGCCGGTTCCTCGGCCGCCGGCAACACGGGATCTACCGCGGGCAGGTCGTTCGATTGCCGATCGCTTGCGGAGCGACGCTCGGCAGGTGCGGCCGTGTCGCGAATGAACTCCGCCGCCGGGCCGGCGTCCGTGGTCGCGGTCCTCTCGCCGGGATCCTTGGAAAGCAGGAAACTGACCAACGCTGCGCCGAGCACCAGCGCCACGGCCAGCGTCGCCGTCTTTTGCCAGAACTCGCCGCTGCGAAGGAACGAACCGGCGGGGGCGGTCCCGGCCGCTTCGGTCCGATGCCGCAACTGAACGTCGTACTTGGCCTTCTTGCCCGGGTTGAGCAGGGTCACCTTGGCGGCGGCGATTTCGTTGAGGATCTGCTGCGACTGGAGCCCGTGCTGCCCGGTCTGAAAGGTCTTGGCATAGGCCATTCGCTGATCGACGGCGTTGGCGATCACGTCGCCGTCGGACTCGAACCGATGGATCCCCAGCAGCCGATAATAGTCCACCGGCCGCTCGGCCGGCGAGATACCGAACCACTTGTAGTAGGGATCGAAAGCCTCGGCCATACCCCGCCTCGTTCCTGTCCGTCCCGATCGGGCCGTATTATCACAACGGCCGCGCGCCCGAGTGCATGATACCCCGAGCGGCCGAGAAGTGCAAGGCGATGGAACGGCCGCGAAAGGCGCGGCAAACCGGCCGACTACCGATAGTCCGTCGGTTCCATCCGGCAGATGTATCGGCGCCAACCGTCCATGTGCTCCTTGCTGAGGCTGTTCTCGCGGACGATCTCCGTCTCCATCTGGCGATCCGTGTTGGGCACCGTTACGCGGACCTTCAGCCGGCCGTTGGGCTCGTAGTGGAACAGCACGGCCACCGGTGATTGGGCCGGCAGATTCGGCGGCAAGTCGCGCACCGTACACTTGCCGATCTGCGTGCAATCGTCGGCCGAAGGGCTTTCCCCCTCGACGATCTGGACCAGGATCGATTTTTGGTTGGCCTTCTGCGTCTTGAAGACTCGCCTGCCGGTGACCGGCAACGGCGTGTTTCGCGGGATCAGGATTCCGTTGCGGCGCCGCTGGGTTTGCGGATCTCGGCCCACCACGCCGAGGCTGTGGGAATTGACGTTCTTGATGGCGAAGGTCGCCGGCAGGCCCTGTTGTTCGGCCAGCACCAGACCGGCCCGCAACGCCGCACCGTGCGCGACCGCTTCGTCGGCGGCCACGGACGCGTCGGGCGGTTTCCCGGAGACCTCCTGGAGCATCGCGCTGACCATGGGCATCCGCGTGGAACCGCCGACGAGCAGCACCCGCTCGACGTCGGACCAGTTCAGCCCTGCGGCTTCGAGCGTCTTGACGGTCGTGAAACGGGTCCGTTCCAGGAGGTCCTTGGTGGCCTCGGCGAACTGCTGCCTGCTGATCTCCACCCGGGAGGAAAAGCCCTTGTAGTCGCAGGCCACCGCGGCCTTGTTTCGGGCGGAGAGGGTCCGTTTGGCGTCTTCGCACTCCCGCCACAGCTTGCCGGCGGTGCTGAGGTCTTCGCGAGGGTCGACGTAGTGTTCGCGGATGAAGCTTTCGGCGACCAGGTCGACCAGTCGCTGGTCCCAGTCGTATCCGCCCAACCGCACGTCGCCGTCGGTCGCCAGGGCCACGAACTCGGTGCCGCGGATCTCCATCACGGTCACGTCGAAGGTCCCGCCGCCGAGATCGTAGACCAGGATCCGCCGCGGCTGGTCGGTGCTTCCCGCCTGGTCGAGGAACCCTTGCTGGAACCCGAAGGACACGGCGGCGGCGGTCGGCTCGTTGATGATGTCCAGCACCTCGAACCCGGCCATGTAGCCGGCGTCCTGCGTGGCCTTGCGGCGGACCTCGTCGAAGTAGGCCGGCACGGTGATTACCACCTTGGTGAACGGGCCGATCTGCATCGCCGCGTCATTGTGGAGTTTGTTGAGGATCCAGGCCTCGATCACCTCGGGCGGAAATTGCCTGCCCTCGAAAACCTTGTGAAACACGCGGTGTCCCACGTCGCGTTTGGAACACTCGGCTACGTGCTGCGCCTCGGTGGCGATCGCCTTCATCGCCTCTTTGCCGACCACGACGTCGTCGCCGTCGAACAGCACGACGCTCGGTGTGACGCGGTCGCCCTCGGCGTTGACCAACGTGACCGGTTGTCCTCGTTCGTCCAGCCGTGCGATCACGGAATAGGTCGTGCCCAAATCAATGCCGACAATGGGAGTCGTTGCGGTGGTCATGTTGCGATGGGGATGGGTTTCGAAATGGGATTGGATTTCGGTGCTTGGGAGCCGTCAGGAAAGCAATGGGCCGTTGGGGACTACCAGGGAGGAAACGGAAACTGATCGGGCCGGCAGAAATGGAGCACGATGTACCCCAGTCCCAGCCCGACGATCGCGGACGTGACGTAGCCGATGGCGATCACGGCCGCGCGGGAGATGCCTTGGGCGTTCTTGCCGTTTGCCTTCGGCCGGGTCCTGATCTTCGCGGGGTGCGATTCCCGCGGCGGGGCCTCGGGCGGAGGACCTGACGGCGGCTGGGGGCCGGCGACCGGGGGCGTCGCGCCGCAGCGTTGCCCCGCGGCGGCAGGCGGCGCCGGGGTTCGTGCCGGCGGGATCGGTTGGGTTGCACCGGCGGCCGATGCGGCCGGCAGCGCTCCACTACCACCAACTGCCCCAACCTGCCCCGGGCTGCCCAACACCTCTTGAACCATGGCCTCGAAGACGTCGAACCCGGCCGAAGAGCCCACGGGATTCTTCCACCGGGCGATTCCCTCGCTGGAGAGCCCCACGGCGCGTTCCAACTCGAGCGAGGCGTTTTGCTGCGTGCCCGGCACCGCCGCCCGAACGTTCAACCGGCCGTTTCTACCGTATTCGAAGGTGACCTCGATCGGCCAGCCCTGCGGCAAACCGGCCGGCAGGTCGCGGATCACCGTCCGCCCGATGGCCGTGCACTCGCCCGGCAGAGAACTCTCGCCCTCGAGCACCTGCAAGACGATCGACTTTTGGCCGGGCGACTTGGTGATGAACTTCTCGGTGAACCTTGCCGGCAGCGGCGTGTTGCGCGGGATGAGGATCACGTTGGTCTTTCGCAAGGTCTCCTGGTCGATTCCCTCCACACCCAGGCTGTGGGCGTTGACGTTGGTCACCTCGTAGGTGGCCTGCGACCCGCCCTCGGCGTCTTTGGCCAGGAGGTAAGCGGCGTAGAGCGCGGCACCGCGGGCGACCGCCTCGTCGGGATTGACCGTGTGATCCGGCACGATGCCGCCCATCTGCTGCAACATCTCGCCGACGATCGGCATCCGCGTCGAACCGCCGACCAGCAGCACGCGCGAAACGTCTTTCCACTCCAGCCGTGCCGTGGTCAACAGTTGACGCGTGGTATAAGCCGTCCGCTCCAACAGATCGGCCGTCAACTCCTGGAACTGCTCGCGAGAGACCTGGATCTCCAACGACTTGCCGGCGTGGTCGAATCGGACCGTCGCGCGGCTGCGGGCGCTGAGCGCGTGTTTGGCTTCGATCACCGCGGCCAGCAGCCGGCTCTTGGCGCCCGGGTCTTGGCGGGGGTCGATCTGATGCGTGTTCCTGAAAGCCTCGGCCAGATAATCGGCCAGCCGCTCGTCCCAGTCGTGTCCGCCGAGTTGCACGTCGCCGTCGGTCGCCAGGGTCCGAATATTGGCCGGGGCCAGCTTCAGCAGCGTGACGTCGAAGGTCCCGCCGCCGAGATCGTAGACCAGCACCGTCATCTCTTCTTTCGGCGCGGCGGTCCGCGAGAGAAAGCCGGCCGTCTCGGCGAAGGCCAGCGCGGCGGCGGTGGGCTCGTTGACGATGTCCAGCACCTTGAGCCCACCCATCTCGCCGGCGTCGGCGGTCGCCTTCCGCCGCGGCTCGTCGAAATAGGCCGGCACCGTGATCACCACCTGCGACGGACCGCCCAGGGCGCGGAGCGTGTCGTCTTTGAGCTTCCGCAGGATACAGGCCTGGATCACCTCCGGGGGCAGGTTCTGTCCACGGATGGGCCGGCTGTAAGTCGGTTGCCCCATATCGCGCTTGACCCATTCGGCCACCAGGTCCGGATGCGTGGCGGTGGCGCTTCGCGCGTTCTTGCCCACCACGACCTCGGAGTCCCCAAATAGCACAATACTGGGGGTGAGTATCTCCCCTTCGGCATTAGGCACCATCGTCGATCGGCCCGATCCATCCACCCAGGCCACAGCCGAGTTGGTCGTCCCGAGATCGATGCCTACCGGTTTTTCGTGTACCATGGTTTCTGCCAAAGGAGGGGGCCGCCGGGCCGAGCCAACCTCGCCGGAGAAGGACCGTGTTCCACAAGAAGCCAGGCCCCTGCTGCCGGCGGAAACACGCCGCCAACGGAACCGCCCCAAGTGGATCTACTCGATCGGGTGGCACGCCCTGAGGAACGAAGGGCGTGAGCGACTGGCCTTCCACGCCCTTCGTTCCTCAGGGCGTGACACCCTCGAGGGAACACATCCAGGCTCTTTCCACCCGGGCTCCAAACTTTCTAGTGTATCAACAGCCCCGCCGCTTCTCAAGGCGCGGCACTTCCATTTCCCACCGGTGCGAGCACGCCGTTCGTTTCACGGACGATTCGGCCTTTTCCCGCCGGGCACTGGCCCGGTACGGTCGCCCGTGTTACGCTGGCACGATGAAATCGTGCCCCACGTTAGGGAAAGGCGGTTCGATGTCGTATCGCGAAGTCAGGGATTTCCTCGGCCGACACACCAACGTGGTCGAGTTGGCCGACGACCGGGGGGCCCGAGTGGCCGTTTGCCCGGGGTGGGTCGGACGCGTGATGACCTCCACCTGCGGCGGACCGGAAGGACCGAGCTTCGGGTTCGTCAACCGGCCGTTCATCGAAGCCGGGAAGACCGATCCGAGGTTCAACAACTACGGCGGCGAAGAACGCTTCTGGCTTTCGCCCGAGGGCGGACAGTTCAGCCTCTGGTTCAAGCCGGGCGTGGAACAAACGCTGGCCAACTGGTTCACCGCGCCGGCACTGAACGAAGGGGTCTGGAACGTGGCCCCAAAGACCGACGACGCGACCTGCCGTATGGCCACGAACATGAAGCTCCAAAACGCTTCGGCCGCCGACTTCGATCTGGACGTCGTTCGCGAAGTCCGACTGGCCGGCGGCGAGCAGCTTGGCGATTGGCTCGGCGACGCTCCCGCCGCGATCATCGGGCAAGACGGCGTGGAGATGGTCGCCTACGAGACCGTCAATCGGATCACCAACCGCAGTGCGCCGATGACGGAGAAAGGCGGCCTGGTGTCGATCTGGATCCTGGGCATGATGAACGCCGGGCCGGAGACGGTGGTCATCGTGCCTTACAGGCCGGGCGACGACGCGCAACTTGGCCCGGTCGTCAAGTCGGACTACTTCGGCCCCATTCCGTCGGAGCGATTGAAGATCACCCCCGAGGCGATTCTCTTCGCCGCGGACGGCAACTACCGTTCGAAGATCGGCACCTCGCAGCACCGCGCCCGGGACGTGACGGGCTCGATCGATTTCGCCGCCGGCGTCCTGACGCTCGTGCAGTTCACCATGCCCGACGATCCGGCCGGGCTTCGCTACATGAACAACATGTGGGAGCTTCCGCAGGCCGACCCGTACGTCGGCGACGTGGCCAACGCCTACAACGACGGGCCGTCCGCGTCGGGCGAACAACTCGGCGCGTTCTACGAGATCGAATCGCTCTCGCCCGCCGCCGCCCTGCGAACCGGCGAGTCGCTCGAACACCGCCATCGCACGATCCACGTTCGGGCGGACTCCGGCACGTTGGCGCGACTGGCCCGGGAGGTCTTGGGCGTGGAGTTGGGGATGGTGCGGAAAGAGGTATTCGGGTCTTCTGGTGTTCACCAGTAGTGCATGGTGCGTTGTTGATGTGTGTGAGATTCTCCGTTGCGATTGTGAGGTAGGTTCGCCTTTTGCAGCGGCGTTAGAATCTGCGGAATACCACGGTTGCAGTGGACGGCCACGTGGCAGTGTCATATAATGTCGTGTGGTGACTGAGCAGAGCGAATTCGGGAACCCGGCGTCATGGACAAGGCCTACCTGGAAAGCAGCTTCATCAGCTATCTCACTTCGCGATTGAGTCGCGACCTTGTCGTCGCCGCTCACCAGCAAATTACCCAACAGTGGTGGGATACTCGCCGACTCGGCTTCGACCTGCATATTTCACGAATCGTGGTCGAAGAAGTTGGCGCTGGGGACGTGGAGGCGGCACGTGAGCGACTGGCTGTCGTAGAAGGAATCAAGGTGCTGCAGTTGAATCGAGAGGCATTGGAGTTGGCCGGGGAGTTCATTGCCGGCGGCGCATTTCCAGAGACGTCCGCGGAAGACGCACTCCACGTGGCGGTGGCTACCGCGCACGGCATGGACTTTCTGCTGACATGGAACTGTCGACATATTGCCAATGCCGAGATGGCCCGGCGGGCGGAGGAAATCTGCCAAGCCAAAGGATATGAAATGCCCCGCATCTGTACCCCGGAACAACTCATGGGAGAATAGGTGATGTGGAAAGAAGAATCGTTCGACGAGCCGTGGCGAGATCCGATTGTCGAGGAAATCCGCAGAATTCGCCAGGAACACGCTGCCCGGTTCAACTACGACTTGGACGCCATCGTGGCTGACTTCAAGAGTCGGGAACAGGAAGGTTCCTACGAAGTGGTCTCGCTCCCACCGCGCCGCTTGCCGATTGCAGAGAAGTCGAAGAAGTGAACCGTGCAGATCGCGCCGCTCCGGCGATTCTATCGAGCAACCCCCATGCTCCCACGCGTCCTCGAAACCGAAGCGATGGACACCGCCGACGAGGCCCTCGATTACGACTCGATGGACCACGCCGAGGTGAATCGCGTCTTCGTGGCCGATCTGCTGGCCGCCGGACCGGGCGAAGGTGAAATGCTCGACCTGGGCACCGGGACGGCGCAGATTCCCATCGAACTCTGCCGGCAGGCCCCCGACGCCCGGATCTTGGCCGTCGACGTGGCCAAACACATGCTCGACGTGGGTCGGCGCAACGTCGAAAAAGCCGGCCTGGCCGATCGCATTCGACTTCAACTCGTCGACGCCAAGCGCCTCCCCTTCTCGGACGGGCAATTCGCCACGGTGATTTCCAACAGCATCGTCCATCACGTGCCCGACCCGCGAGAGGTCCTCGACGAAGCGTGGCGCGTGACCGCGTCCGGCGGCCTGCTCTTCTTCCGCGACCTGTTCCGACCCGACGACGACCGGACCGTCCGCCATCTGGTCGAGACCTACGCCCGGGCGGCCAACCGGCACCAGCAACAGATGTTCGAGGACTCGCTTCGGGCGGCCTTGACGGTCGAAGAGGTCCGCCAGCTCGTGGCCCAATACGGTCAAGAACCCGCCACCGTCCGCGCAACCACCGACCGCCACTGGACTTGGGTGGCGAGAAAACCGTAAGGTTCCGCGCAGAAATAACCTGTCCAATTGGGTGGCACGCCCTGAGGAACGAAGGGCGTGGTTTGGCAGGTTTTCCACGCCCTTCGTGCCTCAGGGCGTGCCACCCTCGCTGAAAAATGTACAGGTTATTTCTGCGCGGAACCTATCAGTCTCCTGCGGCTGATCCCGTGTCACTGCGGTCGATCGGATAAACCGGACGAATCCAAGTGACGGCAGCATTACGGTTCGCGAATCACCGTGAGGACATCTTGGCAAAATGGGGCGACTGGGTTGTCTGCACGACCGGTTAGGGCTTGACCGCCGCGAACTTGCCTGATAATCTGCGCGGTTTGACCGATGCCGGATTGTGGAGCGTATCACCGTGAATTACGACAGTATCGTCTGCGTCAAGCAGGTTCCCGACACGGCCAACGTGACCACCGAGGCCATGAAGGAAGACGGAACCGTCAATCGGGCCGCTTTGCCCGCCATTTTCAATCCCGAAGATCTCCACGCCCTGGAAACGGCGTTGGAAATCCGCGACGAACACGGCGGGACCGTCACGGCTGTCAGCATGGGCCCCCCGAAGGCGTCGGAAGTGCTCCGCGAATGCCTCAATCGAGGGGCAGATCGGGCGGTCCTGATCACCGACTTCCGGGCGGCTGCCAGCGACACGTTGGCCACCAGCTATATCCTCAGTCAGGCCGTCAAGACCGTCGGCCGCTACGATTTCGTCTTCTGCGGACGGCAGGCCATCGACGGCGACACGGCCCAAGTGGGTCCGCAGTGTGCCGAAAAGCTGGGAATCCCGCAAATCACTTATCTGGAAGAGCTGGTCGAACTGACCGACGGGGAGGTCCAAATCCGGCGGAACGTGGGCGACGGTTGGGAAATCGTCAAGGCCAGGCTGCCCGTCCTGGTTACGGTCCTGGAAACGGCCAACCGTCCGCGCCCGCCGGCCGCACGACGCGTGATGCGGCTGAAGCGGTCGCGAACGCCCGGCGAAGTGGCCGGCGAAGTGCGAAAGGAGATGCCCGAAGGGTCGAACGAGCAGCGGGAAGCGGAAGTCCGGCGCCGATGCGACGCCTTGAAGCAGCAGGGCCTGCTGATCGAACAATGGGGCCTGGACGAGATCGGGGCCGACCTTTCCCGTTGCGGGTTGGCCGGCTCGCCGACCAAGGTGCATCGCATCCAGGCCATCGTGCTGAAGAAAGAGGGATACCAGGAGGTTCCGCCCAACAAGGACGGCATCCGGGAATTGATCCACGAACTGGTCGTGGATCGAACGTGGGGCTGAGGAACCTTTACCAGACCAACGGCCGTTTCGACTGCGTGAAAGAATCATGATAGAGCCAAATCGTCGGGGCGAAGTCTGGGTCTTTGCCCAACAGGAAAATCATTCGGTACACGACGTGACGCTGGAGCTTTGTGGGAAGGCCCGCGAACTGGCCGATCGGTTGGGAGTCGGTACCGCGGCCGTTCTGCCGGGTTCCGGCGTGTCGCCGCTGGCCGAGAAGCTGATCGCTCACGGGGCCGATCGCGTCTACGTCGTCGACGACGAGAAGTTGGCGCACTACCAGACGGGACCGTATTCCCAGGTGCTCTGCCATCTGATCGAGAAACACCGCCCCCAGGTCGTCGTTTACGGAGCGACGCCGCTGGGACGCGACCTGGCGCCCCGAGTGGCTTCGGCGATGCGGGCCGGATTGACGGCCGATTGCACCGACCTGCAAATCAGCGACGTCACCGACCCGAAGACCAAGACCGACCACAAGAACCTGCTCCTGCAGATCCGCCCGGCTTTCGGCGGGAACATCATCGCCACGATCGTCAACTTCGACCAGTGGCCGCAGATGGCCACCGTTCGCGAGGGCGTGATGCGGTTGAAGGACGCCGACGAGAAACGCACGGGCGAAATCGTCCACGAGCACGTGGAAATCGACCCGGCGACCCTCGCCCTGCAATTGATCAAACGGCACGTCGAACCCCGCACGGTCAATCTCAAGGGCGCGCGAGTGATCGTCGCCGGCGGCGGCGGCGTGGGCAGCAGGGAGAACTTCGACCTGATTCGCGAACTGGCCGGAGCGATCGGCGGAGCGGTGGGCGCCAGTCGAGCGGCCGTCGACGGCGGGTTGATCGGCAAGGAGTACCAGGTCGGGCAAACCGGCACCACTGTGCGCCCGGCACTGTACATCGCCGTGGGCATCAGCGGCGCGATCCAGCATCGGGCCGGCATGGAAGAGTCGGCCAAAATCATCGCCATCAACACCGACCCCGACGCCCCCATCTTCTCCGTCGCCC
>Ga0307380_10009325_pt1 | contig 12467 bp, 7 predicted proteins | sample UN3MG_FD_202239 | JGI IMG/M metagenome (GOLD analysis project Ga0307380, IMG submission 202239) | Soil microbial communities from Risofladan, Vaasa, Finland - UN-3 | ecosystem: Environmental > Terrestrial > Soil > Coastal area > Acid sulfate soil | place: Finland: Risofladan, Vaasa | collected... | reverse complement strand
GCCCTTTCAAAAATTGGCTTTGTTTTTTCAAATTCCTTTTCTTCTTCTTGACGCTGTCCGCTGAACGCAGAACACTGAACGCTAATGAACCTGTCCGTCAATTCGTTTCTGACGGATTGGCTTTGTTTTTTCAAATTAACCACGAATTAACACGAATAAACACCGGATTTACCATTTTCAATTCATCAATAATCAATAATCATTTACTTGGGCCGCGGATTTCGCCGATTACGCGGAAGAAAAGAAAAAATCGTAAATCGTCAATAGTAAATAATCAATGACAAAGCCTTCTATATTTCTCCATTCTCTATTCTCGATTCATAATTCAAAGCACGATATACCACATACTACATACGATATACGAATTAGTTCTATATTATACTAAATTCTACGCAAAAATCAAGTGAAATCTGGAAAAATCTCCGTGAGAAGCATTTCTTAAATCTGCCATAGAGGCCACAGAGAATGCAGAGCAATAGTCAATAGTAAATGGGACACCACGTGGGGTATCCCACTGTGGTCGTCAATAATCAATGAAAAGGGGGGGCTGCCGGGAAGATGAACATTATCCATCTTTCAAAACGACAAGAGCACAATGGAGAATCAATCATGCCGCTTAATGGAACCTTTTTGCACTTCGCATGTTAATGCACCCTTGTCAAAAATAAGTTGTAAAAAAAGATGTGACCCCTTCACTCTCCCATGATCTGCTCGAAACCGAGAAAGTCGTCATCCTTTCGAAATATGCGCAGGCGGCCGTTGGCCCGATTGAGCGCATGATAAACATACCCGCCTAATGTTATCCTTTTTGGTCTCGACATAGGAGTGATTCTACATGTAGGATGAACAATGTAAAGCCTAAAAAGTACCGGACACCTTTAATTCTCCTTAGGAGTGATTCTACATGTAGGATGAACAATGTCAAGCCTAAAAAGTACCGGACACCTTTAATTCTCCTCTGCCAGTCCTTCTCTCCGCTGATCTGGTCCTGATATTGGTTATCGATATAGAACTTCAGATGGTCGGAGCCCGATTCAGACGAGACTTTCCAGTAGAATGATATTTTTTCTCCATCGTCCACGTCCACCGTGGTCTGCATCCAGGTTTCCTCATCGTCGTCGAGGTTATTATCACTATAGGTCGCATCGCCGTCATAATAAGAGTCGTCCGCACCGGTGGTCTTGCCCCAGTTTTCAATCCAAAAGCCAAGGCATGTCAAGTATAATCAACGATACGTGAGAAGATGCCACAATTAACTCTCAATTCAGGCCTTACAATCGAAACAATTCCAGAAATGGGTCATCCCGAAAGGCGGAGGGCCTTGCTTTATCAGGACGGATATGGTAGTATATTGAACAGGAGGCTCGGCGGTATAGCCGGGCTTGGGTGTGAAAGGATATAGCCTGTAGATGGGCAGTTTCCGCCGCAAGGTATCCTGTGGCCTGCCCATGCGGTTCGGGTAACTGGTTTCAGGTTCATTTTTAAGAGGAGATGTCATAATGAAAAGACACTTGTTTTTAACAATCCCCGCGACAGTGCTGCTTTCGATTGTGATGTGCACTGCTGTTCGGGCCGACACACTCAATGCATTGGCGGACGTTACCGTGGTTGACGGCGAGATCATCAGCCTTCGGTATGAAGGAGTCGAATACGTCGTCGCCAATCGGGATCTGACACTGGGTGTAACGACCCGGTGGTATGTCAGCGCGGGCGTCGAGACGTTGTGGGCCGAAGGCGATCCGGCTCCTGCTGCGACGGTGGCCGGAACGTCGAACACTAAAGATGGTGACGTTGGCTCGAAAGCCGATAACTTCCTGTTCACGTTGGACGGGAGCAACAACATCTCGTCGATCGACGGGATCGATTTCCAGCAGACGATTTTTCCGTTTCTGACCGATACATTCTTTATATTCGAGCGAGGCGGCAACGACTCGGGGACATACCAGGCGATTTTCGCGAACGGTTCGCTGGGTCCGGAGGTTGCGTTTACCGCTTCGAGTGTTTACGCCGATACGGGAGTTGGAGTGAATGGCCAGAACGCCTTCGGTGTGGTTTTCAAGACGGATGTTCCCGTGCAGGGTGTGCGAATCACCGCGTCGGGACACGACACGTTAAGTATTTCTACACCAAGCGGCGCCGCTCCGACGCAGGCCCATGACCCACAACCCGAGGACAAAGCGAAGGGCATTCCGGTCATCGATACGGTTCTGAGTTGGACAACGGGTGCCGACCCGGCGGATCCCGACCGTCCCAATCCTGCCATCACAGGACATAACCTTTGGCTGAGCATTCCTTATGATCCGGCGAATCCGCCGGCCGCTCCTGACTGGCAGGACGCCGGCGTGCAGATATTTCAAATCCCCGCCGACACGAATCCGGCCGACGGAACTCCGGATGCAACGGCATCCTATAGCACGATATTGCAGAGGGACGCTTTGTACTACTGGGCCGTGGATGAAAGTCTTGGAGCTGCGAATCCTCGCGAATGGGACAATTTAATACAAGGAGTGCAATGGTCTTTTGAGACGGTCACGTCGGGGCCCGAGGTGGATGCGGGCAGCAGTATCGTAACATGGCTCAAAGCGGGCACAACGACTGTTGACTTGAACGGAACGGTTGCTGATCAGACCGGTGACGTCACGGCCACTCTCTGGTCTGTCGTTTCATCACCGCCCGGCTCTACGGTTGACATTGCGAACAATTCGCTCGCCGCGACTACGGCCACCCTCGCTCAAACAGGTCTGTATGTACTGGAGCTTCACGCGGTGGATGCGACGCAGCAAGAGGACTCCGACCTGATGCAAATCAGCGTATATGCCGACAGTTGCGAGGCGGCCAAGAACAATCCCAACGGCTATACCGCTCCGCCGTATGATTTCAATGACGATTGCAGAGTGGACTTCATAGACTTTGCGCTGTTTGCGGCCGCGTGGCTGCAGGATGAATCTCTGGGAGGTGACGCCCTTTATGATGCAGGCACATTCACCGTGCCGGTTGTACAATTCACGAATCCCTTGAATGCGAGCGTTGTCTCGGGCCAGGTGACTATCAACGCGATAGCGTATGACCCGGGCATCGGCACCGCCGATGGCGACGGCATGGAGGACGGCGGTTTCGTGTTCTTCGAAATCATCGATAGCTCGGGCGCAGTCCTCGATACTCAAAATGAGAACCTGGCCGCTTTTGACATGACGTGGGATACGACCCTGCCGCTCTATCCGAACGGGGTTTATACGATTCGTGTAACGGCCGAATCCAACGCCGGGTACCAGAATATAAAGGAAATCTCCGTCACGGTGAGCAATCAATAATCAGGATTAAGTCTATTACCTCTTGCGCGAAAAAACTATTGTGGTGACTACGTATTTTTTTCCTGCTCCACACCGTTTTTTTTGGCAAATAAAAAGGAGATGAAAAAAAATTATTATCATCCCGGAGGAAATTAAAGGGGGACGGTACATTTTTCGAATAGTCGTAAGTCGGTGGGCGTTAGAGGGGCCGCTTTGCGAAGGCTGATGGGAATATAGCAGGATAATCCCTTTTCTGTTTACCACAATATTGACAACGGCTGATTTATTTGCGATGATTTCATTCCTGGATATGTAACACGTCAGTAGCGTTGTTGTAGAAAGGATATTGCTTATGACTATCGAATTTCGTCAGGACTATAGCTATTGCCTTCTCGTGCCTACGAGTATGGGGGTTCGCATTACCCCGGTCAACGGCCAGCCTGTTTACAGCAGTAATACGTTCATCATGCAGGCCACCAGTGCCGAGTCCAATGTGGCCAGTGTATCCAGCTATTTAGGCCTGCCTGTCAAGGTACTGACAACCTTTGTCAAAGGCAGTCCGATCGCCCGGTTCATAAAGGACAATCTTGCCGGCCGGCACATGGACTATGAGGGCAAGGAGGTGGATCAAGGCGGACCATGGGGCTATCGCCACCAGTTCAATATCGCCGACAGCGGCTACGGCTCGCGCGGGCCGCGGGTTCATAACGACCGTGCCGGCGAGGTGGGAAGGACCCTGAACGTTAACGACTTTGACCTGGACCGGATCTTCGGCAAAGAGGGTGTACAAATCATTCACCTGTCAGGTCTTATCGCGGCCCTATCGCCAGAGACGGGCACTTTCTGCCTTGGATTAGCCAGGGCCGCCAGGAAGCACGGGACCCGGATCTCATTCGATCTGAACCATCGCGCCTCGTTCTGGAAGGGGCGCGAGGCCGAGCTGCACGACATCTTCGCGGAAATCGCCGGCATTTCGGACATACTCGTCGGCAATGAAGAGGACTTCCAGCTCTGCCTGGGGATCGAGGGCCCGGAGGCGGGCGGCAAGGACCTGGCGAAAAAGATCGACAGCTTCAAGGTCATGATCAATAAGGCCAAAAAGGCATTCGGCAATGCCACGGTGTTTGCCACCACGCTCCGCCAGGTCGTCAGCGCCAACTGTCACCTCTGGGGTGCGATCATGTCCGCCGGCGACAACTGGCATGTGGTCGAACCGCGAGAGATAACGGTGCTCGACCGGATCGGAGGGGGCGATGGTTTTGTCGGGGGCATGCTCTACGGCATCCTCAGGGGCTGGGAGCCGGCCAAGTGGGTCCAGTTCGGTTGGGCCACGGGGGCATTGGCCACGACGCTGTTGACCGACTACGCCCAGCCTGCGGACGAGGATCAGATCTGGAGCATCTGGCAGGGCAATGCCCGGGTAAGGCGGTAAGTGAGAAAAGGGGTCAGGAGCGAATGGCGGTTCCTTAAGGGATTGATGAGTAGAAAACTCCCGCATCGACAAGAGGGCACGTATGAATTGGAAGATACTGCTCTTGCCGCAAAAGAGAACAAGAACTGCCTTTAGAAGTAATTTCGACAATCGGCGCCTGAAACCTCCAATAATTACGAAAAAGACCGATATACGGCTTAAGGAACCGCCATTCGGGTCAGGAGCATTTTAGGCTCAGAGAAACTGAATACGGCCACATATTGATAGTGACTGGACAATTATTGACGTTTACTATTGTAGACTTCTTTAATGAGTAAATTCCGTGCCGTTCGTTTGCCCGTCCCTGCGCTTGACAATGACCTCATCCGGCTCTACTGAATGGGGTCGCCTGTGACCTGGACGTCGTCTATGTTCCAGCCGGGATAGGTTACTGACTCGTCCGTCGGGCCGATACCCCAGCGGAAGTAAACCGTAGCCTGCCCATCGGCAACCGACGGGGGAACCGCATAATCCACGGACTGCCAGGCGTCGTCGGAGACGTGAGAAAGGCCCGTCGTCCACAGATCGACCCAATTCGTGCCGTCATTCGATACTTGAACGTCGGCGTAGTCATAGGGCGATTCGACCCCAAGCCACCGGCGGAAACTCAGCCTGATGTTTTTGTATCCCTCGCAGTTTATTGCACCGGTTGTGGCGTAGCGCGTTTCGGTCATATTGTCGGCATAGTCGCCGTCAAGCACATAACCGATGACGTTCTCGCCGGTGCAGCCTGAATCCGGGTCGCCGTTCCATGAGCCGGCTCCTGTCGGCGTGCCCCACGCCCAGCCGGCATCGAGCAGCCAGTTCGGATCGGTATCCATATCGGCCCAGTAAATCGCGTTCTGCACGACGGTGACCGATGCGCTCTGACTGTGCTGTCTGATTCCATCCGTCACGAGGAAGGAGAACGTGTACGTGTACGGCGCCTGGTCTGCCGTGGGTTTCCAGACGACAGTTTGCGTATCCGGGTCAAAATAGGCCCCTTCGGGTAAATTGCCCACCGAAAGCTGAGTCGGCTGATTCGTGGGATTCGAGATTGTCAACTGGAACTCGAGTATCTGGCCCGGAACGATTTGGTCCGGCACTGATATCGGATCCAACGTCGGTGCCGGCAGGGTCCATCCCGAGTTTTGAGGATCACGCCTCGACATGCCCCAATCGGTCGTCACGGGGTCGTACGAGCCCGGCAGGTCGATAACATGGAATTGATAGTCATAGCCGTTGACCATCATCTCAAGGTCACCGTCCTGGTCGAGGTCTTCAAGGGCCGGGCAAGTGGAAAAATCAGCGGACAAATCAAACATTGGAAATCCCGTTGTAGCCGAGCCGTCGGACTCCCAGGCCATGATCGGCGCCCCGGCCGAGGCGACCACCAGCTCCTTCTGCCCGTCACCGTCAACGTCGCCGATCAAAGGAGAACAGTACCACGGATCGCCCATGAGTGTTTTGGGAAATCCGGCGTCGGATAATTCCCTGCCCTCATGGTCGAAGGCGTGCACGAGACTGTATGCGAAGCCGTCTTCTTCGACATAGCTGTTGACATAGACTTCGCCGAAGCCGTCGTCGTCGACGTCCCCGACGCTCATGGCGCCGTAATCGCCGAATGGGTCGCGAACTCTGGCTTTCCAGAGCGTGCTGCCGTCGATATGGACCGCCATTACGCTGTCCTCGGTGCAGAACACGAGTTCCGGCTCGCCGTCGGCATCCAGATCGGCGATGGCCGTTCCTTTTTTGCTTCCGCCTTGCCATCTCTTGATCTGCTGGCCGTTGTGGTCGAGGATGAAGGTGTATACGCGCGTGATGCCGGGACCGTATCCACAAAGGGCGATCTCCACGTCACCGTCACCGTCAAAATCCGCAACGCTTATAGGGCCCTCCGAGGTATACCGCCGCTGCCAGAGGAAGGTCCCGTCGCCCTGGATGGCAAACAGGCCGTCGCTTTCCCTGGATTCTTCGTCAAGGGCAACAATAATCTCGCTGTCGCCGTCGCCGTCCAGATCTGCAAGGACGGGACTGCCGATTATATAGGCGTACCAGTAGTCGCCGACATCTATGGGCCAGCCATTAACGACCTGGCCATTGTCCACGTGCAGAGCGGTGGCCATGACATTATAATCGTCCACCACAACGATTTCGTAATCGCCGTCGCCGTCGATGTCTCCCACAGCCAGGCCCGAGGCAACCATTGAGTCCCAAAGGCCTACTCCCAGTTCAGCAGGCCAGCCGTCAAGGGCAGTTCCATCGTCTTTCCATATGCTTATTGCCCCTCCGTAATAGTAGTCGCTCATTGTGATCGACGCTTCGACAATCTCGTTTCGTCCGTCCCCGTCAACGTCAAGACACAACGGGCTGCCCACGTACATCTCATCCGGCAGTTCTTCAGGATCATCCGATATCTCCGGTATCGGCCATGGGGCCATTTCGGCGCCGAGTTCAATACCAAATATCTTGCGATCGGTGTGGACTGCCCCGTCGGTGGTCACGTTAAGACGCAACTCTAATACTCCGGCTCCGGGATTTGGAAATACAAGATGAACCAAACCGTTGGGATCTATAGGGGAACTGCCATCACTTAGCGTGATCCAATCATCACTGCCATAGCCGCTGTATTCGAGTTGATAGGAGTCGCCGTGCACGAACATGGTAAGCGGTATATCATTGCCGTCGGGCGCGAAGGTTTGCTGCTGCATCGGCTCGACGATTTCTCCCAGAGGAAGCCTTTGGTCGGCGGCCATCAGGGCCCGGTAGGCGTTTACCCGCCCGGTGCCGATATAGCCCTGCACGGGATCGATATCCCCGTAATATACAGGATCGGTGGTGTTTTCCAGGATGGCCCTGACTTCTATGTGTGTCAACTCCGGTTTATGTGCAAGCACCAGGGCCCCTACCGCCGCGACATAAGGCCCTGAAAATGACGTCCCTGCTGTGGCAATGTATTCGTTTTCGAGATCAGTCGTGACAATATCAGTTCCGGGGGCGGCAATGTCAACCCAGTGCCCGAAACTACTGTGGCCGGTCTTCATGTCTTCGCCATTGGTCGAGGAGACCGCCATGACGTTGTAATAAGCGGCCGGATAGAGCGGTTTGGTATTGTCGTCGTTACCGGCACTGGCTACAAGTAGAACGCCATGTGCAAAAGCGTTATCGATAGCTGCCTTGACTGCCGGGTCTCCCTCCGGGCCGAATTCATCTGCACCGAAACTCATGTTCGCAACATGCGCGCCGTTGGCCGCGACATATTCCAAAGCTTCAGCTACTTCGGCGGAAGTCATATAGATGCTTAATCTCAAAGCCATTATACTGCTTTGCCAGTTTACGCCGCAGACGCCTATGCCGTTGTCACCCACTCCGGCGATTACACCGGAAACGTTCGTACCGTGTCCCTCGACGCCATACCAGCCAAGTTCAGGTATGACGTCATTATTGTCTTCCTCGAAGTTCCAGCCGGAAACATCGTCGATATAGCCGTTGTTGTCATCGTCCAGGTCGTTATTAGGAATCTCGCCTTTATTGACCCAGATATTGTCCTTCAAGTCGGGGTGATTCACGTCAACTCCGGTGTCCAGCACGGCCACGACAATATCGTGACTACCGGTTGAGATGTCCCATGCATCGGACATTTGGATCAGTTGATGGGCATACTGATCGGGAAACTCCGGGTCGTTCGGATCGCCACAGCGCTCATAGATATAATTGGGCTGCGCATACTCCACTTCAGGATCACCCCGGAGTTCGGCACACACGCCTGACACATCCCGGTCGGTCCTGAGCAGATAGAATCGAAGCAGCTCGGGGTCCGTCGACCGCTCGCCAGTCGCCTTTGGCTTGGCCGAAGATAAGATACCGATCTTGCCGGGCGCCTGCCCCTGGGGAGTATCTTCGTACTTCAGCCGTTGATGAGCGCCGCCAAACACCGGGCCTTCATTGGAGAGCCCATAGTCGGCCTGCAGGCGAAGCAGGGCGGCCTGGTATCCCGTCGATGCCGACAGCGAAAATAGGCCGGTGCCGTCTGCTTGTCTATCCCTGAGCTTGACAATGACCTCGCCCGGCACGTAGGTCGGCTTGGGGCGAGCCGGCCGCCTCGAAGCCTGCTCGGTGGCTGCACTGATGCCCTTTTCCTCAGGCGACGGGCCTGCTCTCAATATTCCGGCACCTATAACGGCCATTGCAACCAAAAATCCAGCGCATACCATCAGACGGTTTCTGTTTGAGTTCTTCACGCTCATTCTCTCGCTCCTTTCACAAGCAACTATTGCACACCATTCTCCACGCAACTGAAGCGGCATCTACGAATCGGGGAAACGATATCCTCGCTCCTCGGACAACCAATTGCGCACACACAAACCGCCACCATTATACTAATAATCTGAATCTGCAAAGTCAAGTCAAAAAAAACCATGTTTTTGCCGTCCCTGTCCCTTGTGCCATGTGTCATACCGTACAAATCATCACTTAACGGCAATAAATGCCTATTCAGTAAGTAAGCGTTTGCCACAGGGTAAATGTTGATAATAAAAATGAAAAAAAGGAAATTTTTCCCAAATAATGCGTAGGTAGTCTTGGCATTCCATACGACCGAGAAAAACCCTGATAATTCAGCGAAAATCTGCGATAAACTGGAAAATTCAATATTTTTCAGTTTTTTTAAAAAACTTATTGAAAGGGGAATCTTTTTTTTCGATATAATAGTATTCCGATTGGTTTAGTGATATATGGTTTTTAGATGAAATTGTCCAAGAAATGTCAATACGCACTCAAGGCTCTGTTTGAGCTTGCTTGGCGCAATACAGGCAAGCCGGTGAAAACACACAGTATAGCTGACTCTCAGCGAATTTCGCCGCGTTTTGCGATTCGAATTTTTGCGTAATCTTCCACCGTAAGCATCCTTTGTCTCCGTAAGCTACTAATCTCCTGTACTTTCTTAAGGAGCAGTAACTTACGAAGTCTGCTACGGTGTGGCTATTTTACTTGCCGATTTCTTCAACTTACCCGTGGCTGTTTTGCATGCCGATTACCAGATAAGCTATTAAAAGCAAATGGCTTATGTAGATATGATACTGTGGATTTTAACAGAAAGCGTTAGTTCGAAGTCAAAATCTTCTGATTCCGCATCATTTCTTAATATTTTATGGCTGTGAACACTTTCTTTTCGGGTGCCGGCTTCATTTACTGATTACGTCGATTGGATCACTGCTATTACGGATATTATTCCACACCAGTCTGTCTTCTACTTGGATTGCCGAACTGTCCCTGCGGACATCTTTGATGATAGTGTGACCGAGGCTTTCAAAACAGCCATTCCCTCGTCGCTCATAAATACCTACACCCATGCGATGGAATACGCCGTCGTTGCGTCCGCGGTCAATCACAATTACCCCATCTTTTGTCTTATCAGTAATTTCTCCATGAACACGGCGTATCGTCTTCTGGAGTTTGGCGATGAGCCCGTTGGTACACCATGCATAGTCTCCCTTGTTGCCGAATATGTCGATCTTCCGAAACAGAAGCTCCTTGTTTTTCACGTCAATAACTCTGAGTACGATCTCGAGCGAGTCAGCATCCTCTGTGATATCACCGAAGAAACCTAAGTAGACCTGCAGCGCCTGTTCATCTTGATATTTGTCTGCGAGCTTAGTAAATTTCATTTCAGGTGAACTCTCTGTCACCCGTAGTCCACTGAGTTCTTCAGCCATCTTGTCCGCATTCCACGTCTTGAGAACCTTACAGTTAAATCTCGGATAAGACTGCTTCGGATCATCCGGATCATGAAGCCTGCAAGCTCGCAGCGCATCCAGCACCACATCATGAGCCCTTTCCGGATTCCTGTACCGGCCGTTCGGATCCGCAGGTGTACTTTTTTCCTCCAAAGGCAGTAAAAATATACTATAGACGGCATTTGGCTCATAGACGCAATTGGGCACTCTCTCTACACGAAGATCACTCTTGCTGATGACAGTACCATCCTGAAAGGACGCCTCCACCGCGATTGACCGAACTTGACCGTAATTTGGAAGTGGCACGCAGTCGCTAAAAATCAAATAGTCACCCTTTTGCGCCACTCGTTTGTTCTTGAGCTCCTCGCCATCTACTGTGATTTTGATACTTTCAAGACCTCTGGCATGTCTAACCTCGCCCTGAAGGACATAGGTGTCGTATGAAGTCCGTGCGGTTATCCTGCTTCGAAAATCTCGAAACACCAACTCGGGGGCGAGAGGCCTGGCTTGATACGAGAGCAGTCTCTGAACACCAAGGTGCCCGATATGGGTATTAAAGATATGGCTTTTGGCGGGGTAGACCTGCACCAAATGGCTCCACTGCGTGCCATGTCGCGGCATGCCGCCAAATACGCCATTCCATCGCCTGTCATTGTAGCGGAGAGAAGGCCAATCATAGAACAGGTATTGTTCACGCTGTCGGCTTATCAACCGGCCCGGCTCGATTGTGATACTCGTGGCGGTTACATTTCCCGCGAGGTCGGCAACTTTAACGGCAAGTTCACGGTCACCGGGCCTGGCATAGAATGTACCTTCCCATGTGACCTGGCCGCGACATTTGCGACTGTCGTAAGGATCCTCACCCAACTGAATACTCTTCAAGCCCCGGTCGTCCACGGCAACAATCTCCACGGGAATATGCCCGCCTAATAATGATTGGGCGTCCGGATGCACTCTAATCGCGGCTGTGGGAGAAGTTGTGTCTACGACGAGTCTGACAGTCGCAGGCCGGCTCTCATTGCCCGCCAGATCGACGGCCTTGACTATTACTGTCCTTGTTTTGTCCTGCGAATCGATGGCAACAACCGTCGGCTCGTTGAAATCTTCTTTGACGGACTCAATGAACAGCCTTCGATCGTCAACCCACACCGCAGCTATACCGGACTGGTGGTCACTTGTTATGATCTCAAGCGTGGCGGCGTATCTGTTAATGTAAAGGGTAGGCACGTCTGCCCAACGGTCGATTGTGCTATTGGCTATCGCGACAACCGGCGGCGTTATATCTTCATGGGTGGTTCTCCAGAAACCAGATGTCGCGAGTTTCAAGTAGAACTTCGCTTTTGAGGATGCCTCCTGTTCTATCGAGATTTTCAGTTCGTTAATTGCGTCTCTAAACAGCTTCTCCTTAACCGCCATGTCCGTTTCGCTTTTACCTTCGAGGTAGAATGCTATCCCACGTTCACGATGTGGAAAGTAGTCAATGAAGTGCATTCCATATGTCCGTGCGTTTTCTTCGTCATGGTCTCTCTCTTTGATAGTGTTATTAAAATCCTCGCGTGCTGCGGCATAGTGGTGCCCCGCAAGAAACCACAATCCTCGCTTATAGTGATTCCACCACCGACCCCGGTGAAGGTTGAAGTGCGCACGGATATCATCCTGGCTCATACCATAGTTTGGGTCATATTCCGTCTCGTAGGGATTCTGTAATCTTGCTATGGAGCATCCAAATGCGCAGGTCAGCAGGAGCAGGGCCGTAAGGCTCCCTAACAAAATTGAATACGGCTTACTCATTCGAACTCTTCCAATCGCGAACAGACAAGGAGACTCGTGAGCGCATCCCTTTCTTTGTATGTCCCACGCAGATCCAGCTCACCTTCGCAACTGCCGGACCAGGTGGCTGTTATTTTGACATCTCCAATACGTGTATCCCCGGAAATCCTGCCGCAGTAGACACCTAACGTCATATGCTCGCGTACGCCTGCGAGCCTGCCG
>Ga0307380_10009322_pt1 | contig 12469 bp, 15 predicted proteins | sample UN3MG_FD_202239 | JGI IMG/M metagenome (GOLD analysis project Ga0307380, IMG submission 202239) | Soil microbial communities from Risofladan, Vaasa, Finland - UN-3 | ecosystem: Environmental > Terrestrial > Soil > Coastal area > Acid sulfate soil | place: Finland: Risofladan, Vaasa | collected... | reverse complement strand
AGGATCTTTTTCCTGTAGTCCGGTTTGACACTGCCCAGAATGACGAGTGGGAAAAGGGCAAGAAAAAGTGAAGAGGGCCATCCGAATAAGTATGTGTTCAAGCTTTTGAGATAGATACCTGTGTTAAACATTCCCTGATAGAGAGTGTGGGGAAAGTTATAGGCTCCAAATACGCCAAAACCAGGAAGGACTTCTTTACCGTAGCAGACGATATAGCCCATTTGTAAAGGATCCCCGTTGGTGGCTGTGTTATAAGCCATCAGGACGGAGAGAACGAGAATCATTGTCAAGGTGAATGAGGCGACGTTTTTTGTTGAGGATTTTAGTTTTACCAATTGATTCACGGTGTAGAACACCAGAAAGGGGAAAGATACCAGGAAAGAGGTGTAAGGACGTATCAGGAGGGCCATCCCGAGGGCTAGAGCCGCAAATATACCGTTCGATGCAGAAGGATTTTTCAGAGACCGGAAGAGGAACAAAAGAAAAAGAGACAGAAAAAACATACAGCTTGTGTGGGACATCATCGTGGATGACATCAACAGGAACCAGATGGAGATCGTTCCCAGAATGGATGCGAGAAGTCCGACGGTCTTGTTGAATATTTCTTTGCCGAGAAAATAGAAAAGCACAATAGAGAAAGCTGCAAAGAAGGGATTCAAGATCCATGGCGCACCCAACACCAATCCCAATAAAAGCAAAAACGGATATCCTGGAGTGTACTGGCTGTACCATCTGCCATTGTTTATGATATGGGGAAAATCGAAGAATTCTTTGGCTGGAGGGGAGGGCACGGAAAGCCTGCCAAGCTTAAAAATCTTCGCCTGAAAAAGATAGTCGATCTCGTCATGGACATGGGGGATGTGATCGAAAAGAAAGTAGGACAACACGTTGGTTAAAATAAAAACGAAGAGGGCACATACGACGACTGGCCATGGGATATGAACCTTTTTGATTCTCAAGCTTGCCTCTCTGATCCTGTCGGTCTTTCTGCCGGATATGTTTGCATGATTGTCAAAAGAATTCAATCACCTCTTATGATGAATTTTGGGGTGATTATTCCAGATTTCTCTAATCGCTTGCGGTGAAGGAATAAGGGATGGTGGTCTATTTCAGTCCATATATTTTGTGTATCTGGACCGATATCTTGATGTTTTTTAGCCCCAAGTTTAGAGTCTGCTTTAAAAGTTTCATCCCCATGTCTAAGCTCCATTTTCTGTTGGATTGCGGCTGGAGTAGGATGGGTGTTTGAGTTGGGAATTTCTCTCTGAGATTCTGGATCACTTCAAGAGTCAACTCTTTGCTCACAACGAGCTTCACTTCGTTCGTTTTGGTCGTGAATTCCGGAGCAAATCCGTATGCTTGGGGCTTGGGTGAGAGTGTCAGCCAGTCCACCCTGAACGGAAAGTGAACGGTGCCGTTAGTCTCTATGTGAATCTTAAAGCCCTCTTTTATGAGCATTTTTACGAGCGGTTCTACATCCTGGAGCAGTGGCTCTCCCCCTGTGAGGCACACCCAATCGGCGGGGAATCGCCCCTGGATTCGTCTTACGGTTTCAATGATTTTTTCCTCGGAGAATCCTTTTCCCCCTTGCCAAGAATACTTGGTATCGCAGAAGGCACATCTAAGATTACATCCAGCTAATCTGATAAATATCGTGGGTTCACCACTCCTTAGCCCTTCTCCCGCTATGGAAGGGAATATCTCAGTTATCTTCAGAATATGTGGCTGAGGCATCCGTGGATTCCCAGACCGTGACACTCTTCACCGGAAAATGCTTCTTGAGTTCTTGGAAAAAATACCGTGAGAGGTTCTCGGCAGAGGGATTGAAGTCAAAGACTTCGTTGAGGAGGGTGTGATCCGGCAGAACTTCATTCAGCTTTGCCTTGATCACGTTGAAGTCGATGCCGATTCCCGTTCTGTCTAATCGGTTCACTTCGACCTGGACCTCCACCTGAAATGTGTGGCCGTGCATCTTCTCGCATTTACCCTTATACTCTTTCAAATAGTGCGCTGCGTGAAACCTGTCTCTGACTGATAAAATCCAGCTCATAGTTTTCCTTCCTTTTTTATCCTGAGGATAAACGGGTCTGCGGTCCCGACTTCCTCCCAGGCCTTCTGGCGCATCCGGCAGGACGCGCAATCCATACAGGGGACCTCTGCTCCAGAATAGCAAGATAGAGAGTATGAATAGTCTGCACCCAGGGCGAGGCCTCTTTTGACGATCTCAGCTTTATTCATGTCGAGAAAAGGGACTTGGATGTTGATCCGCGTTTTACTGAAAGACGCTTTGGATCCTAGGTTGATCGTTTCCTCCATGGCCTCTACAAATTCTCTTCGCGTGTCGGGATAATCGGGTGAATCCTGGACATGAAACCCGCAAACGATTTCTGTGTGACCTTGAACTTCGGTCCATGCTGTGGCAAGAGCAAGAAAGATTCCGTTCCTGAAGGGAACGTACGTTGAAGGAGGACCGTCTCTATCTGCAACCGAGCGATCTAAAGGAGGCAAAGGCCAAGCAGGATCTGTGAGGGATGATCCGCCGATCTGTTGTAAATCTATCTGAAGGATTTTTAGAGGAATGTTTAAATTTTTGGCGATCCTCTGCGAGAACTGGACCTCGATCCTGTGGCGTTGTCCGTAGTCAAAGGTTAGCGCATGGACACGTTCGTATCTATCGATGGCCCAATACAGAGCTGTTGTGGAGTCTAGTCCACCCGAAAATAGCACCAAAGCGTGTTTCATTTCGTTGAATTCCAACGTGATGATAAAAGATAACCTGGTATTTTTCAAGGGATCTCGATTGACTGGAAGTTATGTTTTTGCGATACTATGTGCCTCAAGCCTGGATTATTCACGAGTCGAGGTTGCCGTAGATGCAAGGCGCAAAGGATGCAGCTGTAGTTATCTACCGCAAATCCTTTGCAACGAAGCTTATACGGTGAGATCGGCTCGCCTGAAAGGTAAAAAATGTCGATTATGAATGGAAAGGACATTGAAAACGGAATTGTCAATCTGATTTACTAGAAGAATAATGTAAATGATTGATATTGCTTTTGTTGAACAAAGTATCGACATTTTTTATGAATAGTTCAGGCCAGAAGCTCCCGAGAGGATTTTGTTAGCTGGACGATCGAATGGATCAAGACATCAAAGAGAACAGCGCGGCCGACACTCCTGAAAAGGCTTTTGCGCTTCTTTCCTCAGTGACACAAGACCCGATTTTAACTGTCCGTGATGATCTCTATGGTTTCTCCTTGCTTTTGGATGCAGTCAAGCTCCGCCGAAAACAGAGGGCTAATTCTCGTTTTCGCCTTGTGGATTCGGGAGCCTTGAGCCTCGCGCAGGTCGAATGGTTGGCAGCAGAAGGCGCGGATGTCTACACAAACAATGAGGTGGGGAAAAATGTGCAGGAGCTGGAGAGCATCCAATATGCTTGCAAGAAAGGACATACCCTTCTTGCGTATCTGCACAACGTTGCTTTGGAGAGTGATGAGGGATCTTCTATCGATCTGTCCGGATTGAAAAGCTTGGGAGAGAGCGGTGTATACATCTACCTCAGCAATAAAGACTATGAGCAAAATTTATCCGATGTGATCCTTCTGGCAGATTTATGTCTACGCGGGCGAAGCCGTCTGGTCTACTACCATCATAAAGATCTTAATCCTGATCTTTTTGAATTAGGTCGGACAGGAGCGTGGATACACATATCGGATAAAAGCATAAAGGATCAAGATGAGGTGGCTGTGCTTACCGATGTCATTCACGCTGCGCGTAGCTCTGGATCGAATGTCTGCCTCCATGTTGAGAGGGGAACCGAATCTTCGATCTTGGAAGATCTTCAGAAGGCTGGAGCGTTTTTGATCTTTAAATCTGCTCTTATCGATTACAGGTCTCCCCTGAGATCCCTCGAAGAAAAGGCCAGAGAACAAAAGCTTGACACCAGTGCCTATTACCTCTATCCGATATTTCTCTAAAATACCTTCCAATTCTTATTATCGGCAGTTTTTATGAATAATTCAGGTTAAGTGCTTCCAAAAGCAATAGGCATTGGATATAATAGCTTTTTTTTATTATGAATGTAGTTTTTTTTGCTTTCTTGGGCATGCTTGCTTGCTCGGGTTGGCCAACAACTGTTGCTGTGATTAGACCTCGCGGAGGGGGACACATGGGTGACGAACCGAAAAAAAACTTGGCTCTCGAGGCTCTCCAGAAGATCAAGGAGGCCGAAATCGAAGCCAGAAAAATTGTCCAGGATGCGCGTGAAAAGACGTCTGTCAAAATCATCCAAGACGCCTATGAGGACGCTGATCAGATCAAAGAACGCGTGCTCAATGAAGCCCGAAAGCAAGCTCAAGAAAAAAAGAGATCCATTATTCAGGAAGCTGAAACCGAGGCCAAGAGGACTCTAGAGGAAAGCCAGGCAGAGATCGATCGTTTACGAGAGAGATCCACGGCTGCTAGAGATGAAACGATCGCGAGGGTCGCCGCCAATATCCGCAATACCATCGAGGGAGGACTTCTGTAGCTTATGGGTGTTTCAAAGGTCCAGAAAGTAGAGATCGTCGCCCACTCGGGGATGAAGAAGGCCCTTCTCTCTTTACTCCAGGAAGAGGGTGTGGTCCATATCGAACAAACCCGAACAGAGGAGCTTGGGCTAACGTGTTCATCCGCAGATGTTACGGACCTCGATCATCGCCTCTATCGCCTGAAACATGCGTTGGATTATCTTGCTAACTTCAAGGATGAGAAGCTCTCGAAAAAACTTTTTGGCCAAAAGCCTCAGGTTTCACGGTCAGAGAGAACAGATGTCCTCAAGCTTGATTATATCTCCCTCTTGGACAGGATCGAGCAGAATGAATCGGATAAGAATAACCTGAGCTCCCACCTGAAGTATTTGGAAAGGGAAAAGGAGTGGATTGAACCGCTCAGTGACTTGGAGATTCCCATAAAATCCATCCAGTCGACGGAAACAACCCACATCATCCTCGGCTTCCTGTCCCTGCCCCAATTGGAAGGCATCGAGAGCCTTGCAGAGCAGGGCGCTCTCTGGTATAGCATCATTCAAAAGGGGAAGCGCTATGTGTATCTCTTGCTCGTCTACCTGCAGAGTGAAAGCGATTTTTTTGAAGAATCACTCCGGGTGCTTGATTTCCATCCCGTTTATTTTACGGATCCTGTGCTGGAACGAGCAGAAGATGACGACCGAGTGGAAGATGTTTTGGTCAAAATAGCAAAGGAAGAGGAAAGAACACGGAAGGAGATCGAGGACCTGGACAATGAAGCGAAGCCTCTGTGTGCCCATTGTGAAGAATTGATGCGGGTCCATGATGTTTTAATGAATGAAAGAAGGAAGGACTTGTCCTCCCGTATGCTGGGAGAGACAGAACGTGTGTCTTACCTGGAAGGTTGGGTGCTTACCAAAGACAAGGAGAGGCTCCTCGCCAAACTGGAGCCATTTGCAGAAAATATCGAGTGCTATTTCCGAGATGCGCTTCCTGAGGAGGACCCGCCCGTTGAACTTCAAAATCCAAAAGTAGACCAGCCATTCGAACTTATAACAAAACTCTACGCACTCCCCAAGACCGGGACGTTGGATCCAACGCCCTATCTCACCCCCTTCTTTTTCATTTTTGTGGGGCTGACTGTCAGTGAGGCAGGCTACGGATTCCTGGTGACACTGCTCAGCCTTCTTCTCCTTAAATTTGCGAAGCCAAAGGGAAATTTCCGCCTGTTCATCATTCTTATGGCGATATTGGGTGTGTCGAACATCCTTATAGGGACTCTGGTCGGAGGCTGGTTTGGTTTCCCCATCCGTCGTTTAATGGTGCTCGACCCATTGCAGAACCCGGTGCCTTTTCTGCTTTTATCTTTGGCCTTAGGTTTTGTCCAGGTCTGGTTTGGAACTCTGTTGAACCTGGTCTCCAAGATACGGAGCAAAGAATATCTCCAGGCTATTTTTGTTCAGGGAGGCTGGCTTTTGCTTCTGCCATCTTTGGTGGCCTACGGAGTTACTAAAAACTCTGTGGCCGGGATCCTGGCTCTTGTTGGAGCTGGAGGGATCGTCCTCTTCGGTGCTCCTAGCAGGAATCCCATCGCCCGTTTTTTTGGCGGACTCTACAGTCTTTACGATATTTCCCGTTACTTGGCTGATATTCTCTCCTATTCCCGACTTCTGGCGCTGGGATTGGCAACCAGTGTCATCGCGATGGTTGTGAATACCCTCTGTAAGACAGCGCTGGACATCCCAAAGGTCGGATGGTTAGTGGCGGCATTGATTTTTGTTGGAGGGCACCTGTACAACCTCGCGATCAGTTTTTTGGGGGGATTCGTCCACTCCATGCGCCTTCAGTTTGTGGAATTTTTCAGTAAGTTCTTTGTTTCAGGAGGCAAGCCTTTTAAACCCCTGGAACTGGAGAGTAAATATGTCGAATTTATATAACTTGGATTATTCACGAGTTGAGATTGCTGCAAAGGCGAGGCAGTGGCCCACGAAGCTGTAGTGAACTACTGCGAGTGGGCTACAACGAAGGCTTTGTGGTGAGATCGGCTCGCCCGAAGGGTAAAAAATGTCGATTAGAAAAAAAAGCACTTTGAAAAGGAATGATCAGCTTGGTATACAGAAAGAATAAAGTGAATTATAGAAACTGTTTTAGTTGTAATAAGAATCGACATTTTTTATGAATAATTCAGGATAAAAGAATGCGTACACAAGGAGGTCAATAAAATGTTTAATGGTCTGACATTAGCGATATTGGGAGCTGCTTTTGCTGTTGTTCTCGGTGGGATCGGTTCGGCCATCGGTGTTGGCCTTGCCGGCCAAGCGTCCAGCGGCGTGATGAGTGAAGACCCGGATAAATTTGGGAGCCTGCTTCTGCTCGTTGCACTGCCCGGTACTCAAGGGATATACGGCTTTTTGAGTGCTTTCCTCGTGATACTCAAGTTGGGATTGGCTGGGGGGACGGTGGCAACTGTGAGTGTCAATCAAGGATGGCAGATTCTTATTTCGTGTTTGCCGGTTGCACTCACCGGACTTGTCTCCGGAATCCACCAGGGAAAGGTCTGCGCATCCGGAGTCTATATGGTTGCCAAACAGCCCAAGGACCTCATGAAGCCTGTGATTTTGGCAGCCCTTGTGGAGACGTATGCTGTGCTGGGATTGCTTATCACGATCCTTATCCAGAATGGCATCACGATCTAAACTTTTGCCAATATAACGGATAGCCATGAGTTTGGAAAAGATCCTGAACACGATTATTGAAGGTGCCCAGGCCGAGGCTGTAGTGATCGTCAAGGAGAGTCAATCCAAAGCTGAGGAAATAAAGGAGGCGGCGCGACAGGAAGCTGTGGGATTGGCGCAGGCGATCCAGGCTGAAGAGGAACGGCAGGGCCGTCTCGAAGCCAGTCGATTGATCACTCAAGCCCGCTTGGAGGGAAAGATCAATATTCTCTCCACCAAAAAGGAGATCATCGAGGACGTATTGACAGAAGCTCTGGACAGAGAACGCAGCGGCATAAAAAAACTGAAAAGACAGATCATCATGAAGGGGGGCGAGAGAGAAGAAGCCTTCGACGAGAGCAGGCTCCTGGATGAGATCCGCCCTCAACTGGAAAAATTCATCAACGATGCCCTGAAATTATGAAGAGACCATCCCGACTTGATTATGCGTTTGCTATAGGACGCGTCCGCGTTTTGGAAAGAGGCCTTGTGTCGAGTGCTGTGTTCTGGGAAGCAGCTGATGAAAGGGATGTTTCGAGCGCAATAAAAATGATATTTGATGCCGGTAGCTTCTTGGATGAGATGACGGAGGTCCGGAATTCTGAGGCCCTGGATCTTTTTCTGGCAAATGAAGAACGACAACTTTTAAAAACGCTGTCCGAGATTCTCATCGAGAAAGAGTTGCTGCGGGTCATGACACATGAGGCTAAAGCACCCATGACCGCGTTTTCCATTGCGCAAAGACTCGATTACGCCTTTATCTCCGACTACTTTCGGCATCGGATCGATCTGGGAAACCTCAAGATATTTTTTCGCGCCAAATACTTGGGGCTTCTCAAAGAGCGAATAGAGAATATTTTGTTGACAGGGGGTTTTTATTCACCCGATCTCTTGCTCAATAATTTTGACCTTTCCTATTCGGAGATCGCAGAAAAGATCCACTTCACTCCATACAGAAAACTATGGGAAGCGGTCGCAGATGCCATCGAAGAAAAAGAGACGTTTGTCGAGCTGGAAAGAAGCATTGAGAACTACTTGATCCTCTACCTGAAAAAAGCAAAATACATTGTTTTTGGACCCGAACCCATATTTGCTTACGGTTTGGCCAGAAGGCGAGAGCTGGGCTTGATCAGGATTCTCGGTATGGGCAAGCTGAATCATATTCCTTCGGAGATTTTAAAGGAAAGATTGGGGGAAACCTATGCTTGATCGAGTAGCCGTGATCGGTGACCGTGACCTTGTTTTCCCCCTGAAGGTTATGGGTATCAAAGTCTTTTCCCCTAAAGATATCGATGAGGCTCGCCGAGTGTTGGTCTCACTCGAAGAGGAGGGCATCGCCCTATGCCTCATGCACGAGAGTTATTTTGCCCCTCTGAGCAGTGAGAGGGATGCGTTGAGAGAAAAATTCACTCCGGTGGTGGCGGGTTTCTCGGATTACAGGAAGGTCACTGACGAACTGGGGAAAATGATGCGAGAAATGGCTGTAAAGGCCACGGGATCTGATTCTTTAGTCAAAAGAAGGGGAAACGATGAAACACGGTAAAATCATTCGTGTTGCAGGCCCACTTGTGGTCGCTTCCGGCTGTCTGGGGGCGAAGATGTACGATATGGTCAAGATCGGTGAACTCGGATTGATCGGTGAAATCATCGAGTTGAAAGAGGACAAAGCCTATATCCAAGTCTATGAGGATACAACCGGAGTCGGCCCGGATGAACCCGTTTACCTGACCGGCATGCCCCTAAGCGTTGAATTGGGGCCTGGGCTCATTAGTTCTATATATGATGGCATCCAGCGTCCGCTGGATATCATCCGTGACACAAAGGGAGATTACGTGCCCCGCGGAATTGAAGTGCCCTCTCTCGATCGCGAGAAAGAATGGGCGTTTCTCCCGCTTGTTGAAAAGGGGCATGATGTGGTAGCCGGAGATATTCTTGGTGAGGTGGAAGAAACCCCTCTCATCAATCACAAAATTTTGGTTCCCTATGGAGTCAACGGCACGGTCACCGATATAGAGGAAGGCCGGTTCACGGTAAATCATATCGTCGCCAAGATCCAGACTGATGCCGGGGAAGAGGAGATCCGTTTATTCCAGATATGGTCGATCCGCAAGAACAGGGCAGTTCAGGAACGTCTCATGCCGAATGAACCCCTTTCCACAGGACAGAGAGTTTTGGATACCCTGTTCCCGTTGGCAAAGGGAGGAACAGCGTGTGTGCCGGGACCGTTCGGCAGCGGGAAAACAGTTGTCCAGCACCAGCTGGCCAGGTGGTCTGATGCACAGATCATCGTTTTTGTGGCCTGCGGCGAGCGTGGCAATGAAGTGGCCGATCTGCTGCTCAGCTTCCCTGAGCTGAAAGACCCCCATACAGGACGACCCCTTATGGAGAGGACGATTATCATCGCCAACACCTCGAACATGCCCGTGGCAGCCCGGGAGGCGTCCATCTACACAGGGATGACCATTGCGGAATACTTTCGTGATATGGGATATTCTGTGGCGCTGATGGCGGATTCCTCGAGCCGTTGGGCGGAGGCCCTCAGGGAGATCTCCGGCCGGATGGAGGAGATGCCCGGTGATGAGGGGTATCCTGCGTACCTGGCGAGCCGTCTTGCAGAGTTTTATGAGCGTGCGGGAAAAACTGTCTGCTTGGGATCGGACAAACGTATCGGTGCCTTGAGTGTTGTCGGTGCCGTGTCCCCTCCGGGAGGGGATCTTTCGGATCCGGTTGTCCAGTCCACGCTCAAGGTGGTCAAGGTGTTCTGGGCTCTGGATGACCGGCTGGCTAACATGCGGCACTTTCCTGCGATCAATTGGCTGCAGAGTTATTCTCTGTACACGGAGAACATCAAGGGATACTGGGAAAAAGAGGTGGCAGAGGATTTTTTTGCCCTTCGACAGGAGACCATCAGGCTCCTGGAGGAAGAATCAGAGCTCCAGGAGATCGCCCGGCTCGTCGGTGTGGAGAGCCTGTCTGCGAAGGACCGTCTTGTCCTCGAATCGGCCCGTTCCATAAGAGAGGATTTCCTGCACCAGAATGCATTCCATCCGCAGGACACTTATACCTCTCTCAGGAAACAGTATCTGATGCTCCGGACGATCCTTCATTTTCACAACTCCGCACTTAAAGTCTTAGAGGATGTGAGTTTGGATAGGATCCTTTCGCTTCCGATCAGAGAAAAGATCGCCAAGTTGAAATTCTTGCCCGAGGAAGATATAGGCATCATCGAAGCGTATGTCGAAGTGGACAACGCATTCAAAGACTTGCGAAAAATAACGGAATAAGAGGGCGACATGTACAAGGAATATTTGACTGTATCGAATATCGTCGGTCCCCTGCTCATCGTCGAAAAGATCACTGATGTGAAATACGGAGAGCTGGTGGAGATCGAGACAGCTGATGGAAGCCTCCGTCGGGGGACAGTCCTCGATGTGTCGACGGAACAAGCTGTGGTCCAGGTGTTTGAGGGAACCATGGGTCTAGACGTGGACAAGTCTCGTGTTCGGTTCCTGGGCCGGTCTCAACAGCTGGGTGTTTCTGAAGAGATCGTCGGCCGGATTTTTGACGGCTCTGGGAAACCGAAGGACAAAGGCCCTCAAATTATCCCTGAAAAGATGCTCGACATCAACGGAAGTCCGATCAATCCGCAGGCACGAGACTATCCTTCTGAGTTCATCCAGACCGGAATTTCCTCCATCGATGGGATGAATCCCCTGGTGCGGGGACAGAAGCTTCCCCTCTTTTCCGGGAGTGGGCTTCCGCACCCCAGGATTGCAGCACAGATCGCCCGTCAGGCTACTGTATTGGGAAAAGAAGAAAAATTTGCCGTGGTCTTCGGTGGCATGGGCATCACTTTTGAAGAAGCCAATTTTTTCATCGAAGACTTCCGCAACACGGGAGCATTGGAAAGAGCGGTGCTCTTCCTCAACCTGGCCAATGAGCCGCCCATCGAGCGCCTGGCCACACCTCGTTTGACCTTGACTTGTGCGGAATACTTGGCGTTCGAGCAGGACATGCATGTGTTGGTTATCCTGGTTGATTACACGTTTTATGCCGAGGCCCTTCGAGAGATCTCTGCAGCCAGGAAAGAAATCCCGGGCAGACGGGGATACCCTGGGTACCTGTACACGGACCTCGCGTCCATGTATGAGAGGGCAGGAAAGATCAAAGGAAAGATCGGGTCCATCACATTCATCCCGATCCTCACCATGCCGGAAGATGACAAAACCCACCCCATCGCAGACCTGACCGGATATATCACAGAAGGACAGATCATGCTGAGCCGTGAGCTCCATCGCAAGGGCATTTACCCGCCCATAGATGTGCTTCCCAGCCTTTCCAGACTCAAAGACAAGGGAATTGGCGAGGGGAAGACCCGCGAGGATCATGCCGACGTCCTCAATCAGCTCTTTGCCTGTTACGCTCGCGGGAAGGAGGCGCGGGAACTTTCCCTGATCCTGGGAGAAGCCGCGCTTTCGGATGTGGATAAGATCTACTTGTTTTTTGCGGACCAGTATGAGGAGGAGTTCGTTAAACAGGGGGAATTCGAGGCCCGTTCTATCATCGACACCCTGGATCTTGGCTGGCGACTCCTGCGGACCATCCCGCAAGCAGAGCTCAAAAGGATCCGGCCCGAATATTTGGAAAAATATTATCCAGAGGATCAATGAGATTATCCGTCAATCCCAACAGGATGGAGCTTCTCCGTCTCCGCAAACGACTCGTTTTGGCTGAGCGGGGGCACAAGCTCCTCAAGGATAAGCTCGAGGAGATCATGCGCCGATTCCTCGAGATCATGCGTCGATTGCACGACCTTCAGGGGGATGTCAGCAGAAAGCTCGACAAGGTGTTCCTCTCATTTGCTCTCGTGCGTTGCCGGAATTCACTGGAAGAACTGGAAGAGCTCCTCCCCGATGGGGAATTGATCCTGGATCCCACAGAAGAGAGAGTGTTCAACCTCTCCATTCCCAAGTTTGCGATCAAAGAATGGACTGTTTCCGATTATGACCTTCTCAACACGGAGAGCGAGCTGGATATCGGTGTTAAAAAGATGAAAGAGCTGTTCGATGACCTGATGGAAATGGCCCGGCTCTGGAAAGCGGTGGAACTCCTCTCCAGCGAGATCGAAGTGACCCGCCGAAGGGTTAATGCCCTGGAACACAATCTCATCCCCAACATCAAGGAAACGATCAGATACATCTCCGGCCGGCTGGAGGATATGGAACGGTCCTACCAGGTTCAGCTGATGCGGGT
>Ga0307380_10009320_pt1 | contig 12469 bp, 12 predicted proteins | sample UN3MG_FD_202239 | JGI IMG/M metagenome (GOLD analysis project Ga0307380, IMG submission 202239) | Soil microbial communities from Risofladan, Vaasa, Finland - UN-3 | ecosystem: Environmental > Terrestrial > Soil > Coastal area > Acid sulfate soil | place: Finland: Risofladan, Vaasa | collected... | reverse complement strand
GGAGTTATCCGTCATAATGGGCCTTGGCATAACCGTCCAACGAGCACCTTCTGAGAAATAGCGATAGAAAATCGGTTTTAACAAATCGTTCTCAAAATACCTCGCCCTGATTTGAGGTGGAGTCTCAATTATTTCATTGCCAATTACGATGGCTTGGTCACGAACATTCAGCGCGGGAACCGTCGTCGCTTCCCAGTAGGGGGTCCTAAACCTGAAAGCATTGCTAAGGGTCGTCGGTCGGTGAACTTTCACACCCAGTTCCTCTAATGTTCGAACCAATCCGTCAACATCTTCAGCCAATTCCTCCAAGTACTGTTTTTTCATACGTCTTACAGAAGAGGCTTTTTGGGTTTGTTCAGTTCCCTCCACTACTCCATGCTGGTAAGTTGGATACCAAAAGTCAAAGGAAGTATCATGGAAGAAGAGCTTAAACGACAGCTCAAGATCCTGCGCTTCATAATTTATCGGAGATCCCACAATTACTTCTTTCAATGGTGACCATTCGTCGTAACTATTTAACTTCTTCATCATTACCTCCTTTTATGGTTTCGCAAATATGCTTGTATCCTTTACTCCTAATTTGGATGTTGTGAGCAGGCATGGCTCGGGAATTCACCACAGACACGGAGGCCACAATTGAATTGATAGAACTCCCTTTTTTGTGGCAAGAAGTATAGGGAAACTATCGTTGTGTGTCAACCGAATGTTCGGAATTTTTCAAAAGTGAACTCCTTTTAGATCGCTGTTTTCGACTCTTTGGATGTCAATGAGGGTGTCGTCGCACCAGAATCTGACCTCAGATATATGCTTGTTCAAAGGATAGATACGAAGGGTTACCCGCCTTCTTGGCGTCGCATTGTTCACCTTGAGCTGGAGGTTGTGAAGGGATGTCTTTCTGTAGGGATCAACGGTCCGCTCTACTCGAAGACAGAAGATATCCTTCACCGATTGAAATGGTGGTCTAACCATAAACTCTCTAAAAAGAGACTGCTTCTCCTCCAGTGCTCTTTGAAAATGGAAGTAGGGAACCTCCTGGGTGGTGGCGTGAACCTGGCGGTAATTGTGTCGAGCAACTTCATGGCCAAGCACCCTCTGGGCCTCTCTGATATCGGTCACATCCTCCCTCACACAGGTTCGTACGAGTCTGTCCTGAAGCCAGCCATAGGGCCGCTCAATCTTACCCTTGGCCTGCGGGGATAAGGCATAGGTCACCTTGATGTTACAGTCATCCATAACCTGTTTCCATTGGGGATCAGCCTCGTCAGTGAGTGTATGGTGTTTCCTCCAGAGAGAGTCTCTGCCTTGCACAAACCGAAAGATCGAATGAGAGTCTACATAGTAGAGAAACGGTGCGCCATACTTCAATACTACCGTCTGCAGGGCGAGGATATGAGCCCAGGAGGTTTCTTTCTTTACCAAGGTAGCATAGAGGATAAAGCGGCTGAAGTCATCTAAGGAGGTGATAAGGTACCACTTCTCTTTCGCAGGGGGCGACCAGAGGTGGTAAGAGGAGTCGTGCTGGATGATCTCCCCTACGTAATTGGTGAGCACCTCCCGGTCATGAGGATCTTTTTTAGGCTTCTTTTTCACATAGAAGCCGTGCTTCTTCGCCCTGTCAATAACGGTGGATAAGGACACCTTTTGATTGTGTTTTTCCCTCAGAAGGTCTCTGACATAGCTGTAGTTGTAATGTCTCAACGGTATGTGGGGATCCTCTATCAGGCTCTTTTCGACATGCAGCTCTCTGAAAATGGTATCCTCAACGGCCTGAGGTATCGTTCTGGTTTTGGTGCTCCTTTTATACTGAATTGAGAATTTGTCGGGACATTCTCTGTATTGCTTGAGCAGGAGGAAAAATCTGCTCCTCTTAATTCCCAGAATTTCCAGAACATAATGGATCTCAATTTCCTTTTTTACATACCGTTTGAGTAGCTCTTTAACCTGGCTGTCTGTGAATTGCTTATGTAGTTGCGCCATAATCCAAAACCTCCTTTTGGCTTCAGATTATGGCCTTTTGGAAGTCCACTTTTAATTCGTAAATGACACCGTGGTTCCTTTTTCCTTGACTCACAAGCGTAATTTACCTATGCTTCTCCCTGCAAAACAATTGAACTTTAATTCTATGCTTACATTATAATTATAGGAAATGCCTATGCATTTAACTCCTAATTCCTGAAGCGCCGAGCGCATTATTTGGCAGATACAAGCTGATCATGGGTGATCGTTTCTGCAGATATACAAGCTTTTACAAGGCGGTCGAAAAGATCCTTTTCCTAGCACCTCCGATTGAAACGATAACAAATCTCAGAAAGGTATGCTCGGAGATGTTTTTCAGAGACGCCACGATGAGCACCTCGTATTACCGCTTTAGCGTTGGAAATAACCCGATGAACCCAGGGAAGAAGCTTTCCTGCAGCTTTGGGATCTCGAAGGACAACCGTGTAATGAGACGTAACCCTGTCTTTTGCCGCTCTTCCGTAAGATCGCCATCCATCTGTGCGAATCGCTTCCAAGAGATCCTGTCCCTCTTTGGTGGTGGATCCGCATCCGAGTCTCTCCAGAAAGGTCTTAATGGTACTCGCCGAAGCATTTTCCACCACCTGCATGTGGGCAAAGCCAGCATGTTCCTCTCCCCGGCGGTCTCGATAAAGAGAAACTGCGCAAAGTACTGTGCTCTTTCGCTCGCTCCCTCGCCCTCGTTTCGTGCCTTTTGGCCCAAAAAACGAGTCATCCATCTTCACCAAGCCCGCAAGACTATATCCGGCATCTCTATCCGCCATCGCTTTACGGATCTTGTGAGCCATCAACCACGCGGTCCTGTACTGCTTGATATCAAGAAGCCGCTGCATCTCTGCTACCGACACCCCAACTTTGTCCATCGCCATATGGTAGATCATCCAATACCACTTCACCAGCGGCGTCTGAGTCCCGTGAAAAATCGTTCCTGCCGTCACAGTTGTCTGAAATCGACACGTTTTACAGTCGAACAGGTGCCTCTTGGAAAGATACCAGGCTTCCTTATGTCCGCACTGGGGACAAACAAATCCATCTGGCCATCGCTGCTCTGCAAGGTGCTTTGCACACGCTTCATTATCTGGAAATTCATTTTGAAACTCTATCAAACTACGTTCTTTGTACCTCTTGGGCATTTCTCCGCCTGCCCAAGAATTTATCTTAAATCGTATTAGGAGTCAAATGCATAGGCATTTATTGGTATTGTAGCAAATGAACACTAGTAATTATTGTTCTGAAACAGGAGGGCCGATAAAGACATGAAGGAGATAAGGATTCACGGCAGGGGCGGGCAAGGCGTGGTCACGGGGGCTGAAATGCTGGCATATGCCTTTGTGCTGGAAGGTAAATATGCCTCTGCCTTCCCAACCTTCGGGGCTGAAAGGCGAGGGGCGCCCGTGGCCGCTTTCCTGCGTTGTGATGATAGGCCGGTCAGAGAAACCCACCAGATCTATGCGCCGGATTGTATTATGGTCCTGGACCCGTTCAAAATGAAATCCCCGACTGTTTTTGACGGTCTAAAGGGTGACGGCATCCTGCTGGCCAATACGCCGCGCAAAAATTTGGCGCACTGGCCGGAGGGCCTTAAAGTTCTCGGCCTGGTGGATGCCACCGCATTGGCCCTGGATGAGATCGGAAGGCCGATCGTCAACACCTGTATGCTCGGTGTGATATCAAGGGTCACGGGCTGGGTGGCGCTGGAATCTGTCATAGCCAGCCTGGAGATGAATTTCGACAGTAAACTGCTGGAAAAAAATACCGCCCTGGTCCGGCGGGGCTATGAAAACGTCACGATAGCTCTCAAGGAGTGAAGCGAGATGAAATTGATAAGCAAATTTGAAGGCCCCTGGTCAACACCTGAGGAACCGCTCGATGTCAAAACCGGTGAATGGCGGACCCAGAGGCCGGTTGTCAAAAGGGAGAAATGCCGCCAATGCGGCTGGTGCTTTATTTATTGTCCCGCCGGGTGCATTGAGGAAAAGGGGCACTACTTTTCAGCTGATCTCGATTATTGCAAGGGCTGCGGGATTTGCGCCAGGGTGTGTCCGGCCATGGCCGTGGTGCTGGTGCGGGAGGAGGTCTGATGTCAACACTGGATGCTAGAGGGCAAGTACGAGTACTGGATGGGAATCGGGCGGGAGCTTACGGGGTATTGTTATCCCGGCCGGACGTCATTGCATCTTACCCCATCACACCGCAGACACCTTTACTGGAAACCCTTTACAAGTTTGAAGCGCAAGATTTGTTCAATCCGGAAATGGTCGAGCCCGAGGGCGAAAATTCCGCTATGGGGGTCCTGCTGGGGGCGTGTGCGGCTGGCGGTCGCACCTTTACGGCCTCCTCATCCCAAGGCCTATCATTTATGAATGACGCCTACCTGCTTGCCGCCGGAAACCGCTTTCCCATCGTGATGGCCATCGGCATGCGGGAACAGGTAAGCCCCCACGGCGTAACGGCCGGGCAGCAAGATGCGGTACTGGTCAAGGACCACGGCTGGATTCAGATTTTTACGGAATCCTGCCAGGAGATTCTCGACTCCATTATCATGGCCTACCGCTTGGCGGAAGATGCGGACGTCCTGCTTCCGGTCAATATCTGTTATGAGGGGTTTTACCTTTCCCATCATTCACAGCGGGTGGCAATTCCCACCCAAGCGGAGGTGGACCAATTCCTGGCGCCCTTGAAGGACATGCAACGCTTGAAGTGGACGCTGGAGGAGCCCATGGTTTTTTCGAGCTATACCGTTCCGCCGGAACTGCTAACCGAATATCGGTATAAGGCCTGCATGGCGCACCAGCGGGCGAAAGGGAAATTTGATGAGATTGATCGGGCCTTCCAAAAAACATTCGGACGCAGTTACGGGGGGCAAATCGAGGAATACCGGACGGAAGATGCCGAGTTTGTGATCGTGACAATGGGATGTGCCACGGGAACGGCAAAGGTGGTCGTGGATCAGAAGCGCGAAGCAGGGCTGAAGGTAGGGTTGATCAAAATCAGGATGTTCCGCCCCAGCCCCAAGGAGCGCTTGATTGATGCCCTAAACGGGAAAAAGGCCATCGGCGTGATCGATCGCAATGTCTGCTATGCCTGGAACTGCGGGCACAACTTCGTGGAGGTGAAAAATATTTTGAGCGATTTGCAGGCGCCGCCGCCCGTTATGCTCGATTTCATAGCCGGTTTGGGCGGGGCCGATATCACCTCTCAACACGTGGAGAAAGTCATTGACATGACCCACGCGGCAGCCAGAGGGGAGCAGCCGCCGACTGTGACCTGGATGTCCTTGGAATAGGCCGATAAGGAGACACGCGGTGGAAAGAAAAAAACATATCATTATTGGATGCGGCACAGCGGGGCTGAGCGCATTGAAACAGCTGCGAAAGGTGAATACCGAAGACCATGTAACGCTCGTTACCATGGAGTCGCACCGGCCCTATTCACCCACGTCGCTACCCTATATCATTTCAGGAAAGATAAGCAAACCTGATATTCCGATGGTTATGGATGATTTCTTTGAACAGATGAACGCCGAATGGGGCCGGGGCAAGCGGGTTACGAGCATTGATCCCAAGAAGTGTGAAGTGGTTTATAACTCCCATTCAAGCGACTCCTATGATTCCCTTTTGATTGCTACGGGCAGTGAACCGATCCGTCCCAGCCTTCCGGGCCTCGACCATAAACAGGTGTTTTACCTGCGGACCCTGGACGATGCCGCAGCCCTGATGAACCAAATGGATTGCAGCCGGACGGCCGTCATCCTGGGGGCCGGGCTTATCGGCATGCACGTGGCGCAATGTCTGGCCGCAAAGGGAATTCAGGTGATGGTCGTGGAAATGCTCCCCCGCATTGTTCCGGCCTACTTTGATCCGGACGCGTCCCTGATGATCCAACGTGTCTTAGAAAAACACGGGGTACGGTTTTTCACCGATAGTCGTGCAACCGGTGTGGCATGGGCCCATACGGGTGTCGAAGTTTCTCTTGACGGAGGCGACGTTGTGCAAGCCGACCTGCTTTTGGTCGCCGCCGGGGTCAGGCCGCGCACCGGTTTTTTAAAGGGGAGCGGCATTGAGATCCGTGACGGCATCACAGTGAATAGTGAGATGAGAACCAATGTCTCAAATATATTCGCGGCCGGCGATGTGGCTGAAGCAAGGAGCTTTTTGACTGGAAAAAAGGGGCTCAATCCCATTCTCCCCAATGCCGCTTGGCAGGGAAAGGTTGCTGGCAGCAATATGGCCGGTCAAAAAATGGAATATGACGGCTGGCTGCCCATGAATACCTTCAACTACTTTGATCATCTGGCCGTCTCCATCGGGAAAGCCGTCCCTTCTGAAGGCGATGAGGCGCTTGTGGAAACGGATGCCGACGACGGGTACTACCGAAAAATCATTTGCACCGAAGACCGGATGACCGGAGCGGCCTTCCTCGATACCCATGTAAACGCCGGCGTCTTTCAATACCTTATCCGGCAAAAGGTGCCGATAGGCAAGCATAGGAAGCGACTCCTCGCGGCGCCCCGCGAAACCGGCCTGTGGCTTATGCACCAAGCGGAAAAGAAAGCAACAATCTCCAGGGAGGAATGAGAGAGGCGCGATGATGAAAACCTTTTATGATACTTTACGAATTGAAGAAAATAGTTGCCCCCCCGGCTGCGCGGCCTGCCGTAAGCGGTGTGTTGAGGTAAAGCGGGAAAAGGGCTCATATGGAACGGGTATTCAGGATTACCATATCCCCGATATGAATATCCATATGGCCAACACCTGCAACCAGTGCTCCGAGCCGGCATGCGCCGATGTGTGCCCGACCGGTGCCATTGAAAAGGATGTGCATAACGGCATTGTGCGGATTAGGGAACCCAAGTGTTTGGGGTGCGGCATGTGCGATCTCGCATGTCCCTACGGCGGAATCGATTTCCACCCCGGCTCCCGGAAGGCGGTGAAATGTGACCTGTGTGACGGCGACCCCCGCTGCACGGATGCCTGCCCGGCGCACGCCCTTTTGCTCCTAAATGCGCGTTCCATTGTTCAACATTTCCATGAGGACGCGTTGTTGTCGGGATCTTCCCTGTGCATCGGCTGCGCGGCGGAGATTATCCTGCGCTTCGTGCTCCGAGTGATGGGAAAAGACACTTTTCTTTTTGGGGCCCCGGGCTGCGCCACCAATGTGCTCAATGGGCAGGGTATCCGCTCCATGATTCGTATTCCCAGCCACATGTCGAACATGACGTCGGTGCCTTCTACCATGACCGGCGTTAAGCGCTATTACAGAAAGATGGGCCAGGATGTGCGCTGTGTGGCGTTTGTGGGTGACGGGTGCGCGGCGGACGTGGGCTTCCAGCCGCTATCAGGGGCGGCGGAGCGAAATGAAAACATCATTTTCATTTGCTATGACAATGAAGGGTACATGAATACCGGTGTCCAGAGGAGCAGTACAACCCCTTTCGGAGGATGGACAACGACGACCCCGGCCGTGGGAAAGCGAAAGGGCAAACGGATGTCCGCCAAGAATGTGCCCCTCATCATGGCGGCGCACGACATCCCCTATGTGGCGACGGCGGTCATCGCCTACCCAGAGGACTTCCTTATGAAATTGCTCAAGGCCATGGCGGTTAAAGACGGCATGAGCTATATCCACGTCTTGAGCCCATGCATTCTCGGCTGGGGCTTCGGTGCATCCGCCTCCCTGGATGTTTCGCACGCAGCGGTGGAAACCAACTACTATCCGCTCTGGGAATACGAACGCGGGGAGTACCGGCTGACCCACAAAGTGGACAACCCGAAACCGATTTCTGAATATACCCGCCTTTTAGACAAGTTTGCCCATCTTGATAATGAAGGCTTAGAAGAGCTCCAGGGGATCGTCGATAAGTGTTTTCAACGCATCAAAGCCCTTACTGGGTTATCATTAACGCTGTGATGAGTCGCCCTTGGACAGTCAAAACCCTGAGTGGCATTGCCAACCCCGGCGGCTCTTTTTTTCGTACCGGCAATGATAAGCTATCCGCCCCCGCGCCGAGGCTGCGCGCCGGGTGTACGGTGAGGAGTGCGGAATGAAAAAAGTACTGGTGATGGAGAGCACCTATGACACCTGCCGCGAAGCAGTGGATCGCGCCTTTGCGGCCTTTCCCATGGATGTGCGCGGTAAATTGGTGGCGGTCAAGATGAACGCCCTCAAGCCGGGCGATCCGGATCAATTCGCCTATGTCACCCATTACCGGTTGTTGGAGGCGGTGATCCAAGAACTTAAGTCTAGCCCTAATCCACTGACATTGTCAGTGGTGGGGTGTGGGGGCGGAGGCCCCACTCCTTTGGCGAACCAACTATGTTGGTAAGCCGCTGTTTATGGTACAGTAACCTCGATATAAGAGGTGAGGTTGCTGTATGGAAGGGTATCGGAAATCGGCCCATGCGGTATATCGGTGTGAGTATCATTTTGTATGGATACCAAAATATCGGTATCAGGTATTAGTCAAAGATATCAAGTCCCGGCTCAAAGAGATTCTCACGGAACTCTGTGAGTGGCTGGACAGTGATATCTTGGAAGGCGCTATAGCTTCTGATCATGTTCACCTGTATGTATCAGTGCCACCGAAGCACTCTCCATCCCAGGTGATGAAAATACTGAAGGGCAAGAGTGCCGAATACGTGCGGAGAGATTTCCCGGAACTGAGCAAGAAATACTGGGGTCTTCATATATGGGCGCGAGGCTATTTTGTCAGTACCGTTGGTATCGACAGAGAAGTGATCAGGAAGTATGTCAAAGAGCAACAGGACAATCAGATCCGTGAGGCCCAGCTTCGACTGTGGAGGGACAGCAGCGAATGACATTGTCAGGAGTTGCTGTCCTAGAATACCACCGACAAGGTCGGTGGTAGTTTATTGGCTTTCGCTCAACTCTCCTATAGGGAGAGCTTGCGGGATATCGAATGCTGCCTTCGATCAATGCAACACAAACTTTACCATATGGGTATTCGAGGTAACGTTTCTCGTAGCACATTGGCAGATGCAAACGAGAAAAGGGACTGGCGTATCTATGCAGATTTCGCTCAAGTGTTGATACACATCGCACGAGATTTGTACAGTGACGAAAAATTCGGGGTAGAACTCGATGAAACAGTCTATGCTCTCGATGCATCGACAATTGATCTGTGCCTTTCCCTGTTTCCTTGGGCGAAGTTTCGCAAAACCAAAGGTGCTATCAAGTTGCATACATTGTTAGACCTGCGAGGCAACATTCCATCTTTCATTTCAATAACCGATGGTAAGGTTCACGAGGTAGCTGTTCTGGACGAATTGTTTCCAGAACCGGGAGCATTTTATATCATGGATCGCGGTTATCTCGACTTCACCCGTCTTTATTTATTAAGCTGGTACCTGGCGTTTTTTATAATCCGTTCGAAAGGCAACACTCAGTTTCGTCGGATTTATTCCCGGAAGGTTGACAAATCAACTGGATTACGATGTGATCAAACCATCGCTCTTACCGGCAGAGACGCTGCAAAGCAATACCCTGAAAAACTGCGCCGGGGCAAATTCTTCGATGATAAAACATGCAAACACTTTTCCTTTCTTCCCAATAACTTTATCGTATCAGCCTTCACCATTGCTGAACTGTATCGATGTCGCTGGCAGGTAGAGCTTTTCTTCAAGTGGATCAAGCAACACCTCCGTATAAAGGCATTCTATGGGACGAGTAAGCATGCGGTAAAATCTCAAATTTGGATTGCGGTGTCCGTATATGTTTTAGTTGCTATTGTGAAAAAACGGCTAAGACTCAACGACATGAGCCTTTACACAATTCTACAAATTTTAAGCGTTACCATATTCGAAAAAGCCCGCTCTTACAGGTACTTACAGCCTTAGATTACAATATTTCCAATCTGCACTACGATAACCAGTTAAAATTATTCGATTATAAACCGGACACTAGTATTCACTTTTAATTCTTAAATGACAGCAGGGATTTTCTGCAGGGATTTTGTGCTTGACACACAACGATAGTTTCCCTATACTTCTTTCCACAAAAAGCGAGTCCTATCAAACAAAGAAAATTTCTCCCAATGAATGAAGCTTGGCTATGATAGCAGCGGGTCCGGAGGATTACCGAAAGGGTCCAGGATTACCTTTCCAACGAGAAAGTTTAGGAATTACCTCCACCCAGGGAACCAAGTTCACGCCACAGATCGGACATCCACCTCTTTTTGAAATAGACAACATAGGCTCAGGCAGGAGTTCGACTTTTTTCCTCCCGGATCTGCCTTGGCGGGGAAGTGGGTTGATCGAGTTTTTAGGGGTGGGTTATTTGCGGAATCTGAGCAGAATCCGACTTATTAAATTGGCTCATCCATATATGAGAACCTCAGAATCCCTGGGGCGAGATGAAGTGGGCCATGAGTTAAGGAGAAATGGAATTGAGATTTTGCCGTGATCTATAGTCTATTTTCAGTGAGTCGCTGTAATACCGCAAACTCCGGAGCGGCAATAGAATAAAGGTGGGGCAGAAATGGACGAGCTATTAAGAGTTAAGTATCTTTGGCAAGGTGGAAATCTGGTGGAGTTGGAGAACGCCAAGGTTCACATACTGACTCCCACTTTTTTTTGGGGCACCAACGTTTTTGAGGGTATACGTGGGTACTGGAACAAGGAGAAAGGAGAATTGTACCTCTTCAGAATAGATGACCATTTTCAAAGGCTGACCGAATCGGCAAAGATGATGCGAATCGATCTTCCCTACCCTCCGGAACAATTTTTTCAATACGCTAGGGATTTGATCACAAGAAATGGGTTCCGGGAGGACATACATATGGTGCAAGTTGTCTATCTCGATGGGATCGGGCATCCTCGTTGGTTCGCAACAAGTCCAACAAATATGTTTCTTGCAGCATTTCCGAGAGGGAGAACCTTTGACGTAGAAAATGGTGTGAAAGCTACCATTAGTTCTTGGAAAAGGACTGCGGATAACGTCGTCCCTCCTAGAATTAAGTGTGGCAGTAATTATCAGAATTGTAGGCTGGCTGGTCTTCAGGCAATGTTGGACGGATATGATGCTGTCATCATGCTAAATGAGCTTGGAAAAGTCTCGGAAGGAACAGGCTATTGTATTTTCATGGTGCGAAAAAACAAATTGGTGACACCTCCGTGTACCGCAGATTTGCTTGAAAGCATAACAAGTGACACTGTCATACGAATATGTCGAGATCTGCTTGATCTTGAAGTGGAGCAGAGGGACGTGGATAGGACAGAGCTATATGTTGCTGAAGAAGTGTTCTTGTGCGGATCGTTGGCTGAAATAACTCCCGTTGTCTCGATGGACAAGATACCGATTGGGATGGGCTACCCAGGTGAGTTAACGAAAAAAATACAAAACGCATACTTCCGGATAACTAGGGGTATGGATAAACGCTATGCGTCTTGGACGACGCCAGTCTATGGAAACACAGAGAGGTAGGATTCTGTCCGATCAAGTTTAGTGCGTGATCATACGACCTCTTTTGGGGCTATCCGCTTGACTCAAGTGACCACAAGATGTAGAGTTTTTGGGCATGGGAGACTACCCAGAAACTCTATTGGAATTTGAACAACGGCTTGCCTCTGAGGAGGCTTGCCGCGAATATCTATTCAATCTGCGATGGCCTAATGGTTTTCGATGCCCTCGCTGTCAGAATTATAAAGTGTGGTTGACCAAGCGCAATCTGTATCACTGCGTGCAATGTGGATACGAAGCCTCTGTAACCGCAGGAACTATCTTTCAAGATACAAGGAAACCCCTCCAGCTGTGGTTCCGGCCGATGTGGTACGTGGTGAACCAAAAGAATGGCGTCAGTGCCATGGGACTTCAGAGAGTTTTGGGAATCCCACGGTACGAAACAGTATGGATATGGCTCCATAAACTTCGCACTGCCATGGTACGCCCTGGTCGTGATCGATTGTCTGGTACGGTGGAGGTAGATGAAACGTATATCGGAGGTAAAAGGCCAGGGAAACGGGGCCGTGGTGCAGCAGGTAAGTCGTTGGTTCTTATTGCAGTCGAAGATAAAGGCAACCATGTTGGCCGTATCCGTCTTCAACGGGTACTTGATGCAGGAGCAGAGAGTTTGATACCAGCGGTGCAGGAGAGCGTGGAACCTTGCAGCACCCTTCGCACTGACGGGTGGAGCAGTTACGAACGATTGTCCTCCATGGGTTAAAGCCATATCATTGCACGCCATTCCGTGGATGTCGGTGAATTCCTTATGTAACTGTGCCATAATCTGAAGCCTCCTTTTGACTTCAGATTATGGCCTTTTAAAAATCCAGTTTTAATTTGTAAACCTAATGAAAATAGTCCACTTTTCACTGCTGTCCAAAATAAATTGATTTTCTGATTTGGGTATTGAGATTTCAATCACTTAGACCTCCCAAAATGGGGGGGGTTGCGAATTCAGGTTGTCTTTACCTGGAGATGCTGTCCAAGACCAGCG
>Ga0307380_10009319_pt1 | contig 12469 bp, 16 predicted proteins | sample UN3MG_FD_202239 | JGI IMG/M metagenome (GOLD analysis project Ga0307380, IMG submission 202239) | Soil microbial communities from Risofladan, Vaasa, Finland - UN-3 | ecosystem: Environmental > Terrestrial > Soil > Coastal area > Acid sulfate soil | place: Finland: Risofladan, Vaasa | collected... | reverse complement strand
CCGGCACCACAACCGCCATCATCATCAATCCGGTGAAGCGAGAAGTGACTCACGTCGTGGTGGAGTCGATCAAATACCTTGATTTTTTAGTTCCTTTGGCGAAGGTAACCGATACGACACCGGCTGAAGTACATCTCGACTGCACGATCGCCGAGCTGCATCAAATGCGCTCCTTTACCCGGACACATTACGTACACGACGATCTTTTCGATGGCGAGATGTACCAGGGCAGCCAATACCTGGCGCCCTATGCGACGCAGATTCCGGAGTATGGCAGGCTTTTTGAAGAAGAAAAAGTGCCCATTGGAGAGCTTGCGGTTCACCCGGGAACGACTGTTTTCGCAAAAGACGGCCGCATCGGCGAGTTGGAGGAATTCGTCGTTGAACCGGATACGGGTCACGTTACCCATATTGTGCTGCGCAAGGGGCATTTATGGGGCAAGCGGGACGTGGTGATACCTGTTTCCGCCATCGACCACGGTGATTACGAATCGCTCTATCTGAATATTATGAAGAAAGCCATCCCGGATCTGCCCGGTGTGTCTATCCAACGCCACTACTCGGGGCAGGAGTAATTATCGAAAAATGTGTGTTGAAATGGCCGGTCAATGTGACCGGTCAACCTTGTCCTATTCCATTGGAGGAAAACCATGCCCAACTTAATCGTCATTGTATACGATGATCCCGATGGCGCGGTCGCCATGCGAGATACTTTGAAATCAGTCGCGCACATGGGCAAAATCAGCCTGGACGATTCGGCGGTGGTCGTGAAGGATGCTGATGGCAAAGTGCATGTCAAACACCAGCTCGACCGCGGCGTTAAGATCGGCGCCGCAGGTGGTGGGTTTCTTGGTCTCTTGTTAGCCGGTATCTTCTTCCCGGTTGGTGGTCTTATAATTGGAGCCATCGCCGGCGGCTTGATAGGCGCCTCAACCGATTCTGGTATCAGTCACAAATTTGTGAAAGAGGTATCGGAGGAGATTAAACCGAACAGCTCGGCCTTGTTTGTCATCGTGCGCGATGGCGACCCGGCGGTTGCCCTATCGGCGGTGCGCCAACACCAGGGAACCGGCAAACTATTCCAGACGACGCTCTCTGGTGAGGAAGAGGAGCAGTTGCGCAAGGCCGTCGAGAAAGGCCACTCTGAGTCCGAGAAATAGCGCAAGGCTTGTAAATATAATTCTCAGCCGCCGACGAATCTGGATGATTCTCCGGCGACATGGGTGATCCAAGGCAGTGACGGCCGAACCTGGCTGTCCTTAACCGATTTTCCGGGACAACGCCCTTCCCCATCATTGCGGGCCGCCATTCTAATAGTGCTTACCCCAGGCAAAGCACCTTTCCATACCCAAGGGTAAGGCGCCCGACCCGCTAAGGGAGCGCTACGGTAGGAAGGTAGGAATAAGGAGTGGCCTCCCATCATCTTATCCAGATGATGGGGCATTAGCTTCTACATAGACGCTTAGCTCCACCTGTAATTCTGGACGCTGGGGATCATTTGAGGCTATAAAAACCTGGCGGATCAAAGGCCCGGTGAGGTCTGGTCCGTGGAAACCCGAATCAAACTCGATGTGCAGGATACCGCTTTGACCGGCGGGGATGGTCATTGGGTTGACGGTGGCCTGGGTACAGGTGCAGGAAGTGATGACGCTGTCGATAATCAGGTCAGCCTCACCATCATTACGTAGGGTTAGATTTCGACTGACGATGTCTCCGTTGACCACGTTACCAAAATCAAATTTGTTAGCCTCTACAGCTATGCTGGGCTGTCCAGAACTACAAGCTACCAGCAAAAAACCAACTACCAAAACAACAAAAAAAACAAATCTGCGCATAGGTGCTCCTACATGTATTGGCCCAAAAATAGTGGCTTTTATACGTTATTCACCGGCCGTTAACGGAAACATAAAAGTCCAAATGTAATCGACCAGTGCCTGAATCTCATCAGCGGTAAAAATAGTGCCCCAATAGGGCATGCCGGTGCCCATACCGCCACGTACGATCTTGCCTTGCAACAGAGCCGAACTGGCCCCAAGCATCTTCTGGGCATCGGTAAAATCGCCAGGTGGCAACAGTGCCCGCCCAAAGGAATCAGGATCGCTCTGTGCCAAATTCGGCCGGGCCATTACCCCTTCTCCGTTCCCTTTGTCACCGTGACAGGCAGCGCAATTCTGATCATACAGGCGCTGGCCCAGTAACAAAGAGTCAGGGGTTGCCTGAGAGTGCCAGGCAAAAGCGACTAGATCCCAAAGCTCTGTGTCGCTAAGATCGGCCGTTCCGGGATCTGCCCGCAAGGCCATCCAAAACTCAAACGGTGTTTGCTCCAAATAGTGTTCCCGGGTGAGGATTCGGCTTGGGATGGTAAAGTCCAGCTTTTCTCCATGAGCGGCCGAAGGCGGTCGCTCTAATTGGACATCGACTTCGTGTGACGCGTCGATATCCAGATCCAGGGTGAGGTAAAGCGGTTGCCTGGTAGATCCAGTAGACGACTGGTCGCTCGCCTTGCCGGTTACCTCTATGGTGCCCCGCATTCGCCAGTGGTTGAGTCCGCACCAGCGGGTGCAATAATAGGTATAAATTCCCGGTTCATCAAAAATAAGCGACAGATCGGTAAATTGGCCTGGGACTACAGCAACGGCCGGCCAGGGTTGTTGGCCGACGGCAAAACCATGCATCACGTCATCAGAGGTCAGCCGCAAGTCCAAAGGGACGTTTACTTCGGCAGATAGGTTGCCCGGCATCCAGCCCCCGCTTTCGGGCATGACGGCATGGACCTCTACCGCTTGGGCCGTATTGCGACCGGCCATAATTGCCACAAACAAGCCAGAAACCAGGAAAATAAGCAACAGGCGAGCTGCCCACTCAGCCCTTAACCGATGAATAACCATAGGAATCCAATCGTGACCATTAAACAAAAAAGGTTAATGGGGATGGCCTGGCGCCAGGCTGCCGGGTGATTGCCTTCTTGAGCGATACGCCGGGCGGTAATGCCGGCCCAGGCCAAGCCAACCACCAGAACAAGGGTTTGCAACACGGGAAGCATCTGGGTAAAGAACGGTGTCCAGTCATAACCGGCTGTTCCAAACAGATTCCAGCCCCAGCCCAGGGGATCTGAGAGGACCGGCAAGATGTACGAGGCGTTGGTAAAGACGAAAGATAGGCTGAAAGCGATCCAGGCGGCCAGACCTAAAGGAACCAGGGCGTAGGCATAAGCGACAAAAATCCGCCGCGGAGTATGGCGAGTTGGCGCCAGGGTTCGACTTGCTCGGCTGGCCACATAAAAGAGGCCGGGCAGCAAACCGAAGACAAAAACCAGAAAGGCCAAGACGTATAACAGCCAGGGGAGAGAGCCAATACCATACGCGGCCGTTTTCAGTTGACCCCAGGGTCCCAGCATGACGGCCGAGTAGACAAAAGCGCTACCTAGCATGATGAAGGCTTTGAAAGCCTCGTCCAGCTTCCGGCCTCGGAGCTGTGACAAATCCGCCCCTGCCGGGCGGATATTGATCGCTATGTTATCCAGAGGGCAGGTGCGCAGACATTCCAGGCAAGCGCCACAGTAGGTGTTCTTAACCAGGCCGCCCGGGAAAGCACCCCAGGGGCAGCCAAAACCATCTTCACTGCCGGTGTAACAGCTCTTAGTGGTGTGCGTGGCGCAAACGGCCGTGTCGCGCACCCGCACTTCAATCGGGGCTGTTTGTGAATAAAGGCCGATAAATCCTCCGACTGGGCACAGATAGCGGCAAAATGCGCGGCGCTCGAAAATCATACTTGATCCAGTAGCAACAAGGAGAAGGGCGGCTAATATGACGGCTGTTACTACCGGCTGGGTCAGGACAACAGCACTAAAAAGGGCCATCAAGGCGAAGGCGCCATTTTGTACCCAGATGTTGCGTAGGCCCTTTGGCCATTTGCGCCCCAAACCAAAAGGCGGTTTTTTACCACTAGGGCCCAATAAGGCTCGATTTTGTAGCCATTCGCCGGGCATCGGAATGGGGCAAACAGTGCACCAGCCCCGGCCGGCAAGGGGAACAGCCACCAGGATTAGTAATGCCCACCAGGCGATCCACACGAACACGATGCTGAAGTTGCGGCTGCCGACCGGCGTGCCGCCTAGCCCGGCCACTATGGCAAAGAGAAAACCACTCAAGGCGAGGGCTCGAATCAGGAATTGCGGCCAGCGATTGACTAGCAATGCTTTGGCGACGGGAATTCGGGTCAGGTCATAGCGGGCCTGCCTTGAGTCTGTCGAACGGGTCACTGGCGGACCTTCCATAACCCGACTGCAGCCGCTAATACGGCCAGAGCCATCCCACGCCACAGTAATGTGTTGTTGCCTACTTTGAGTTTGCCGATCATGAACGGGTGGAGCGGGCCACAGGTCACTGAGCAGCGAAAGCGGAAAGTGCCGGATTTGTCGGCAATGAAGCTGAGGCTGGTAGTTTGCCCCGGATCGGCCGTGACTTCTAAGTCGTAGCCGTCCAGATAGAGACCATGGACGACGTCCATGGATTCCAGCTCAATCGTGACTTGATCGCCTTGATCAACACGGATGATGCCCGGGCTGAAATTATATTGAGCGGCAGCAATGTGCATATCACGCGACCCAGGAACGCCAGATCCGGTAGGGAGAGGGATGAATACAATTGCCAGGGCAAGCAGGGCCATGACGAACCGGGGCCTATGGCGCATTGCTGGAGAGGTGATGCTCGTTACGGTGGCCTGCGCATTCATGGGTTTTAGTTCTCTAATGGTGTTGGCGGGCCAAACCTGGCGTAGCTATTGTCCACGTAAGTAAAGATCTCGGACACTTCTTTGCCCTGATCCAGCAGGCGCATCGTATCCTGGCTGATATCCACACAAATGGAACAACCTAGGGCGTGATTGTCAAAAGCGACTTCCCCGTCAGCGCCGGCGCCGGCTACATAGCAGGAATAATTGGAGGTATGGTCCATGGCGCCGCAGCCACAATAGCAGGGTATATGTTTGAGGATCTCGTGGTTGGCGACAGCGAACTGGTACGCCTGTTGCACGGCAACTGGCGCTTGCTGTACTTCGGCCGGCATACTGGCCAGGGAAGCCATGGGAAAATCATGGTCCGTGGCCCCAATCTGACCCTCAGCGCTACAACCTGCGAGCCCTACGCCGGCAATAAGTAGTATGGTTAACGTTAGCGGAAGAAAACGACAGGTTTTTTTCATGCTACTCTTTCCTTAGCTGTTGCGCACAGACGCCTGGATCCAGATCTCAGCCTGCGATTGGCGCGGGTCGTTGTTTTCGATGATCAAACCTCGGCGGACGGTCTGTCCGGCCGCATCGTGAAAACCAGCATCAAAGGTGAGGGTGATAGTAGCCACTTTGCCAGGTGGGATTGAGCTGGCGCTAATGTCGGCCGTTGTGCAGCCACAAGTAGTGTATGCTCGGCTAATAGTCAAAGGGGCATCTCCTGTATTGAATAAAACAAAGGATCGCTCAACGACATCAGTAGGACCGATGCTACCAAAATCGTAGGACTTCTCTGAAACGACGATGGCTGGTTGAGCTTGATCCTTGGGTAGGAATGGAATCGGCGGACTTTCGCCCATCTCGTGGATGGCGTAGATCGGCCGATCGTAAACGATATCGGCCGGCTCATAATCCAGTGCAGCCTTCGCCGTTGGCGATCCGGAGAAATAAGCGTATAGGCTGCCTGCAAGCACCAGCAAAGCAACGATCAGTATGGCAAATGCGACTATGTTGTTCCGCCGGGCTCGGCGCTGGGCACTGCGTTGAAAACTCTTTTTGTTCATGATGTTACACCTCGCGGAATTCTGGGGCGTCATGTGAAGCACATGGCGCGTTTGAGCTCGAATAGACAACCTGATGGCTCAAGATTAAACGAGCCTAGCCTGGCTAAACAGCGCCAAATGGCCCATCACATAAAAAACATGACATTTGTCACATGGCTGTCCCGAGGGGTAGGCGCTGGGATTAACTGATACCATCCCCAGGAAATATGCGCGCTCGCCCCTGGTAGGGTGGCACTTTTTTGACCCTTTACCTTGCTGGGGTCGCTTTGATATCACCACACCCTCGTGACATTTGCCGTTTTAGCAAGCGACTTAAATGAAGATATTCAAAGAACGATCACCCGCCAAATGGCCTATTCACTAATAGCCCATATGGCTCTGGCGTTCTTGGGATATAACTGGAAGATAATAGGTGTTCTACGTATTAAAGTAGTCTGTATCAATCTAGTAGATAGAAAGGAGATTAGAATAATGGCCATTGGCCCCGCGGGTCAAATGGAAGTTGATGAGAAGATGGCTCGATGGACATCCGAGTATGAGAGGCAGAACTATTACGCCTGTGATCGATAAGTAATGTCGTCAACTCCGATCGTTTCCAACCATCGATCTTGGGCTGCCCGGTCTAATCGACTTTTATACAGGCTAAGCAGTCGTTGGCTATTTCCCTTCAGCCTGCTAGTAGCCATCTATGTAGGGTTGCCCTGGCTGGCCCCATTGTTCATGGAGATGGGCTGGTACCGTATTGGCAATGCCATCTATTTGCTCTATGCAACTCAGTGCCACCAGCTACCGCAACGATCCTTCTTCCTATTCGGAGACCGGTCAATGTATTCCTTGGCTGAAGTCCAGACAGCCTGGAAAAATAGTAGCGACCCCATGGTCTTGCGCCAATTCACAGGCGATCCAACGATGGGCTGGAAGGTCGCCTGGTCCGACCGAATGGTCTTCATGTACACAACCATTCTTCTCTGGGGTTTGCTGTTCTGGCTGTTACGTAAACGACTCAAGCCTCTCCCCTGGTGGGGACTGGTCTTGCTTCTCCTGCCCATGGCAATTGATGGCTTCAGCCACATGATTAGCGACTTCTCCGCCGGCATTGGGCTTGGTTTCCGTGATAGTAATGCTTGGTTAGCTGCGTTGACCAACCATACTTTTCCGGATACCTTTTATGCCGGTGATGCTATAGGTTCCTTCAATTCTTGGATGCGCTTAATTACTGGATTGCTCTTCAGCCTGGGAATCGTATGGATGCTATACCCCCGATTGCACAGCAGCTTTACAAGGACGGCAAGTCAAATTGAAGAGAAATTTCATAAAGCAGGTCTGAACATATGAGCGATCATATCCGTGTGTTGCTGGCAGACGATCACGCTGTTGTTAGAGCAGGTATTTGCCAATTCCTGGAACAAGCAGCTGACATAAAGGTGATCGCTCAAGCTGGTGATGGCCTTATGGCCCAGGAGTTAATCCGGGAATACAAACCCGATGTGGCCGTCCTGGATATTCAGATGCCCAAAGCAACAGGCATTGAGGTAACCCGTTGGGTTCGGGCCAATTACCGAGAAGTCGGTGTTTTGGTGCTAACTGCCTATGATGATGACCCCTACGTCATGGCCGTGCTCCAGGCTGGGGCGAACGGCTATGTGTTGAAAACTGCTGCCCCGGCCGAGATCGTTCAGGCAGTTCGTGATGTGCATGAGGGAAAGTCGGCCCTGGATCCAACCATCGCTTTCAAACTCATGGCCCATATCGCCGGCCGTAGCGGACCACCTCCCGCCTATGAATCGCTAACTGACCGCGAACTAGAAGTGTTGTCCCTGGCCGGTAAAGGTTTCACGAACAAAGCGATCGGTGTGCAGCTGGGTATTAGTGACCGGACCGTTCAAGGACACCTGGCTAAAACCTACAGCAAACTGCAGGCTAACAGTCGCACGGAAGCGGTTATGCGGGCCGTTTCGCTTGGATTAATTCAAACAGAAGCCCAATAAACAGACCAATCTGTTTATAGTGCGGGCTTTAGTTGCCACCCTACCCTCAAATTCTTTACAAGATCTTTAAAGACGCTTGCCGAAAACTTCATTTAAGCGCCGTAAAATACAATTCAATATCAAACCTGACGCTCAAATTTTGTATTGAGAGGAATTTCTCCATGAAAAAAACTGTTTTCTTTTTACTTCTGATAGGATTCGCTTTATTATTGGCCGCTTGCAGTTCGGCAGAAGCTGACAGCGTTGAACCGGCCGGCGCGCAACCGGCAGCAAATAATGAACAAAGCAACGGCTTTATGGGTATAGGTGGTGGCATGATGGCCCGCCACCATACCACCATTCCTGACGAATACGCCGGATTAACCAATCCCATTCCCGCCGACGATGCCTCAATCGAACGGGGTGCGGAAATATATGCCGCGCAGTGCACCAGCTGCCACGGCGACGGCGGTATGGGCGACGGTCCGGCCGCTGCCGTGCTTGACCCGGAGCCGGCTGCTATTGCCCACACCAGCCAGATGCTGGGCGACGATTATTTATATTGGCGCATCAGCGAAGGTGGCGCGATGGAGCCGTTTAACTCCGCCATGATCGCCTGGAAAACTGTCTTAGATGAAGATATCCGCTGGGATGTGATCAACTACGTGCAGGCGTTGGGTAGCGGCCAGGTTATGCCCCGGCAAGGTATGGGCGGCGCGGCCTATGACCCGGATGCCGAAGCAGAAAGACAGGCGGAAATGTTGGCTGAGGCCGTGGCGCAAAGTGTGATCACGGAAGAAGAAGCCGATACATTTGAAGGAGCGCATGAATTGGTAGACGGGATAATGATGCAAAACCGCGACGCTGGCATGAGCGGCAGCATGGACGATATGATGGCTGGTGTGTTGGCGGATTTGGTCGCGAGCGGCGAGCTGACCCAGGTGCAGGCTGATACCTTTGCCTCGGTTCATGATCGTCTGGCAGAAGCAGGGTTGATGCAGTAATTTTCAAGGTAGCTAATGTTTTCTTACATGATTGCTGAATTAACACGACGGCCGTTTCGCACATTATCCGCCATATTGACCATCGCCATCGGCATTGCCCTGTTTATCAGCCTGCAAGCATACGCCGGGGGCTACCGTGAAGCCGCACGCGCCCCCCTCTCTAAAGTAGGCGCGGACATCACTGCCCAACGGCAGGGAGATGTGCCCGAAGGATTCGAGGGCATCGTTTATCCGCATTCCGTCGCGCCTATTCACCGGGACGAAATCGAAGCGATTAAAGCGATCCCCGGCGTGGAAGGGGTGGCTGAAAGCCTTTTTTTCTGGTCATTTGAAGAAGACAATTTTGTGGCCGGGCTGGGGTTTGACCCGGCCGTTGATTTTGGGCCGGGGCGGTTAAAAGCGGGGTTGGTAGACGGTCGTTTCCTACAATCAGACGACCACAACGCGACCCTCGCCGATGCCAGTTACGCCGCCCAAAACGGGCTAAAATTGGATGATGTCGTCACCATCGTCGGCCAGCCTTTCACCATCGTCGGCTTGATAGACACCGCCCGTGTGGGGCAGGTCGCCAGCGCCAACCTCTATCTGCCGCTGGCCGATGTGCAGGCGATGGCCGCCGTCGCTCCAAATGTCCTCGCCGTCCACGACATGCGCCCCGACGATGTCAATCTGCTCTTCCTCAAAGCCGAGCAAACGCAGGCCGAAGAAGTTGTTACCGCTGCCGAAGCCATCTTGGGCGAAAAGGCATTGGTTTCCTCGGCCGAATCCTTTGGCGAACAGTTGGGTGCATTATTCGATTTGATTGATCGTTTCGGCATTCTGGTGGGATTGGTCGCTTTCCTGTTTGCCGTTGCCATTTTGCTGAGGGCCATTGCGGCCGGGGTATGGGAGCGTCGCCGTGAAATCGGCATGATGCGGGCGGTGGGCTGGCGGCGGCGAGACATCAGCCGGCAATTGCTGGCGGAAACGCTGCTCATCACCCTTTTGGGCGGATTAGCGGGTCTGGTGTTGGCTTGGATTGTGACTTTGCTGATGAGTCAGACGGCCGTTACCGTCCCCGTCCCGTGGGAACTCAGCCCATCCCCTCATTTTTTGCCCGGCGGCGCGAAGGAAGTGGCCGTGGTTGTACCCTTGGCCGCCCAAATCACGCCCATGCTGGCCTCAGCCGCATTGGGTTTATCGCTGGCGGCGGCCGCGTTGGTCGGCTTATGGCTGCCGCGGCGTATTGCTAACATTAAGCCAGCGGAGGTATTGCGAAGTGAGTGAATTATTAAGCGCGGAATCATTGTGTAAATCGTTTGGAACAGTAACGGCCGTTCACGACATCAATCTAAACATCAAAAGCGGCGAAATCGTGGCTATCATGGGGCGTTCCGGCTGCGGCAAAAGCACCGCCATGCACCTGCTGGCCGGATTAGAACAGCCCAGCAGCGGCCAAGTTTTCTTCCGGGGTCAAAACATTGCCGGTTTGGACGAAGATGCGCTGGCCTTGTGGCGGCGGGAAAATATCGGTTTGGTCTTTCAAGCCTTCCACCTCATCCCCACCTTAAGCGCTTTGGAAAATGTAGCCTTTCCCTTGTATCCCGATGGTGTGTCCGCAACCAAACGCCGCCAACGAGCGGCGGCGCGGCTGGAGATGGTGGGGCTGGCTAACCGCGCCACCCATCGCCCCTCCCGCTTATCTGGCGGCGAACAGCAGCGCGTGGCCATCGCCCGCGCCCTGATCAACGATCCCGGCCTCATTCTGGCAGACGAACCGACCGGTAATCTGGACAGTGAAACGGGTAGCGACACATTGTCCTTGTTTCATCGCCTGCGCGACGAAGCGGGCGTATCCTTTTTGATCGTCACCCATGACGACGGGGTAGCGGCAACGGCCGACCGCATTATTCGCATGAAAGATGGAGAAATTATCAATGCGTAAATTCGCTATCTTATTGTTCTTAACAGTGGTTCTGGCGGCATGTGGCGGGCAAGCGGATAGCCCGGTTCAGCTGGAGATCATTTCGTTAGATCACGCACCCATTCGCCCGGTGGTGCAAGAGGCTATGGAAGTGGCGGCTGAGTATGGCGACAAAATGACGGTGCAAAGCTACAAATTTGACACGCCGGAAGGATCAGCCTTTGCGGAAGAACATGGCCTAACGGAACATACCCCAATTGCGATCTTTATAAATGGCGAGATGGAATTTGAGGTAAACGGCCGTACTGTCAAATTCTACAGTTTTCCTCAAGGAGCAGGAACGGGCATGGTCGCTGAAGGCGCGTGGGCGTTGGACGATTTGCGAGCCGTGCTAGATCAGGAAACAGACTAATGTTAACCTATCTTGGTGCCGAACTGCGCTATCGCCCTGGACGTACAATGGGTGCGTTAATTGGCGTGGCGTTGGGAGTGGCCTTGTTTATCGCCCTGATTGCGGCCGGCAACGGCTTCCGCGAAGCAGCCCGCCAACCGCTGGCCGGCATCGGGGCTGATATATTAATTAGCCGCCCGGATAATGTGGGTGGAGCGGCCGCGCAAACGACACGCGGTATACGCCAACCCTTTGGCCTCTCTCCCCTCACGATTGACGAGGCCGATGGACTGCGTGATCTGCCCGGAATCAGCGACGTCAGCGGCAGCTTGCTGCTTTGGGAGTTTGCTGCAAATAGTTATCAGACGTTGTTGGGTGTGGATGTGGCCCAAACGGGTGTTGGCCCGACGCAAGCAAGCGATTGGATTGTAAACGGCCGTTTCTTTCAACGAGACGAAACCGATGTCATCGTCGTTGACCGTCATTTCGCCACCTTTTTTGGTTTGCAGCCGGGACAGACAGTGGAGATCGGGGAACGGCCGTTTACCGTCATCGGCGTGATCGATGTTCCCGGCGGCAATCAAGCTGCTGCTGCCAACTTTTACCTGCCATTAGCCGACGCACAATCGCTAGCCGGGTTAGCCGACGACCAAATCAACCAGATTTATGTGCGCGTAGATGAAGCCGGTGATGTGGAAACCGTTGTCGCCGAAAGTGAAACGCAGTTGGGTGAAATCTCAGCCATAACGGAGCAAAGCATTGTACAGGTCATGGGCGGTGTGACAGAGGTGTCGGATCGGTTTGCCGGAGTGGCCGCGTTGGCCGCTTTGCTAGGCGGCCTCATCCTGACCGGCATCACCCTAAGCGCGGGTATCAACTTGCGGACGGGCGAGATTGGCGTGATGAAGGCCACCGGCTGGCAGGCGCGGGATGTGGTACGCTTGTTTACGGCCGAAGGTGTTTTGCTCAGTTTGTTGGGCGCGGCGCTGGGCATTTTTCTGGGTTGGCTGGCGGTCTTGATTTTAGGCCAGATTCCGGTAGATTTAACCGTGCTGGCGAGCACAACACCTGATTTGGGCGCAGGCGCCGAAGCAGTAGCCTATACCTTGCCCGCCCATCTTTCATGGAATGCGGTTTTGCTGGCGGTGGGTACGGTCGTTGCCGGGGGCGGCCTCGCCAGCCTGTTATCCGCCCGCCGCGCCGCCCGGCTGAAACCGGCCGATGCGTTGAGGAACTCAGGGTGACAGGCACTTTCGAAGTGCCTGTCACCCTGAAAAATATGTCTGCAAAAATCCTGATCATCGACGATGAAGAAAGTATCCTGAACCTGGTGGCGGCTTATCTGCGTCCTGAAGGATACGAATTCCAGACGGCCAGGGACGGTCGTTCCGGACTGCAAGCCGCGCAAATATTCA
>Ga0307380_10009317_pt1 | contig 12473 bp, 10 predicted proteins | sample UN3MG_FD_202239 | JGI IMG/M metagenome (GOLD analysis project Ga0307380, IMG submission 202239) | Soil microbial communities from Risofladan, Vaasa, Finland - UN-3 | ecosystem: Environmental > Terrestrial > Soil > Coastal area > Acid sulfate soil | place: Finland: Risofladan, Vaasa | collected... | reverse complement strand
CCTTGATGCGGACAAAAGTGTACCAGAGGTATTAGAGGGGAAACCAGTCCTGATTATTGATGCCCAAAACGATCCAAGGATTCAGTATCGAAAAGAAAAGGCGGAAGAAGGGATTGCCTCTGTTTTAAGTGTGCCCGTTCAGATTTACACCAAAGTTATTGGAATGCTGAGACTCTATACATCCTTCCCTCGATCATTTACTGAGGGAGAGGTCGAATTTGCATCTGCCCTAGGCGAAATGGCTGGATTGGCTATAATAAATGCCAGAATGTACGAAAAAGAGAAGGAGAAACTGACCAGGCTTTTTAACAAAGGAGGCCTAGAGCCTGCCCATCAAGAGAGAATTAAAAAATATGGGATCAAAACCGTCACCAAGGAAACCTGTGACGCCAAAAGATCTACTGCATTTTTTAAAATTTTACACGATGTCACTCGAGATCTACTCTATGATCTGAACTCACAAGATGTCTTGGGTTCTATGGTAAAGAAAGCTATTCAGATTTTGCATATTAAGGGATGTTGTATATATTTGTTAAATGAAACAACCGGTAGGTTAGAAATGGCTGCCTCAGGAGGGTTGAGCAATAAATATCTTCAAAAAGGACCTCTGTATGCAGATAAGAGTATGCCAGATGTAGCAAAAGGAAAGGTAGTTTTTATAGAAGATGTTGCTACAAATAAACATATACAGTACCGAGATGAGGCGATAAAAGAAGGCATTGTATCAATATTATCTGTCCCCATCTTTGTTAAGGGATATGTTATTGGAGAGATGAGGCTCTACTCAGCAGAGAAAAGGGAGTATGATAAAGAAGATATAGAATTTATCCTGGCCTTAGCAGAAATCGGTGGTATCGCTATTACCAATAGCAAATTTTATCAGAGACTAAAAAATGATATAAAATTCTGGGAATCAACCCTTTCATATCTTGATATGAATTAGAAAAATCTCAAGAAACTTTCCTTTTCTTTAAGTAATAGTCCTTAAGATTAATTAATCTACCTGCATATTCCTTCCGGAAATAGAGAAATTGATAATTCTCAATCTCTTCAGCTAATGGCTCCAAAAAGGGAGTAATGTCGACCCCAAAATTGTTCATCTTTTTTTTATCAGCCTCATGTATGATCAACAGACCGTAATAGTATAAAAGTAGTCTCAATCTTGTTTCTCTCCGAAATAGATAAGATCTTCCTCCGATAGAATTTACCAAAAACCCGGCATACCTGTATAAGGTGTCCAATGTTGGGGGAATCCCCTCCTTTTGACCACATTCATCATTCGACATGAGCCATTTGTAAAATAATGCAAAATTAATCTCCATAGTATCTGCTTCATTCTTTAAAATCAGTTTTATAAGTGTTAAATCCTTCAACTCCAAGGCCCTATAAAAATGATAGATATTATTGATAATCATATCATAATTTAAACCTTCTCCTGCTGGGATAGGAGGATCTAAGGATAAGGCATGAATGATTTTTATAAAATGGTTGAATGTACCTTCCCCTATTCTTAATTCCCTGATATAGTCTTTTGTATCAAGATATGTGAAAAACTCCTGAAGGTCCTTTTCCATCTTCTGGCATTCATCTTCAACCTTCATTGCCTTGCTCTCAACTTCTTCGAGTCTTTCCTGGGATGCTGATAGAGGTGGCGATTGAGCAAGTATATCTTTTGTCTCTGTAGAGCTTTTTGCAAGCTCTTCAGACCTTATTTTTTCTTCCTCCTGAAAGGTTGGTTGTTTTCTACTCTTACTGCCAAAATAGGTATAATAAAATACAATTAACCCACCTGCAATAAGGGCAATTACCAAGAGCAGCAGTCCCTTATTTCCTTTCATGTGTTATCCCTCCATCTTAGGTTGAAGATTTAGTGGCAAATCAATGGTTACTATTGTTCCTTTGCCACCCCTGCTTTTGATGTCAATTTCCCCTTGGTGATTCATGATAATCTGATAAACCATAGTCAAACCCAACCCCGCACCTGTTGTCTTGGAAGTGACAAAGGGATCAAGTATGGAACCAAGCTTATCCTCATCTATGCCTATACCAAAATCCTCAACAACAATCCGTATAGTAGAATCTACCGCCCGTGCCTTAAGCTTAAGAGTACCAGCTGTAGGCAAAGCTTCTATGCTATTTTGGACAATATTTTTCAATGCCCTTGATATCTGCGCCTTATCCAGGGTAATGATAGGCAAACTCTCTTCAATATCTGTTTCTACATGGATAGATTCCCTGGCTATGATCGGCGAAAAATCCTTCATAACATTGGACAAGAGACTGTTCATATTTTCTGGTTGCAGATACGCGGTCTGCATTTCTGCAATCTCTTTTACATCCTGAACGAGTTTCTCGAGCCTGGTGGTCTCACTAAGAATGATATCAAGATATTTTTGGAATTTATTATCCTTCTCTAAATCAGCCTTCATCCTCGCTGCAAAACCGCCTATGGACATAATAGGGTTTCTCACCTCATGGGCAACTCCCTGCACAAGATTGGCTATGGCTGCTGAGCGTTCCGATCTAATGAGTTTTTGTTGAGTTATTTTAAGTTCCTCTGCAGTTAATTGGAAATTTTCCTCTAATCTCTGATAAAGCTTTGCATTGTCAAGGGCAACTGCAATCTGCTGGGCAAGAGCTGTTAAAAGTTCGCTATCTTCCTGCGTAAATGGGTGCCCATTTTTTTTATTAATGACCTGGATAGCGCCTGTCGTCTTCCCTTTTATGGTAAGTGGAACGCAGATAAGTGACTGAGTAGTAAAGCCCGTTTCCCTGTCAAACCGATCGCTAAATATAGGTTCCTTGCGCACATCTTCTACCATCATTGGTTTTCCGCTTTGGATAACCCAGCCGGCAATCCCTTCACCAAGCTTCAATCTCTTGGACTGAATAAACCCGCCCTTCTCCCCCCTTGCAAGCCTCACAATAATATCTTTTTTTTCTATATCAAGCTCATAGACTGAACTGGCCTCGGCATCCATAAACTCCTCTGCCGCCTTCATGGCAAAATTAAGTACATCACTGGTTTGGAGTGATGAATTGATAAGAGCACTGGATTTTATAAGAGCAGACAATTCCCTTCTATATATATCATTATTGAGTTCTTTTCTCATATCACCCACTTTTTCTGTTTCAAGATCCCTCTTAAGGAAGGCAGCTGAGTGAAATTCACTGCTTTTAACTATAACTTAATAAAAATGATTGGTAAAATAAAAAATCTTTCTCTCATACGTGAAGGTGGTCATTTCCATAACTTTATAGATACACAATACCTTTTGAAAGAAAATCAAAAGACCTTGACCCCCATAGGAGCTTATGATATTAAATGAACCGTCATTCATAATTACGTCTTCCCGTTGGTCTGTTTTGTAAGGAGGAAAAAATGCATCACAAAATTCAACCTGCCCTTGAGCATTATCTGGGTATCCCTGGTTCTGTTATCACATTGTTCATTGTAATAGCTGGCCTTGTCCTCTTTTTTTATATTATCTACAAAAGATATGTATTGCTGAGATCTGCCAAACCGGATCTTCGATTTGATTCATTATGGCAGAGATTCTATGACCTCATTATCTATGGTATTTTCCAAAAACGACAGCCCCGGTATCTCTGGATTGGCATATTACATATCATGATCTTTTGGGGCTTTGTTATACTTGCCCTACGGTCAATAACCCTCTATGGGCTTGGAATAAAGGCCGAATTTATTCTTCCCTTTATGGGAGGCTTCATAGGAGAATTTTATCTTTTTTTTAAGGATATATTTGAAATTATCGTCCTTTTTGCCTGTATTGCAGCTATATTACGCAGAGCTATATCGAGACCTGCCAGATATGAATTTAAGCATGGAAAGGCCCACAAATTTCACGCCTATTTAGTGCTTGGCCTGATTAGTTTTCTAATGATAACCGATATGGCTATGGATGGAAGCGGAATTCTACTCGGAGAGAAAAATGCCTTCTGGCTGCCTGCTGCAAATACTGCCGCGTATCTCTTTCATGGTCTCAGTCAAAATACGTTAAAATTGATCTTTCTGTGGAATTATTGGCTTCATATTCTGACACTGATGGTTTTCCTCAACTACCTCCCTCTTGGGAAACACTTTCATATCATTACAGGCCTCTTCAACGTATTTTTTAGAAAGCTCAAAAAGGGTTCCATAAAACCTCCACGATGGGATATCGAAAATATTGAGGAATTAGATTCCTTAGGGGTGGAAAAGGTAGAGGATTTTACCTGGAAACATATTCTCGACTTTTACACCTGCACGGAATGCGGCCGATGTTCCGATAACTGTCCGGCAAATACAGTAGGACGGCCATTATCACCTATGGAAGTTACCTTAAAGGTCAGGGATTACGCTTATCAAGGCAATCCTCTCATTAATTTTAAAGCAAAAACCGATTCACAAGATCATAACCTTACCTTGATAGGAAAGGTTCTTGCCCCTGACGAAATCTGGTCATGCACCACCTGTGGGGCCTGTGAGGAGGAATGCCCGGTCTTTATTGAATATATTGATAAGATGGTAGATTTAAGGAGATATATGGTTGAATCGGGCATGATTCCCAAGGATTTTCAGGATGCCTTGTTACGATTTGAGAAGACAGGTAATCCCTTCGGTAAACCACCTAGCAAAAGGGCGGATTGGGTCAAAGAATTAGATGATGTCTCTGTCAAGATACTTGAAGAGGGAGATGAGGTAGATGTCCTTTACTTTGTTGACAGCTATGCCTCTTTTGATCCCCAGATACAACAGGTAGCCATGGCTATTGTTAAGGGCCTCAATAAAGCAGGGGTAACATTTGGTATTCTTGGCCCCAGAGAATCGGATTCAGCCCATCAGGTAAGAAGACTCGGTGAGGAAGGCCTCTTTCAATTTTTAGTGGAAAAGAATATCGAAACATTTAAAACCTGCACGTTTAAACAGATTGTTACCACAGACCCCCATGCCTTTAATACACTGAAAAACGACTACCCTGGCGATTTGGTTGTAAAACACTATACCGATTTTTTTCTTCCCCTTATCGAAAGTGGTCAACTGAAGCCAGCTAAATCGCTTGACAATGAAGACATATATACCTACCATGACCCCTGTTATTTAGGACGGCATAATGGTATCTACGAGGCTCCAAGAAAAATCCTTGCCTCAATCCCTAGTATCCAAATAGTAGAGATGGAACGAAACAGGGATAGAAGCTTTTGCTGTGGTGGGGGTGATATTAATCTCTGGTATGACATTGAGGAGGAAGAGATGAGAATGGGTGAAAAAAGAGTCGCCATGGCCCATGAAGCAGGTGCGAATGTTATTGTTACATCCTGCCCCTTTTGTCTTCTCAATTTTGATGATGCTATCAAGACAAGCGGATTAGAAGGTCAGATGAAGGTGGTTGATTTGATGGAACTTCTGATTTCAACGCTTTAGAACTACTACCTGAGCAATAGTTAATAAATATGTAGCCGTTCACGGTTAAAAAAGGGTTAAGCGTTCCGGGTTGTCTGTTTGCAAGTTTAGAGATTTTTATCAGCCCCGCCTGCCGGATGGCTAGCAGGTTCAGCGGCTGCGAACATAATTTGACAGCGACTATAAAGCCTATTAGGGGAAACAGAGAAAATGGGTTTTACAAGTTTCCGGATGTTAGTTTTATATCGCCCGATGCGACGCCGTATTCTCGGAATGTCGGCAAAGAGACTGAGCTCAAGACCAACTGAACCTATGAACCGAGAACCATTGAACCTGTGAACGAATATATAATTATTATGCTATTTTATAACAACTAATTTGGAGGTGTAAAGCATGGATATTGTTGTGTGCGTGAAAAGGGTGCCTCTTACTGAAGAGGTAGATTTAGTAATTGATGAGCAGAAAAAAGGGATTAAAAAAGACCAGCTTGCATTTGTTCTAAATGATTGGGATAACTACGCAATCGAAGAGGCTATCATCCTGAAAGAAAAGTACGGTGGAGAAGTTGTAGCCGTTACAGTAGGAAGCGAGGATGATGAGGAGGTCTTACGAAGATCTTTGGCTATGGGTGCTGACAGGGCTATCAGAGTTGAAGTAGATGATATAAGTCGGTTTGATAGCATTGGAATCTCAAAGATTCTCTCCCGAGTAGTAAAGGATTTACCATATGATCTCGTATTTACTGGAGTGCTTGCCGACGACGATAACGGTGGAGTAGTTGGCATGATGATGGCAGAAGAGTTAAATCTAAATCATGCATGCATGGTTACCACTATTGAAATAGAGGATGGAAAGGCCCGGACTACATCAGAGCTTGAAGGTGGCCTTGGGGAGGTTTCACTTATTGATCTACCTGCCTTAATAACTATCCAGACAGGTATCAACGAACCGAGATACGTCTCTATTCTGGGTATCAGGAAGGCCGCCAAAAAAGAGCTAAAAATCATAAACCTTGCTGATTTAGGCTTATCTGATGAGGAGCTATCTCCCAAGACCATTGTTGAAGAGGTCTATCTGCCACCAGAAACTGAAGGAGCTCAGATGTTAACCGGAGACCCAGACACAATCGCTTCTGATTTTATTAAAATCCTAACAAAGAAAGGAGTGATGGAATAATGAGCGAACTATTCGTTATTGTTGAACATAGACTTGGTGAGACAAGGGATATAACCTTTGAGATGTTATGGAAGGCTGGTGAGCTTGCCCAAAAGCTATCACATACCGTTACCGCCATTATTCTTGGCCATGACGTGAGCTCCCTTGCTGAAAATATTTCCGACAGGGCTGATAAAATAATTACATTTGATGATGAGAGGCTTAAAAATTTTAATGCAGATATCCATAAAGAGATCATATATGTATTGATTGAGGAGTCAAAACCAGCACTTACCCTTATTGGTAATACATCATGGGGAATGGAACTTGCTCCCTGTCTCTCTGTTAAAACTGGCCTCCCCTTAGCTACCGACTGCATAGATATTATACCTAAAGACAATACATTTATTGCCCAGAGACAGATGTTTAATGGAAAAATCTTTGCCAATGTTTCCTTTGCCAAATCTGAGGGATGTCTCCTTACCATACGAGCAGGCGTATTTCCCAAAGATAAAATCGGTGACAGGAAAGCTGAAATAATTCAAAAAGACTTTCCTGTTACAGACATACCGGTAAAAAAGAGTTTTATAGAATTTGTTGAAATGGCAGCCGGCGATGTGGATATAACCCAGGCAGAACTTCTTGTTTCTGTTGGGAGGGGCATCGGAGAAGAAGAAAATATCTCTCTTATTAAAGAACTTGCCGAAGCTCTCGGTGGAGTTGTTTCCTGTTCCAGGCCTATTGTTGATAAGAATTGGTTGCCCAAATATTTACAGGTTGGTACCTCAGGCAAATCAGTCAGCCCTAAGGTCTATATAGCAGTTGGCATAAGTGGGGCCTTCCAGCATATGGCTGGAACCAGTGGGGCGGGTGTAGTCATCGCTGTCAATAAAGATCCAAAGGCCCCTATTTTCAGGACGGCCGATTATGGTATTGTTGATGACCTATTTAAAATTGTTCCTGTTCTAAAAGCTAAGGTACTGGAAGTAAAGAAAGGATAATAGGAATGGATTTTGAGCTAAGCAAAGAACAAAAGGATATAGTGAAGGCAGCCAAAGAGTTTGCTGAAGGGGAATTTCCGGATAGGGCGGAAGAATTTGATAGGGATGAATCCTTTGATGAGGCGATCTTTAAGAAGGCAGCGGATTTAGGTTTTGTGGGAACATTTATCAAAGAGGAGTATGAAGGGCCAGGTATGGGTATACTGGAGTATTGTCTGATAGTTGAAGAGTTTGCTGCTGTTGATCCAGGTATAGCTATCGCAATTCTTATCTCATCCTATGGAGCCGAAATCATACAGGCCTTTGGCTCTGAGGAACAAAAAAAGAAATATCTCCCCCCTCTGGTAAAAGGTGAAGCAGTCATGGGTGCTGCATTTACTGAGCCGGATGCCGGATCCGATTTGGCAGGTGCTACCCTTACAACAGCCGTGAGAGAAGGTGATGAATATATCATCAATGGCTCAAAGATGTTTATTACAAATGGAGACCGAGCAGACTATCTCATCTGTTTTGTTCAAACCGATCCGGATAATCCAAACAGACATGCACGACATAGTATGATCATGGTGGAGACAGATCGAGAAGGATTTGAGTCAAGTCATTTAACAGGAAAACTCGGAATTCGAGCCTCTGATACTGCTGAACTTTTCTTCAACAATGTCAGAGTACCTACTTCCAACCTTGTAGGCAAATCGGGAGATGGGTTTATTGAGGCTATGCATCTCTTTGATCTCGTTAGGATTATTGTGGCTGCCCAGGCAGTTGGAACAGCACGTGCTGCCCTGGAGGAAAGCATAAAGCACGTGAAAAAGAGGACAGCCTTTAATGCCCCCTTATCCTCTTTTCAGTCAATTCAATTCAAGATAGCTGATATGTTTTCTTGGATACAGGCCGGTAGAAACCTGGTCTATGAAGCAGCCTGGAAAGTTGATTCAGGCACGATTGACCAGAAGCTTATTGCTGCCGCCAAATCATTCTGTGGCCAGATGGCAGTTAAATGTACTGATATGGCCCTTCAGATGCATGGAGGATACGGGTATCTCGCTGAGTATAAAGTTCAGAGACTCTTTAGGGATGCCAAAATCACAGAGATTTATGAGGGGACAACAGAGATTGAAAAGATCATAATGGCTAAAAATCTTTTGGGATGAATAGGCCAAAAAAAGGAGATTACATGGATATTCTTGATAAGGCACGTAAAGAAGGCAGGGAGACACTTTCGGAGTATGAATCCAAGATTGTTTTGGCTTCCTACCATATTCCAGTTACACGTGAAATAATTATTCAAAAGAATAATGATGTTATTTCTGCAGCCCATGAAATCGGTTATCCTGTCGTTATGAAAGGATGTTCTCCAGAGATAACTCACAAAACAGAAAAAGGTCTCATCCGAACAGATATCAGAGATGACAAGGAAGCATTAGATACCTTCAATGATATTATGGCTGGCATGAATGGCAGCCACGGCTCTATCCTTATCCAGGAGATGATCAAAGGGAAAAGGGAATTAGTGATAGGCCTAATCAGAGATCCCCAGTTTGGGCCGTGTGTCATGTTTGGTCTTGGGGGTATATTTACAGAGATCTTGAAAGATGTATCCTTTCGCCTTGCACCTTTGGAGAAAAGGGATGCCCTTGAGATGATGGATGAGATCAAGGCCCACAAGATACTTGACGCAGTCAGGGGGATGGAGCCTGTTGACAGGGAACTATTGTCAGAGATGTTGATCAATGTTGGAAGGATCGGTGTCGAAAATGATGCGATAAAGGAGATAGATATTAACCCTGTTATCATATCTGGCAGCCGCCCTGTCGCTGTAGATGCCCTTATTGTACTACAACCAAACGAATAGAACGCCCATCTCTGGATGCCGATGACCGTTATGTTAAGAAACTTTATTGATTAAAAAATTATCAATAGAGATCTTTGCATAACCCATACCTTTGTATCGAGGATCTGCTTTTCTTCAGTTTCCCGATCCAAGGATCGGGACTTAGTTTTTCAGCGCCCTTCGACTCGGCCGAGCCTTTCGGCCTCGATTCGTTCGACCTGGAGGCTCTCGACAGGCTCTAAGCCGAGAGGCTCGTCGCGGGCCACTAGTCACTTCATAAAAGCCCATCCTCTTTCTTAGGGTGGCAGAAACTGTCAGGTTTTTCAAAGATCTCCACTATTCAATAAAGGAGTACACTAATATGGCGAATACAAAAATTTCATTTCTTGGTCATGCCGGTTTTCAGATTACAACTGAGAAAGAGAAAATAATAATTATCGATCCCTGGTTGACAGATAATCCGCTGGCTACCAGCCAGGCCAAAGATATTGCAAAAGCCGACTTCGTTCTTGTAACCCATGATCACTTTGATCATATTGCAGATGCAGCTGGAATCGTAAAGGCAACAGGCGCTATCTTGGTTGGCATGCCTGAGACCGTCGGCAGGTTGAAAGAGGAGGCAGCAATTCCTGACTCCCAGATAGTCTTTGGTATGGGTATGAACATCGGCGGCACAGTTACCTCAGATGGTATTTCAATAACCATGACCCAGGCCTTTCACTCTTCTCAAACAGCAAGCCCTGCTGGTTACATCATACAGCTAGAAAATGGCTTTACTTGTTATCATGCTGGAGATACTGGCATATTTTCTTCGATGAAAATCCTCGGTGAGATCTTCCATATTAATCTTGCCATGTTGCCCATCGGGGGGGTATTTACTATGGATCCAAAGCAGGCCACTTTGGCAGCAAAGCTTCTGGGAGCTAGCACGGTTATCCCTATGCATTATAAAACCTTTCCCATTTTAGAGAAGGACACATCATCCTATGTTGAAATCATGGAAAAGGAAGCGCCCAACATTGAGGTGATAGTTCTGGATCCAGGAGAAGAATATATATTTTAGAATCGAGATACTCGGTCTTCTTTGATTGGTACCTCTCTTCAGAAGATGCCAGAAAAATTGTGAAAAATGAATTGGACTCTCATAAACATCAGCCAATGATTAAAGTACGATGATAAAGCTTACAATGTATTTCCCGCTGAGATCGAATCGCATATCGCCGGGCTCGTAGGCGTAGATGTTGCTGAATTTGTAGGGATAAAACACGATGTTTTTGACGAGGAAATTTTTACACTTGTCCGGCCTTAGGAGGGGATGGGGATTACACCCGAGATGGTAATTGAGCACTGCGAAAATATTGTGTCATTCAAAAAGCTCCAACATGTTGAGATCTGGCAGGCCTGAGATCAGTTCCCGCTTACAAGGAACACAAAAGTTGACAAACCGGAACTTATGAGGATTGCCGAAACCATTATTGAAAAGCTCCGCAGGGAAGGGAAATGTAATGCTTCAATGTAAAAGGAGCGTCAACAAAAGTGTGGATTTTACCTGGAGTATCTGTTAGCTTTCCGCACGTATTTACGATGGACCTGTAAAGACATGCATGAACTCCCCGTTACAGAAAGTATTCTGAATATTGCCTTGAAACACGCCAATTCCAACAATGTTGAGAGGATCGTGAGCATCAGCCTGAGAATCGGAGAACTCAGCGATCTAGTCAATGAATGGGTGCAGCGCTATTTTGATTACCTGAGCAAAGATACAATCGCGGAGGGGGCTAAACTTGATATAGAGCGTTCCCCTGTTGTGTTTCGGTGCGATGGGTGCGAGAAGTCCTTTCAGGTCGATATAAAAAAAATCAAAGAAGTAATATGCCCGGACTGCGGGGGAAAAAAGAATACTCTCATTTCGGGAAGGGAATATTATATCAAAAATATAGCGGTGATATGATGGAAGAGATAAGATTAATAGAGGTCAAGGAAGAGATCCTGTCTGACAATAAAGATCTTGCTGACGGGCTGCGGGAAAGGCTTTCAAAATACGGGGTTTTCGTGATGAACCTGATGTCCTCCCCGGGTGGAGGCAAGACGAGTCTCATACTGCAGACCATACGCGCGATGAAAGATGATTTCAGGATCGGGGTGATCGAGGGGGATATAGATTCCATGGTGGATGCGGAAATGGTTGTAAGAGAGGGGGTCTCCGCTGTTCAGCTCAGAACAGGCGGGTTCTGCCATCTTGATGTGCCCATGGTTACCAGTGCTCTGGATGCGATGGATCTGGAATCTCTGGACTTCGTTATTATCGAAAATATCGGCAACCTTGTGTGCCCTGCCGAATTCGATACGGGCGCGCACCTGAATGCCATGATATTGAGTGTTCCCGAAGGTGATGACAAACCTCTGAAGTATCCCCTTATGTTCACGGTCTGTGATGTACTTCTCGTAAACAAGATAGATTACCTGAAGTATGGAGAAGACTTTGACCTCAAGGCGTTGAAGGAAAGGGCTCTCAACCTCAACCCGGAGATGAAGATTATAGAGATATCCTGCAAGACGGGCGAGGGTATAGATGAGTGGATAAACTGGCTTGGAGACAGGATAGTGTCTTAATACAGAAAGGATGAAAAAAAGAGTATCTATGAAGAGTTGCGTGTAATTCTCGATTCCCATCCCTCCGGTGCCGCGAAATCGGAGGCCTTCGACCAAATACTAAAAATGCTATTTTCTCCAGAGGAAGCGGCCGTCGGGGTTCACATGAACCTTGCCCCCCGATCGGTGGAGAAGATTGCCTCCGATGCCGGTATTCCGGTGGAAGAGGCGGGGAGGCTTCTCGAGGGGATGGCGGAAAGGGTGGTTATTTTCAGCCGCGAGAAGGAGGGGAAAAAGTCCTATGGTCTGATGCCGACAATACCGGGTCTTTTCGAATTTCCCTTCATGCGTGGGGAGGCACACCGGAACACGAAAGGTTGGGGAAACTCTGGGAGGATTATTACCATGAGGCCATGGGGGCCTCCTTTGCCGGAAACCCGACACCACTGGCACGTGTTATTCCAGTTGAGCATGCCATTAACGCGAAAAG
>Ga0307380_10009316_pt1 | contig 12474 bp, 9 predicted proteins | sample UN3MG_FD_202239 | JGI IMG/M metagenome (GOLD analysis project Ga0307380, IMG submission 202239) | Soil microbial communities from Risofladan, Vaasa, Finland - UN-3 | ecosystem: Environmental > Terrestrial > Soil > Coastal area > Acid sulfate soil | place: Finland: Risofladan, Vaasa | collected... | reverse complement strand
GTCGAGTTTCTTCTGGTAGTCGGCAAGAGCTTGCGGATAATCCGCGATCTTCTTTTCCCAATCCCTCGCCATCGATGCAAGTTCCGGTTCGGCCAGCAAGGCGGGAGCACTCGTCCAGGATTCGGCGGGCGTCCCGCCCCAGGAGCTGTGGATCAAACCCACTGGGACGTTCAGGGCCTTGAACAGCTCGCGGCCGAAGAAATATGCCACGGCGGAAAACTCTCCAACGGTATCAGGGGTGGCGACCAGCCATTGTCCTTGAACCTCCGCTTGCGGTTTGCCCGACACCCTCTTCTCGACCTTGAATTGCCGGATCATGGGGAAATTTCCGGCAGCGATCTCCTCTGCGGCGTTCTGAACTCCCCCCCAGGCCCGACGGCTGTTGCCCACTCCCATCTCCATGTTGGATTGGCCTGAGCAGAGCCAAACTTCGCCCACCAGGACATTCTGAATTCTTACCGTGTTTTTCCCCGCAATCGTCATCGTGAACGGCCCCCCGGCCTGGAGCGGGCCGATCTGGACCTTCCATTCCCCGTTGTCGCCCGCGGTGGCTGAGGCCTGCTCTTTCCCAAGGGTCACGCGAACCTGCTCGCCGGGGTCGGCATTGCCCCAGATCGGCACTCTGGCCCCACGGTGCAGCACCATGTTGTCGCTGAACAACGCCGACAGCTTGACTTCGGCGAAGGCATTGGGTGCAGCGAAGACAAGTAGGATTGAAAGAACGCGGATGAATCTGGTAACTGACAAGGGCATGTTGGACGTCTCCTTCAGGTCGAGGCAAGGAATGCTTCAGTGAAACGGGGATTCTACTATTGGGGCGCCCCGAAATCCATTAACACCTACCGCTGGCATGGAAAAGGGAGAGAAATGCCACAGAGACACAGAGACACTGAGGGATACGAGGAGACAGGTGCGCACCACTGAGCGATGCATGGCGATTCCGGGTCAATTGGTGGGATGAAGCCGCGACAGAGATTCGTGTCTTAGTCGTGGAGTGAACTGGAGCCGGCGAAGGGAATCGAACCCCCGACCTACGGTTTACGAAACCGTTGCTCTACCGACTGAGCTACGCCGGCATGCGTCCATGAATGCGCAGATAAAAATGCTCACCCAGCAGAGCCAGCGCTTCCGCCAAGACCCGTGGGTGAGCATTTTGAGAGGAGAATAGCTTGGCGGACGCGCCCCGCCGCACTAAACTCGATTGCGAGTCTAGAGAATCGGGCTAGGGTTGTCAAGATAATTTTCGGAGATTTTTCTTCGCAATAAACGGCTTTATTTCAATGGCTTACGCAAGAAATCGGTCGCCAAAAATCAGATTGCCCAAAACCCCAATAAAACCCACAACTATACGCGTAATTTGTTCATTTAAAAGGGCTTAAATCTAATTCAGGTTCAATCTTATCAACTTATCCTCATCAGGGTTGGCCCACGCCCATTCGGGGAACCACTTTGCCACCATGCGCTTGGCGGCGAACATCAAAACTCCACCCCCCACCGACCCTCCGACCAGGATCAGGATGAGGAGAAGGTTGGCGAGAATGAGTTCCAGGAATTCTCGTGCGAACGGTTTGGACCTTGGCGGGCGCTGGTCCCAACTGATTTGCCCGGTCACGTGCAGTTGCCCCATCAGCTTGTCGGCTTGGTCCGCTGACGGAGAACCGAGCACCACAAAAACGTAAGAACCCGTCCTTCTTGCGTAGATTGACTCGCTACCCCGCTCTTGATTGAAACCCAGGAAGCTCTCCATCGCTCCGTACCGAACGCGGGCGATCTGTGGCGTAGGGTAAGCGATGGCCAGCAGGGTGATGCGCTCCTCGCCGCTCCGATAAGTTCCCACCTGAACTTCCGCCCCTTGAGTGAAGCCGATGAGGTCGGTGCGAAACCCGGGCAGAACACGCTGCGCCGCCTCCGGTCCCAGGAGGTATTTCTCCGAGCCGGGGACGAGGTTCTTTTCCGGCAGGCCCATCGGAAGGTGAGGGGAGCGGGGGCTTGCTGTTTGTACCCCGCCGATCAGAACAAGTAAGGCCTGGAATTCGCTGTCCGTGACATCCAGTTTGTCCGCCCGAGGAATGCGAACGAAATACCGCCCCCGGCACATCGAGACTCCAGAGGAATCCTTCAGCGTCAAGGGCATGCGCGCCACGGGGACACTCTGCTCCGTCTGATAGTAAGTGAGCAGTCCGTAGGCGGAAGAGGCATCCGGAGTCTCTTCGATGACCACCTCGGCTCTCTGGTTTTTCAGAATGTAGGTTCTCGCCTCGATCGTCTGGACACCGTACTCGCGTTCAATTGCCGAATCGCCCCCCCATTGGCGCACCGCATTCAGGTTCAGTTTCTTGGTTTCCGCCAACCGCCAGTTGGCGGCGGGGATCAAGGGTATGGCGGAGGGTCTCTGCGCGGTCAATGCGCAGGGAGCTGCCAGGAGGGCAAGGAACAACCCGGAGAGCCGGGCAAGGTTTGATCTCATCAACCACTAAGGATATCAGAAATTTGAGGTGCTGGCGGCAGGGGACTCCAGGGTGGAGGCTTGTTGCATGGCCCGCACGCCGCCCAACATGTCCACGTAACGCGCAATGCCGCGGTAGAGGGCGTCGGCGATTTTCTCACGGTAATCCGACTTCTTGAGCAGGCGCTCGTCGTAGGGATTGGTGAGGAATGAGATCTCCGTCAGAATGGAGGGCATGTTGGCGCCGATCAGGACCACAAACGGAGCCTTCTTCACGCCGCGATTCCGCTGATCTCTTCCGGCCTTGAGGCGGGAGTAGATTTCGCGCTGAACCAGCGTGGCGAACTCTTGAGACTCCTCAACCTTCTCCGTCATAGCGATCTTCTTGATCAGGTTTTGGAGCTCGTGGACGGACTCCTGGGTGGTGGCGTTTTCTCTCGCCGCCACTTCCAAAGCCTCGGGATTTGACGTGAGGTTCAAGTAGTAGGTTTCGATGCCCCGCGCGCTCCGGCTGCGGCTGGCGTTGGCGTGGATGGAGATGAACAAGTCGGCGGCCTTTTCGTTGGCAATCGCCGTCCGCTCCTCGAGGGGGATGAAGGTGTCATCGGTCCGGGTCATGATGACCTCGGCCCCCGCTTTCTCTTCGATCAGTTTCTGGAGCTTCAGGGCTACATCCAGAACTACATCTTTTTCCTTCAACCCGGTCGGCCCTATGGTTCCCGTATCATGGCCTCCGTGGCCCGGATCGATGACGATGCGAGCGATCTTCAGCCCCAGCGCTCGCGTCAGCGTTCGAGACCCGGATTCGGTGGGCGCGGCCGTCTTGATGGGAATGGCGGCTTCAGCCCGCGGGGGTTTAACCGATTCGGAAGCCCGAGGCGTGGGGGCGGGCGGAGGAGGTTCGAGCTTTGCTGTTTTCTTATTCTCACCGGAGTCTGTAACTGCAGGCTTGGAAACCTCCGCCGCCTCGGTTCCCGATTTCTTTTCGGCCACCTTGGTCGCAGAACCTGATTGGGCCGCGGAGGGCTCGCTGGTCTCGCGCTTGGCAGCCGGCGCCGCCTGAGGCGCTTTCTTGCTCGCCACAGCTTCGGGTTCCTTGGCCGGCTTGGGTTCGGGCTCCTTGGAATCCTTGGCCGCCACTTGCTGCTTCGACGACGGGCCGTTGATATCTACGACCAGCCGGAACGGGTTGGGCAAAGAGAAAATCGAATAGTCCTCGATCTTCTCCACGTCCAGCACGACGCGCGTCACGGTGGGCTGGAACTGCCCCACGCGAACCTGACGAAGGAACCCGTCTTCCACGGGGAAGGTTTTTCCCACCAGATCGGGACTCAAGCGCGAGTCGGCCAGGTCGAGAACGATCCGATCGGGATTGGGGAGGCGAAGCGTGTCAAACTTCACTTCGCCTTCCACGTTGATCACGATGCGCGTGTAATTGGGTCCCACCCAATGGCGAATGCCTGTCACTTGAGGGAGTGATCCCACCGGGCGATTCGCCGCGGACCTGGCGCGCCGGGCCTCGCGCTCCGCGGCGAGCTGCTCGATTTGTTTCAGCCTGGCGAGGGCCTCGGAGGTTTTCTCGGACCGCGGGTGCTTCTCGAGGTACTCTTCAAAGGTCTTGCGCGCCTCCGCCTCGTCTTTGAGGTCGGCAAGGTAGATTTCCCCAATCGCCAAATGCGCGTCCCGCGCCATGCTGGAGCGCGGGTATTCGGCCATCAGATACTCGTAGGCTTTGATGGCCGCCCGGAAGTAGTAATCGTTGGAGAATCGACGCCCCATCTCCGCGTAGAGCTCACCGACGGCTTCCAGGGCGAGCGGCGTCTTCTGATACGCGGGATCGGCCCAGTGGACTGACCGGAAGACCTGGATCACCTTTTCGTACTCGGCCTTCAGGCGCGTGTCCGCCGGGCGGGAAGCGAGAGTAGCCCGCATTTTCGTGGCTCGCTCGTAAGCCGCGATGGCCCGCGAGCGCTTGGAAGCCGGGGTCCCGGGAAAACAGACCAACGGAAATGCCAGCAGACCGGCAAGCAGGAGGGCGAACCAGCTTCGGGATGGTCTAAGGGTCAACGTAGACTATTCCCTTTCCCGTGTCGGCATTTAGATACTTGAGGTCTACCGGACTCCGCCGACCGGCGAAAGGCATTGCGAACGGGCTAAAATTCATCTCCATTCGTGAAGTGCACGACGCCCTGAGCGTCGACGAAGCGATAGATGGGGGCTTTGACGGGCCGCCCCGCGACTTTGCCGTCCTGTCCGTTTGAACCGGGAGCGTAAATATTCGTCACCTTCCGGATGTAGTTACGCGTCTCGGTGAATGACGGGATTCCACCCCGTCGCAGGACGGAGTTTTCACCCGCATTGTAGGCCGCCAGCGACAGATCAAGGTCACCCTGAAACAAATCCAGGAGATGCCTCAGATAAGTCACCCCGCCTTCGATGTTCTGCTTCGGATCGAGAGGGTTCTGCACCCCGAACCGCTGCGCCGTGGCCGGAATCAACTGCATCAATCCCATCGCGCCTTTGTTTGAGATCGCGCCGGGATCGTAATCCGATTCCACCTGAATGATGGCGTGCACCAGTTCGGGGTCGACGTCGTGGCGTACTGCGGTCTGCTCGACAAGACGGCTGATTTCAGCCGGGGGAAGTGTAGAGGAGGAGAAACTATGGGAGCTGCGGTCTTGGGTAGCCGAGTCGCCGGTGTTGATGTAGACCTTGTGCCCGTGCTCGTCCAGAAGGACGACGATCTGGTCCGCACACACCGGCCGCGCCACGAGGAGCATCCAGCAGAATGCTATCCCGAAGGTAAGGGTGACGAGGTCTGTCTTGAGGCAGTATCGCATCGAGCTCCGAGTCGCCCAGGCGACAAAAGAACTCCTCCCCTCTCCCTTGCCTTGTGTCGTTGTTCCCCACAGGACAAACCCTATGGGTTGCCCCGAACCTGTGGAACAAGACTGGCGCACTTCCAACCCTGCCAGATGCTTGCCTGGCCGGGTCCCCCAAAACTCCGGCGATTATAACATTCTATCTTGGGGGTAGCAAACAACTTGTTGCGAGCTGAAGGGCGGGCGGCCTCCACATCCCAGAGCTGACCGCGCTCGCACCCTGATTTGATCCGCTCAAGACTCGCAGCCGGCTGCGACCCAATTCATAGCGCGCGTCCGGGCCTATTGAGGTGTCAGGACTTCTTCGCTTGATCGGCGACGGCCTGGGCGGCGCGCTTCGCTGCCTCCGGATCGCCGAGGTAATAGTGGCGTAGCGGTTTCAGATTGTCGTCGAGTTCGTACACCAGGGGAATGCCCGTCGGAATGTTCAGGCCGACAATTTCCTGCTCGGAGATGTTGTCCAGGTACTTCACCAGTCCGCGAAGACTGTTGCCATGGGCGCAGACCAGGACGCGCTTTCCGGCCTTCACCGCGGGCGCGATGGTTTCATGCCAATAGGGAAGGGTCCTTTCGATCGTGTCCTTGAGGCATTCACAGAGTGGGATCTCTTCGGGTTTGAGGTGTGCATAACGAGGGTCCTTGGCGGGTGAGCGCTCGTCATCCGGTGAAAGTGCCGGCGGGGGAATGTCGTAGCTGCGCCGCCAAATCAAAACCTGGTCTGAGCCGTACTTCTGCGCCGTTTGCGCTTTGTTCAATCCCTGCAGCGCCCCGTAATGCCTCTCGTTTAGCCGCCAGTGTCGGTGGACGGGGATCCACATCAGGTCCATCTCGTCCATGACAATCCAGAGCGTACGGATGGCGCGCTTCAGGACCGAAGTGTAGGCGACGTCGAACGCATAGCCTTCCTTGAGCAACACTCGACCCGCTTCGTGCGCCTCCTCAACTCCTTTTTCGCTGAGGTCTACGTCAGTCCAACCCGTGAAGAGATTCTCTTTGTTCCAACTGCTCTCGCCGTGGCGGAGCAGAACCAACTTGTGCATGAGTACAGTTCCTCCCAAAGACCAATTTCTCTAATCGAGTACAGCCCGTCATTATAAGGGGAAAGGTGCGGTGTGTACCGGCGGTCTTTGCGAATAACGACCGTCAGTTGACGGGCGACCCTACAGCATCTTCTCAACGATCTCAGGTACAGCCTGTAGGGACTCGTCCAGCTTCTCAGGATTCTTGCCGCCGGCTTCCGCCAGGTCCTTGCGGCCGCCGCCCGAGCCCTCAACGATGGCCGCCGCCGCTTTGACGATCTTGCTGGCGTCGAGTTTGGACGTGAGATCCTTGGAGACCGCGGCGACCAGGGCCACATTCCCATTCGCCTCGCTGCCAAGCACAATCACCCCCGAGCCGAGTTTGGGCCGGAGGCTATCCACCATCTGCCGCATGGCGGCGCGGTCGGGGACGTCAACGCGCTCGGAAATCACGCGCACGCCTTTCACATCTTTCGCCTTATCGATCAGGTCTCCAGCCTGCGAAGCCGCGCGCTTCATCTGCTGCGATTCGAGCTGCTTGCGCAGTTTCTTCTCGGACTCGGCGAGTCTTTCCGCAGCCTGAAGAAGCTCATCGGGTTTGGCGCGGAGGGCCTGGGAAAGTAGCGCCAGCGTCCCGCTGGCCTCGCGCAATTGCTTCAGCACGCCTTCGCCGGTCAGCGCTTCAATCCTCCGCGTTCCCGCGGCCACACTGCCCTCGCTGACCACTTTGAAGAGCCCGATATCTCCGGTCCGCCGCACGTGCGTGCCGCCGCAAAGCTCCTTGGAAAAACTGCCCTCCTCAATCAAGACCACGCGGACCCGGTCGCCGTACTTCTCTCCAAACAACGCCATGGCGCCCGAGTTGACTGCGGAATCGAGGTCCATGACATTTGTAATGACCTGCTCATTCGCCAGAACGTGCTCGTTCACTAGGTCTTCGATGTCGAGCAGGTCTTGCTCGTCGAGCGCCGCGTAGTGCGTGAAGTCAAAGCGCAGCCGGTCCGGGGCGACCAAGGACCCGGCCTGCTTCACGTGCATCCCCAGCGTCCGCCGCAACGCGGCGTGCAGCAAGTGCGTCGCGGTGTGGTTGCGCCGCGTTGCGGCGCGCCGCTCGGCGTCTACGACCGCTGTCACGATGTCTCCAACCCGGAGTCCTTCGTCGCGCACCTTGGCTCTGTGAACGATCAGTCCGCTGACGGGATAGTGCGTGTCCTCGACGTGAGCAACTTCTTGCCTGGAGTCGAGCGCGAGAAGGTGTCCGGCGTCACCGACCTGCCCGCCTGCTTCGGCATAGAAAGGCGTGTGGTCGAGGACCACCTCAACTTCCGTTCCGGGTTTGGCCTCGTTCAGCGATTTTCCCTTAGAAACAAGCGCCAGCACGCGGCAGTCCTCCGAGATGGTCTCCGCGTACCCGTCAAAAACCGTCTTCTGCTTCTCGCCGAGTTCGCGGTAAATTGGCTGCGCGACTTTCTTCTCCGCCGCCTTCCAACTGGCGCGCGCCCGCTCGCGCTGCTTTTCCATCTCCGCTTCGTAGCCCGCGCGATCGACCGAATTCCCCCTGCTTCGGAGAATGTCCTCCACGAAGTCGGGAGGAAGGCCGTAGGTATCGTGTAACTTGAAAAGGTCTTTGCCCGAAAGCTGACGTGGGATTACCGTTGCCGTAGCTCGAACCCTTGCGTCCCCCGCGAGGCGTGCCTCGGCCGCATGCATCATCCGCGCAAGTTGCTCAGAGCCCTTTCCAGTCGTGCGCGCGTAGCGCTCCTCTTCGATCTTGATCGCTTTAGCGACGTGGTGTTCGGTCTCGACGAGTTCGGGGTAAGCGCCTTTCATCTGGCTGATGACCTGACCGGCCAGTTTGAAGATGAAGGGCTCGTTCAATCCCAGCGTCTGACCGTGGTACGAAGCACGAGTCATGATGCGGCGAAGCACCGATCCACGCTTTTCGTTGGAGGGCAGAACGCCGTCGGAAATCAGAAACGCCGCAGCGCGGCTGTGGTCGGCGATGATGCGCAGCGAAACGTCCGTATCGTGACTGACACCATATTCTGCATTGGCGAGGCTTGCGGCCTCCTCAATCAAAGGATGGAAAAGGTCCGTATCGAAATTGGAAATCTTGCCTTGCAGCACGGTGGCGAAGCGCTCGAGTCCCGCGCCGGTATCGATGGAAGGGCGGGGCAGGGGGGTCATGTTCCCCTGCTCGTCGCGGTTGAACTGCATGAAGACCAAGTTCCAGAGCTCCACGTAGCGCCCGCAGTCGCAGGGGAATTTGCAGTCCTTGTGCCCAAGATCGCTCGCCGCCGGGCCGAGGTCATAGTGAATCTCGGAGCAAGGCCCACACGGGCCGGTATCGCCCATGGCCCAAAAGTTGTCTGCCTCATCGCGGCGGAAGATGCGGTCGCGCGCGACGCCGACGTCGCGCGCCCAGATTTCCTCGGCCTCGTCGTCTTCGCGGAAAACCGTGACGTAAAGTTCTGACGGCGGAATGGCGAAATCTTTGGTGACCAACTCCCAGCCCCAGGGAATGGCTTCCTTCTTGAAGTAGTCGCCGAAGGAAAAGTTGCCGAGCATCTCGAAGAAGGTATGATGGCGGCTGGTCCGGCCAACCTGTTCGAGGTCGTTGTGTTTGCCGCCGGCGCGCACACACTTCTGCGACGAGCAGGCGCGTCCGCCATAGGGGGACTTCTCCCGCCCCAGGAAGACGTCCTTGAACTGATTCATTCCGGCGTTGGTGAAGAGCAGCGTCGGGTCGTTCGCCGGGACGAGCGAGGAGGAGCGAACCACGCGGTGGCCGCGCGCGGCAAAGAAATCCAAGAAGCGTTTTCGGATTTCGCTAGAGGTCATAAAAGCGCCAGTCGTCAGTTGTCAGTAACAACGGACAACCGACGACGGACAACTGACAGTCACGCCCTCAATCAAGATCTTCCAGTTCCACTCCCTCGGCATTCGGCTTGAGCTCCGGCCGCGCGAACACCGCTTTCATAATATCACCGGACCTGAATCCCTGGCGCAACAAGCTCTGGCAGAGGGACGCGAGTCTGGCGCGGGTGACGGGGCGGCGGAGCGTCCGGATCTTCTTGGCGAGGGCCTGTTCGAGCAGCCGGCTTTCGTCCGTCTCTTCATAAGCCTGCTCGATGGCCGGCTCGATGAATTTGTAGTTGACGAGCTTGGCCTTCAGTTCCCGGCGAACGCGGAACCGCCCGAAGGCCCGGTTGCGGGCGAGCGATGAGGCGTAGTGTTCGGCGAACTTCTTGTCGTCGAGATAACCGAGCTCGCGCAGGCGGGCGATGGCCTGGGGGATTGCCGGGTCGGCCCCGAACTTGCGCTCCAGGGCGCGGCGCAACTCGGCCACGGAGTAGGCTCGCCGGGCGAGCATGCGCAACGCGGTGGAATAAGGGTCCCGGGGAGCCTTCTTACCGGTTGGCAAAGCGGTCCACCTGGCTGGAGCGCTCCATTTCCTCGCGTGCCGAGTCCGCGGTCGAGCGGATGCCGGCGATACGGAGCTTGAACTCGTCGGGGTTCGACGCCCGAACCAGCGCTTCCTCCAGGGTAATCAGCCCTTGGGAATAGAGGTCGTAGAGCGACTGGTCGAAGGTCTGCATCCCGTACTGAGAGACTCCGGCGGCGATGGCGTCGCGGATCAGGCGGGTCTTCTCGGGATTGATGATGCAATCCCGGATGTACTCGGTGGCGATGAGCACTTCCACGGCGGGAACGCGCCCGATGCCGTCCGATTTCCGCACCAGCCGCTGGGAGATGATGGACTTCAGCGTCGTCGCCAGTTGCAGGCGAATCTGTTTCTGCTCGGGCGGCGGGAAGACGGCGATGATGCGCTGAATGGTTTCCGTTGCGTCCAAGGTGTGCAGAGTGGAGAAGACCATGTGGCCGGTCTCGGCCGCTAGCAGCGCCGTGCCGATGGTTTCGTGGTCGCGCATTTCGCCCACCAGAATGACGTCGGGGTCCTGGCGGAGGGCGGCGCGTAGCGCGGAGGCAAAACTCGGCGTATCGACCTCCACCTCGCGCTGGTTCACGAAGCCCTTCTTGTCGCGGTGCAGGAATTCGATGGGGTCCTCAATGGTGATGACGTGGTCAGTGCGCGATGAGTTGACACGGTCGATCATCGCCGCCAGAGTCGTTGACTTGCCGCTGCCGGTGGTCCCGGTCACCAGCACCATGCCGCGGCGCTCTTCGCAGACCTTGTCGATGACCTTGGGCATGTAGAGCTCGTCGAGAGTGCGGATCTTGGTGGGAATCACGCGCAGCACCATGCCCACGTTGCCGCGTTGCTGGAACACGTTGACGCGGAAACGGCCCAGGCCCGCCACGCCGTACGCCATGTCGAGCTCCGTGGACTCCTTGAACTTCTGCTTCTGACGGTTGGTCATGATGCTGAAGGCCATGTTCAGCATGTCCTCGCTGGAGACGCGAGGAAACTGCGTCAGCGGGCGGAGCTCGCCGTCCACGCGGATGTAGGGATAGTTTCCCACCTTCAGGTGCAGGTCCGAAGCTTTGCTCTCGCAGGCGGACCGAAGCAGTTCGTCGATCGTCATCTCGGCCTCTCGAAAAAAGGGTTGCCCAACTTGAGGGCAAAACTAGCACACCCCAGCGGGAGTGTCAAAGGGAGATGGCGCGAAAGGCGCCGCGAAAGGTGACCCCTCAGTGCCCCGCCGCCACGGGCTGATTGCAGAGCGTCAGCCAGCCGTACTTGTCTTCGGCCTTCCCGGCGACGATTCCCAGGAAGCGCTCCTGGACCTTGCGGGTGACGGGCCCGGGCTGGCCCTTGCCGACCACGATGCGGTCGATGGAGCGGATGGGAGTGATCTCCGCCGCCGTGCCGGTGAAGAAAACCTCGTCGGCGATGTAGAGCATTTCGCGCGCGATCACCTGCTCGATGACGGGGACGCCGAGTTCGTGCGCCAGCGTGATCACCGAATCGCGGGTGATACCCGGAAGCACCGAGGAGCCGAGCGGCGGGGTCATCATCTTGCCGTCGCGGACCACAAAAATGTTTTCGCCGCTGCCTTCGCTGACGTGCCCCGCCGGGTCGAGGGCGATCCCCTCCACGTAGCCGTTGGTGATGGCTTCCATCTTCACCAACTGCGCGTTCATGTAGTTGGCGGCCGCCTTGGCCATGGGAGGCAGCGTGTTCGGCGCCATGCGGTGCCAGGAGGAGACGCACACGTCCACGCCCTGCTTCAGCGCTTCCTCGCCCAGATACTTTCCCCACTTCCAGGCCAGGAGGTAAATCTCGATGGGATTATTGAGCGGATTCACGCCGACCTCACCGTAACCTCGGAAAGCCACGGGGCGAATGTAGCAATGCTTCGCTTTGTTGACGCGCACCAGCTCAACCATCGCCTGCGCCAGCTGCTGGCGCGTGTATTTGAACTCCATGCGATAGATCTTGGCGGAGTTCACCAGGCGGTCGGTATGTTCCTGCAGACGGAATATCGCGGGGCCCTGCGGCGTCTCGTAGCAGCGAATCCCCTCGAAGAGGCAGGAGGCGTAGCTGACCACGTGGGAGGCGACGTGAATCGTGGCCTCGGACCAGGGAATGAATTTGCCGTTGTGCCAGACTTGCTCGTAGTAGTCGATGGACATGATGGGTCCTCCCCTAATTCGCCATGACGAAAATGATGACCGGCGACTGAAACAGAAATTCGCCGCAACCAGCAAGGAAATTATATCACGAAGGGTTTCCATCCCCGCGGATTCCGTGGCCGCGCTGCGAATTGGCCGGCGATTTCCGCCGCAAATTGGACGCATGCTTTCCCAGGATGCGCCACCTGGTCTTTCCGCTTTCCAACCTGCTGGCCACCCATCAGATTCACCTCGGCGACCTGGTCACCGTGGGTTTCGATCCGGCAGTCTCCAAGCTCATCTTCCTGAGGGACCGCCAGGGCGCGCTGGTCGGCACGGTGGAGAGTCAAGACGAGAAGGAAGCCATGGTGCGGGTGGTGAGCCACCGCGCAGGAGCCTCGCGAGCCCTGGCCAAGCGCGCGCAGCGAAATTGAAGCGGTGTCGCACCTCGATGTCCGCGCCGGCATTTTCCGGCGCTAGAGGACAGCGCCGCTACAGAAATAGGGGACGTATCACGCTACAGTTTCCAACCAGACCAAATGCAGTACCA
>Ga0307380_10009315_pt1 | contig 12474 bp, 13 predicted proteins | sample UN3MG_FD_202239 | JGI IMG/M metagenome (GOLD analysis project Ga0307380, IMG submission 202239) | Soil microbial communities from Risofladan, Vaasa, Finland - UN-3 | ecosystem: Environmental > Terrestrial > Soil > Coastal area > Acid sulfate soil | place: Finland: Risofladan, Vaasa | collected... | reverse complement strand
CCATCACAGCCACGGTCTTTCCGCCCTGGAGGGCACCCCAATGGGCTACAGAGTCTATCCCCCGAGCCAACCCACTCACAACGATCACCCCGCGGGAAGCCAGGTCGTAAGCGAGTTTCTCGGCTACAGCTCTCCCGTAGGGAGTTGGCTTTCGAGCGCCTACGATGGAAACAGAAAGCTCGTCCAGCACATCGACCTTCCCTGCACAATAGAGGACGCACGGAGGATCGAAACTTTCTCGCAAATACGAAGGATAATTCCGATCCTCGAGTGTGAGTATAGCATATTTTTTCCTCGTGAGCTTTTCAATGTCGTTTTCCGCCTGATGGAGTGTCTTGGGAGAGACTAACGCAATGGCTGTCTCTTCGTCAAGCCCTAAAGCCTCGAGGTCTGTGACCGATGCTTCAAAGAGGTCCCGAATATTGGGAAAGCGGTTGAGGATTTTTTTGATCGCTTTGAGATTCTCACTCAGAACAATGTTAAGAGCGACCCAATACTTGAGATTGTCTTCCAACTTATCTTTTGCAGTGTGAAGGGGGGATCACAAAGATCGGTGTGTGACTGTAGGAAATGACCTTTTCTGTTGTGCTTCCCAAGAAGAATCTCTCAAGCTTGCTTTGGCCACACGTGGAAATGACGAGCAGATCCATCTTGTGCGTGTCGGCATAATCAACGATACCCACCGGCGCATCTATGGCACGGATGACGTCTTCGTTGATCTTGATGTCTTCTTTCTCCCGGCGCCTGCGCTGCTTCAGTTTTTTCAGCACAGAATCTAACATCTCATCAAGAACACGGGGGGGGAACTCATAGTCATGAAGTTCCAGGATATGAAGGAGAGTGATGTCAGCGTCGAATCCCTTGGCAAGCTCCCATGCATAGTCCCTCTCGACCTCCTCTTGTTCAGAGAAATCTGTGGGGACTAGGATCTTTTTGAACCGGGGTTTCCCGCTCTTCTTTTTCGTTATGAGGATGGGTATCGGGGAATGCCGCAGGACCTGATTGGCTACATTCCCGATAAAAAGTCGCTCGATCGCTGAGAGCCCTTTCCTGCCGATCACGATAAGGTCCGCCTTTTGGTCCTCTGCTGTCTCAACAATGACTTTTGCTGCGTTGCCGTCTTTAATGAGGTATTCAAATGTCACGCCCTTCGCCTTCTGGAAGGATTCGAATTTTTCCACAGCCACATTCATCATGTGCTCCGTCCTCTTTTTCAACTCATCGATAACGATGATTGCCGACTGGTAATGTTCTGTCGAAAATCCGGGCAGGACATGGAGTCCTGTGATCTCAGCGCCAAACGTCTTGGCAAAAATATCGGCATACATAAAGGCCTCATGTGCCTCATCGGAAAAATCAGTCGCCCAAAGGATTTTATTCACAAAATCAGTCATGTGTCTCTCCTTTCCTGTTCGGTATTCCTCGGAACGCTATTTTAGCAAGAAAAAACAGGGGAGGCTACTTTTTTACAAAAAAAGTCGTCCCTCCCTTTTTCTGTCCGCTGTGCTGAGTGCCAGGCAGTCTGTTGTCCTGCTTTTTTTAAACATCAGGCCAGTCTTTATTTCCGCCCATAAATTTGTCTGTCATTTTTTGATCAATAAGCGATCCGACCGCAATCTACAAGACTTTTTAGTGGTCTTTATACAAAACGAATAGAACGCTCTTAATTTCTCACTATTTCAATCTGAATTATTCATAAAATCTGCTGCCAAAATTATTCTCTAAAATCATTTAATATCCCATTGGCAGCATCTTTTACCCTACAGGTGAACCGATCTCACAGCATCGGCTTCGTTGTAGCCCACGTCAGGCGGTAGTTCACTACAGCTCCATGAGCCACTTCCTCCACCTTATTGTAAGGGTGGGGCGGGTTGGCCTCGGTCCGTGAATAATCCATCTTTCTCTCAAATTATTCATAAAAGTTGCCGACAACTCTATCCAAAAACACTTATTATTATATTGTCGGCATCTTTTCCCCTACGAGCGAGGGGTGAACAACTCCAGATTATCGGTTTAAAAGAATGGAGCTGGAAGTGTAGAAAACACCGGCCACGGCTCCCGTCATCAGGCAGGCCAGGGTTGCTGCCAACAGAGCACGGAAACCCAGACGAGAAAGGTCCTTCATCCTCTGGGGCGCCAGGGCTCCGATTCCCCCCACAAATATCGCGAGCGATGCCACATGGGCAAACCCACAGAGGGCATAGGAAGCGATGATCGCGGAACGGGGATGCTGGAGCGTGCCTTGGGCTAAAAGTTGAGAGAGGTCCTTGTAGGAGGCCACTTCTGTGGCCACGGTGCGCTCCCCGATAATCTTGGCGATCTCGAAGGCATCCGCAGGCGGAATTCCCAGGGCCAGGGTGAAGGGATAAGCGATATAACCCAGAAGGGATTTAAAAGACCAGTCCATACTCCAGCCGAACCAACCATTGAGATACCCGCCAAACCAGCCCAAAATCACATCCAGGAGGGCGAGAAGGCCCAGGAAGGCGATCAAGAGAGCGACAATGCCAAATAAATATTTTAAGCCCGTGTTAGCCCCGTCAATGATCGCCAAGATCAGGTTATCCTCTCTTTCGTAATGGGGCTTGATGTCCCGACCCAGTGTTTTGGGTTTTTCTGTCTCGGGGAAGAGGAGTTTCGCCATGACCACTGCTGCTGGGGCCGACAGGACAGAGGCCGAAACAAGATGTCCCGCGATCATGGGCATTTGATCCTGGAGAAAAAACACATATATCGCCAGCACAGTGGATGCGATGGTTCCCATACCCGCAGCTAAAATCGTCGTCAGCTCGGACTTTGTCATGTCTTTCAGATGTGGTTTAACAACCAGGGCAGATTCCACTCCGACAAATATATTGCTCGACGCACAGAGAGATTCCGCCCCGCTGATGCGCATCAGCTTTGTGAAGACACGTGCAAAACCCCTGATAACGAGGGGCATGATCTTCAAATAATAGAGCGCAGAAACCAGAGCCGCAAAGAATATCACTGTGGGAAGGCCTTGAAAAGCCAGGAAATACCCCAGGGATGTCTCTCCATCGGCGTTTGTCACTCCCGGGGGCAAGGCTAACCGCCCGAACACGAACTTAGTCCCTTCTGTGGCGCTGTCGAGGATCGTGACAACGATGTCATTCACAAAGAGAAAAAATTTGGTGCCGATAGGCAGCACAAATATGAAGAACGCGAAGATAAGCTGCAAGCTTATACCCCAGATAATAATGCGCCAGTTGACGACTTTCCGGTTATTCGAGCAGAGCCATGCGAACCCCGCGATGACAAAAATCCCCACAAAACTGACTAGATTATATAGTTCCATCCTCTCTACGACTCACCCTCATCATACACGTTTTTACTCAATTTATTAACCTGAATTATTCATAAAAAATGTCGATACTTTGTTAAACAAAAACAATATCAAATATTTATATTCCAGTAAATCATCTTGACATTTTCGTTTTCAATGTTCCTTCTATTCATAATCGACATTTTTTACCCTTTGGGCGCCGACCCAACCTACCCGCTGATCTCACACCATCGGCTTCGTTTGTAGCCCGGGTTAGGTTGGGTCGGTTCGCGGTAGTTCACTACAGCTTCATGGGCCACTTCCTCGCCGCTGCGACCTTGATGTTAGGGTGGGGTGGGTTGGATCGTGAATACTCCAGATTAAGAAAAAACAGAAAGCATTGTCGGAGGATTTGAGCGACATTGGCTCAATCGTGTTCGATGGTGATGAGTTTGTTTCGGGACTTGTGACCCCGGATGATCTTCACTCTTGAGACGGGAACGCCCAAAAACCTGGCGATCCGCTTACACACCTCTTGATTCGCTTCTCCCTTTGATGGTGCGGAAGTCACATGTATTTTATAAGTATTCTCATCAATCTTTGTGATCTCCTGCTTTCGCGACCTTGGATAGACTTTGACACTTAAACTTTTCGTCTTTTTTGTTTCCATATTTGAAACTGCTTTTATATCCAGTGAGGCAGTTTGTGCGTTGTGAAACTCAGAATGTGTATGTGTGTTGTGTGTACTGCATGAGGATTTGTCTCGCATAGAGCGAGAGAGAGCTCACGAGAAAATTATCGATAAAAACGAGGATCAAGAAAACGATCATCGGGCTGATGTCAAGCCCACCCATTTTATATGGGGGGACATACTTGCGTATGGGTTTGAGCACGGGCTCGGTCAGGCGATACAGGATCACTGTGACTTGATAAAGGGAGGGGATCCGGATCCAGGAAAGGATCACACGAAACAGGATGATAAACATATAGATCCTCAGGATAACATGGAGAGTGTTCGCTGCGGCCAGCAGAAAATTCGCAAATAAAATCATTTTATTTCACGAGTCCTATATGAGTACTAATGGATTCCTATTTGACCTGGATTGTTCACTAATCGACATTTTTTATGACCATTCCAGGTTAGTTGAGGATCGTCCTATATTTATCGAAAAGCTCTTTAAGCTGTTCTTTGGAAACACTGTACGCCACAAGATAGAGCGATAGGGTCGATCTCATCGGATCATTGGACTGCAACCGGACGAATTCTCGGATCAGGCCTTTCTTCTCTCGCGCGGGAATTCTGACCTCCACTTGTTCGGTTTTCCCTGCTGCGACCTTTAGCGGAGGAGAGAGCTTCTTTCCCTGGATGAAAAACTCGGCATCTTTATGAAAAGGAGTGACGGTGAGCTCTAATTCCCCTTTGTTACTTATGTTAAACTCTGTACTCAATTCCTCTCCCTCGAGAACCAATCCCAGATCCGTAGTATACGAATCGAGCTCGATCTTAGGGCTTGGAGGCACTTCGATCGATGCGGAGATCATCAATTGTTTCACAGACTCTGATGGATCGTTCGACTCCACATAGATGAATTTGTTCTGTTCTCCATAATAGCCCTGTGTATTGAACTTGGCCTGGATCTCTCCTTTTTCTCCGGGATTGAGTTCCTTTTTGCTGAGGATAGCCGCCGCGCACCCGCATGATGTCCGAACCCGACTGATCACAAGAGGTTCATCCCCGACATTCTCGAAACGGAACGTATGTGTCAGGACTTCGCCCTGTTTTTTATTCCCGAAATCCCACTTCAATTCCTTGAATTGGATCTTAGGTCCTTTAGCCGCAAAACAAAGATTCCCGGACAACACAAAAACCAAAACCATAGCACTGATCAGCACTAACATAGCTGCTGTGTGTATTCGCCGCATTTTTATCTCCTTCAGAGTTTTATCTATATTAACACTTTTTTAAAAACCTTAGCAACCCTATCGTCCATCTCGCCTTCCTGGCCTGCCAAACGATAGAATGCCCGGACCCAATAACGAGTCAACTGATTTAGTCGCGCTAACCACCGAAAAAATAACCCCCGGGCAGACCGCAACGAAACGCACAAACAGAGAATCGTACACACGCAGCAACTCAACTCTCAGTTATAAAAAAGAGGAAAAGAAGGAAGAAACCTTACTCAGAGTAAAAATCCCTTTATATAAACTTTCGGAAACGGTACAATTACCATGACAGGCATCATGGGTTTGGCAAACTTGAAAAATTCATCAGAATGGAACGATGGGGAGGCGAACAAATTGAACAATCGCGACATCATAAGAATCGTTTTTGTCCTCATCTTCATGTGTGTTCTATTCTTTCTCTGTGGCTCAGGTTCATGGGCACAGGAACCTCGGACCCAGCTTAAAGTTGTTTCGGAAATCGCCAATATCAGACAAAATCCTGATATCGGGAGTGCTATCATCCAGCAGCTGCCTCAAGGGACTGTCCTCGAAGCCACCCAAAAACAGGGAGAATGGTATGTCATACAACTGAAGCTGGATGAGGAAAAGATCTTATCAGGATTTGTGCATGAAAGTCTGGTCACTGTTATCGGAGGGCCGGCTCCCGAAGAGGTGAAAATCGCAGAGCCTGTTAGAAAGGAGCCCGTTAAGGAGGAACCTGTTGAAGTCGAAGAGGTGGAGGAAGTGCGCCCAGTAAAAATCCAACCTCAGGTCCAAGAATCTCTGCCTGTTACTCCGGAATACTCCAGATTCCGAGTATCCTTCTCGGGCGGCATGAGCTATGTGCTCGGTGGTGACCCGAACGAAGGGGCCATTGGATTGGGCGATTATTATGCGGCCTCCCTCGGTGAATCCGGGAGTGGCACTGTCTCCCCTTTACGCACGGGATACATCTTTGAAGCGGAGATGAATTTTGCCCTATCCTCCAAGTTTTTTCTCAACTTTGGGGGCGCTTATCTCTCCGGCAAAAAAGAAAGCCGCAAAAAGTTTCCCGAAGGAACATACATGGAGGCCTACACAACTCGTCCCAGTATCCGGTCGGTCCCAGCGAGGCTTTCCATCAGCTACTATCCCAATCCGGTTTTCTATATCAAACTGGGGGGAGAGTATCATTTTGCCAAATGCTCGTATTTTTACCGGTATGAAAAGGCCGATTTCTGGCAGGAATGGAAGGGCGATGCCAACGGTCAAGGATCCGGAGTTTTTGGGGGATTTGGGATCGAGGCAAACCCAAGCGGAAATGTGAGATTCTTCTTAGAGACGCTGGGGCGGTACTGCAAAATCACAAACTTCAGCGGGACGGACGAATACAACGATTCGACCGGTTCTCAGTCCACAGAAAAAGGCACACTTTACATCTATCAAGGCCACGTCAGTGAAAACGAATCCTACCCCTTGCTTTACATCCGGGAGAGAAAGCCCTCTGAGGCCGGTGTTTCAGATGCAAAAGCGGCCACGATAGACCTGTCGGGATTTGAAGTGAGAGTTGGGATCCGGTTCAAGTTTTGATCTTTTTCAAGAGAGCCACATGCTGGGCATGGATCCCCCGGAATAGCGGGACCACTTCTATGCATTCGAATCCTGCCCCCTGGACCTCATCACAAAACTCCGCCCTAGAGATCATCTTTATCCGTGTGGGGCTCTTCTTCAACTTTCGCCTGAACCGTCTCTGGAAACGATGGAGCGCATTGACCTGGTAGTAGGAGAGGATCACACACCCGGAAGTCACTCGAGAGAAAAAACCGAGGATAGCTTTTCGCTCTGCCGGGTCATGGACATGATGCCAAAACCGCATACACAGCAGAATGGGGAAGGTTTCTTCCTTGAAAGGCAAACCCTGTTTTGCATCCGCGACAACTCCCCAATCTTTTAATAGCTTACTCTCTTCCCTTGATTCTCGCGCTCTTTTAACCATGGAAAACGAGTAATCACAGCTGACCAAGCCCCACCCTCTTTTGCGGAACAGGCCTGAAAACCGTCCGTACCCGCATGGGACATCCAATGCGTTCCCCGATTCGGGAGCAACCCGTTCCAGGATCCTCTCTAGAATGTGTGCCTCTCTTCGATGGACGAGTCTTTGGTCGACTCCTCTGTACCTCTTTCGTTCATACTCCTTCACCTCATGCTCTTTAAAAGCAGTCGGAGAAGATGAAGACACAGAAGCTGTTCCATCTTTCAATTCTTTTTCTCTCATTTTTTCACAGCATCCGTTTGGCTCGCCCCGCCCGTCCCACTTTTCTTTTTCGCATGATCCACCTCACAAAAGACATACTTGGGGCTCCCATCGATTAAAATCCTGTTATCTGTTAAAGACTCGTCTTGGCCGTCACGACCGACGATACGTTTGACCGGAAAGGGAAAATCAAGCTCGAAATTCGGGCCGGGTGTCCAGCACACCACAAAATTCTCGCCATCCTTCGTGAAACTAAACAACTTGGCATGCGGATGATCGATCTTTCTGACAAAGGTACTGCCGTCAAGAATGGCCACCAATGTCTTCAGAGCAAAAAAACTCGGCCTCTTTCTCCATCCCCCCTCGCGATTGTCGATGAGCCCATATCCCGGCGCAACGAGCTGCCACCAGTAAATCCTCTCCACAAAACCACTGGCCAGAGTGAGGATGTTATACCTCACAAGATAATCCGCCTGCCTCTCTTCAGTGACGTTGGGCTTGCCGGATGCAGGAGAGTACTCCCCCATGCCCTTCAGTGGCCAGTTGACTTCTGTTATCCACAGGTCTTTGCCTTTCACGGCGCTCACATCCACAGCCGCTTTCAAGAGAGCGACTTTGGCTGCTGTATCCCATCCAAACTGAGTGTTTTCCGGCGGGCCGACTTTATCCACATAGAGCAGTGAGCTCACCTTGTCGAAAGGAATCTCCTTTAACACCGGAGGGTAAAGATGGAACTCAAAATCGATCACAGCTGGTCCTACGATTTTCACGTCATACTTACCGGCCAGTTCTGCAACAGGCCTGGCTAGCTGGAGATACTCCTTATAATTCCACACGCCCCATTTTGTCCTGTTCCACGCATGCCCGACCTCAAAAAAGGCACATTTTTTTCCGAACCGGACAAAAATCTCCTCGACGAAGTCTTTCCATCGTAATGGATCCAGGACATCGTCTCTCCGCTGCAACAGAGCCCCGGTCAATTCCACCCTGTTCTCAAGCAGAAGGTCAGCGAACTTTTCACATGAAGAGAGTGTGTCTCTGTCCCATGAGGGGAACCGGATAAGGCTTTGAGGGATGCCCAACTCCGTCAAACACTCAACCATAGCCTCATTCCTTGACTCATGGGGGGAGAGAGAGAGACCAAAGGGACGACAAAGCCTCACCGACGTTTTATACATCTCCCGACGATACTTCCGGAAAAGCGGCCATCCTGCGGGCAACTTGCGGAAGTTCTCGGCAAAGAGAGAGACATAACTGCCAGCATATCTGAAATGATGCCAGAACCGTTGCGACCGAGATGCAATATTATGGGGTTGGTCAGCATACGGATTCCAACGGAACGTCTCACGCATATTATTGGATCTTTAATCTCTGGGCCAGTTTCTTCAACTTTAACAAATCTTTGAGTCGGATGTACGCAGTGAAGCTGGATTTATTCATTCTGTACCACAACCAATGCACTCGCTTGACGGGCGAACGAAACAAATACTCCGCTAAAAAAAAGCGCTGCAATTCCGGAGGGACCCCCAACCGGATGAGGCTCTTGATTCCCTTGAATGTGCCGACACGCCTTCTACAGCGAATCCGATTCGTATCCAAGAGAAAAAACCGGAATGGCTCGCCATCCTTTCTTTCCACCAGGACATTGCCATCCGAAAGGTCGCGATGGAGGATCCCGCTCCCCGCACACCGCGCGAGATAGCTGGCCAAGTCCCTGAGGAGGGGAGTCAACTCCTTATGGGGGAGCTCCCGGAACAGCCCCCGAACCTCCTCGATGTTTGGGACGTATTCGGCGATGAAATAACTCTGCTTCAGAAAAAAGGATGGCCTGCACTCGAGATACGCCACGGGAAGAGGCGTCAGAAAGCCTCTTTCAACCAGTGCAAGGCTTCCCCTCCAGGCCTTCTGCGCTTTAGAAGGAAAGACAAGGCTCTTCCACTTGTTCACGCCCAAAGTGCGGAATTCTTTGATGACGAGTTCTGTGGTCCTTCCTTCCTTGGCAGGGAGAGCAAAAACTCCCACCCTGTTTCTCGACTCTTCCAAGATGCGGGCCTCTTCGAGCAGCGCATTACAATCCTTTAAGGCTTCCACGATTGTGGGCTCGTCATAATCAGAAAGTATTCGGCCCGTGAAAGGGGGAATATCGAGCGTATGCTCCTGATCCACTGTCATGGCTATTTTCTCACCAGAATCACGTCTCTCTCTATGTGCCATCGCTTCTAACAATACCTCCCTATAAATATCATCCTCATCCTTCCCCTGTCAAACTCCCCTTCAAGAAAACACAGGCAAATGAGCAATCCATTGACGGAGAAACTACAGATAAGATAAGATGGTAGCCAGGAGAAAGAACATGGCCATCGAACAACAACTTCTTGATATCCTGGCCTGCCCGGTCTGTCGGGGAGATATAAAACAAACCACTGATGAGAAAGGCCTCAAATGTGTGAGTTGCTCCCGTGTCTACCCCATTAAGGAAGACATCCCCGTTATGCTCAGCGATGAGGCGACCATTGAGCCAGAGAGAGAAACGAAAGATTGATCCATCCAGGATTCAAAGGATCCTTCTGATCCGGCTAAGGAGGATCGGCGATGTCGTCATGACAACGCCCGCCATCACCGCTCTCCGAGAGGGCTTTCCCAAGGCAAAGATCACCTATGTCATCGATGAACCCTACAGAGAACTCGTGGAGGGCCATCCCGACTTGGACGGAGTTATCGTTCTTCCAAGAGATCTGGGATTCAAAGAATTCCGAAAACAAATGCTCCAAATCAGGCGGGATGCCTTCGATGTGGTCATCGATTTCCATGGTGGCCCAAGAGCCTCGCTTTTGACGTTCTTTTCCGGAGCACGCCTAAAAATCGGATACAGAATAAAGTACAAAAACCTAGTCTATGACATAAAACTTCCAAGAGAGCCCGAAGAAGGGTACTTCCACAGCGTGGAAAATCACATCAATTTGGTCAAAGCCCTAGGAATCGATCCTCCCTCGATCCCTGCGTTGTCGCTGCCCCCGCCCACACAGTCCGAGGCCGAAAACATCCGGCGATTCATTCAAGAAAACGCACTCGAAAACACAAGGATCATCACTCTTCATATCAGTGCGGGGAATAAATTCCGTGATTGGGGGACTGAGAGGCTCGCACGACTGATCACGCTTCTCTCACAGGCCACTCGAGTAAAAGTCGTTCTCATCGGCTCAGGAGAAGACAGGCATTCTGAAGAGGAGATAAAAAAGACAAGTGAGGCTCCCTTTCTCTCCATGGTGAACAGGCTCAATCTCCGTGAGTTGAGAGAGATTATATCGCTGTCGACGCTCTTTGTCGGCCCAGACAGCGGTCCCATGCACATCGCTGCAACCACGACCACACCGATCGTAGCCTATTTCGGGCCCACACTGCCCGCTCACTTCGGACCGTGGAAGGCGCGATCCACCTTGCTCGAGAAAGACTTCGACTGCAGGCCCTGTCGACAACGCCAGTGTATCCACGAAGACTTCCGCTGTTTGCGGACTATCTCCCCTGACGAAGTCTATAACGCCTGCCTCCCCTATATCCAAGTTTGAGTTTTTCGGACGGGTGTTATATCATTCTCTTTCAAAAAGATCGGTAAAAATATGATGAAGACTCTGACCAGATTACTGCCTCTTTTTATCACTCTCTTTGTGTTGTTCTCCATGGTGTCGATCTCCCTGAGCCAGATCTTTTTGACCCTTGCTTTTGTGGTTTTGTTGATTTGCGTTGCTAAAAAGCAAATAAAGATCAGCTTTCCCCCTTTTTTTTGGGGAATGATCGTTTATTGTGCCCTCTCCATCCTGGCATCGTTTTTCTCCGTCAATCCAGGAGTCAGCCTGATCGACTCCAAAGACCTTCTTCTCTTTCTCATCATCCCCATTGTCTATATGGGTTTGCGGCAGGCGAACGAAATCAATAGAGCGAGCTTGGCCCTCCTGGCTTCCGCATATGTGAGCATTTTCTACTCTCTGTTCACCTACGTGTTCAAGGCTGCCCCCGGAGAAAGAGTCCAGGGTTTCATGGGGCATTACATGACTCAGGCCGGCGTTATGCTTCTGTTCGGCGCTTTAGCACTGAGTATATTCATCTTTTCGCGCGACAAGACCCGGTTTTTCTGGGGACTGGGATTTCTTCTGTCCGTGCTCATCCTCATCCTGACATCCACGCGCAGTGCTTGGATCGGGATGGTCATTGCCACATCGGTGGTCCTCTTTTTCTACAAACCCAAGACCCTGATCATCGTTCCTTTAGCAGCTGCATTCATTTTGCTTCTCAGTCCCAGGGAGGTAAAAAATAGAGCTCTGAGCATATTCAGCTCAAGAAACTTTTCCAACGCTCAAAGGCTCGAGTACTTGAGTGCAGGAATACAGATCATCAAAGAATATCCCATCTTCGGGACAGGTCCGAATACTGTAGAAATGGAGTTCCAAAACCCCAAGTACGGCCTTTCTGAAGAGGCCAAACAGAATGTTCATCTTCACAATAACATCCTTCAGATCGCGGCTGAACGAGGGATCCCCACTCTCCTGGCCTGGTTCGTGTTTTTGGTTTGGCTCTTTATTTCTCTTATAAAGATTGTCTCGAACAAAGATCCAACACTTTTCCCTCTAACCGTAGCTGCGATCGCTGCCTTTCTCGCCCATTTTGCTGCCGGATTTTTCGAGTACAACTTCGCCGATGCGGAGGTCGCGGCCCTGTTCTTCTACATAATGACCATTCCCTTTGCCCAAGCCCGCAACCTGGGAAACTCGGACAATTCTGCCTCTAACTACAGCCCATGAAAAAGAGAAAGGTCCTCTCGGTCTTCCTGATTTTGATAACGGTCTATCTCGTCTGGTTAGCGTTCCATCTTATTCCCTTCAAATCCTACACAACGGTCCCCCCAGAGGATTCGTCTTTTGAAGTGGCCGGCGTATTTCACATCCACTCCACACACTCCGACGGGAAGAGCTCCGTAGAGCATATCGCCGGATATGCATCCGACAAATCTCTGGATTTT
>Ga0307380_10009314_pt1 | contig 12475 bp, 9 predicted proteins | sample UN3MG_FD_202239 | JGI IMG/M metagenome (GOLD analysis project Ga0307380, IMG submission 202239) | Soil microbial communities from Risofladan, Vaasa, Finland - UN-3 | ecosystem: Environmental > Terrestrial > Soil > Coastal area > Acid sulfate soil | place: Finland: Risofladan, Vaasa | collected... | reverse complement strand
GTTGTCTGCCAGCGCCGCCATCACGCGCTTGCAGTGACCCGGACTTACCACAATACGTGATACGAGGGACGAACCGTTAGGGGCCGTCATTAGCCAGTCGATGATGAACTCCTCGCGCGTGTGCGCCACGAGCATATTGTTGCTGTATCGGCCGCGTGCCAACTCGTCGTTCGCGTTGATCGTGATCTGGCGGGGAGTTCCCGCCCCTTCATGCTCGGCCATCTCGTGTCTCCCGGTTGGTGAAATGCCTACCCGTTCGTCGGTCTCCAGTACCGTATTGCGAGCGTTACAGCCCGGACAGCCATCAGCGACACGATCCCCCACCACACGCCCTGCAACCCCCAGTCGAACGGGATCACCAGCATCAGTACGATACTCGCAGCCAGCCCGGACAGCACCATTTGCACAGCCACGAACCGGAATTCCTCCAGTCCCAGGAAGATCCCGTCCCACACGAACACCAGCGCGTTCAGCGGCTGCATGACGACGATGAAGGGATAGATCTCCCGGACCGTCGCCAGCACCTCGGGCTGGTCGGTGAACAGGCGCGGCAGCACCGGTTCCAGCATCCAGAACAGCAGGGACAGGCCGATCCCGGTACCGAGCCCCCAGGCGAGCAGCCGGTTGGAGGCTGCCCGCGAGACCAGCGGATCTCCACTCCCGCGGTACTTCGCGACCATCGCCTGGGCGGCCACAGCCAGCGAGTCGACGACCAGCGCCAGCAAGAGCCACAGCTGAGAGCCGACCTGGTGGGCCGCCACCGCGATCATCCCGACGCGCGTGGCGATCGCGGTCGCCAGGGTCAGCGTACCGATCAGCGCGAAGGTGCGGACGATCAGCTCTCCACCCACCCTGAGAAACGGCAGCAGGTCCGTCATCGCTGGGAAGCGCAGACGTACACCGAGAGCTTCCCTCCGCCGGCGCAGCAGGAGGTCGACGAACCACAGGGCGCCGACCCACTGTGCGATCAGGGTGGCGATCGCGGCTCCCTCGAGCCCCCAGCCGAAGCCGAAGATGAACAGCGGGTCGAGGACGAGGTTCACCAGGTTGAGGCCGATGGTCACGACGAGCGGCGTGCGAGTGTCCAGGTAGCCGCGGAACGCTCCGTGTCCCGCCGTGATGAGCAGGACGGCCGGCCCGGCGAACGCCCGGATTCGCAGGTATGAAAGAGATTCCGCCTGCAATTCGCCGCGCGCTCCCATCGCGGCGGTAATCGGGACGGCGAATGCCTGCAGGACCAAAACCGCGACGACGCCTGCCAGCATAGCCACCACGAGCGCCTGGACGACCACGCGGCCAGCCGCCTCCCGGTCGTTCCTTCCGACTGCCCGGGCGACCATCGGTGTCGTTCCGTAGGCCAGGAAGTTGAACACCACGAATGCCATCGAGAAGATCGAGGTGTTCACGCCGAGCGCGGCGAGGGGAAGCACTCCGAGGCGGCCTACGAAAATCGTGTCCACGATCGACACGAGCGGGTCCGCGGCCAGGGCGCCGAGCGCGGGCAGCGCGAGCGCGAGGATTTCGCGATCGAATCGACTTCGGGTCAGGGACGGGGGCGTCGAATTCACGGCGACGAAGATGCTCGCCCTACCTCCGTGGCGAAATGCCCCCGGGTCATCCAGTTCGCGAGGACGGCGCGCTCCCATCTCGAACCGTGCCAGCCTTGTGACGGAGCCGGAGTACGCCCGAAAAGAGGTTGGCGGCTGGCGAGTCGAGGGCGTTCAGAAACGAGCTACGACCTGAATGGCCGGGCCGTTTCGGATGCCCGGATGATCATCGCAGGTGACTCGGCAGGCTGTCAGGATCGTGTCGGATGAGAGTCCGGTGCGGGGTGGAGCGTGACTTGCCATGTATCAGGCCGACGAGAGGACGCTCCGGGCAGCACGCGGGAGCACTACAACAAGCGAAAGCCGGCCAGTGCTCCGGAGCGTCCTCCGTCACCACTCTCCCAACCAGACCAATTCCAGATCAGGCGCCGAGAAGCGCTCCGAATGCGATCGATGACAGGCGCGCCGCGGCTGTCTCAGACCTCGAGGGGATCAGGATTGGTACCCGTGCTCCGAGGATGCAGTGTGCCGGGTCGAGGCGTGCGACGTACTCGATCGACTTCGCGGCCATGTTCGCCGACTCGAGATCGGGGAACAGCAGCACATCTGCCGCTCCGGCCACCGGCGATCTGAACCTTTTCAGCTCCGCGGCCTCACCGGACAGCGCGATGTCCACTGCAAGCGGTCCGTCCGCCAGGAATTCCGGTTGTTCAGCGTCACGGAATCTGTCGGCGAGCTCGGCCGCCTCACCGGTCGACGGAAACGCTTCCGACAGGGTCTCCACCGCTGCCAGCAGGGCTACCTTCGGCTGCCTGACGCCGAGAGCATGAAACGCCTGCACGGCGTTCCGCAGGATCTGCGCTTTCTGCTCGAGAGTCGGCCGTGGAATCACTCCGCCGTCCGTGATCCCGACGATCCGGGCATCCGGTCCGGACCCGAAATCGAAGATGAACACGTCGCTGAGTAGACGGTCGGTCCGCAGCCCCAGCTCCGGGTCGAGTACGGCGCGCATCAGGGAGGAAGTAGAGATCTCTCCCTTTAAGAGCATATCTGCCGTCCCGTCACGAACCAGCGCGACGCTCAGCGCCGCTGCTTCTCCGACGTGATGGGCGCGGACGATCTCGAACGAAGCCGGGTCGGCGTCGAGGGCGGCGAGTCCGTCACGGATGTCAGCCGGCGGTCCCACGAGGATCGGGTCCGCGAAATCGCCCGCCTTCGCCAGGACCGCGGCCTTCAGAGTCTCTGGGCCGGTCGCCGCGGCGACCACGACGCGCCGGGTCGGAAGCGCCGCTGCCCGGTCACGGAGCGCGGCGAGGGAACGGATCGAGCCGTCTCCGGATGTCATGCCCGGGTCGCGAGTTCGAGGCCTCGCTGGAACGCCGCCAGGTTCACCGGTCGCACGGCGGGGCGGAACGCGGTCTCGATAATCTGTTCCCAGACTTTGAGCTCGATCTCGGGGGTGATCGCCGCGAACGCTCCCAGCATGACCATGTTCGTCGCCCGGGGTTCACCGAGTTCGACCGCGATGTCATGCGCCGGCACGATCCGGGCGCCCGGCGCGATCTCACGCAGCCGCCCGGCGGCATCTTCGGGGTAGTCGACCGGTCCGCTTCCAGTCGGAGCCGGCGTGATCCGCTGGTCGTTCACCAGCAGCACGCCGTCGGGACGAAGGCGGTGCAGGTGACGGAGCGCCTCGAGAAGTTCCAGCGACAGGAGCATGTCGGCGCCGCGCCCGGGAATCAACGGCGAGCGGACGACATCTCCATACCGGACTTCGCTCACCACGCTTCCCCGGCGCTGCGACATGCCGTGGATTTCACTCTTGCGAACGTCGAAGCCCGCCTCGAGAGCACCTTCGGCGATGATGCGGCTGAGGGATAGAACACCGTGTCCTCCGAGGCCTACCAGGAGGACGTTCCGGATCGAAGACTGTTCCGCACTCACGCCGGCTCCAACTCCTCGCGTCCCTCGACGTGCAGTCCGCAGAACGGACAGATCTGCACGCACAGGCCACAACCGCAGCAGATCTCGGGATCGAAGACCGCCGCGCCGTCCCGCGCTTCGATCGCCGGACACCCGAGCTCGAAGCAGGTGCCGCACCCGGGGCACTCGATGTCCAGCCGTACCGACGGCGCGATCGGTGTCCGGTCCACCAGTCGGCACACGGCGCGGCAGATGATCACCGAGGGCTCGTCGGCCGACAACTCCTCGTCCAGTGCCGCCTCGAGCGCCTCGAGATCATACGGGTCCACGTCGCGCACGCGTCGGATTCCGATCGCCCGGCACAGAGCCGCGATGTCCACGAGGCCGCCGGGCTCGCCGGAGGCCGTGACGCCGGTGCCCGGGTGGTCCTGGCGACCCGTCATCGCAGTCGTCCCGTTGTCGAGCACCAGGATCGTGCTGGACCCGCCGTTATAAACCGTGTTGATCAAACCCGTGATCCCGGAGTGCATGAACGTCGAGTCGCCGATCACGCCAACCACCCGCCGTTCGTCGCCATTGGCTCGCAGCGCCGCCTCCATCCCGTGAGCCATGCCGATGCTCGCGCCCATGCACAGGCACGTATCCATCGACTCGAGCGGGCGGAGGGCCCCGAGGGTGTAGCAGCCAATGTCCCCGGTAACGATCAGTCCCAGCTTCGAGAGAGTGTAGAACACTCCACGGTGTCCGCAGCCGGCGCACAGGACCGGAGGGCGTACGGGGAGGGGCGGGGCTGCGACGACGGTCTCCGGTCCTGTGCCGCCGGACGCGGTCCCGCTGCCCGACAGGCGAAATCCACGTTCCACGAGGTCCGGGTTCAGTTCACCGGTGAGCGGGAAAACTTCCTTCCCGATTGCCGGGATGCCGAGCGCCCGAACCTGCAATTCGATGAACGGATCCAGCTCCTCGACGACGTAGATCTCATCCACGCCAGCGGCGAATTCGCGCACCAGGTCTCGAGGCATGGGATGAGGCATTCCCAGCTTGAGGATCGATGCGTCGGGCATCGTCTCCCGGACGTACTGGTAGGCGACGCCGCTCGTGATCACCCCGACCGTGCGATCTCCCCACTCGATCCGGTTCAGGTCGCGCTCGCCGTTCGCGAATTGCTCCAGCTCCTCCATGCGGCGTTCGACGAACACGTGCCGGGGCCGCGCGTTCGCCGGGAGCAGCACGTGCTTGCGGAAGTTGCGGTCGTAGTCGCGGATCGGCGCCTTGGGCCAGCTCCGGTCGCGCTCCGTCTCGACCGGGGACATCGAATGGCAGATCCGGGTCGTCACCCGGAGCATCACCGGCGTGTCGAAGCGCTCCGAGATGGAGAACGCCCGCAGCGTGAAGTCCTTCGCCTCCTGGCTGTCCGACGGTTCGAGGACCGGGATCTTCGCGGCGCGCGCCAGCTGCCGGTTGTCCTGCTCGTTCTGCGATGAGTGCATTGCCGGGTCGTCGGCGGACACGAGCACGAGTCCTCCGTTGACCCCCGAGTAGGAGGAACTGAACAGAGGATCCGCGGCGACGTTGACGCCGACATGCTTCATCGACACGAGGGCCCGGGCTCCACCCAGCGAAGCACCGTACGCGGCCTCGTACGCGACCTTCTCGTTCGGCGCCCACTCACTGCGGATTCCTCCGCGCCGCGACAGCGTCTCGAGAATCTCGGTGCTCGGAGTTCCGGGGTAGGCGCAGGCGAAGTGCGCCCCCGCCTCGAGGGCGCCCTCGGCGATCGCTTCATTCCCCGACAGCAGGATTCGGTTCGGCATGTATGTTTCCCGTCGCTTCGCTTCGGTGCAGCAGTACTGGTTCAGTATTCGAGAATCGGCTCGTCGCCCCGCAAAGCGGCCAGTGCCCCGCTCGCCAGGGCGGTCATCTCCTGGACAGGGAGCACCCGTACCGGGGCGAGGAACTCCACCCCCTCCCTGATCCAGCTTACGAGGCGTTCCGAACGCGCGAGACCACCCGTCAGGACGACTGCTTCCAGCCGGCCCCCGAGCACGGTCGCCATCGCGCCGATCTCCTTGGCGACCTGGTAGGCCAGCCCGCGGAACACCGTCTCCGCGAGTCCGTCTCCGGACTCGATCCGGCGCTCGACCTCCGCGGCATCATCGGTTCCGAGGTAGCTCATCAACCCGCCTTCGAGCACGGTCATTCGGCGGATTTCGTCCTCGTCGTACTGACCCGAAAATACGAGATCGAGCAATTCCTGGACCGGAAGTCCGCCCGTGCGTTGCGGCGAAAACGGACCTTCGCTGACGGCGTTATTCGCGTCCACGATCCGTCCATCCCGCACCGGGCAGACGGAGATCCCTCCTCCGAGGTGCGCCACGACCGCCCGCACCTCGCGCCACGGCCGCCCGGACTCGTCCGCCAGCGCCCGGACCGCGGCATGGATGCTCAGGGCATGGGACAGACTGCGTCGTTCGATCCCGGCGAGGCCAGACAGCCGGGCCAGGTCGTCGAACTCGTCGACGCTCACCGGGTCTACGACAAACGCCGGAGCGTCTGCCTCGGCAGAGATCTCGTGCGCCAGCAGGGCTCCGAGGTTCGAGGGGTGACGACCCTGGAGTCCCGTCCGGGCGTCCCGCAGGAGTGCCTCGTTCACCCTGTACACGCCACCTTCGAGCGGCCGGAGAAGACCCCCGCGGCCCACCACGGCGTCGAGGGAGGCCAGGCGGACCTCGTGTTCGTCGAGCCATCGACGAATGGCCCCGAGCCGGGCATGGAGATCGTCGGAACTCCCGGCGGCTCGTTCGTCCGGGCCATGCCTGAGCTCCACCTCCAGGTCGAGGCTCTCATCACGGAACAGGGCGATGCGTGTGCTCGTGGATCCGGGATTCACGGCCAGAATGCACAGCGGTCCGGTCATCGCGTCGCGACCGTTCCACCGGCTGATACGAACGAGTCGATCGCTTCGGCCGCCCGGAGGCCGTGCGCGACCGCGTCGACCACCAGCGCCGGCCCGAGGACATTGTCGCCCGCCGCGAAGATTCCCGGCCGGCTGGTGGCGCCGGTCAGCGGATCGACGCGGATTCGTCCGTCGGGTTCGGTGTCGAGCCCGGCGATCCGGGCGACGAAATCAGCATCGGGCAGGTACCCGAGCGCCAGCACGACCGTGTCCGCCTCAACCGTGTGCTCAGATCCCGGGATCGGAATCGGACGGCGGCGACCCGACGCGTCGGCCTCTCCGAGCTGCATGCGGACGAGCCGCATGGCGCGGACCTGCCCGTTCTCATCTGCTTCGAGACCGACGGGGGCCGCGAGCCATTCGAACCGGGCGCCTTCCTCGATCGCGAGTTTCCGGTCGCGGGGATTCCCCGGCATCTCCGCCTCTGTCCTCCGGTACCAGACCGTCGCCTCATCGGATCCGAGCCGGAGCGCAGTGCGAACACAGTCCATCGCCGTATCTCCGCCCCCGATCACCGCTACCCGCCGTCCCACTCCGGGACGGGCGCGCAGCCCCGGCGGGAGTGACGCCGGGTCCGTGTTGGTCCGCACCAGGAACGGGGTCGCCTGGTACACTCCCTCGAGGTCGGATCCCGGGACGTCGAGCGGTCGTCCGATTCCGGCGCCGATCGCGAGCAGAATCGCGTCGAAGCCGTGGTCCACGAGTCCATCGACCGACAATCCGTTCCCGAGCTTGGTGTCGAATTGACACCGGATCCCGAGCCGGCTGAGGTGCTGCGTTTTCCGGCGCACGATCTCCGGTGACAGCTTGAAGCGGGGGATCCCGTACAGCAGAAGACCGCCGGCTTCCGGCCACGCGTCGAACAGGGTCACCGCATGGCCGCTGCCAGCGAGGAGCTCGGCTGCAGTGATTCCTGCCGGTCCGGCACCGACGATCGCGATGCGCCGGCCGGTGGGTCGAGCAGCGGTCGCGCGGACACTCAGGCCCTCGCGACTCACCCAGTCCGCGGCGTACGCCTCGAGTCGGCCGATCGGGACGGGCGGGCGGCCCTGTTTCGTGTAGGGGCAGACTCCTTCGCACAGCTCCGTCTGGGGACACACTCTCCCGCAGATGTCAGGCATCGAGCTGGTACGTCTGAAAATCAGCGCCGCGTCGTCCACCAGGCCGTGCTCGAGGTGCCACAGGGCGAAGGGAATGTCGTTACCGAGCGGGCAGGCCCGGACGCATGGCTCAGCGGGGCACTGGATGCAACGCCGTGCGGCGGCCTGGGCCCACTCCAACGATACGGCCGCCCACGACTCTCCGAAGCCGGCCAGCCGATCCGCGGGCGGACGACGGGGCGGACCTGACCCCGGGAGGTCGAGTCTCTCCTTCCGGTTCACTGCCTTCGAGTTGGGCCTCGGGAGCATTCCGGCCTCGGTCAGCGAGCTGTCAATCCGCCTCGTCGGCGACCTGCCACACGGTATCGAGTACCGTGCCGTCCACCCACTTGATCACCGCCACGGGAACGTCAAGCAGTCGTGGCTTCTCGGGTGGCCCGCCGACGACATGCTCGACCTCCTGCTTGATTTCCTCGATCGACCGGATCGGAAGATCGGTGCCGCTGCGCTCCAGTGCTTCGAGCAGATCGGGGCGCCGCGGATTCACCGCTATTCCGCGCTCCGTGACCACGACGTCGATCAGCTCGCCCGGGCCCGTGATCGTGGTCACCTCGTCCACGATCACCGGAATCCGGTCCCGGAATGCCGGCAGTGCCAGGATCGTACAACCCGAGAACAGACAATTCTGCCAACCACCGATCCCGTGCAGCAGCATTCCATCGGAATGGGTGACGACGTTGGCGTTGAAATCGACGTCCACCTCGGTCGCCCCGAGGACCACCGCGTCGACCATCGACGCGAAGTTGCCCTTGCCGTGCCAGTTGTACGAGGTGAACGGCGACGTCGGAACGTGCCTCGGGTCGGAGCCGATCGACGCGACACCCGCGAGATCGAAGGTCTGACCATCGAGGATGTAGTCCGTCAGGCCTTCGTTCAGCATGTCCACCAGGTAGCTGCTCGAGCCGCCGCGGACGAAGCGGGCCTTCACGCCCTGCTCCCGCATGATTTCCTTGATGAATCCCACGAACGCGAGGGCGATTCCGCCGGCTCCGGCCTGGAACGAGAACCCGTCCCGTACGATCTCGGCGTCGCGAAGGAAGCGGGCCACGTATTCGGCGATCAGCAGGCGGTCGGGGCTCCTGGTGAGCTGCGTCGTGCCGGAGACGATCTTCGACGGATCGCCTATCGACTCGACTTCGACCACGAAGTCCACGTTGTTGCCCTGGATCTGCCAGGGGATACAGGGAAACGGAACGAGATTGTCCGTCACCACGATCACCCGGTCCGCGTACATCGAGTCGGCGAGCGCGAATCCGAGCGAGCCGCAGGCGGAGGGGCCGTGAGATCCATCGGCGTTGCCGAACGGGTCGGCCGTCGGTGCCGCGATCACCGCGATGTCGACATGGATCTCGCCATCCTGGATCGCCTGCCAGCGTCCCCCGTGCGACCGGAGAACCCCGAGCCCGCGCATTCGCCCTTCGGAGCAGTAGGCGCCGAGCGGACCATTCATCGATCCCTCGATGTGGTGCACGACGCCCTGTTCCATCAGGTCGATCACGGGTTCGTGGCAGGGGAACGACGCGCTGGGGAACCACACCAGGTCCTTCACACCGAGCTCGGCCGCGGCTCTGAGCGCTGCAAGCGCCACCTGGTCTCCGTTCCTCAGGTGGTGGTGCGTCGAGATCGTCATCCCGTCACGCAGGCCGCAGCGTTCGAGCGCCGCCTTCAGGTCCGGAACCCGCTTGTCGCCGTCCGCAGGGTATTCGGAGCAGGATCGGATCGGCGGTCCGTGTTTCGAACCCGCAGCCCGGTGGACTCCGACTCCCTCGTAGGGCAGGGACACGTGCCCGTTCACATCGAGCGGTACCCGGCGCCCGGCCGCGTTCACGTGGAACGACTCGGGGTCAGCGGCGGGACGGCGCGGAGATCGATCAGCCATCGGTTTCCTCCTCGAGCAGCCCCGCTCGACGCGCGATCTGCACAGTCCGGAGCGCCCGTTTGACGACGGGCGGGTCGATCATTTTGCTGCCCAGGCTCACAACACCCAGCCCCCTCGCCTCGGCCTCCGCGAACGCCGCCACGACACTCAAAGCCTTCTCGACCTCGACCTCGGACGGAGCGAACGCCTCGTGGATCGGCCTGATCTGTCGCGGGTGCACGCAGCCCATGCCCTCGAAACCGAGTGCCCGGGAACGCTCCGCCCAGGAGCGGAGCCCGACCTCGTCACCCACGTCTCCGAATACGGAGTCGATCGGCTGGCAGCCGGCCGCGCGGGCTGCGTTCACCAGGCGGCTTCGGGCGTACAGCGACTCCGTGCCCTCGACTGTCTTGATGACGCCGAGATCCGCCGTGTAATCCTCCAGACCGATGGTCAGTGCCACGACCCGCTCCACCGCGGAGGCGATGTCGAACGCCCGTTCGATCCCGAGCGCGGTCTCGAGGATCGGCATCAGCCATACCCTGCGCTCGGTGAATTGCCGGATCCGCTCGTCGACCGCCCGCACGGTGTCGGCATCTTCGACCTTCGGAATCAGGATCACGTCCGGTTCTTCCGGCGCGATCGCAGCGAGATCGTCCAGACCCAGCGGGAGCGGGTTGATCCTCACCATCCGCTCCGCTCCCATGAAGTCCATGGTGCGCAGCAGATTGCGTACGACGAGACGCGCCGAATCCTTGTGGCTCGGGTGGACGGAGTCCTCGAGGTCGAGGATCACGCCATCCGGCCGGTGAAGTCCCGCGTTGACCGACAGCTTGGGTTGATCTCCCGGCAGATAGAGCCGCGATCGACGAAGGCGGTCCCGGCTCGTGGGCTCCCCCGGGGGAACGGTCCGCTCCGGCCGGGCGTCCCCGCCCGAGACCCCCGCCCGCCGCAGCGCTGACTCTACCCGGGCGCCGATCACCGGATCGAGCGCTCCTCCATCCTCGAGCCGCACTTTCGCATGCTCGACGCCGAGCGCCTCGCACACCCGGCGGGCTTCGGCCTCGATCGCCTTCCCGTACAGCCGGCCGACCCGGGATGTGAGCTCGATCTGCACCCCGCCTTCGTCGGCGAGCTCCACCGCCGCGAACAGGTCCGAACGGACGTCAGGGCCCGCCCGGCCCGCCTCGCCGCGGCCGGCGGCGGATGATCCGCGACCGGTCGCCTGGTTGTTCACCACCGCCTCCTCAGCCGAGGTGCTTCAGAATCGCGTCCGTGACCTGAGTCGTCGTGGCCGCACCCTGCGCGATCACGTCCGGGCCGCCGGGCAGTTTCATCATGTCGTACGTCTTGACCGACCCCTCCCGCACGACCATGCCCACCGCAGCACGGATCCGGTCCGCGCGTCCGGTCTCGCCGATGTGGTCGAGCATCATCGCGGCCGTGAGGATCATCGCGATCGGATTCACGATCGGCGGGTCGAGCGCCTCGTACTTCGGAGCCGAGCCGTGCGTCGGCTCGAACACGGCCACTTCGTCTCCGATGTTGGCCGAGCACGCGAAGCCGAGCCCACCAACGAGTCCCGCGAACGCGTCGGAGACGATGTCACCGAACATGTTACCGGCCACGATCACCGAGTAGTCTTCCGGACTCTTGGTCAGCCACATCATCTGGGCGTCGATGTTCGTCGACCAATGCTGAATGTCCGGAAATTCCTTCTGAACCGCCCGCGCTTCTTCCTCCATCATGCCGGAAGTCTCACGCAGCACGTTGGGTTTTTCGCACACGGTGACCGACCGATAGCCATGTTTCGCGGCGTACTCGAACGCGGCCCGCACGATCCGGCGGCACCCGTTGCGCGTGAAGATCCGGGTCGAAATCGCGAGATCTGGACCGGGCGTGTCCGCGAAGCGGGTGAACTTGGCGTGCGTCTTCAGCGCCTCACGCACCTGCCCCGGCGGGTCCGTCCATTCGACGCCGCCGTACAGTCCCTCGGTGTTCTGTCTGAAGATCACCGCGTCCACCAGCGGCTCATCGATGCCGCCGTCCGCACTCCGACGGATGAAGTTGAGCGGATTACCGGCGAACGACCGACAGGGCCGGATGCAGATGTCGAGGTCGAAGATCTGCCGCAGGCTGACGATCGGGCTGTAGTACACGAGCCCCTTGTCCTGCAGCTCGGGCTTCAGCTCGACGTTCGCCTGGTTTTTGGGCTTGGAGGTGATCGCCCCGAACAGCCCGAGGCCATGCTGCCGGAGGAGCTCCACTGTCCGTTCGGGAAGTGGATTCCCTTCGTTCACCCACGAGTCCCAGCCGATGTCCGCATGCACGTAGTCGGCCTCGAAGCCCACTGCGTCCAGCACGCGCACCGCCTCGGGCAGTACTACTTTCCCGATCCCGTCACCGGGCATGGAGACGACCGTCCTTCGTGCCATCGTCTATTCCTTTCGTGTCAACCGCCGAGGCCGAGCCTCGTGCGCACCTGTTTCTCGATTCCTCCGGCTACTACCAGCCCCTGCGGGACCGACCCGAGGGCGGGGAAGCGGAAGCTCTCGCCCTCCCACACCAGCAGACCACGCGAAAAGTCGACGTCGATCAGCGAGCCCGGAATCAACGTCCGGGTCCCGGCGCCGATCTCAGTCGCATGGACCTCTCGCAACCGGTCCACGAGGGCCGGGCACTCGATGCACAGCAGACCGTTGTTGAACGCGTTGCGCAGGTAGGTCTGCGAGAAGCTCCCGGCGATCACGAGAGGGATTCCGGCGGCCTGGAGCGCCGTCGCCGCCTGCTCGCGGCTCGATCCGGTTCCGAAGTTGTAGCCACCCACCAGCACATCGCCCGCCTCGATTCGGGCGGCGAACTCGGGATCGTAGTTCCGCATCACGACCCCGGCCATCTCACGCTCGGTCATCCCCTCCTTGTACGTCCAGTCCTTCCCGTAGATGCCGTCCGTGTTCAGGTTGTCCTGCGGTACGAGCACCGCTCGGCCGCGCACCCGCTCGGGAAAGCCGTCGAGGATCTGGACAGTCTC
>Ga0307380_10009312_pt1 | contig 12479 bp, 10 predicted proteins | sample UN3MG_FD_202239 | JGI IMG/M metagenome (GOLD analysis project Ga0307380, IMG submission 202239) | Soil microbial communities from Risofladan, Vaasa, Finland - UN-3 | ecosystem: Environmental > Terrestrial > Soil > Coastal area > Acid sulfate soil | place: Finland: Risofladan, Vaasa | collected... | reverse complement strand
ATCTTACTTGCCTTCAACGAGAACAACATAGGTACGTTGAAATCCTTCTCCGGCAGATACCAGTAACCGTCCTCCCTCAGCTCCATGGCGGGGTGCATGGGGAAGAAGCAACAGGGGAACTCATGCATGAAGTCGATGATCAGACCCTCGTCAACCAGTGCATTGATTATCTCTGAGACGGGGTGCATCCATTCGTAACGCCTCTTGTTCTTGAACTCGTGGCCCGAATCGATTATGGGGACATCGTCGTCGAACATGAGCGGGTTCTTAGAGAAATACGGGTACCCAGCTTTGAAGTGCTCCCTGCAGTTCTCATCGATGATGTTACCGAAGGGATGGATATCTACAATGTAGAAGAACCCGCCCGGCCGCAGGTATTTGACGATCAGACGTGCCCAATCATCCAGATCCGGAAGCCAGCATATTGCCCCATAACTGGTGAAGATAATATCGAACTGCCCTTCGAGGTTGCGCTCCAGGTCGTAGATGTTGCTTTCGATGAACGTCGCCGGTATGCCGATCTCAGCGCTCAGTTCCCGAGCCTTCTTGATAGCTTCAGGGGAGAAATCCACCCCCGTGACCCGGGCCCCTTCCCCGGCCCAGGAGATGGAGTCCATTCCGAAATGACATTGCAGATGCAGAAGATCCTTTCCAGCGACATCGCCCACCTCTCGGACCTCAATCGGTAGAAGGGATGAGGCTCCCGATAGAAATCCGTCCACATCATAGATCGGGGATTTAAGGTTGGCATCGACCTTCTCGTTCCATCTCTTCTTGTTGATGTCCATAAGTGGGTCTTCTTCCCGGGTCATTTATCTCACCAGTTAATTCGGAATTTAAATTCTCAAAGTCCCTCATCCCATAAAACGGCTTCCTTGGAAGATGCTATAGAACGAGAATTTTAAGATCAAAGATCGACCGAGAAATTATTAAATCATCTCATGGTCCTATAAAAGGAAAAGGTGGGGGACAATAAGATCCATGGGGGCCTATGCTGCCTTGACGTTTTTGGTGCTGGCTATGCTCTTTTTACCAGTATCATACCTCTGCTTTCGGCGGAAACGCCCATTTACCCATTGACAAATGGCGGTCAACAAAGGAACGCCTATCTTAAGGCTGATCCGGAAAATGGGGGCTGGGACATCATATCGATGACGTATATGGGTGATCGGGGGAGCTGGCCAGTAATCGGGGCGAGCGGCACTATCTACATCGCCCTTCTATCTAGGATCGATGTCATTGAACCGAATGAAACTGTACTGTGAAGCAGACCTTTGGAACACTACCGATATGGTTCCAGAATCGGATTGGCCCCCGATGGGACCTTGAGACTATTTCCCTCTTCGAACTCAATACTGTCCCTCAACCCGGACGGCTCCACTAGATAGGCTGTCAACGTACCGGGTATGAATCCGTTGCTGAGCGAATTGATCATCTCGGCTTACGGGACGGTATACACAAGCATCGACTACCGTTCTACCCCTGAACACACGGGAGGACTTGCGGCCATCGATTCCAATTGGACATTCTGATCGACAATAGAAAAAAATGGTGCGAGGGACCGGATTCGAACCGGCGAACCTCTGCAGGAACAGATCTTGAGTCTGTCGCCTTTGGTCGGCGCAAATGGCGCCATTGACCGAGCTTGGCTACCCTCGCGGTGAGGCCGGATAAAAGTGCCGACCTTAATAAATGTATTCGAGGCTACGCCGTGGTGATCTCGGTTCGGCCATTCCCTACCAATACGGTATGTTCGGTCTGTGAGACCATGCCGTTCTGGATCTCGATAAGGACTGGATATGTGGAGATGACCCCATGGCGGTGCAGTACTTTGAGCAAATGGGCGGAGTTGTTCTCGAAGCGATCGCACCAGCGTTCACAGAACGGTAGTGTGGTGAACTCCTCCTTGATCCTATCGAAGAACTTTTTAGCATCTTCGTCACGTAATGGTCGGTCACGCAGCACCCGGTAGATGTTACCCGATTTACCGTTGGACACCTGTCCCTGACCATCGGTGGCAAAAGGTTCGATGGCCAATAACATGTTCTCTCTAACCTTGGTCAGAGATCCATCGTCGATATTGGGCACTGATAGCCCCGCGTGGAGATTATACCTCTTCATCTCATGTCCACTAAGGTTGACCACGGGTCGATACCCGGTCTCTTTAATGCTGCGTTCGATTACCCCGCCGATAGTGCCGACGGAGATGCCATCCTTGGCCATCTCCATGGCCAGTTCAAGTCCCCTTTCGGAGGCCATGATAAGTTGTTGCCAGTTACGAGTACCCACTTCCACAGTGGTTGCCGTGTCACCAAGATATCCATCGACCTGTGCCCCCACATCCAATTTGACAAGGTCGCCATTATCGAACGCTATGCAGTCAGCTGAATTCGGGGTAAAGTGTGCCGCAGTGTCGTTCAAGCTGATATTGACCGGGAACGCTGGGCTACCTCCATGATCCATTATGTGGAATTCCATGCGTTCGGCCACATCACGGAGCTTCACTCCGTTGGCCACCATGGACCTCCCTAGCTCCCTGGCTTCGGCCGACAATCGCCCAGCCTTACGAATGCATTCCAGGGCGTGATCATCTAACAAGTACATCTTCGATCTTCTCTTTAGAAATGGCGCCATATCGGATGATCTCTACGGTCCCGTCGATAATCTGGACGATGGTGGATGCCTTCCCTATCTTGCAAGGCCCGCAGTCCACATATGTAGCCACGCTCTCACCTAGGTCGGCTATAGCGGTCTCTACATCGGTCGGATTTGGGTGTGAATGCATGTTCGCACTGGTAGATATGATAGGTCCGAACTCGTCGATCAGACGCAGGGCGAAGGGATGGTCCGGTATCCTGATGCCGACCTCTTGAAATGACGCAGTGATGATATCTGGCAAGATCGGTTTCTTCTTCAACAGAAGGGTAAGGGGTCCAGGCAGGAACGCCTTTGCCAGACGGTGTGCGTTCTCGTCCAGCTCAGCCACCTCTTCGGCCATGGTCATATTGTTGACCGCCAAGGATAATGGCATGTCGAACGGACGTCTCTTGGCAATGAAGACCCTCTTGACCGCAGTCTCATCGAAAGGATCGGCACCCAAGCCATAGAGCGTCTCGGTGGGATATACCACCAATCGTCCGAATCTGAGCATCGAGAGCACATTCTCTAGGTCATGCTTGGATACGCTGCATTCGGCACATTTTGCATCCTTGCATTTTATTATGTCCATTCAAGACTCTCCCAAATAATTTAACGCTTCCAAAATGGTTTCACTCGCTCGACTCTGGCAGAAATCGCCATGTCCTGGATATATCTCCTGCGGAATCAACGATAAAAGCTTTTTGACCGAACCCACAAGCTGTTCGAAATTACCGCTTGGCAGGTCCCACCGTCCGACCCCTCCTACGAAGACCGTGTCGCCGGATATCAGTATAGCTTTTTCTTTTTCCCAGAGGCAGATTCCTCCAGCAGTATGGCCAGGGGTGGAAAGAACCTCGAACTCTGAACTACCAGTGCTTAGAAGTTCTCCACCGTGAAGTTCTGTGACCTCTACCGGTTTCCCGGCCACACCGAACATCGAGGCAAGGGTTTGTTGGCCATCGCCCTCCCTGATGGGGCAGGCGTCTTCGGAATGCACTAGTACTTCAGCGCCCAGCTCATCGGCCAAATCGGCAGCACCACCTGTATGGTCGTAATGGCGGTGCGTCAGGACAATTCGTCTTACTTTGTTCTGCTGAACAGTGTAGGACAACCATTTCATTACGTCTCGATGGTGCATGCCGGTGCCGGTGTCTACGAGGATAGGATCCTCACCGGTTAGAAGATAGATATTGGAATCGAAGTCCATCCCAGCTAGGCATCGGACAACCATCAACTTTCGATAAAAGGTGGTATTATATAAACTTTTGAACGCGTATATTTATTTAAATAATAACCACTGATCGAACAAGTCAATAATAGGTATTAGGACCATATTGGGAAAGGGGGCGGGATGAACCTATTAGAGTCCGAAGCGAAGTATCTTTTTCGAAAATACGGGATCTCAACTCCGCACGGTCTGGTCTTTCACGACCTAGAAGGGATCGAGGGATCGCTTGCCAATCTGAGATTTCCATTGATGGTTAAGGCCCAGACCAGCCAAGGGGGCCGTGGCAAGGCGGGTGGGATACGTACCGCCCTGTCGCGAGAGGAAGCCCTCGAATGGAGCGAGCGAATACTGAACATGCAAGTCGCTGGAATGAAGGTTCACGCCGTGCTGCTGGAGGAGATGATCGATGCCGCCAAGGAGATGTATCTGGCCATCGCGATAGATCAGATCACTAGATGCCCAGTACTACTTGCTGGATGCGCCGGTGGCATGGACGTTGAAGGAATGCCGGCAAAAACAATCAAGCGTTGGAGCCTAGATCCCATGGAATCGATGCCCTTTTCAGTCCTAGAACAAGCCTCTCACTTCCTGGTCCGGAATGGTCCAGGGTCTATGGAGGTACGTTCGACAATAACTTCGATGTGGAGGATTTTTCGTCAGATGGACTGCGAACTGGTTGAGATCAATCCTCTAATGATCACCGAATCTGGTAAGGCAATAGCAGCAGACGCCAAAGTGTCTATCGATGATGAGGCGCTGTTCAGACATCCAAATATGGCCGTCAAAGCGAGTCGCGATTTTACGGAACTGGAGAGACTAGCTAAGGATAAAGGCTTTCAATTAGTGGAGCTCCCGGGGGACATTGGCGTTCTAGCTAATGGTGCAGGGTTGACCATGGCGGTATTGGACACACTGCAGCGATTTGGGGGGCATGGCGGGACGTTCCTCGATCTAGGCGGGACCGATGATCCCGCAAGGATATCTGAGGCCTTGGGTCTTCTATCATATGATCTCGCCCGCGGAAGGATACGTTCCATCTTAGTATGCATCTTCGGCGGCATTACCAAGTGCGATAGCGTGGCCGAGGCTCTAATGATGACCGTTATCGATAGGAACGTCAAGGCTAGGACCGTGGTCCGCTTGCGCGGCAACAACGAGGAGGACGCGGTAAAAATTCTTTGTTTAGCCGGTTTCAACGTGCAACTGGATCTAGAAGAAGCCTGTATGCAATCGGTGAAGGTGAAAGGATGAATGGTTCGGCCCTGTTGAACGCGCACAAGATAATAGTGCAAGGGATCACTGGTCAGCAGGGTTTTCATCACACACAACAGATGTTGGAATATGGCACCGATGTTGTTGCCGGGGTCACTCCTGGAAAAGGGGGAAGGTCAGTTAATGGGGTCCCGGTGTTCAATTCCGTAGCCAAGGCAATAAAAAGTACCGAGGCGACAGCTAGTGTAGTTTTTGTTCCTTCCACTCATCTCAAGGAAGCGGTCGTGGAGGGGATCGAGGCCGGTCTGGAGGCCATGGTGGTGATCACGGAAAGATCACCAATTCACGATTCAATGGATTTCTTGGCCTTGGCCAGGCGGCATAATGTGGCTATTCTGGGTCCGAATTGCCCAGGGTTATGCCTGGTTGGAAAAAGTAAGGTCGGCATCATGCCCAACAGAATCTTCCTGAGCGGAGGCCTTGCGATCATCTCTCGAAGTGGCACTTTAACATATGAGGTCGTGCAAGCATTGAGCAATGCTGGACTGGGTCAGGATGTGGTCATGGGGTTGGGAGGCGACCGGCTCCTGGGAACCGATATGAAGGAAGCGGTGGAGATGGTATTGGAGAGAAACCCGGTCGGGATCGTAATGATCGGAGAGATAGGTGGGCAGATGGAAGAAGAGGCATCAATATTGGTTAAAAAGCTTGGTGCTAGTAACATCTTCGCTTACGTTGCCGGTGTTTCTGCCCCACCCTCGCAACGAATGGGCCACGCGGGGGCCATAATCACCCATGGAAAAGGGTCCGCCAGGGATAAGATCAAGGTGCTGGAGGAATCCGGAGTTGTCGTTGGAAGGTCGATCGGTGAACTAGTGAACTTGATCTCAAAATGGTCTTTTATCAAGGGTTGAGCTTTGAATATACATATAATATAGCAGAGATTTAGCAAACCTTATGAGTAAGCATACTCTAATAATAGAATAACGGTGAGAGAAATGGTAGCCACCTAATACTGGCTGCAATAAGAAACCGTTATATAATGGAAGTGTGGTAGGCGGTTTCACTCGCGAAGTAGGCGAGTTTGAAGCATATCCGTACACAGGGTAATGCTTAAATACACCCTCAATTATTGGGGGACTCACCACGTTTCAGCCATGTGCTGAAATGACGTGATTGTGTTCATGCACCCGGTAAGTAATTCTTATCGGGGAAGCGGAGGAGAACGTTCGGGAAAATTGGAAGAGGTCCTAGCGTTCGTTGATACCAATCATACGCAACCTGGACGTTTGTTAAGCCGACAGTGCAACAAGCGGCGTTGCTACGCCGCCTGGGGAATGGCTCGGTTCGGGTGCCGAAGAAGGTCGTGCCAAGCTGCGATATGCGTCGGGTAGGTGCAAGGAGCCTATGATCCGACGATTACCTAATGCGACTTCGTATTCTAAGGAATGATCCGTAAGGATCGGGAACGCGGGGGATCGAAACATCCTAGTACCCGCAGGAAAAGAAATCAATCGAGATACCGTGAGTAAAGGCGATCGAAAACGGTACAGGGCAAACCGAATCCCTATCAGTAATGACGGGGAGATGTGGAGTTATGGGCCCAGTTACATCCTTAAGACCAACCAGAGATCTGCTGGAACGCAGTACCATAGAGGGTGAAAGTCCCGTATGGACAAATCAAGAGGATGAGTTCTGGTGTCCCTGAGTAACGTGCGTTGGATATCGCGCGTGAATTTGGGAAACATTCATTTCCAACCCTAAATACACCCCGAGACCGATAGCGCAATAGTAGCGTGAGTGAAAGCTGAAAAGTACCCTTAACGGGAGGTTCAAAGAGCCTGAAACCAGGCGGCTATAAATTGTATGGGCATGAAAGGGAAACCAGTGTTCATACGTCCGTTTCGAAAAACGGGCCATGGAGTTCTATTCAATGGCGAGGCTAAGAGGTTCATCCTCGGAGCCGAAGGGAAACCAACAAGTCCGCAACCGCAAGGTGAGGGACGAGGTGTGCTCGCCTGGAGTCATTGGAGGGATACCCGAAGCCAGTTGATCTATACCTGGGTAGGTTGAAGCCTTTCGAAAGGAAGGTGGAGGACCGAACCGGTAATGATGTGCAAATCTTTCGGATAACCTGGGTATAGGGATGAAAGGTCAATCAAAGCTGGAAATAGCTGGTTCCTCCTGAAACTAATCGCAGTTAGACCTCGGTGGAGGTAGATCGTGTGGTAGAGCACTGATCGGGGGCTTAGGGGAAGAAATTCCTCGGCCCCCTGTCAAACTCCGAACATGTGATCACCGTAGAAGCCGGGAGTGAGGGCATCCGGGGTAATCTTGATGTCCATCAGGGAATAAACCCAGCCAATAATTAAGGTCCCCAAGTTTCGGTTAAGTGTAACAACAAAGGGCGTCTGTAGTCCAAGACAACTGGGAGGTGAGCTTAGAAGCAGCCATCCTTAAAAGAAAGCGTAACAGCTCACCAGTCGAGATTATAGGCCCCGAAAATGGACGGGGCTAAACCGAACACCGATATTATTGAGCACCGCAAGGTGATCTGGTAAGGAGGTGACGTGCGTGGGTAGAAGCTAGGCCGTGAGGTCTGGTGGACCGCGTTCGTATAAGGATCATGGTAGGAGTAGCAGCAAAGAATGGTGAGAATCCATTCCGCCGTAGGGGCCAGGGTTCCTCGGCAATGTTCGTCAGCCGAGGGTTAGCCGATCCTAAACTATTACTTAATCGGAAATAGTGAAAGGGAAACAGGTTAATATTCCTGTGCCGTGTCAGATTTTGCGTCATTCTTGACACATCGGGATAAATAGAGCAATCTTGTCTGGTTGTTCAAGTGTATAAACTGGGGAAGAACCGTAATGGTGTGAACCCGGTGAAAGCGCGAGTAGGAGGACGAAAGTCCTCTTCTGTTCATTCCTGGTGTCCGTGAAAATTGGATGACTTACACCTGATGCGTTCGTACCAAGAACCGACACAGGTGCCCCTAGATGAAAAGTCTAAGGCGTGTCGGCCTAATCGATGCGAGGGAACTCGGCAAATTAGCCCCGTAACTTCGGGATAAGGGGTGCCAGCCATGAGAGTGGCTGGTCGCAGTGACAAGGGAACTCCGACTGTTTAATAAAAACACAGATCGCTGCAAGTCCGAAAGGATGTGTATAGCGGTCGAAGCCTGCCCAGTGACGGTATCTGAAACTCGGGTTCAACCGAACGAAGGACCGTTAAACGGCGGGGGTAACTATGACCCTCTTAAGGTAGCGTAATACCTTGTCGCTTAATTGGCGACTTGCATGAAGGCCCAACGAGAGTTCTACTGTCCCCGCATCGAAGCCGGTGAAACTAACAGTACTGGCGCACAGTCCAGTATCTTCCACCTGAAAGCGAAGACCCCATGGAGCTTTACTGCAACCTGTTGTTGTGATATGAATTTTGATGTGTAGGGTAGGCGGGAGACGTTACCCAGGAAATGCCGCTAGGTATTCTCCGAGTCAACGATGAAACACCGCCCTTCAGACTTCGTACCACTCACTTCGTTAGAAAGACACCAATAGGTAGGCAGTTTGGGTGGGGCGCCACGCGCTCGAAAAAATAACAAGCGCGCCCAATGGTCAGCTCAGGCAGGTCAGAAATCTGCCGGTGAATGCAAGGGTAAAAGCTGGCTTGACGCGGATCCGGATAACAAGGATCGGCGATACGAAAGTAGGGCCTAGCGAACCAATCAACCTTCTGAATGGGGGTGATTGATGACAGAAAAGTTACCCTGGGGATAATTGAGTTGTCGCCAGCAAGAGTTCATATCGACCTGGCGGCTTGCTACTTCGCTGTCGGCTCTCCCTATCCTGGCGGTGCAGCAGCTGCCAAGGGTGGGGTTGTTCGCCCATTAAAAGGGATCGTGAGCTGGGTTTAGACCGTCGTGAGACAGGTTTGTTGCTTTTTGGTGGAAGTGTATTGATGCCTGACGAGAAGGACCCTTGAGTACGAGAGGAACGGGGGTTCGGTGCCTCTAGTCAATCAGTTGTCCGACAGGGCATGCTGAGCAGCCACGCACTACTGGATAAGAGCTGAAAGCATCTAAGCTCGAAGCCACCTTGAAAAAGAGGCATCTTAGGACGCTCATAATTGATGAGCTTGATAGGACCGGGATGTACGCATCGAGGGCAACCGAGATGTTCAGTCCGCGGTTACTAACGTCTTTCGCCGCTGTGGCACTGACTACTTACATTAATTGTAAGCTTTGGCTTAACCGTTAAACGGGTTGCGTGTGTAACCTCTTCCAATAAAATTTCTTATTTCTAATAGGATCAGGTGGAAATCGTTGCGTTTTAGTATTGTAATATTTTTATCAGCGTGAGCTTTGTGAAAATATCAAATATATTATCAATATTTATGATCAAGATCACGTAGAAGATGGTTGCGTATTTTAGATGATAATATTGAGCAGCGAAAGCTCTAAAAAATCTTATGAAGTTCATCAATAGGAGAAGATGGTGTTGGTGGCAGTAGGAAATTTATCTCTTATCTCCTTGAGATGCGGGTAGAAAATGCGCATCTCATCCTCCTTCTCCGGCTCCCGATCAATGAACTTGGATAGTACTTTTACCTCGATCTTACCTATTATCTTCCAGTAACCATCACCATAGGTGGGGTCGGTCATAAGAAAAATGGGTAATTTTAATCGGGAAAGATCATCCTCGTCTAAAAACCTGGCCAACAATTCAAGCTCGGTTCTCTTGATGTGATAGGTATGGCCGTCCTTTCCCTGATAAATTGGATCTTTCTCCTCAAGCAATACTGCCAAGGACCTTCGTTTAGTGGGCACGTGCTGGTTCATATTGATGAACATTCGCTGCATCGCCCGCTCGTTGAATATGTCGCTCATTCTGTACTTTCTTTCTATCCACTGGCTGAAATATACAATTTTTGTAGCAGGGCCAAATCCCGGGACAATCTATAATAACGATATGCTGGATATTCAAAAGCTGATGTATGGATTGCGTAGGATCGAGGTGTTTACATGAGCGAAATGTCATTGCATGTGAAAGAGATGCTTGGCAGCCATCCCTGTTACAATGAAAAAGCCCACAAGACCTTTGCCAGAATGCACCTCCCGATAGCTCCCCGGTGTAATATCCAGTGTAATTACTGTAACCGAAAATATGATTGCATGAACGAATCGCGTCCCGGGGTCACAAGCGAGATACTTTCTCCGGAGGAAGCAATTCTTAAGATCAGATTGGTCAAGGAAAAGATCCCTAGTTTGAGCGTCATTGGAATCGCCGGTCCGGGCGACCCGCTAGCTAACGAAGAGACCTTCACCACCTTGGAGATGGTCAAGAAGGAGTTCCCTGAGCTGACATTGTGCCTTAGCACCAACGGACTAAATCTCCCCAAATCGGTGGAGAGATTGAAGAAACTGGGAGTAAAGTTCGTGACCGTCACCATCAACGCCGTGGATCTGGACGTGGGAGAAAAGATATACGATTTCGTCATCTGGGATGGCAAAGTTCTACGAGGCCGAGAGGCAGCGGAGAGATTGTTGGCCAATCAGCTCGAAGGTATCAAGATGTGCACCGATGCGGGCATACTAGTTAAGGCCAACATCGTCATGGTGCCCACCATCAACGCCGATCACATACCCGAGGTGGCCAAGAAGGTGAAGGAACTGGGGGCTTACATCGTTAACATAATTCCACTCATCCCAGTGCCTGGAACCAAATTCGAGAAGATGCCTGCTCCGACACCAGAGCAACGCAAGAGTTTACAGGACCTGTGCGAGGTCGACATTCGTCAGATGAGGCATTGTCGGTTTTGCCGGGCAGATGCCATCGGGCTATTGGACCAGGACCGTTCGGCGGAGTTTGCCCACATCACATGTGGCGCCAGGGAGTCACCGGAGGGTGGACCCGTAGGCATCCAGATGGAAGGACGCACCAAGTACAGGGTGGCCGTGGCCTCCTCGAACGGTATTGACGTGGACCTGCATTTCGGTCATACGAAGGAGTTCCGCCTTTATGATGTGGAAGAAGGCAAGATAACGTCGGCTGGAACGGTTCTCACTGACCCCTTTTTAGATGAATCGATGTTCGGTGAGAAGCACCGCACCAAGATAGAACGGATGGTCTCCATGCTCTCAGGCGCTGACATCGTGGTGACATCGGGTTTCGGGGAGCGGGCCGAGGTGGAGATCATGGCCAGGGGAATGCACCCCTATCGAAAAGAAGGGCCGATCGACGAGGCCATACGATGCGCGGTTTCCGATCTTTTCGAGCAAAGGGCAAAAGTGTTCGAGTGATGCCATGAAAGCGGCCAGGTTGCTCATCGAATGTCTTGAGGCGGAAGGTGTTTCCAAGATATTCGGTATACCTGGGGAGGAGAACCTGGACATCATGGACGAGATCTGTTCCTCCAAGATCGAGTTCGTTCTCACAAGGCACGAGCAGGCCGCGGCGTTCATGGCCGGAACTGTTGGGAGACTGACCGGGAGACCAGGCGTTTGCCTAAGTACGCTGGGACCAGGGGCCACCAACCTAGTGACCGGGGTAGCGGACGCGTTTCTTAGCAATTTACCGTTGATCGCACTCGTAGGGCAAGCTGGTATTGCCAGGAGGCACCCGCCGCATAAACAGGTCCTTGACCTCATGACCATGTTCCAGCCATTGACGAAGAGGTGCATCGATGTCGATCGTCCCGATAGAACGGCATCGGCGGTTCGTGAGGCGTTCATCATGGCCACAGCCGAAAGGTCGGGGCCGGTGATGTTACAGCTACCGGAGGACGTCATGAAAATGTCGGTTGGCGTCATCCCCGAGGTCCAGGTGAACCACTTTTTGCCACCTGGGGAATTGAGCGCCCTTGATAAAATTCGTATCGCTCTGCTTTCATCGTCCAATCCTTTGGTCATTGTAGGCCACGGCGCCGTTCGCAGCAATGCCGTCGAAGAGGTGCGATCTTTCTGCCGGACCTGGAACCTGCCCACTGCCTGCACTTGGATGGCCGCGGGGGTGATGCCGTACGATGACCCGTTGAGCCTGGGGACCATCGGAATGCGCAATAGCGACCTGGTCAAGGACTGTTTCGAACCTGCTGACCTTGTGCTGTTGGTCGGATATGACGCGACCGAATTTCAGCCTCAGTATTGGAACAAAGGTAAAAAGAAGACGCTGCTGGTCATTGGAGAAGGAGGTCCGGGGGAGGCCGAAAATTTCCAGATGGATATCACGGCGCTGGGTGATCTCAAGGGAAAGCTCTGTATGCTGCAGGACGGAACGGTCCCGAAGAGCAATTGGGCGGAGGGCGTTCGCCTAATACTTCAAAGAGAGACGGAGGTCTTGGAGCAGGGACCCAAGGGTGTGGTCCAAGCATTGAGGAGGCAGCTCGGACGTCGGGACATCTT
>Ga0307380_10009311_pt1 | contig 12480 bp, 13 predicted proteins | sample UN3MG_FD_202239 | JGI IMG/M metagenome (GOLD analysis project Ga0307380, IMG submission 202239) | Soil microbial communities from Risofladan, Vaasa, Finland - UN-3 | ecosystem: Environmental > Terrestrial > Soil > Coastal area > Acid sulfate soil | place: Finland: Risofladan, Vaasa | collected... | reverse complement strand
AAATCCATGGTCCAAAAATGTTTTGGGCAACCAAACATTATGTTTGGCAAGGTGGGGCCCAATAAATCCTTCAAACACCGCGTGCGCCGGTTGCCCTGGCATCCACCAGTAAATCACCACATCAGGCATCGCATTATCCAGAAGATTGGATAAAAAAACAAAATGCGATCCGTTACCACGCTGACTCGTTATCGGGGCGGTTACAGGGGTGATCCTGCAAACTCCGTTGTTCCAGATCATTCTGGCTATGAAGTGGACGGTCACCATCAGCATTCAAAAATGCCAGAGAATAAAAAAGATGGTTTATCTAACTATATAATAGCAACGGGGTGAAATTTTCGGTTATCGTTATTATAGAAATAGAATGTTTACACAATTTATCAAGGAAATCTGATTATATATATCGAAGAATATTATTAATATATTTTGCGGCGAAGCCGCTTTCTGCTCGCAGAAAGCGGCTGGTTATATTAGGTTTTTGAGGTTTTCTACTTGGCAGATTCTGCCTGGTTTTCTACATAATATTATAAAAATAAAAGGAAATTTTGTATAATATCACAATTCCCGAAAAGATTTTCCATCTGCCGGAAACAGAGGTAAAGCGCTTGTTGGTGTGGTATGCCAAGCAGCCTCTAAAAATCCATATTGAAGCCATGAAATTAGCGGGTGATCTTTTTTTTCAGTGGCGGGATAAGTATCCGACTGAAAAAAATGAGGTGAGGTTTGGAACCTTCGTGCTTGCGCTAAAAAAGATGCGGCACTTTGATCACATCATCACTGGAAAAAACCCAAACCATGACCTGGAAAAAATCCGCAAGGTGACCGAGATGAAAGCGGATCGATTCCTGGCCCGGAAAAAAGCTGAAAGAAAAAGAAAAAAACCATCTAAGAAAAGAGATAAGATCCTAATGCATAGCCAGGAAATTAAGATGCTGCGAGATAAGGGTTTCAGCTTTCGGTTGATCGCTGAATTCCTCAAGGTCAACAGGCGTTTTTCAACCCATTGGACGTATATAGAGAAACTGTGGAAGCAAATAGAAAAGTGGGCATAGTTGGCAGGGTGGATAACGAAGCCTGAAACAAAAGCAAAGTAAGCGCTCAATAAACCGCATCTTCTTTTTGTAAAAAGCTGGCGTCTTTTAGAAATTCAGTTTTTTGTACTAATTACATGCGCTAAACCGAATAACAACAGGGCTAATTAGAGGAAATAATTATGGGTGGTTTTAAGGATCTATCAAGATGCGGAGAGTGGTGTAGAACAGATAACTTGCCATGATAATAAACCAAGAATTCAATAACTTTCATGCAGATAGGGTTTATATATCACAATTTTTAAAGTGCTTCAATTTGTTACGGTGCGGACCCTCTTGCTATGTGTTGTGGGGAGGAAGAGAGAAACCACCCTTACCCGATTAGCAGATTGTTTCTATGTCATGGAAATGAAGTCAGTCAAATAGAAAGTCCGTCACATCTCCCTTTTTCGTTTTTTCCAAAACTTTTTTAATGTCTCCACGCTCACCTTTACTACAGGTATGACTACTATCCAGGCAAAGATAGCAGACATAGATGATCTTCAGGCAAGAAGAATAAGCTCTGTAAAAAATCTTTTAAGAGAAGATTTATCCGCCATAGAGACTATTGAAGCGACCATTGAAATCATTGATGTGGAAACGGGCAAAGAGCCTGAGTATTTGACGGTAGGCAAAACACCCCTTGAGAGGGTGCATAAATTGCTGGCAAAGTTAGATTCCATAAGGCGGAGCAAGAAACGGGGATCTGTTGTTTTAGAGACTGAAAAGCACTTGTCCTACAAATATGTAGGACAGGTGGAGTCAATTTTTAAAAATCTCCCGAAACCCTTGGAATGGCGGTCTTTTTTGGCTCATGATCTGATTTTATTAACCGACATTCCCTTAAAAGTTCAAGAAGCCTCTGTAAAACACAATTTGAACAAGGCTCAGACAAAAGAGCTGGCAAAACTTGAACAGGTATCTGACAAGGTTTTTCACGAGGTCACCCAAAAAGGGTTTATCCCGTTTAAAGATCAAAATAATAATTTTTTGCCAAAACTTAAGCTAAATGAATTCAGCGCAAGAGAAATTCAGGCGTTTGCACAAAATATAGAAAAAATAAATAGACGATGGTCAACGCGAATTTCCCACGCAGATTAAGGTCGCATTGATGACCCGCCTTGGCATCCCGCATGTTCGTATTGCCCAGCGTTTAAATATCCACAGAGAAACCATTTCAAAATATGTTCCAAAAAACCAGGAACTTTTCAACAAAATCCATCAGGATTTTAAAGGCGGGTCAAGTATCCTTGATATTGCTCAAAAATATTGTGTTCCCCAGCCTTTGGTATGGCCTGTGATTCTCCAGGAAAAAACAGACCAGGAACGATTTAAGGATTTAAACTTCTTTAAAGATCTTTTTTCTCTCATGATAGAGCATTCAAAACCATCAAGTCGTATTGCATTTCTTAATGCAGACTTCAGAGACTTTCAGGGTATCCCTGCTATTGATGAAGACCCTGAAAACGCCATCCTGCTTTTAGAGTATGCGAAACTGCTTGAAAACTGCGGATGGAAGATCACGCATTTAATAGACTGTCCCCTGTCAACGGAAAGATTTACCGGAAATATGGTAAGCAAAATGCAGGAAAAAAGAACCCTCGGCATTATCAGAAGAACCTTAATCATAGGAAAACCAAATATCCTTCACAAACAAGGAGTATAAATACCAGGAAACGCAACTATGAGTCGATCATAATAGCATCATCCAGCTCGGGAAAAAAGGTCTGCCTTTGACCATTATTAATTTGAGCAAGGGTCAACCATAATGACCCCATTTTCACATACAACCGACCAAGCGGAGCTATGACTTAAAAATCAAGAGGGCTCTTTGATTCTTTAATCGTTCTTGACTGAACAGTATGGGTATAAATCATTGTAGTTCTTAAATCACTATGCCCTAAAAGTTCCTGAATAGTCCTGATATCATAATTAGCCTGTAATAAATGACTTGCAAAACTATGACGAAATGTATGAGCTGTTGCACGTTTTGTAAGTTGTGATCTTTTGACTGCGGATCTAATGGCTTTTTGCACATGAGTAATATGCAGATGAGAACGCCTGTACTCTTTTGTTTCAGGCACATAGGTTAATTCCTTAGCAGGAAAAAGCCATTGCCAGTGAAATTCTTTACCAGCATTTTTGTATTTTTTTTCTATGGCATTAAACATAAATACACCAGCATAGTTTGCATCCATATCTTTAAGATGCAATTTTCTAATAAGATCTACCTGCTGCTTTAGATTCAAAAGGATTGCTTCAGGCAAAGGCAAAGTTCGATCCTTTTGCCCTTTACCGTCATGAATAGTTAAAATACGCGCATCAAAATTCAGATTATTAACTCTTATGTCCATACATTCTGACAGTCTCAGCCCGCAGCCATATAATAATTTTACAATAAGATTAAAAGGATATCTAAGTTTTCCGATGATTAGATCAATTTCTTCTCTGGAAAGAACAACAGGAATATATGGTTTTCTTTTTGCACGAACAACACCATCAATCTTACCAAATTCCTTTTTCAAAATATTTCTAAAAAAGAATAATAATCCATTAAAAGCCTGATTCTGTGCAGATGCGGAAATATGTTGCTCAACCGCAAGAAAGGTTAAAAAACTTTTCACATCTTCTGAAGATAATTGCTCAAAGGGTTTATTCCTGACAAATTTCCGAAATTGTATAACCCATTTACCATATGCTTTTAATGTTTTTGGAGAGTAATGCCGCACTTTGATTTCATTACTCAATTGAGTATAAACAGAATCCCATTGGCTTTTATTGGCTGGCTTAATTTCACTGTATGGCACTATTTGTTCTTTTACTTCATCATTGCCGGCTTTCTTTGACCAGTCAGGATAAATATTAAATATTTTATAATAAATAATAATAGAATCAAATGCTTGCTTTTGTTGTTGCTTAGATTGTTTTTTATCCCTGAGCTTATTAATAAATTTTGGCAAACTTTCACTGGTTTGAGGATTATGTTTATACTTGTAGCAAAAATCAAGATAATATCTTAACCATTTTTTATAAAGGTCGTATCTATCAGATGGTATTTTTTCTTTATCCAACCAAATTTCAAACTGCTGTATTATTTCTTGTGGAACTTTAATAATCATGATATTTTCCTCTTGATATCATTAAAAAATTAATGATATACAGTTAGAAAGCTATAAAATAAGTAGCATGAAATGTCAAATAAAATATTTTCATTGAATGATATACAGAAACTATGTATTTATTTGTTATATTTCTAATAGAAAGGAGTATTCATTATGGGAGGCAGGTTAGTGACAGATGTGTTGGAAAGGGCATATAATAATTTGATAGACGAATGGAAAAGCGAGGTTGCGTTATTAAAATCTTTGAAGAAAATTAATTCGGAATTCTGTGACACGTTTGAAGATAGGATAGAAATCCTTGATGACATTGGTGCTGACATGCTTTGGGTTTTAGAGGCGCTGCGAGAAAAAGGGATAAACGAAATATAACAAGTCATTTGATATTGACTTCGCTACGCTACGCAAGTCAATTCCACGTTAGGCAATATTAAATAAGGAGGATAAAAATGAGAAAGGTTTTGCTGATTTGGCCGGTGTTTTTCTTGTTGTTACTGTCCAGTGCTTTTGCTCAAGAAACCATACAAAAAACATGCTGTATGTCTTCAACTGATTATAAAGGTTCAATAGAGGATCTAAAAAAGGAATTGTTATACAATGCCAAAAGAGGGGCTGTTAATGAAATATTCGGTGAATTTATCACCTCTTTTACCAAAGTAGAACAATTTACCTTAATTGAAGACAAAATCAGAGCTTCTTCTGCCGGTCTTATTAGAATTAAGGGTGATCCTGTTTATTATCAAGGGGAAAATTTGGGTGAAGTATGTGTAAAAATAGATGCCTATGCCAAAAAGGAGGATTTTGAAAAATTTAAACCGAAACAGTTATCCAAGAAGACATGTTTAATGGAAGGCGATGTAAAAACGATTAAAGGCAAGGCACAAGAAAAAGCAAAGTTGGAAATACTGGTTGATTACGACCAAAGTCTCAAGAAGTATCCTCTCGAAAAAGTATTGCCACTTTTACATGAAGTTAAATATTCAGAAGGGGGTTTTGTGCCGGACACTCAAGTATATTGCGTCAGAGCTACTGGAACAATTTATCCTATTGAGATTGTAAGCATAAAAGGAGAACTTGACGGAGCAACAAAAAAGGGAATGGAAAAGAAAACTGGTCATGGAAAAACTATTGGGACTATTGCTGCCATCCCGCCAGAGATCATGCAAAAATATGGAGATGCTATACCTCCTGAAATCCTGAAGCAATATAACCTTGATGTCCTTTCTGGGAAAAGGCCAACCATTGCAAAAATGGCGCAGGGTGATATCTTCAGTCTACGTACCACCCCAGCCTTCAAGGCTGATTTTGTTCAGTTCTCATTCAATCCACATAATCTGTCAAAAGTCCAAAGAGACATTCTACAGAAATGGCTAAAAGATGGACACAATGATGTAATACTCAGTGGGAAAGACAGGGAAACCTACGCCAAGCTTTGCGGTGCTGTTCCGGTAACGATACATGTGAACGAAATTGCTCGCCGCCACAAGCTATCCATCGACACACGGCATCCCACATCAGTAGATGTCGCCAATGTCTCCTCGAAGTCCGATTATCACAGTGGGGGGGGGTCGTTTCTCTGTGGTATCAGTGACAAAAGGACATCTGTATTCTCTGTTGCAGCGAGGCACAGCGATGGAAGTGCGGCTGCTGGTATGTTCGTTGCAGGAAATACAAAAGTTTACTTCATGCCAGGCGAATACTATGGGACCGACGCAAAAAGATTCCGCCTTAATTTTCTGCACTGGGTTCTTGGCCTTAAGGTCCCCGGTTCGGCGGGTACCGGTACGCCTTAGGGGGAGATGGGAATAGCTTGAATGGTGAATAAGGATTGTTTGCTTGTAAATTCAGCATGTTTGTCTAACCATCTGCTGCACTTGACCGCAGAAGCCGAGCCGATTTAGAACATTTGTAGTTTTGCGACAACTTATCACTTTTTTGATAGTTTTTCGGATAGCGTCTGCGTCAAGTGAGCAGTACGTTAGATTTCAGAGACTATTATGAGAAGCAACAGGCCAAAAAAAACAATAAAAATCCCATACGACAGTCTGTCTGACGACGAAAAAGTTCGTAAGAATTGGAACAAGGCAATTGGTCTTTATGAACGGAAAGAATGGTCGGTTACTATTTTACGGTGTGCAACATGTGTAGAATTAGCGGTTAACTTTGCTATACGCCAAGAAATGGTTGAAGACAGAAAACTTCCATTGCCTTTTGTAAATAAGCTCTTAAAAAACTCAAATGGGATCCATAATAAATATCAGAATATATATCTCCCGATAATGGAAGAATATGGAGAACATGAAGAATTAAAGCAATTGTGGTCCGATACAATATCAAAAATCAATACAGAACGTAACGCAGTAGCACATAAAGGCGAGTTTCGGAATAAGTCAAAAGCTACTGAAATCATGAAGCATACATACGATGTTTTGGTTGTAATATTTGAAATACATAGCAGTAACGCAGAGCTAAAAGCATTAGAAATCTAACTAATCAACCGGACGCGATAAACGCGCCGGTTATCAAAATCGTTCGGCTTCTACTGACACACCAAAAGTCTATTCATTACTTGAAAGGAGTATTCTAAATATGCCTGGACGTCGTTTAGGTAGCTACCGCAAAGGAGACTGGAACGAAGAGCTTGGTATTTTGCTACTCAAATCGCTTGCAGCCATAGCCTCTGTTCCTCGACAGGAAGATTTTGGTTTAGATGCAGTAGGTACTTTATTACGCCCGGACCAGGATAATTGTGTTTACGCCGAAGACTCTTTTTATGTTCAATTGAAATCTGAATCAGCAAAGCAAATTTCGTATAAAGATCATGAATTAGACTGGCTAATGAATCTTCAACTGCCTTTATTTATAGGGCAGGTAAGTCGCCAAGATTCATTGTTACGTCTCTTCCCAGCACATGTATTAAATGAATTCTTCGTTTTCCGGGATTTCAGAAACTTCAAAGAGTTGATAGTCAAGATTGATGATGGTGGAAATGCCAAACGCTTAGCAAAGGGGGGAAGGTACGAAATATCCCTGGGCAAACCGTTGCTGACCATAAATATAAATCAGGCATCTGATTCCTCCTTCACGGAGCATGCATACCAAATTCTTAAAGATTATTTACGATTAGAACATCGAAATATTAATTCTCGGCGTCTCAAATTTTATCGCCATATTAAATGGGTCCCCAATAAAAAGGTATTTTCTGAAGGACAAATCGTTGCGCTTCGCAGGGAGTACTTAAAAGACGATCTCTTCGACGCTTGTGAGTCTATTGTGCCTGGAATTGAAGTTATCAGACTATACGCAGAGTCAGAGGACAAAGATCTTGCAAATAAACTTAGTTCACTTGTGGAGCATTTGCGTGAATTTATTACGACTCCAGAACCCGTTGGAGAATCGGCATCTATACAATGGAAAGATCCATTTTCATTTACTTCGTGAAAATGCCGAACAAAAAAATACAGCGGATGGCGTTAACGTCTGCCGCGCTACGCGGTAAGTTCATTGGCGCCACCGCTGATTAAAAGCGTTATCTTCATGGAAATGAATTATGGATTTTCTTCTTAAAGAGGTTCTATGAACAGTATCTTTCTCCCATTACGGTCGAATTGTGGCTGGTTTGTTGACAAGGCATTTCGATTGGAATTTGAGAGGAGGCTGAAAAATTGTGTTGTAATCTATGATGAAATTATTATTCAGGATGGGAGATACATCTATAGGGGAGGAAAAACCGGAAATTTTGACCTTTTCTTACCATCTAATCAATCCGGTAGAGATAGGCGAGAACATATAAATTGTGAAACAGGTGAAAAATTTGGAGTTACCCTTGGTGATAAAAAAATAATCTGGGGTACTGCGGAAGCCGCCTATGAAACCGACTTTTATCCTTTCGTTTACGAGGCTGGAATGGTCGATAAGGAATACATAAAATGGATACCTGTAGACCTTCCGAACGAAGCAAAAAACACTCCAAAAGAAATAGCCAGTTTAGATATTGAGGATCGTGCGTTAAAACAGCACCTCCCCCAAACTTATTATCAGAAAAAAAATATTCTTGAATCACTCTATTTTGATGCTTTCTTATCATTCCGCCTGAATCTACCTTTCTTAACCGATTACCGGATGACCCCAATTATTCATTGGAAAAACAAACAAGTTGGAATGCACTTTGATAAAACTGTTGAAGATATCCTTTTGTCTTGCTGGATTAGCGTTGGATTTCCAGATTTTGGTTCGTTACCATGGGAGAAGGTTATTAAGATTCGTGAATCTCTTGCTGGGCAAGATTTTAGGAAAATGGTCGGACAAATATCGTCAGTAGTAAAAGATAGTTATCAAGCCACAGAAGATAAAACTGAGCGTGAGCTTTTGGTACAGCGGGTTCTTTCGCAGGAGCTTGTTCGCCAACTTCGTGCAAAACTACCAAAGCCTCAAACGGCCTTTTTTAATCTCGGTCTTAACCTGATTCCATGCGGAGGTGGAGTTGTTTTGGGCGGCGGAAAGGATCTAAAAGATTTGATCGATAAAAGAAATAGTTGGGTATCTCTCATAGAACTTCAACCTATACAAAAAAGATAACCATGCTCTTGCAGCGGATCGCAAAAAGCCGCGGTGCGCCACGAAGTGTAAAATAACTGGCATCTGAGAGTGAATGCATCGAAAGTGCAGACCCAGCACATCGATTATCGAGTCTTGTGCAGTGTCTGGTAACAGCCATTGTAAAGCGTAGACAGAGAGTTTATAGGCCGAAAACATATGTTGAAGTGATTGAGTCCCGTTAATTTTGTCATTTGGGGTGGCTGATGGCCTCGCGGCGTCAGAAGGCAACACCATAACCAACGCTAAATGGGTAGGACGTTATGGCACCTCCGGGATCGTAGAGCTTGGCATGTAAACAAAGTTATTTTATAAACGTGGGAGACCCTATTGTTTCTCCAAGGACGGAGTATCAATTGCAAGCCTAATAAGCAAGGAAATTGAGAAGAACAATAGGGAGTCAGAGGACCCATAGTACCGATGAAACCGAGTAACTCCGGTGGAGGAAAGGGGTCCAGGTCGTATTGCTGTTGTAAAGGACACATAATGGATAACACAGAATATCCGTAATTATGGAAACAAAATTTACAATAATAAGTAAGTTATCAGCAAGTGATCCTGAAATGGTGTTTAATCAATTAATGCATCATTTTAATAAAGAGAATTTGCTGAGTTGGTATCACTCGTTGAAAGGAAAAGCAGCGGTGGGTATCGATGGTGTGACAAAAGAGAAGTATGGTGAGAATCTTGACGAGAATCTTGAAGTTCTGCTGGAAAAGCTGAAATCAATGTCTTACGTTCCTGGTCCTGCAAGACAAACCTTAATCCCTAAAGAAGGTGGTGGAGGAGGTACAAGGCCTTTGGGAATAGGCAATTTCGAAGATAAAATTGTGCAGAAAGGAGTGCAAAAGATACTTGAGGCCATTTATGAACCTCTATTTTGGGATAGCTCGTATGGGTTCAGGCCAAAGTTAGGTTGCCATGATGCAATTAAAGCACTGCGTAAGCATTTAAACGGCAATTCAGTAAGAGTGTTGATTGATCTTGATCTATCAAATTATTTTGGAACAATAGACCACGAGTTGCTGATGGAACAATTGTCCAAGAAGATACAAGATAAACGCTTATTAAGATATATCCGAAGGATGTTCAAAGCGGGGATTCTCAGTGATGGAGAACTAACAGTAAGTGATGAAGGGGTGCCACAAGGTAGCGTTTGTAGTCCCATATTAGCCAATATCTACGCTCACTATGCACTTGATGAGTGGGTGAATGGAATGGTTAAGGGACATTGTAGAGGTAATGTCGAAATTTTCCGTTATGCTGATGATGCGGTCATCTGCTGTGAAAAAGCAAAAGATGCCGAGGGCATTATGGTAGCACTGCCTAAACGGTTAGCAAAATACAAACTTAAGCTGAATAAAGATAAAACTAAAATAATTAAATTCAATAGGTTTGAAAAGAATAACAGTAGTTCTTTTGACTTCTTAGGATTTACATTTTACCTTGGATTAACAAAACGTGGCATAGTAGTGCCTAAACTCAAAAGTAGCGGTAAGAAGCTACGAAATAAACTTACTAAAGTAAATCTGTGGTGCAAAGAAAATCGCAGTGATTACCCATTGCTGGAGTTGTGGGAAACTTTTTGTAGAAAGTTAAGAGGTCATGTTCAATACTATGGTGTATCCTTCAACTATAAAGCCGTTCAGGGCTTTATTTTTAAGTCAGTGAGGATATTTTTCAAATGGATAAATCGCCGTAGTCAGAAGAAGTCAATGAACTTTGATAAGTTTGCCTTGTTTCTATTAAAATTTCCTCCGCCTAAGAGTAAAATATGCCATAGACTATTTTGAATGCCTAATTATACAAAGATATGATCGTGAGCCTATTGCCTTAATAGGGCACGATGGGTTCTAACGGGGATTACCTCAGGTGACTGTGGTTTTTACCCAATCCCGCTGAAGAGCCGCGTTGGGCACCACGGGAATGGGTCGAGCTGCTTTTCTAATAGAATAGATGCAAATTGAAAGCTTCGGTATGAAACAAAATAGAAACATCGTATTCATAAGTTGTGGGCAGCAAACCGAACGCGAAAGACAACTTGGTGAGCAGATCCAAGCGCTTGTTTCGGAATTGACGCCGTTTCAGCCCTACTATGCAGAATACCAGTCGAGTTTGGAAGGCCTTACCAAGAACATCTTTGCCGCCCTTAACCGCTGCGTGGGCTTCATCGCAGTCATGCATCACCGTGGTCGGATCGAACCTCCCGGTAGTGTCGTTCGGGCTTCAGTTTGGATCGAACAAGAGATCGCGATTGCCGCGTTTGTTAGAACGATTTTAGGCAAAAATATTGAAGTGGCAGCATTTACAGAACAAACAATTGCGCTGGAAGGCGTACGAAAGCAACTTCTGTTAAATCCAAAAGAATTTACCGAGAATGACGAGGTTATTGACCATCTCCGTTCTATTCTCCCTGCATGGCAAGCACCGGAAGCTGAATCCGAGCCTGGCAGCCTTGATATTGCGCTTGATTATGAAAAGAAAAATAGTACACAGGAACGCCATGACTATTTGCTTGTTGTGTCGTTAACAAACAACGGGAATCAACCGGTCGATAATTGGCACGTTGATGTCGAATTTCCTGCAGCACTGCTTGAGCACCCTGAAAAAAAAACCTACTTTGTTGGGCACCGTTCTACAAAAACCCATAGTGTATTTCGTGTCGAGCAATTTGATCATGGTACAAAAATTTTCCCAGGTGACACTTTACGCGCAATAACTATCGAATATTTCATGGATAACGACACCTACATGAGAAAGAGCGATCTTTTCCAGAGCACCGCCCGCGCTACCATCTACATCAAGGGGATGGTACCCAAAGTGGTGGAGAAGAGTGTGTCGCAACTGCAAAATTTTTAGATATCAGGGTCATTATTTTGTAACGGAAATTGGCCCAACCATGCGTTTGCACACGGAGCGGCTGTATCGTGCGGCTTAAACTGGCTTTACTGTCACATGTTTTTTCATATTAAACAACGGCTTACTGTTACACCGCCGCCCGGTGAAACGCGGCGTTGAGCGTGTCGAAAAACTCTAAACCCGCAGTTTTAAGGTTTGTAAGTAGTTGATTTTATTGCATGCGAAATGGACAAATTAGCTACTTTTGTACTTTTTCGACAGTCTCGTTAGGATTAAATACAATTAATAGTAAAGAGGTAATTATTATGATAAAGGCATTTTTATCCCATTCAAGCAGCGATAAAACAATGTATGTAAGAATTGTTGCTGAAAAACTAGGCAAACAAAATATTCATTATGATGAATTCACATTTGAAGAGGGTGAAAAAACAATAACTGAAATATTTAAGGGAATTGAACATTCTGAATTATTCGTATTTTTTATTTCGAATAATTCACTTAATTCAGATTGGGTTAAAAGAGAAATTTTCACCGCTAAGGATAAATTGGAAAAAAATGAATTAAGAAAAATCTACCCAATTATTATTGACAGGGAAGTGACCTATAAAGACGAAAGGATACCAGATTGGCTTCGCCAGCAATATAATTTGAAATTAATTTCACGACCAACCATTGCAGCAAAAAAAATATGGCAAAAATTGATTGAATTAACGGGCTGTTGCCCGAACCCCAATTTCAAAAAGAGAAAATATAGAAATCAAACTTTATCCAGCTGGTACATGCAGTAAATTTCTTGAAATAGATTTGGTCGTGAATAAAGCTAAAAATTGAAGCAT
>Ga0307380_10009310_pt1 | contig 12481 bp, 11 predicted proteins | sample UN3MG_FD_202239 | JGI IMG/M metagenome (GOLD analysis project Ga0307380, IMG submission 202239) | Soil microbial communities from Risofladan, Vaasa, Finland - UN-3 | ecosystem: Environmental > Terrestrial > Soil > Coastal area > Acid sulfate soil | place: Finland: Risofladan, Vaasa | collected... | reverse complement strand
TGACTCCATATGTGCTAACAATGTATATATGGTTTCCGTATAAGACGCCGGACCTCTCTGAGTGTCCGTATAACACCCCTTTACCCGAAGCCCATAAGTAATTCCTTAGAAATGACTTAGGCCAGTTCTCCTTTTTATTTGGGGTCTTATATGGTTTCCGTATAACATCCCAAGCTTCTCGGCGTAAAGCAAGAAAGCACAAACTACGACGTTGCCGCTTCAGAGCTATCCTATCCGCTATGTTCAATTGTAGATGTGTCTGCCTGTTGAGCAAGAAAGAAAGCGAAGAAATTAAGACCGTTTATTGCAGAATTCCGGGGACATACTTAATTTTAGCCGATATCCGTATCCCAAAGCTCTGCCGTAATTCAAGGCACCGGCTGTCCTCTATCAAAACCTATCTGCAAGCACGACTCATCGAAAAATGGGCGTACTCGTTTAGTTCCCCCAAGAATCGAAACAGCAGAAGACGCGCTTGTCAAGCGGACATCGGACCACTCTTAAACAGCGTAATCCCGAAGGACGGATATTCAGGACAGCCCCGAATGGCGGGCTGCCGGCAGATATGTAGATGCACAGGGTCTGCTTGCGAGGCCGAACATCGGGGTCTTTTGATCCTGCTGGTAGCCGCAAAGCGAAAAACGCATTTTCGTTGCGGCTGAAGACCGCGCTGGGTTTATCTTGTTCCGCCGGGATTCTTGTGGTAATAGGGCTTTTTGACGGGTCCGGGCAACTGCACTTGGCCAAACACATAGAAAGTGCACAAAATCGGGCTTTGCCTGAGAAATTCCGTTACCGGAGTGCACATAAGGGCCTTTTATAGGTAGTTAAGAGAAGAACCCTTTCGGGACCATTGACAGAAAGGAGACAGAATCATGTTTGCATTAGAATATCAAAAGGCTGTTAAGATGGGTATTCTGGCGACCATTTCCGCCTTGATTCTTCTTTGTGAACCCGTTTTGGCAGCGAAAAACGAGCAGAAAAGCTCCAGCTCCGGTAATAACCGCTCTTCCAGCCGGTCAACGCCCAGTCCCGCGCCGGCCCCCAGGGTCAGTGCGCCCCCAAGCGTCAGCCGGGCGCCGAGTTCTTCGATTCTGAGCAGCCGGAACCGCAGCAGCAATATCAGTTCGCGCTCAATACGACCGCCGACCAGCTCGAGCCCTTTGAGTTCGTCGAGCCGGAGTAGTTCAACGATAAGCCCGAGGACGTCCATATCGTCGCGCTCGATTACGTTCGGATCCTCGCGGAGTGTCGGCAGCAACCTCTCCAGCCGGACCGTGACGTCGCGCGCCCCGGCCTCGTCGAGCAGCCGGTCGTTGTCCTCCACGTCCCCGAGCACCGGACCGTCGATTGGCACGCGAAGCACGTCCCCGTCCATTTTCGGCAGCTCAATCAGTACGAGAAGCCCGTCGGCGTCTATTTCGAACAGGTCGTCAGGTACCAGCTTGAGCAGTGGTCTAAGCCGCAGTACGACATCGCGGATTGGCAGCTCCATCACGGCCAGAACACCTTCGGTTTCCAGTTCCAGCAGAAGCGCGAACGTTCCCTCGCGGGTAAGCCCGGAGTCGAACGGCAACTCAAGCGGCAGGGTAAGTTCCGGTTTGACCTCACGCATCGGCAGCTCCATCACGGCCAGAACACCGTCAGCGTCCAACTCCGGCAGCGCACCAGGCGCCGGCTTGAGCAGTGGTATCACTCGCGGCACGACCAATCATACAAGCAGTTCCGTCACGGCGGGAACGCCTCCGGTTTCGAGTTCCAGCAGAAGCTCAACCGCCGGTTCGAGCGGCCGCATAAGTCGCAGCATTACATCGCGTATTGGCAGCTCCATCACCGCGCGAACGCCCTCGCTGTCCGATTCCGGCCGTCAAGCACGCCCCGTGCAAAATGAAAACGTTAGTTCCAGCGCGGCAAGCGCGAAGACGGATTCGGGTAGGCATATCGGTACCTCCATAGGCGCGACAAGGCCGTCTGCTCCCACTGCAGCGAAGTCCGGCGTGGCCCCCGGGGGCCATGCCGGAACTTCAAGCGCAGAGACGCGCAGCTCGTCCGTCGGATCTCGCATCTCCAAAAGCGAGCCGCGAAGCGACAACAGCGAATCGCGTTCGCGCATCGGAAGCTTTGTCAGCAAGAGAACGCCGTCCGTTTCCGCCGAGGCCAAACAAGACGCCGCGAGTCAGCGTTCGCTGCAAGAGCGGCCTGGCAGTTCGGCCGTGAGCTCAGTGCCGAGGGGCTCGCGCGCCGACAGTTCGGCAAGCGACAGAAGACCGTCTCCCGGGGACCGGGGCAAGCCCGAAGGACGCAGCGACGTGGGGACCGCAAGACAAATCGAGGGCGTCCGGGAACACAGGCTGGCAGAGCCAGGCATTGCCGACCGCTCGCGGGATATCCCTGGGCTCGACCACTCAAGAGTGAAGAAGGTTGTCCCGGAAACGCAGATGACGCTCGATCGCACTCTGAGAACGGACGGGACCCGCATCCATCGCTACACGACCGCGAGTCCTTCATACGTGACGTACTATGACCGGCCCGATTTGGTCAGGCACACGTATCACTACGACTACGCGTACAGAGACCATCGCGGCCTGCTGTGCAACCGGCTCGTCTGGCCCAGGTATCGCGTACTGATCGGCTACAGTTGCGGCCCGCGGCTCACGTTCGGCTATGTGTATCCGTACTACCACCGAAAATACATCTTCGTGAGTCTGGGCGGCTACTGGCCATTCGATTACAGCTACGCCCGCTACTATTGGTACGGCTGGCATCCTTACTACTGGTATGGCTATTACCCTATCGCCCGCGAAGTAGAGGCCGACACACACAATTACTATACCTACAACTACTACAACAACGGCGAACAGGTCGCCACGTATCAGAGCCAGGTGGCGGACCCGGGGCTTTTCGAGAACCTCGCCGAGCAGCAGGCAGAGCCGCCCGAGACAACCCTGGCCGACATGTACTTCGAGGAAGCCGTCAAGGCGTTTGAAGTCGCCGAGTACAATACGGCCATCCAGAAATTCACAAGAGCGATGGAGCTGGCGCCGGACGATATGATTCTTCCGTTCGCGCTGAGCCAGGCGCTGATCGCGGGCGGACAGTATTCTAACGCTGCGGCGATCCTTCGTGACGCCCTGGCCAAGGTTCGCCCCGATAAGGAAGGCGTCTTCTACCCGCGCGGCCTCTATCCCGACGAGCAGAGACTGCTGGATCAGATCGACCTTCTCGCTGAGCAGGCTGAGAAATACAGCTTCGATGCCGACCTGCAATTGTTGCTGGGCTATCAGTTGCTCGGCATCGGCCAAACGGACCGGGCGGTCGAGCCGTTGATGAACGCCAGAAAGGATTTGGTCAACGCGGATGCCGCAGCGGTCCTGTTCGGGCTGCTGGAGAAAGTCAAGACCTCCAACGGCCAGGCTGCGCCTGAAGAAGAACCCGTCAAGCCGAACCCGGCGCCCGCATCGAGCAAGGAAATCATCAAGGGCGATACGCTAAGGTTGAAAGAGGGCATGATGCTGACCGGCCTGTGTGCCCTGGCGACAACGGCCGGCATACGTCACTTCATGCACGGCTGACAATTCGTGCGCTGTGTATGATGACCTTCGCCGGAGGTGATGACGATGGAATCTCTTGCACGCAAGCAGAAATCATGGGGCGCAAGGCAATGTGCCGGCGCCCCTTCATTTCTATTTCGAGCGCAAAGACGAGAGATCTTACGTTTTCTTTTCCTGGCGGGTCTGCTGGCGCTGCTGGTGCCGGCGTCTGAATCCATTTGGGCTGCCGACGCTGACAGGTGGGCGGCCTTTGCCGTCTCGCCCAGCACTGACGATCAGGAGCTGCCCGATGTCCATAACGATATCATCGTCTGGCAGCAGTTCGTCGCCGAGTTCGGGGACTACGACGTGTACGTTGCAGACTTGAACAATCCGGGCGATGCGCTTTTCCTTGTCATCGGCGATGCGAATGACCAGATGAATCCGGCCGTTTACGAAAACACCGTTGTATGGCAGGACTACGTCGTCTCGGGCGGTTTGGGCGATTGGGATGTGCGCATGGCGGATATCAGCGACCGCGCCAAGCCCCAGGCGTTCGTGGTCTCCGATATTGTGAACAGCGACGAACAATACCCGGCCATTCACGGCAATATCGTCGTGTGGCAAGACGGAACGGAGGGGGATTTCAACGTCTATGGGGCCGACGTCACCGACCCGGCCAACCGGCTGGAATTTTCCATCGCCGCCTTCGAGCACGACCAGCAAAACCCGGCCGTCTATAGAACAACCGTCGTCTGGCAGGACAGCTACTTTGGCGACCCGGACATACTCGCCGGTGACATCTGGCAAAGAAACAAGCCGACGGATTTCGGCGTTTCGCTCATCGAGAAGGACCAGCAGAACCCGGCCATCAGCGGCACCCGCGTCGTCTGGCAAGACAATTTCTTCGGCGACTTTGATATCTATGGAGCGGATATCTCCGATCCCGCCGGAGCTCTGGAGTTCCCCATCGCCGCAAGGGATGCGGAGCAGGTAAATCCCGACATTGACGGGAATATCGTCGTATGGCAAGACGACAGGAACGGCAACTGGGACATCTTCGGCTACAACCTCACGACGCATCGCGAGTTTCAAATTACAGCGGATCGCCACGACCAGATCCAGCCGGCCATCAGCGGAAATATCGTCGTATGGCAGGACAATCGCGACGGGAACTGGCAGATCTACGCCGTGCTGCTTGACGGCCCCGAAGTCGCACAGTGCCTATCGAGACCCGCCGGCGACGTCAACGGCGACTGCAAGATCGACTTCGCCGATTACACCCTGATGGCCTCGAACTGGCTCGAATGCGGTCTCGACCCCCAGGATGCCTGCCCGCCGGAGTAAACACCTCATTGACGGCTGATTCCTTTCATTGCCTGAGAAACACCGGCTGAGAGCGCCACTTTGCAACCGCAAACCCAGACGGAACCCTACTTGCGGGGCCAAGAGTTGACATGCGTGTGGGCCGTCGGGGCGACCCGCTGTTCCCGACATACGCGGTGCACCATCTGCGGCGGCATCCATTACTGCTGGAGCCGGCTTTTAAATGCGCCCTGGTCCTCGCGGGAGAAGTCCTTAGAACAAGACCGGCGACGTCTCGCGCATTGGGTGCGGCCTTTTCTTGCGGCGATTTATGGTCCTTTGTTCACCGTGCGCAACGGGCGTCTCGCCGGAGGCGACGTTCAGCGCTTCGAGCGGGTCCGCGGCATACAGATCCGCTTCCATTTCCTGCCACAGCCCTTCGGCGCGGTTAAACAACCCGCCCGATACCATGATCCGCATGTCCGGCCAGGCGTTCACGGATTTAATGGTGTCGATCAGCCTTCGCACATCAGGAGCCTGTCTCGGCGAAGTGCCGTAAATCAGCAGAATCGAAGGGCTGTATTCATTTATGAAGGCGAGGATGTCGTCATTGGTCAGCCCGCCGCCGGGAAATCTCACATCCCAGCCGTCGCTCTCGAACAGATCGATCAGTATCTGGGCACCAAGCTCCTGCAACTCATCCGGCGCACAGCAGACCACGATCTTCTTGCTCTTTCCCGGTCGGCGGGGCAGTTTGTTTTGGAGCTGGTCCACGATTGTCCGATTGACGCGTGTGGCCAGATGTTCCTGAACGAGGGTAATTCTATCTTCGCGAAGCAGTTTCTCGATTTCCACCATGACCGGCCAGACCAGGTGAACATAGACGGCGTTGGCCGGGATTCCGCTTTGAAGGGTTTCTTCTATGACGGTCCGGCAGCCCTTTCGGTCTCCTCGCAGCAGTGGTTCCAGGTAGCGGGCCAGAGTGTTTTGCTTGATCATAGGTCGTTCTCCAAGAAACATCTCATATATTAGCTATATTTACGTCTATATCCTATTGTAAACCCTTGCGTGTTAATCTGGGCAATTTATTCTACCAAGTACTATTAGGTATCGGAGTACTTGAAAAGAAAACATGAGTCAAAATAGGCAATATAGGAATTATTAGTAAATGGCGGTAAAAGCCGGACAAAATCGCAGCAGCGTCAACGACCTATAACTATTGGCCCCGCAGAAAAGGGGTCAGGCTTTTGATTTAGGTGTTGGCATTTGTGTTTTGCTGGTATAGTCTTTCCGTATGCCGGGAAAGACGAGAATTGAATATGGCGGCGCGGTCTATCATGTACTGAATCGCGGCAATTATCGAGAGGGAATCTTTACGGTGGCGGGATCTGCTGAGGCGTTTGAGCGAACGCTATTCGATTATTGCTCGCGATTCGGCTGGCGGTTGTTTGCCTATGTCCTGATGTGCAATCACTACCACTGCTGCTTTGCGACAAAAGATGCCAATCTCGTCGCAGGCATCCAATGGCTGCAGAGCACCTTCGCGAATCGTTTTAATCGGCGCGTTCGTGATCGCGGCCATGTATTCCAAGGTCGATGCAAGGCGTTACTTGTCGAGGATGGTATGTTGGCACGCGGGAAGGCAGCAAAGCCTTGTTGAAGAATATCGAGGCTGGAATGTTGGCGAAGGGTAGCCCTGATCCTCTCTGCGGTTTTGGCGAGACGTACGCGGATATTCTCTTGCAAGAAGGCTTGAGTTGTCTTGGCAAAAAAGAACGCGAATTAGCCTGCGATCGGAAATTGGCGCATTGGAAGGTTGTACTGGCAAGCTGGATCAAGCTTCAGTGTGGGGTGAGCAATCGCTGGTTCAGTGAGAACCTGCACATGGGCAATATCTATGGCATTAGCAAGGCCGTTGCGGCAGAAACAAAAACCGGCAGCAAACGATCAATGGAGTGGCTAAAGCTTGAGACGCCTAAATCCAAAGCCTGACCCCGTTTGCCCTCTCATTCGGTCATGCTCGACAAGCCCTACCCAGGCCAGAGGACGCACGACATTCTCCGCGTGTTAGCGTGGCTAAAGAGCAATGGGCACGAAGAGGTCCACTTAGTCGCCAAAGGCTGGGGCACGATCCCGGCGACGTTCGCCGCCGTCCTGTCGGACCAGGTCAAGCAGGTCACGCTCAAGAACGCCCTGACCAGCTATTCCGACATCGCCGAGTCGCAAACGTACTCATGGCCCCTCTCGTCGTTAGTGCCGAGCATCCTGAAGTCCTTCGACCTGCCCGACTGCTACAAAGTCCTTCAGGCCAAGAACCTGAAACAGATCGACCCCTGGGGCCCCGAGGCACGATGAACTTCATTATTCGTTATTCCTTGTTCGATATTCAGGGCGGAGGGGTTTTCGAATAATGAACATCGAATGACGAATAGCGAATATCGAAGTGGTGAAGCCTGTAGGATGGGCAGGTTTCCTGCCCATGCGGTTCCTGTTTATGTCATTGCGAGGAGCCCAGCGACGAAGCAATCTCAACTCCCTGCATGGAAGATTGCTTCGCGCAGTTTACCCGGTGCCAAGCTGACGGGCTCGCAATGACATACAGAGCGATACTATCGAACGACCTTGCGTTCGCCCTGATTCCCAAGGGCCTTTTCTTCTTGCACATCCGCGCGGCGCAGTATAAGATTTTCTCCGGCGATTTTTTCCTGATTTTTGCAGCTACAGATTAAGCCTGTAAGATGGGCGGGTTTCCTGCCCATGCGGTTTGCCAAGGGTATCACGGTATGGATAACAACGGCGAGGAAACCAATACATTGCTTTTATGGTCGTGGCAGACAGAGGGGTTTTCACTTATAGAAGGTACCGTCGATCACAGACTGTCAGAATTCGACCAGACTCACAATGGATATCGAAATTCATGCAAAGAATTTTTTGAACTATTAGGAACCGACCAATTTATATGGTGTGACACAGAAGATGCAGGAACATGGAGTCACCGTGTGAAATGGGGACTTGAGGTTCCTAAAGATCATGTTCTTTTGATTTGCAGCATAACATGGCATTGGATTATGGCACGAAATGCTGGGGACAGCCTTGGATGTGTGCCACCAGAGAAATTTCTTAATCTTGCCCAGAAGTTAAATCCTTGTCTCTCACGGGATGAATTTCAGAACAGATTTCATGACGGTTGGAGGAGCAAGACAACTGAAGAACTGTGGGATGCACTATTCGTGGATAAAGTTCAAGGTGCGTGCACACATGCCTTGGTACGGTATCCTGTTAAAGCAGAGTGGGTACATAGATATCCTTCATAAGGGGAACTAAAGGTTTGCGGTGCGTTTTTCGATGGGTTGTACTTGCTAATGATAGGTCTTGATAGAGGACAGCAGGTGCCCTGGATTACTGCGCAGCTTTGGGAGACAGACATCGGCTGGAATTAAGTATGGTGACTTCGGAATTAATTGCGTATTATCAGATAAATCGTATGACATTATGTTTGGTGTCCAAGACTGGTGGAGTCTGATTATGGAAGTAAAAGAAGTTGTTGATAAGGCGGTAGAGTATATTAATCACATCTACGGGGATGCCACCTCTGGCCTGATGCTCGAGGAAATACAGCGTTCCGATGACAACAGAAAATGGCTGATCACCCTCTCTTTCACCCGCAAGAAGCCACAAAGTCCGTCGATTGCTGCTTTCATTTCTGTATCCGCTTTGGAGCAGTTTGAGCGCGTTTACAAGCAAATTCAAATCGATGCGGAAAGCGGTGAATTTTTGGGCATGACCATACGCCAAGTTTAACATGACCGGTTGCGGTGATATGCATTGGAGTTTAAGCAAGGCTATCTTGGTCGATACGAATGTCTTCTTGTTAATCGTCATAGGCAAGACAGAGAAGCGCCTTATTCCTGCTTTTAAGAGAACGTCCACTTATTGTGAAGAAGACTATGACCGGTTGCTTAGAGTACTATCAGGCTTTAGCCGAATATTCGTGACGCCCAACATTCTCACCGAAGTCAGCAATCTCCTGGGGCAATTGACTGATCCAAAAAGATCAGATGCCCGTGCCGTGTTGGGTGTTATTCTGTCATCTCTCGTGGAGATATACGTACCAAGCGCGTCGATATCAGATTCCATTGATTTTCGCAGATTTGGACTGACTGACGCGGGTATAATCGCCCTCCCATCTGATGATGTTCTGATTCTTACAGATGATTTTGCGTTGTATGGCAAGCTCCTGGCCAACGGGCGCCAAGTCATCAATTTTAACCATTTGCGTTTCAGACAATAATGCCTAACATTCGCCTACAACGACGGCCCACTCGTACTTCGCGGCCCAGGAGGCGTGGGGGAATTAAAGGGGTACGGTACGTTTTTCGATGCGTTGTGCGTGATAATGATAGGTTTTGATGGAGTGGAGCTTTGGTCATGTTTCATTGACAGCATGGGCAAACGGTTGCCCATCCTACGTTCTCTGGGACACGGATATGACACCAAAAAGAGTAACAAGAACTAACCCGTTTCGCGCGAGTCTGATTGCGCCGTGCGGAATGAACTGCCGGCTTTGCCGGGCCTATATGAGAGAGAAGGAGGCATATCCCGGCTGCCGGGGCGATGACGCCGGCAAACCGAAAACCCGCGTTACCTGCCGAATCAAGACCTGCGATAAGATAACCAAAGGCGAAGTCAGGTACTGCTTCAGTTGCGAGAGCTTTCCCTGCGGCAATCTGAACCACCTCGATAAGCGCTATCGAACCAACTACGGCATGAGCATGATTGAAAACCTCAGGAACATACGCAAGTCCGGCGTAAGGCATTTCATCGAAACCGAGAAGCAACGCTGGACCTGTTCAGAGTGTGGGCAGATCATCTGTGTGCATCAGCCGCAATGCCTTCGCTGCGGACACGCGTGGCGCTAGTTGTTGGCTGGTTTTGAACAACAACATCGACATGTCAGAACAGGCGGGAGCTGTCCAGGATGAACGTCACGGGGCCGTCGTTGATGTTGGCGACTTGCATATATTCGCCGAAGATGCCCTTTTCGACGTGGACGCCCTGCTGGGCCACTAAGGCGATCACCTTTTCGTAAAGCTGCTGGGCCAATGCCGGCTCTGCCGCGGCGTCGAAGCCAGGCCGGCGGCCCTTGCGGCAGTCGCCGTGCAGCGTGAAATTGCTGATCAGCAGGACCGCTCCGGCCACGTCGCGGACGCTAAGGTTCATCTTGCCCGCCTCGTCGGCGAAGATGCGCAGGTTCACGATCTTGTCGGCGATGAACGCAGCGTCGTTTTCAGTATCCCCCCTGCCGACGCCCAGAAAAACCAGAAGCCCCCTGCCAATCTTGCCCACGCACTGGCCGTTGACCTTAACCTCCGCCTCCAACACTCGCTGACATACCATTCGCATGATCGTTGCTCCGCATCAATCGCACGCTTCTTGAATAATGAACACCGAATATCGAATATCGAACGCTGTAGGGGCAACCCTATGTGGTTGCCCAGGGCAGGCACACGGGCCTGCCCCTACGTGACCACGCAATAATCTGCTGCGTAATCCGCGGTTCAGAACCATGGTGCCGCCGTGGCGCGGCGGATGTGCAGCTCATCCATGACGGCGTTGCCCTTGTGCGTCACGAGGTAGAGGACCAGCTCGGCAATCTCGTCGGGTCCTATAAGGTCTTCCTTCTTAATGTCAGGACGCACGTTTGTCACTAATTCCGTATCGACTCCCCCTGGACAGAGCAGGTGTACGCGAACGTTCGAGCCCCGCAGTTCCTCGGCCAACGATATCGTCATGCCGCGAAGCGCGTGCTTGGACGACGTATAAGCACTCTGGAGCGGGTACCCTTTGACGCCTACCACCGAGGCAATATTGATAATACAGCCCGATGGCGACCTTCGCAGCAGCGGCAGAGCTTCCCGGCACAATATGAACGGGGCGCGAGCATTGACCTGTATGCAACGCTCCCAGTCCTGCGTCCTGGTTTCCTCAAGTCTGGCCGAGTGAGTGACACCAGCATTATTAACAAGGATATCGAGCCGGCCGAATTTCTCGCGCGTGACCCGAACGAGGTTGTTAATGGATTCTTCCTCAGTCAGTTCGGTGACAACGATCTCCGCGACGCCGCCCGCCTGTGCGACCTGATGGGCGGTTTCCTGCAGATCGGGGATGGACCGTGCGGCCAGGATGACCGTCGCACCCTCCCCGCCCAGAGCCACGCTAATCGCCCTGCCGATCCCTCGGCTGGCCCCCGTTACGACCGCGACTTTTCCAGCTAATCGATCCGCCATCGGTCTTATCGCCGGCGGGCTCCTCGCGTCCTGCGCTGGTCCTGCGGCTGTGTCGGCAACGTTGGCGCGCCCGGCGTCCCGGGTGCGTATCTTCCAGCGGTTCTGCCGGCAGTCCGCGGGTCCTGGGCCTGCTGCATCGCCTTTAGCTCTTCTTCCAGCATCTTCTTGAGATAGCTGTCGAGCCGTTCCTGGCGAGCGAGCAGCAATCCGTCGAGGGCCGCTGTTGTTTTCTTGGCCTTCTCTTCTTCCGCAACGGCCCTCACTAAAGCCACGTCGGCCACAATCTGCTGCTGGACGGACTTGGCCAGCTCATCCTTCTTCTCGAAGTTGGCCCCTGCCCACATACGGATCTCGTCCTGCGTTTCTTTGTCCAGTTGGTCCTCGGGCCTGCCTCTGCCGGGCATGGGTTCCTGGCGGCCGTATGGCAAACCCTCGGGCCCACCGCTGTAGGCTCCGCCCGCTGCGCCCTGCGTATCGTAGCCGGTGGTGTTTCGCACGCCGGGCCGGCCCCGCGTCGGACCGCGCACGACGCGACTCGACACCGCCTGCTTCTCCTCCCTCTTTAACTCCGAGAGCTCCTTGTAAACGGCGTCGGCCCGCTCCTTCTTGCGGGAGAGCACGCCGTCGATGGCTTCGGTTGTCTTCTTCGCCTTTTCCCCGTCCGCAATCTTTCGCACCAGGCCCATCTCCTCCTCGAACTGCTTTTGCACAGCTCTAACCAGAAGCGTCCGGTTGTCGTACCTATCCTGCTCCCACTGCCGCACCTCCGTTGAGCTCTTGTCGGCAGTGTCCTTCACGAGCTTGTCAAGGCCCGGGAACGTCTTGACCCTTGCCTTGATTTCATTCGGATCGGCAAGCAAGTCCACCGCCACCGGCGCCGAACCCATAGCCCCGGCTTGACCCTGCGGCGCGAGCGTGCCTGGAGCACCCGCATACGGCTGACCGCCGCCGTAATACATCCCGTCCATGTCCTGCAGGTTGGGCTCCTTGCCGCCGTGCTTGACAAGGAAGTCGGCGATTTCTGTGTGCCCGCCCTTCTTAGCCAGCGAAAGCGCGGTTTCGCCGGGACCGGCCATTGCGTTTACGTCAGCGCCTTTCGCGACGAGCTGCTCCACAAGAGCCTTCTGACCCGCCTTGACCGCGAGTGCCAGCGCCGTCTCCCCGCGGTTGTCCTTCGCGTTTGCATCCGCCCCCTTGGCAACGAGCAGTTCCGCCACGGCAAACTGGTTGTTATTCAGAGCCGTAAGCAGAGGTGTCCAGGCCATCCTGTTTTTCTGATCGATGTTGGCGCCCTTTGAGAGAAGCGCGTTAATCTCATCGGTGTCGCCTGCCACTGCTGCATCGTGCAGGGTTCTTCCC
>Ga0307380_10009309_pt1 | contig 12481 bp, 7 predicted proteins | sample UN3MG_FD_202239 | JGI IMG/M metagenome (GOLD analysis project Ga0307380, IMG submission 202239) | Soil microbial communities from Risofladan, Vaasa, Finland - UN-3 | ecosystem: Environmental > Terrestrial > Soil > Coastal area > Acid sulfate soil | place: Finland: Risofladan, Vaasa | collected... | reverse complement strand
CCGCCGCCCCCCCGGGGGGCCCGGGCGGCCCCGCCGCCGGCGCCGCGCCGGCCGGGCGCGGCACTAGAACGCGGATGAGCAGGATTGACGGATCGGAAGAACACGGATGGGCAGGATTAGCGGATCGGAGGAACACGGATTCGCAGGATTGGCGGATTGGGAGGATTGGCGCAGAAGGTGACGAGAAGATGGTTGGGGAACGTACGTGAAATTGAGCCGTTCCTGCCGTCCGTGAATCCGACGTTCGGCAACCCGGATTTCGAGCGCGCGCCGTACCGGGTGTTGATTGTCCGCTTGTCCCCGTTTCGAGACGTAGACCGTTCGATCCCCCATCTGTTTCTGTTCCAGGAGGTCCGGCGGGCGCTGCCGGAGGCGTTCGTGGACCTGGCCTTTTTCCCCGCCCAGGGAGACCGGGCGCGGTTCGAAAAAGAGGGCATCCCTCCCCTCGTCGGCGTGCAGAGTTTGCGCTCGGGCGACGAGTTTGACCTGCTCCTGGTCTCCAACGCCTACACGCTGGAGTTGACCAATCTGCCCTACCTGCTGCTGCGCTCGGGGTTCCCGCTCTTCGCCAGTCAGCGTGGGCCTGAGTGGCCGATCGTGCTCCTGGGCGGGTCGAACGCGATGGCGGCGCAGGCCATCATCCGCCAGGACGGCGATAGCCTGGTGGATGGCATTTTCTTCGGCGAGGGGGAGGGGGCGGTTGGAGAACTGGTGCGGCTGCTGCAGGCAGGGGAGATTCCTCGCTCCGCTCGGAATGACAGGCGGGGTGAGATTCCTCGCTGCGCTCGGAATGACAGGCGTGCTCGGAATGACAGGCGCGCTCGGAATGACGGTCGCGCTCGGAATGACGGGCGGGGTGAGGACAAGCGGGAGGTGTTGCAGCAGGCGGCGCGGCAGATCGAGGGGTTCTGGGCTGCCGGGTCGCTGAGCCCCGTCCGCAAGGCGGTCCTCTATACGCCCCGGGCGCAGTTGCTGCCGGTCGCTTACCCGCTCCTGAATAGCCCCGAGGTGAATACGGCCAGCCTGCAGGTGACCTATGGCTGCCCGGCCTTCTGCTCGTTCTGTTTCGAGGGGTACGACCGCAAGCCCTACCGGGAACTGCCTCTATCCGACGTGCTCGCGGCGGCGCGGGAACTGAAGCGGGCGCAGGGGAACGAGGAACTGAACGTGTACAGTTTCAACTTCAACACGCACCAGGACGTGCTGGACATGATCCTGGCGCTGCAGGGGCTGTTCGAGCGGGTGAGTTTCAAGAGCCAGCGGTTGGACATCTTGCGGCACACGGCGGGGTTGCTGGAGGCGGAGGTCGAGGCGGACAAGCGGGAGTTCACGCTGGGCATCGAGGGGATCAGCGAGCGGCTGCGGGCGTGGTTGTGCAAGAGCCTGGAGACGGAAGACGTCTACGCCCTGTTGAGACGGCTGCTGGCGCTCAAGGTCCGGCGGGTCAAGTTGTTCTACGTGCTGACCGGCTACGAGACGGAAGAGGATTTCGAGGAGTTTCGGCGGTTCTTGAGGTGGCTCAGAGAGACGCGCAACGCCCAGGACCGGCGGGTGCGGGTGGTGTTCAGTTTCGGGCTGCTGGTGCGACAGCCGAGCACGCCGTTGCGGTACGACCGGCTCATGCTCGACGAGCAGGCGTGGCGGCCGGTGATCGGACTGGCCAAGTCGGCCTGCGAGACGAATGGGTTCGAGTTCCGGCTGGCCTTCGATTGGACGGCCTATTGCGTGACGCAGGTGCTGGCGCTGGGCGGGTATTGGCTGGTGGAGCCGCTGGTGGCGCTGGCAAAGAAGGGGTATTGCTTCGATACCGCGCTGTCGCAGGGGTATTGGGACGAGTTGCGGGGCTGGATGGAGGAGGCGGGGCACTGGAACGAGACGTTCCTGGGGGAGAAGGGGCCGGAGTACCCGTTCCCGCTGGAGTTCGTCGAATCCGACATCTCTTCCGCGTTCCTGTATGCGCAGTACCAGGAGGCCCGAGCCGGCACCGACGCGGGCTATTGCCTGGGGAGTGAGGAGGGGCCAGGGCGATGCCTGGGGTGTGGGGCCTGCCCGGACGGGGAACGCAGGCAGGCGATCACGCAGCACCAGATTCGCCAGCCGGCCGGCGAGGGATACCTGGCCCGACTGCGCGAGGTGATGGCGCGCAAGCGGCGGCTGCCGGTGGTGTATTATCGGGTGCAGGTGGACCCGGGACTGACCGGGGTGCGGCCCGAGTTTCTCAATGCCTTTGTGTTCCGGGAGATTCTGGGTCGCTACCCGGAACTGACGGACAACTTGCTGGCGGTGCGGGAGAGCCTGTTCACTGTTCCTCCTAGCGACGAGCGCTTCCCGGTCATGGGCGGGGAGACGGTGTTTGGGTTGAAGGCGTGGGATGCGGAGAGGTTGAAGCGTACACTAGAAACCGGGTTTTTGGAAAAGAACCCGGTTTCTGAGGTTTCTGGATTCACACCCGGGGTGTTCAGCCGGTTGCACCTGGAGGTGCATCTGCCGGGGGATGTGTTCCCTGAGGCGCGGGTGCGGTTGGAGCAGTACCTGCGCGGGGCGTACGTGCCGTATTCGTTGCGGCGGGAGGGGGCGGGGTATCGCTTCGATCTGCCCTCCAAGGCGTTGAAGAAGAAGGTCCTGTTTGGTGGGTTCCTGGAGACGCGGGAGGACGGCTTGTACGCCGGGCTGGAGGTGGGGCCGAAGTTTGATCTGCTGACGTTGTTGCGTATGTTCGGCCAGGGGAACCTGATCTGCCAGGCGCAGGTGCGGGTAAGCGAGATCAAATGGTAGCTGCGGCTTTTTCCCCGTACACCATCAAAGACTGTGTTCCTGATTATGTTCTTGACCTGTTGTTGATTTTGGTGTAGACTCAGGGGAGTTGGACAGGTTTCACATCCCCGTATGTGGTCCGGATGTGCTATCAATTCGAGGCGTTGTTAACACCCATCCCCGATGAAACAATTTCAGCATGACCATTCAGGATGCTGCAATTCGCAGCGGGTGGAAACCATTGTGCGCCGATTGTTGGAAGGGGTGATGCCAGAATGAAAGGCCTCTCAGCCGTTCGGGTCCGTTATGTGCGCGATCCCCTCCCGGCGCGTCTGGGTGGCCTGGCCGCCGATCTGGCTCGCATCGCCTCATTCGCACAGAATCCGGCCAACCCAGCGCCTGTAGCAGACCTGATGCGCGAAGCCGCCCACTTCATCGAGTGGTGCGCATCGGGGTCAGACGTGGAAAGCCAGATGACGCTGCTGGAACTGCAACGCCACTTGGCCCACTGGCGGATGCGGTTGTCTCAGAGGTTCCATGACCAGACGTGGCGTGGTCAGGTGATTGCTGGGGCACGGGGATGGAGCCAGCGCGTGCTGGAGATGAGTGGCTTTTGGCGAAAACATAGAGAGCGATACACCGGGGGTGTCGCTGATGGAGTGCCTGACGCCGTGGCTGGTGGTGCGGCGCGGGTAGCCAGAGAGGTGATGGGTAAGATGAGGAATGAAGTGGGTCTCCTCTCAGCGCGGAAGCAATTCTCTTCTCAGACAAAACCGTGGCGAGAGAGACTAATACGAGGCGCTTTGCACGGCGACGGGCAAATGCCCCGGCTTCATAATGTGGAGAAGAGTCAGGTCAGGGATGCGCTGGATGAAGTGATCCAGACTCTGTTCGTCGTCAACCGTATACTTGAGGTCGTTCACGGTACACCGGATTTTGGCAATCTCCCTGATCCGCTGGACGAACTGATTTTCATCAGCATCTCCCAGAGGACAAGAATAAAGACAGCCAGGCAGGTGTTTGAGACCCTGAAAGCGCGTTTCCCTTGCTGGGAAGGAGTCATGGCGGCTCCTGATAAAGATCTGGCAGAAATCGTGTCGGTTGGTGGCCGGGGCAACCTGAGAGTCAGAGCCCTCAGAGAAATCCTTCAGGCAATCAAGGAGCAGTCCGGGGGACTGTCTCTACAGTTCTTGCGTGAACTGCCTCAAGAAGAGGCGCTGGATTTTCTTACTGCCCTTCCCTGGGTAGGTGAAAAGACGGCCCGGTGTGTCCTGATGTATTCACTGAGACACGGAACATTTCCTGCTGATGTTCACGGCATTCGCATCTTCACCCGAACTGGCCTGCTCAAGCCTCTCGTCGGGACTCTGGAAGGTCTGGAACACCGAAAGGCACAGCAGGTCATCGCCCCCCTGATACCCCCGGACATAGCATATACGCTCCACGTGAACATGGTTGCTCATGGACAGGAAATCTGCCAGGAGCGGCACCCGCGTTGTCACCAGTGTGAAATCAGGAAGTTTTGTAAGCAATATCGAATGGTCCAGGTGGAGCAGGCTGGTCAGAGAAACTGGACGCTGGTAGATCTCTTCTGTGGGGCGGGTGGGTTGTCACTGGGCTTTGTGGAAGAGGGGTTCAAGATACTGCTTGCTGTGGATAATGACCCGGCTGCCATACGTACCTACCGCTTGAATCACCCGACGGTGCCCGTGACTTCTGTGTTGGAAAAGGACATCACACTGCTCTCTGACGGGGAGATAAAAGACCTGGTTGCTGAAAAGGTGGATGTGCTTGTCGCAGGTGTGCCCTGCCAGGGATTTTCCCGGGTTGGGTATCGCACCAAGCCAGCTTTAATGCAAGAGAAGAGCTATAACCCGGAGGATGACGCCCAAAACAGGTTGTTTCTCGAAGTGATTCGGGTGGCGCATATCCTGCAGCCGCGGATCATACTGCTTGAGAACGTGCCGGATATGGGCAAAGCGAAGGTTAAAGAGGGCGAGATGGTAGCGGAAGTCGTCCACCTCCTCGATCAGCGACTGCCGAACTACGTCTCCACCACAGTTTCCCTCGATGCTTCCCGGTATGGCGTTCCTCAGAAGAGGAGGCGGCTATTCTTTATGGCTTTCAGAAGAGCTACCCTTCCAGATATCGAAAAGACTCTGGAGCGGATTAGGGATGAGCAATGGGGTGGTGCTAGCCTTCCGATCTCACTTTCTGAAAGCATAGGTGACCTGCCACCGCTGATCCAGGGGGAAGGAGAGCAAATCGCTGCAATGCCCAACGGAGCAAGTAACAGCGGGACTCTTTATACTGATTTCACGCAGGGACGGGGAAAGGTGCTCTACAATCACCAGGCACGTCCTCATAATGAGGATGATATGGAGATCATACGGGCCCTGGAAGAGGGGGAGAACTACGTCAGTCTGTTACATCGCCGGCCGGATGTTATCAAGGGACGCACGCGCAAGGTATATCGTCTGAACAACTTTCCTGACAAGTTCTACAGGATGCGAGCAGATGAACCTGCCAGAACAATCCCGGCTCACCTGGCGCGGGATGGCAACAGCTTTATTTTTCCATCACAGGACAGGTCGTTGACTGTGCGAGAGGCAGCTCGACTGCAGTCCTTCCCGGACGACTGGATTCTTACCGGAAGCCGTTTCGCTCAGTTCACCCAGGTCGGTAACGCAGTTCCCCCGCTACTAGCTAGAGTCATTGCCCGGTTCTTCAAGGGGTTATTGGAGGAAGAAGATGTCTATGCAGAAGAAAGGTGAAACTGCTTTCCGTCCACGCGCCAGGCTCTTGTTGATCCTTGGCGAAGAGTTGATCACCAATGAAATTATCGCCGTCGTGGAACTGGTGAAGAATGCTTATGATGCTGATGCCACCAGGGTGAAAGTGGTACTGGACAATGTCACAGATGCAAAAAAGGGACGAATTGTTGTGGAAGACAATGGCGTGGGGATGGATCTGGACACAGTTCTCAATGTGTGGCTGGAGCCAGCGACAGGCCATAGAACCAGCCAGAAGAAACAGGGGGAGAGAACAGGAAAATTCGGCCGGCCCATGCTTGGTGAGAAAGGAGTGGGTCGGTTTGCTGCTCACAAATTGGGAGAAATGGTGGAACTCATCACCAGAGCTGAGGGGAGCGACATAGAAGTACATCTTGTTGTGGACTGGGGGAAGTTTAAAGAAGACAAATATCTTGACGAGGTGCCCATCCATTGGGAAGGACATTCTCCGAGATTCTTTACTGGCCAGAAACATGGAACGCAGATCAGTGTGCGTGAGTTCGGGAACAGGAAATCGTGGGACAGGCGAATGGTCCATAACTTGGCTACCAAGCTGAAAGGACTCAATTCGCCATTTGGCGAAAAGCTGGATTTCGAGGTTGACTTGATTGCCCCGGAATTCCGTGACTTGCTTGAAGAGATACCCGACCTTCGGGAGATAATTGAGCAGCCAGTCTATCTGGTTGATGGGAATGTTGATCAAAGTGGCTACTTTCACTACACATACCGGTTTCGCTACCTACCCTATGGATGGCTATCTAGAGAATTCCAAGAAGACGAGGATATCCGTGATGCCAAGCATTTTGCAGATAACAAGACGGAGGACGAAGGACTCAGGAAACCCGTTTGCGGCTCATTCAGTGTGCGATTCCGAGCATGGGATCTGGATCCACAATCCCTGAGGGACACCATTGGAAGCAGATTCTATCAGGATTTCATTAAACCTCATACTGGTGTTAGGCTTTACCGTGATAACTTCAGGGTGTGGCCCTATGGTGAACTAGACGATGATTGGTTGAGCCTAGACCTGCGGCGGGTGAATAATCCAACGCTCCGCATAAGCCGAAACCAGGTCGTCGGGGTTGTGGAGATTTCACAGGAAAAAAACGAGGGCCTTCGTGACAAGACGGACAGGGAAGGGCTCATAGCCAGCCTGACCTTTGATGATTTCAGGCAGCTTGTCACCAATGCCATCGCTGTGCTGGAAAGGGAACGCCGAAAGGACAAGAATGAGGTGGACCGACTGCGGGAGAAGAAGCGACCGGAAGACGATGTTACACGAGCCATTGGTGGCTTGCGAGCAGAAGTGGAGAAACACAGAGATACAGAGAAATATGGGGAGCAAATTGATAGCGTAGAAAATGTCTACAGACGGCGAATTAAGGCGATTCTTGACCCCTATCTGGTATCAGCAGGGTTGGGTATTGCGTATGCGCTTCCTGTCCATGAGATCATCAGAAACGTCGGCGATCTGCAGAAGTTACTCAAGAGGGTTATTGAGGAACCTGTGGAGCATCAAGAGATTCTGTGGAGCGTGAATCAGGCGCTCGCGGCTGCTGGGCAGATAGAAGAGATGGTGCGTGGTGTCGGCCGAATGATCAGGCGGGGCCGGCCAGCCAGTATGTCCCTGTCGGCACCGGTGCGGGATGCTCTGGATATCATGAAATTGCGGCTACAGAAAGAGCACATCCAGCCGGAGTTCCGTGAAGAGGAACGCATCTACATCCGAGGGCAACGGAATCTTGTCGGGACGGCCGTTCTTAATCTCATTGACAATAGCTACTACTGGCTGGGTCATAACAAGCCAGAGGACAGGCGTCTTGTCATCAGGGTAGGACGCGATGGCGAAGGGCGTCCCAGGATTCTGGTGATGGACAACGGGCCTGGCATTCAGGATGACCCAGCGCTGTTGCTGGAACCTTTCTTCACCAGAAAGCCGGATGGCTCGGGGCTGGGACTCTATATTGCGGATCGCATACAGAAAGCTCACGATGGGCAGGTCGTGTTCCTGAATCGCAGCGATGAACCAGACCTTCTGGATGGAGCCAATGTAGCCCTTGTATTTCCCCGCGAGAAGGAGGAGAAGTGATATGGACGTTTTCATCCCTGGGAGAATCCTCGTGGTGGATGACGTTTACGATGATGTAGCCGACATTGTCCAGAGATTCAGGGAGGAAGGCTACGGGGTTGTATATCGTGCAGGGCCAGTGGATGACATTGGCAAGTTGTCCAACGTCCGTCTGGTTATTCTCGATCTCGATTTGAAGGGACTTGGCCCTGATACTGACCTGGAATGGCCTGCACTGGTGCTGCAAAGACTTACTGAAAGCGGAAATGCCTTCTTCTTGGTTGCAGTATGGTCAAAACACATCAGGAATGAGGAGATTCCTGATGATCGGGATTGGCTGGTTGAATTGAGGGAAGCATATGCAGAGCAAACAGGGCGCTCCTTTCCAGACCTGTTCCTGAGGCCCTTCGGAAAAAAGCCTCAGCAGGCAGAGTTGCTCGAGAGAATCAGGACGTGGGTTAAAGAGGTCCCCCACGCTGGCCTGGTCTTCGAGTGGGAAAGGTTGCTGAACCGAGCCCATAACCATGCCACGTCCGATATTCTCGATCTGGAAGGGGGCAGTCTGGCCAGCCTGGTTAAAGTGTTACGTAAGGAAATCGGACAGGGTGCGAATCGGGAACTAGTGCAACTATTCAACAAGGTACTCCTGCGCTATATGACTACCGGTGACCTGGCAGAGATCAGAGAACTGATGCAGCATCTAGGCGAGGGCGGCGGTGTTGACCGGGAATGGTATGCGAGATTTCACTATTTTCAGGCCTATTATCGTCCCGACGAAGCGGAACCCGTGTGGACGGGGGATATTTATGAGGCTGGTGACGACGACCACCAAAAAGGCTATGCTGTGGTGATAACACCACAATGTGATCTGGCTCAAGATAAAGTGGATAGGATCAAAGTAGCATATGCGATGAAAGTGGATGATAGCTCCGAAACGCAGCAACAGGCTTTCAAGATTGTCAGACCCGGAAAGCCCTTTCATCAGGATGCGAAACTTACAGAGCAGGCATTGCAGTTCCTGAGAGGAGTTGCTGGGCGAGATAGCCTACCTGGGCGATTTTATGTACTGCGGTTTGTCCGTATTGGAGGGACGAAGTTTCACCTGCTAGTGGACTTGCACGATGTTTGCTCTGTTCCGCTAGAGGAGGTCGAAGAGGACTGGAAACAGAAACGAATCTGTCGTCTCGACTCTCCCTACATCGAGGATTTAATGCACCGCTATGCGACGCTATCGGAGCGAGTGGGTGTGCCAACGATACCTGAGGAGATTCGCGATGCTGAAGCAAGGCAGCTAAGCGGTGCGTGATTACAGCGAAATCGGCAGGAAAGTAGGGCTCTCTGGGATTTCGCGGGGTAACAGTCCAGTTCGCAGCGTTTTGCCGCCACATCTTGGGTAAGATCACCCTGAATGACTAACCGTCACATCAGGCCGCGATTGGGCGAAAACATCCCCCAGATATGGAACGGACCGCCACTTTTCACCCAGATATGGGGGATTGGTCCAATAAGCGGCTTGCTCTCCGTGACGATAAGTCAGTCAGGGGTAAGATCACCGCAGAATGGCCAGATATGGCGTCGAACAGGTGTTCACCCCGCAAAGTCCCAAAGACCCGAAAGTAGAAGATCGACGAATGAGCCCCAGATCACCCTCAACATCGAACAAACCTTCCCCGTGCTCCAACTCGCTGAGCGGGAGAACCACAGCACCCTGAAGCGGGGAACCCGGTGACGCGAACCAGCACAGAACGCCTTTTTCAGGCTAACTGGCCGCTTGAATGAGCTTTCACTGTCTGTAGTGGGTATGTCTTTCAATGATCTATGCGCGACAAGCGCCATCTGAACGCTTGCATTGGTAGGTAGCCGATGCGGCTGTCATCAATGTTGGCAGACATTGTGTGTGTAAGCCAGTGATGCAGGCTTGATCACCATATCAATCTTGCCAAAGCCCACGCAGCGAGCCGGTCGCGGCGTCGGTGGCGATATGCGCGCAGTTAGGTGCCAGGCGGGCGGGGTAGCGGTAAGAGTAGGGGGCAAAGTCCACTTCATAGCCCCCTTCGGCGTGGGCCTGGGCGGTGGACAGGCAGCCGGTGCAGCCGTCGCTGACGCTGGCAGATATGGTGCAGGCGGCGGGTGAGGCGGTCTTGACCACCAGGTCGATCTCGGTGAAGGTTTCGACGATACAGATTCAAGGAGAACCACGTATGAATGACGCTGCGCCTGTGATCCGCACCTTCGACCTCACCAAGCGTTTTGGCCGCCTGACGGCGCTCGACGGCGTCAATCTTGAGGTGCGGCGCGGCGAGGTCTTTGGCTTCCTGGGCCCCAACGGCGCGGGCAAGACGACCACCATCGCCATCCTCTTGGGCCTGGTGCACCCCAGCGCCGGCAGTGCCGAGGTGCTGGGCTGTGACGTGCGCCGCGGCCTGAGCCGCGCGCTCCGGCGCGTCGGCGCCATCGTCGAGACGCCCGCCTTCTACCCCTACATGAGCGGCGAGGACAACCTGCGCGTGTTCGCCCGCGTCACCGGCGGCGGCGCCGAGAGGCGCATCCCCGCCGTGCTGGAGCAGGTCGGGCTGAAAGGGCGCGAGAAGGACAAGGCCGGCACCTACTCGCTGGGGATGCGCCAGCGGCTGGGGCTGGCCGCCGCGCTGGTGGGCAATCCCGAACTGCTGATCCTCGACGAGCCGACCAACGGGCTCGACCCGGCCGGGATGCAGGAGATGCGCGCTTTCATCCGCCGCCTGGCCGACGAGGAGGGCCGTACCGTCTTTCTCTCCAGCCACCTCTTGCACGAGGTCGAGCAGGTGTGCGACCGGGTGGTGATTCTGAACAAGGGGCGTGTGATTGCCCAGGGCCGCGTGGACGAACTCTTGCGCCAGACCCGCGCCGTCGAGATGCGCATCGCCGAAACTGCGCGGGCCGCCGGAGTGCTCGCGGCGCTGGATTGGGTACAAGGCGTGAATGCCGAAGGTGACTGGCTGCGCGTGCAGGCCCCTCCCGAGCGCGCCCCCGAATTGCTCGCCGCGCTGGCCGCCCAGAGCCTCTTCCCGTTCGAGGTGCGCCCGGTCGTCGCCTCGCTGGAGCAGGTCTTTCTCGAACTGACCGGTGAGACGAACACGGAGACAGCCAGTGCATAGACTCATCGCCGCCGAGTGGCTACGCATGGGCCGCCATTGGCTTTCCTGGGCCCTGCTCGTGCTCCTGATTGCCATCCTGGTCCTGCAGGTCAACGGCAAGATCAACCAACTGGCGCAACTGGAGCGCGAGGTAGAAACCGGCATGGCCCGCGACGGCACGCCACTGACGCCGGCGCAGATCGAGGGCAACCGCTACGAGATTGCCCTGCTGCAACACGACCTGCGCTATCCGGCCTTCATCGGCTACGCAGCCCGCCTGGCTACGGGATCCGGCTGGTTCTTCGTCATCCTGTTCGCAGCGGTGGCGACGGGAGAGGATTTTTCCCGGCGCACGCTGCGTGCGCTGCTGGCGCGCGGCGTGGGGCGCGCCCAGTACGTGCTGGCGCGCACACTCGTCTTGTGGCTGGCGACCGGGGTCGCCATCGCCGCCGTCACCTTGCTCGGGGCGCTCGGCGGGCTGTACACCCACGCGCAGGCGACCGGCGATCCAGTTTCACTGGCAGGGTTTGGCGAGGCGCTGCTCTATCCGCTGCGCGCGTGGCTTACCTGCCTGCCTTTCGTCGCCACCGTCGTCTTGTGGGTGGTGCTGGCCCGCCAGGCGGGGCCGGCGCTGGGTGTGGGACTGAGTATACACTTTCTCGAGCACTTTATGAGCTTCATGTTACCGTTCTTCATGATCTCCCAGACCGGCGTGGAAATGCCGTGGTTCTTCCGCGTCGAGGGGAAAATCCTGGCCGTGACGCCCGGCTACAACGCCAACGTGTTCCTGTACTGGGGGCCGCCTGTATCCATCCTGCCGCAGCTCGTGGACGCGCTGCGCGCCGCCGGCGCCACGTTCTCTGTACCGACCGACCCCTGGCGGGCCATCGCGTTCCTGGTTGGATACACCGCCGTATCGCTGGGACTGGCGATGTGGATCCTGCATCGCCGCGACATCACCTGCGCTTCCTAAGGTGGGATGGCATCCCGCCCTACGCGCTGAAGAAAATGGACATCTTGAACTCCTTCCTCCGCCTGACCGGCGTCGAAATGCGCAAGTTCTGGGGCAAGCCCGTGGCGCGCGCCGTGCTGGCGCTGATGCTCATTGGCCCTGCTGCCGGGGAGGGCTTTCTGCTGCTGGCCGACAGAGATAGCGCCGTGTTCCCCAAAGTGACCACGCTGATGTTCATCGGCGAGGTGCTGCTGCTGTTCACCCTGACCACCGTGGTCGTGGCCGTGCTGGCGCTGGGCAACGACTATGAATTGGGCACCGTACGCGCCATTCTCAGCCGGGGCGTGCCGCGCCACCAGTTCCTGCTCGCCAAGGTCGCCGCCACTGTGGTTGCGGCGCTCGCCAACGGCCTGGCCTATATGGCCAGCGGCGTGCTGGCAGCATCGCTGGCCCACCTGGCCTACAGCGACGTGCCGCTGGCGGAGGCGGCGGGCGCCAACCTGGTGTGGCGGGCGTTGGGCGTGGTGCTGGTGCTGGGGCTGACCGGCTTCATCGCCGCCGGGGTGGTCATGCTGGCGCTGGTGCTGGGGCGCAGTTCGTGGATCGGGATGCTGGCCGGGCTGGGCGGCTTCCTGGGCGACTTTGTCGTCGGCGGCCTGCGCGTCGTTCAGAGCGCGGCCTACCGCTACACCGTCTCTTACCACGCCCTCAGCCTGCTGGAGCGATGCTTCCCCACCGACCCACGCTTGCGCATGTCGGGCGCCTGGACTCCGGTTGAGCCAGCCTCACCCGCACGGGC
>Ga0307380_10009303_pt1 | contig 12488 bp, 6 predicted proteins | sample UN3MG_FD_202239 | JGI IMG/M metagenome (GOLD analysis project Ga0307380, IMG submission 202239) | Soil microbial communities from Risofladan, Vaasa, Finland - UN-3 | ecosystem: Environmental > Terrestrial > Soil > Coastal area > Acid sulfate soil | place: Finland: Risofladan, Vaasa | collected... | reverse complement strand
ATTCCTCGAGACGCTCTAAAAGCTCTTCGTAATCAGGTACTCCAACCCAGGGATCGAGATAAATATCTCCGAAGACCGTCGGCGCAATCCTGTCAACTTCGTCGATGAAACCCCCGAAGAGGCTCGCAACAACTATTAAAAGAGCCGCGGCAAGGGCAACCGAGGCTATACTTAACAAGACTATCTTTTTCTTACGCAGGTATCGAAGCCAAAAAAACAATTTCAGCATTTGAAGCTCATCTGATTCATTATTTGACAGGCTTTAGAAGTGGAAACAGGACAACATCGCGAATACTTGCCGCACAAGTCAGAATCATTATAAGTCTGTCTATTCCAATACCCAGGCCGCCGGCGGGCGGCATACCGTACTTCAGGGCCATAACAAAATCCTCGTCCATAGTAGCCATCGACTCTTCCTGTCCCCGGAGTTGGATTTTGAAGTTTTCCTCCTGCACGGCCGGGTCGTTAAGCTCGGTATATGCGTTGGCCAGTTCCGTTTTTCCGGCGTAGAGTTCGAAACGCTCGGCGTATTTCGGGTCGCTTTTTTTGCGCTTGGTCAGCGGGCAAAGCGCAGCTGGATAGTCAATCACAAAAGTCGGGTCCACTAGATTGTTCTCGACGGTATTTTCAAAAACTTCATTGATTACAACCACGTCATCCATGTCTTTTTCATCGAGGTCAAGCTTTCGTGCCCTTTTTCTAAGCGCGTTTATATCGTCAATGTCACAGCCGCTGTATTCTTTCAAAAGTTCGGCGTATGTGGCCCGTCGCCACGGACGGGTAAAGTCAATAGTCTTTCCATCAAACTCCAGCTTTTGAGTATCACAGTGCTTCTCGACGAGCTGCGAAATAAGCTCTTCGGTTAAATCCATCATCACGTTATAGTCGGCATAGGCCTGGTAAAGTTCGAGCATGGTAAATTCCGGATTGTGCCAGCGGCTCAGGCCCTCGTTTCTAAAATTCCGGTTTATTTCAAACACCTTTTCCATCCCGCCGACAAGCAGTCTTTTCAGAAAAAGCTCCGGCGCAATACGCAAAAACAGGTCCATGTCCAGACTGTTGTGGTGCGTGGTGAAAGGCCTGGCGGCTGCGCCGCCGGCTACGGTCTGCATCATCGGTGTTTCAACTTCCAGAAAACCCCTTTGCTTCAAAAAATCCCGGACCGATGATATGATTGCGCTTCGCTTTTTGAATCGCTCCATCACTTCGGGATTCGCCCACAGGTCAACATACCTTTGCCTGTAACGAAGGTCGACATCAGCCAGACCGTGGAACTTTTCCGGAGGCTGACAGAGACTTTTGCCAAGCAGCGTCACGTTTTCGGTCCATATTGTAATCTCACCGGTTTTGGTTTTGCCGAGCTTTCCTTCTGCGCCGATTATGTCCCCGAGTTCAAGGAGCTTGACAAGAGCCCATTGCTTTTCCATGAGCTTCTTGCTAAGCCCGACCTGAATTGTGCCGCTGGAGTCTCGAAGCGTCATGAAAATCAGCTTCCCGATGTCCCTTAATAGTACGATTCGTCCGGCACATTTGGCACGCTGGGAATCGTCACCGTCTTTGAACCTGCTTTTAATGTCATCGGCCGGCTCGGCCCCGTCATACCTGCCGCCGTAAGGGTCAATTCCCATCTCAGCAATAAGTGAGAGCTTTTGTTGTCTTTGTTCTTCAAATTTGTTTTTGTCCTGCTTCTGAGCCAAAACCTTGACCTTCTTTTTTTACATGCTGTTTTTATTGCTTCTTAGTGCCGGGCGGTCGTCTTTTAGGCCTTGCGGCACAACATCGAAAGACGTGCCGTTTGCCGGTCATAAATTTCGCTCGAGAAGTTTGGTCATGACAACCAGTCTCGCAACAGCCAGTTGTGCATCGGCCGCCAGAACATCTTCGGAGGAATGCTTCTCCAAAGGCACTTCTGCTACATCATGGTCGGCCCTGACCAGTACATCATTCTTGCGCTGGATGTCGAATCTTTCCTTAAACTCGTTACTTTTGAATTCGACTTCAACATCAGGCCCAACGCCCCAATCGTCCCTGCCGAGTTTTTCCATTGCGTCCCGGCTCTCAACTCGCTGGCCCGAAGGTAAATGATAATATGCCATAGTGTATTTGAGCTGTCCACCCCCGTCAGGGTAATGGGCGATACCCTGGACACTTCCTTTGCCGTGAGTTCTTTCGCCGACCAGTACCGCACGTTCGTGTTTCGGGTCTGCCAGTGCGCCAGCGACAATTTCCGAGGCGCTGGCTGAATACCGGTTTATAAGCACCACCAGAGGATACCCGGAATGCGTGCCCTTTTCGTGAGCGACCGGATAAGTGGGAATGCCAAATCTCGAACGTGTGCTGACAATAAGGCCTTCGCTGACGAACTTGTCTGTTATAGCAACGGCGCTGTCCAAAAGCCCCCCGGAATTGAATCTTAAATCAAGTATCAGGCCCCTCATGCCCTGGGCCTCAAGGTCAAGAAGCGCTCTTTCCAAATTGGAAGCAGTGTCCGAAGAGAAACTCGTAAGCCGGATGTAACCAATTTTATTCTCGTCGTCAATAACATAGAGCCAACCGCCCTGTTCGGTCCTTTGCCAGCCTCTTATAGTCGGTACAACTATTTTTGCCCGCGTAATAGTTATATCACGATTTTGTTCATCTCCCGGAGTTTTGACCGTTAACGTCACTTTCGTGCCGGCCGGCCCCGTTATTCTTCTCACAGCGCAGGTAAGTGACATGTCCTTCGTGTCCTCCCCGTCAGCGGCCTCACTTATGTCGCCCGCATCGAGACCGGAGTAGTAAGCCGGTGTATCAGGCAGCAGACTGGTTACCGTAAGCAGCCCTTTTTCCTTTGTAATCTCTATGCCGACGCCGGTGAACTCGTTGGTCATTATCTTTTCAAATTCCTGGACCTGCTGTGGCCAGACCACAACGGTGTAAGGGTCGAGCGATGACAGGGCCGCTTCGGTGAACTGCGCTATCAGAACGTTTGGGGATAACTCCACGCTGACATCATTCAAGGCCAGGACCTTATCAAAGATTTCCAGAAACTTGTCTCTTGTTACTCCCGTAAGTGACTGGTTGACTTCGTCAAGAAGAGCATCGAGAAATGCCGACCACGTCGAAAGCTGGTCGCTTCGAGGCCTGGCAAAGTTCTGGTTATTTTCCTGTATCTGTTCATACGAGGCCTCCATGACCTCAGCAAGCATTTTACAGCGATTTATGGCCTTTACCGACATCTGGCGATAGTCAACCGGATTGACATAGTTAGAATTCAGCGCGTTTATCGCCCGTATGAACATCTCCTTTTTCACGCCCTCATAACGCTCATTGCTCGTTTCGCATGGGCTGTCCTGAAAGGAAGAGACGATATTGGCCTTTTCGATAAGCTGCTCGGCATAGTCGGAATACTGCTGGTTTTCCTCGTAAATCGCCCCAAGCCAGCTGTGGCAAGTTATGTATGCTTCGAGCCAGTCGCCTTTTGCCTCATATTCCGCGGCCTTGGCTTTGGCCTTTTGAAAAATTTCCGTAACAAACGGGTCTGCGAGAAGCTTTTGTTTTTGTGCCTCGTCAGCGTATTCTTCGGCACTGGCGACAACAGCCAGAACAGACGAGATATCATTAATGTCATCGGCTTTGGCGTCGGTCTGAAATTTCTTCAGAGACTCCAACTGCTCATTGTACTGTTTTTCCCAGGCGGACTTTCGCCTCTGGTCTATCGTCACGTATTCGTCGATGATTTTTCTCAAGCTGACCAGCCAAATCTGCTCATCCTCCTGGGGTTGTTCAACCGAATCGATGAGTCTTCGGGCGTCTTCGAACTTTCCCTGATAAATCATCTCGCAGGCGGCTTTGGCAACGCTTGAACTTGTCGATACGAGGGCGGTTGCTTCGCTCTGCTCGGGCCGTGAGGCCAGACCGTAACCAATCGAGAGGAAAAAGGCTATCGACCATCCAAGACCTACCAGCCCTACAACTTTCACGGTGCGCATTTGTGCTTTTGCAGCCCTGTGAAAGGACCCGGTTTCTACGGAACCCCCCCTGCCATGTTTGGGACAAACAAAACGAAGAAGAAGCTTTGCAGCCTCAGCCAATAAATTTCTCAACCGTTTTCTGCTCAAAATAAAATTCCTGAAAAGTTGTAACCGGTTATCAATCTTACATGCACTCAGCAGCCTTGCCGGCACAGCCCAAAATGTTCAGCTTGTGTTTAACCATATTTTTGATGGCTTCACGACCCGGGCCAAGATATTTGCGAGGGTCGAACTCGCCGGGTTTGGTAACAAAGACCTCTCTGATTTTTGCCGTCAGGGCCATTCTTAAATCGGTGTCTATATTGACCTTGCAGATACTCATTTTTACCGCCTTGCTGATTGCTTCTTCCGGTACCCCCATAGCATCGGGCATATCGCCGCCATACTTGTTGATAAGGTCCTTGAATTCCTTCAACACGCTGCTCGAACCATGCATAACAAGAGGAAAGTCCGGTAACTTTTCGCTAATCTGTTGTATTACGTCAAAAGCCAGCGTTGGTTCGGTCTTGAATTTGTAAGCGCCGTGGCTCGTGCCGCAGGCGACCGCCAGCGAATCGCACTCGGTCTTCTCGACAAACTCCACCGCCTGGTCCGGGTCGGTCAGATGTTTGGCTATCTCATCGTGGCTTACGCCGACAACGTCTTCCTCAATGCCGCCGAGCTGCCCGAGTTCGGCCTCAACCACCACACCGTGGTCATGTGCATATTTGACAACTTCGCCGGTGATGCGGATATTTTCCTCGAATGGATGCTTCGACGCATCAACCATCACCGAAGTAAAGCCGTCGTCGACACACTGTTTACAAATCTCGAAAGTATCACCATGGTCCAGGTGCATCACAATTGGTATGTTGGGATTCTCGGCAACAGCCACGTCAATTATGGCCCTCAAATAGCTCATACTCGCATAGGAACGGGCGCCTCTTGATATCTGAAGAATAAGCGGGGCTTTTTCTTCAGCTATTGCGCTTATTATCCCCTGAGTAATTTCCATGTTGTTTACATTGAACGCGCCGATTGCATAGCCGTTGTTGTAAGCCATTTCAAACATCTTTTTCGTGCCAACTAATGCCATTTAAATTATCTCCTTAAATCTTTTAAAAAATCACAAATAAATAATCACCCTTTTTTAGTACTCGGAAGAACCGCCGAGATTCATGTAGCTCCTTTTGCCTATCGCCATCTCTGGAACACCCTGAGGCCATATACTGAAAACAATCGCCTGCCTGTCCAGCGATTCGTCCGCGCTGTAGGTAATAGCACAATGTATTCTGTGATATCTTCTTACCAGCGTTATGTCGCTTCGAACGTTGGCGCTATAGTCGAAATCATACTGCTGGGCAAAAACGAGCGTATATCGCGGGTCAAGTATATATGTCGCCGCAAACGTAAAGGCATTCGAGCCCTTTTCATTCAGAACTTCGACACGTCTAAGATATCTACTGCCTATATAATAACTCAAATTCGGCCAGCACAAACGAGAAAAACCAATATTAAACTGCTGGACAACACCGCTTTGCATATCGAAGTTCATGTCGCTGAGCATGGCGGTTGTATCGCTGATTCTCCAGATGTAGTCCGAGCCGAAGTAATTGCGTCGAGGCCCGTACTGCTCGAAGCGGTGGAATACGCCCCCGCTTCGCAGATTGCCGTTGAAAATATCCGGAGCCGAGAAAACCCTAAGCGGAACAATCGGCCTGCTCCAGATAAACCTGTCCGGGCCCGTAGTATTGCTGACGTCCTCGGGGTCGTCCACCCAGACACCTTCGACGTCAAGCCGCATCCAGTCAACCGTACGCTGCTGATTCGCCGGGCCGCGCCTTGTCTGGAGACGTTGCGAGAGACCGACGGCAACCATGTCCCGCTGTTTCGCAGCAGAGTGGTTTTCGGTATAAGCGGCGGCAGTGACCCAGGGTTTGGCCACGTGTCTCAACTGGTTCAAATCCCACAGCCTGGATTTGGCATTCGGATATACTTTCCAAAACGCCTGCGGGAACAGGCGAACGCCCGCCTCACCGAGCCATATCTGGTCTTCGCCGAACGTACCAGAGTTGCTGCCGTCAACCAGCGTTGTCGTAAAACCGCTCCGGTCGTCATAGCCGAAGGTACCCGCCACAAACGGCACCATCTTAAAACCTTCTCCCTGCAGCGGCATATCAAGTTCACTGCGATGAGAAACAAACGAAAAAACCTCACTGCCGATTTGAGTGGTATGATTTCTACCTATCTTCTGCTGCATACGACTGACCTGGGTATCGCTGTAAAAGGTAAACACATCGTCAAAAAGAGACTCGCCTGTCAGATGAAATTCCAGGGTGGGCAACTCCTGAAGTTCATCCATAAAATTGTTCATTCGCCATTTGCTCAGAATTGATACGGCCCTGTTGTCTTCTATACGTTTCAGATGAAGGTATGTTTCTTCTGTCCCGACATTGAATTCGTTTCGGTAAAAAGCTTCTACGAAATCCTCGTCCGAAGACCAGCCTACTCCCGTGGTAAGCTGCCACTTGTCCGGCAAAAATTGCCTGTGTCGCCAGGAAAACCTGCCGCGGATATCCTGGTCAGGCTCAAGGTTTCTGCGTAGCGTATTCCTGCCGAGTCTGTCCTCGCCCCTGTCTCGGATTACATAACCTAAAATCCTGCCGTAATAGTCTTCCTTCCTGTATTCAATCTCCACTCCCGCCCCAACACCGCGCTTGCTGAAGTGGTCCAGCGCAAGCGTACTCTCAACCCCCTCAGGTTCCTGGAAGCCCAAAAGACGCGACAGGTACCATCTCGTTTCTGTGGAAGTCCCCCAGATGCTGTCCTTGCCGACACTTAAACTTTTAATGGGTACGTCCGGCCTCTGGAGATTGCTTCGCATATAGGGCCAGCGGAAAACCGTCGTCTGGCCCACCTTGAAACGCATATCGCGCATCTCGGCTTCAAAGCTATTGTCGGTAAGCGTCCCCTGCCGCTGGTCCACTGCCGTCGTGTCCACAATGTTAACATCCGAAGCCGTCATCGAAATCTGTGGTTTATAAAACTCGCTGCTGGTCAGCACCATTTCTTCGGCGGTGAACCGATTTTCCGCAGCCTGCCGCAGCTTGGCGGCACGGACGTAAATCGGTATGCCGCGCTTGACGTCGAAATTGCGCATCACGGCATTTATGATAATCGCTTTTTTCTGCCTGAAGTCATAGTAAAGTTCATCGGCACGAATAGTACGCGAGTCTTCCGTCATAAGAACATCGCCGCTCATGTAAATCGCGACTACACCACTTTTACTAATAAAGTCCTCGTCCTCCGGTTGTGCCCCGCCGGTCTGACCGGACGAGCGAAAGATAACGGTGTTGTCGGCCTGCAACTCCAGCAAACCCCCGCTTTCATCTGTCTTTTGCCAGATATAAAGCCTCCCTGTCACGGTTTCAATTTCCATCTCGTCGGCAGAAGGAGCAGATTCTATCACCGGCTGGGCCTGACCCGCGGGGGCAATATTAACAGGATAGATAAACTTAGGTTTTTTCTCCTCCGGCTGAGCGGCTACTGCAGGGGCAGCTTCAGGCTCTACCGCCTCTGCCGGCTCTCTGACAACGGCACGCTCGAGAGGTTTTTTTACAGGTTCCTCGGCAACAAGCTCTTTTTCTTTCCACTCGGGAACCATCGCCTCAGGCCGGACAACGAACTTCGGACTGATGGGTACCGCAGCGGCACGAGCGCTCGTGTAAAGCTCAAGCGAACGAGGGTCGGAGCTTTCTCTTTTATCGGCAGTGACAAAAACCTCACCGCCAAGGTCGAAGTAAACGACCATCTCTTTGCCGGGTTCGATTATCACCTGTTCCAAATCAGTGGTCTTTGCGAAACGGCCTTTTCCGACCGATATGTTCCCCTGCAGATAAACCCGTACATTCACACGGACATGCAGGCGGCCGCGAAACTCTGTCGATTCACTCTGGAGCCACGCGACGGCCTTGTCGCTCGTGAAACGATTCGCTCCGATTAACATCGAAAAGCCGTCACGAAATACCAGAGCATGCTCTGCTTCGGTTACCTGATAGCTTATGACCTCCGCCCCCGACAAATGCAAATCCTGTCCGACAAATGGCTTGGCCTGGCCGTTCTCAATCGCAGACAACCTCCCCGCCGGAAAGGCCAAAAAACAAAACAAAACCAAAACTAAAAGCGTCTTCCTTCGCATATCCAAATTTTTCATACCCTCTAAAATACAGTCACAAGCCGATATTCCTGCAAATTATAGCCGCTTGCGCAGGCAAAGCCAGTAAAAACCCGCAAAAACAATCATAACTTGATTTATTCCCGACAATACGCTAAAACCGACGCAAAACACCATAATCAGGTTTGCAAATGGCCAAAAGACAATACTCCCAATACCAGAAGAACACAATCTCGCACTATTACGACAACCTCGACACGATAATGCTCCAGAAGCTCGGTGAGCTTGTGACTGAGCTTTACCTCGCCGAGACCCCCGCCAAAAAAGACCGCCTCTGGCAAAGGGCACATAAGGCCATGAAAAATCTCAAAATACCACCGAAAATCATCGAACACATAATGGCCAAAAAAGATGCCGAAATCCTCGCAAAAAACCTAAAAGACTGGCTCGAAAAATCACATAAATAAAAAAAACGGGCCCCCAACTTCGGGGGCCCGTCGGATATTACGATAACCTTTATTCAAAGGTTATTGTTCATGTTTCTGAGTAACGCTAAAACGGGAATATCAGCAGCTCAAGCCAGCGGTCTGCCACAACAGCATAATCCTTGAAGTTAACGCTTTTGAAAAGCTTTGGCTCTTCATCGAATATATTAGCAGACGACATCACCGGCTGATACATCTCACTCTCACCCATAAGGCTCAGTATCTCACCATGTGACAGACCTCGGTTGTAGATGCGCACCTCGTCAATCAGACCGTTCCAGTCACGTTCCGATGCCTGCTCGTTTGCGCCAATATAAACGCCGTAGCTGCTGTTGTTTATGGCACCCGTTGCCTCTTCGCTGCTATCCAGTATGCCGTCGACATACAGGTAAATCCTTGACCCATCATACACCCCTGCAACATGATGCCATTCGCCGTCGTTCACTCTGATGCTTCCGATGACATTACCGTAAAGCGGGTCGGCACCTCCCGAAATCCCGCTGCACGCAAACTCCATCCGGTCCTGGTCCTGATACCGGGCCAGTCTCCATGAATCGTCTCCTTTGGAGATAACCGTCTGGAACCACTTGTCGAAAGCGCGGACCTGTATCCAGGCCGAAACCGTGATGACGTCATTGAAGTCAAATGCACCGCCGGGTGTATTGGATCCCAGTATCGACATGTAGTCACCGAAACCATCGAGGTCGATTGCGTTGCCATCCACGCCGGGCATAAAGCTTACGCCGCCATAAAGCGCTCCGTCGTTACCGTTGCCGCTCGAATCGGTGGCGTCTCCCTCAAACTCATACCACGCCACCAGACCAGCCGGGCTTAAAGGCTCCGCCGCAACATTGTAATCTCTCATAAGCCAGTCAGCCGATATTACTTCAATGTCCCATTCATCAATCAAGCAGTCGCCGCTGAAATCTCCTTCCAAAAGACTAAGCGTAGCTACACATCTGGGCGGATAAAGCATGATATCGTCGAAGTACACCGTGCCGGAAGCCGGCAGAGGCGGGTTCACTGTATTGCCCCTGACTCCAAAGCCGATATAGATCTTCGCAACATCCGACAAGACCACGTCGTTAATATCATTGAAGTCCTGCAGTCTGATATTCCACTGCTGCCATTCTTCCTTTTTCAAATCGTTCATATCGCCGTCGTATTCCTTCACCGCGAGATTGCCGCTTCCGTCTTCCAGCGCCACATACAGCCCTTCATTAACATCATTGTCTGCACTGCCATAAAAACGCAGCGCCAACGTTGTGGTATTGCCGGCAGCCCAATCCGTGCCGGCCTGCAGGTCAGAAACAAGTGCTTCTATTTCTGAATATCTAAGTATCCCGGAACCACCGGGTTGATAATTGTTATACCAAAACCTCATCGAGTTGCCGTCGTATGTAAATAGTGGGTCCGTTTCAAGGAATATCTCTGAGCCGGTATCGTTGGTCCAGGTGTCAATCCACGTACCAGCCCCAGTACCCTCGTCGTAAACTAACAGGTTGCTGATGTCATCATATGAATCAAAATCCTCCACTACTGTAGACTCACCCGTTGTGAAACGCCATATCTCGCCTCTCCAGATATTCGAGTCATTGACCTCATCAATCCGCCAGTAATAGGTCCGAGTGGGCTCAAGAAGCCCGATTTCATAGCTGGTATTACCAAGGTCCTTATCGCCTTTGTATACGTCCGGGTCCTCTGGGTCCGGGCCGCCAACCGGCCAGAAATTATTGGCATCGCTCACATCGTTGAAATCAGTGCCGAAGTATACATCGTGAGTATACGCATCGAGACCCGCATTCCAGCTAAGGTCAGCGTTTCGATCCACATATATCGCCCCCTGCATCGGCCTCGGGTTCCAGGCAATTGCGGGGGGACCAAACTCAAATGAGGCATTATCAATCAAAACTGTGCCCTGGTTTGTAGCGTTCATTACAAATGTCGCTATAGTTGTCCCTTCCGGGGCCGGCCTGGATGTAATGCTGTATTGTGCATAGGTCGACTCTGTGCTATTTATGATGAAACTCTCGTCTTCCTGCAGCACGATACCACCGGCAACATCCTTGAATTCCACCTTCAGGGCTCCAAAGGGCATCCCCCACAACTCCGTCCGGGCCCACACGCTTGCTGTCAGTATCTCACCCGGATTGGCAGGTATGTCCTGGCCGAAACCGGCACCTGCCACCCATAACTCCGGAGGGTCGCTCCAGGCACCTATGGCCATGAACTTATCGCCGCTATAGGCAAGCGGTGGATCGTTGCCCTGTCCTGAATCGCTCTTCCATGCGACCCAGCCATCGCCCCAGGTCCATTTAAACCATGCTGTCGGGCTCATGCCCTCAGCCCATGGGTCGATGTTGAAACCATCTTCAAAGCCCGGGTTGACTAACAGGTTTGTGCTTACAGTAAAGCTCCAGACATCGCCTTTCCAGATGTCGGGGTCGGCTTCGTTGACCTCATCTATCCGCCAGTAGTAAGTCTGGGTAAGTTCAAGAACGCAAGGGTCATAACTGGTATCATCAAAGGGCTGGTTGCCCTTGTAAACGCTGGTACCGACCGGAAGGGAATTGTTGGCATCATTAACGTCCTCAAAACTCGTCCCGAAATATACATCGTGCGAATTCGCATCTGCTCCCGGAGCCCAGCTAAGGATAGAATAACGGTTCGCCTCTGGTTCTCCATCGGCCGGACTCGGATGAGAGGCCGTTATTGAAGCAACCTTAAAACGCCAGACATTGCCTTCCCAGACATTGAGACCATTGACCTCGTCTATACGCCAGTAATAATCGGTATCTAATAGAAGTACTCCCGGGTCATAGGTGTTCGGCCCCTGGTTTTGTATAAATGCTGTGCCATCATTGACATCTTCCCAACTGGCCCCAAAATATACATTGTGCGTATCCGCCGCCGCCCCGGGCCACCAGCTGAGAGTCGGTGTCCGCCTCACACCTACCGCACCGTCAGCAGGACTCGGCCCCCACGCCGTCCAGGGACGGCCAACGTGCATACTGTCAAAATAGGCGTCGCCGTCACCGTCTTTGTTGTTGAAGCATTCGAACCTCGCTGTTACCGTACCCGCGGGAGCCGGTAGAGTGACCATCTTAACAAGAGTCCAATCAAGAATTTCACCTATCAAGATAGGTTCGCCAATCTGGGTGCTCTCATCACGACGCAGGAAGTTATTGTTCGACGGCACATAGGTTTCGTCGCCCCAGGAGACGGTCAACACGGCACATTCTCCCGTAGCGCCCGCACTTGTCCTGAGCCACGCTTGAACTAAGAAAACATCGCCTTCATATGCGTCAAACTGCTGGGCGGCACCGGCACCTCCGTTACCATACTTTGATGCTCGAAGATAATTACCCTCCAGCTGTATCGTCTCGTCGCTCTCGATGTCGGCGTCTCCTTGTTGCCAGGTCCATATTTCCCAACTTGCATCGTCGAGCTCAAAATTCGGGTCGGCCAGCAGGTTGCCCGATAAGCCCTTGGCCACCTCGCCCACGGATAAAACCAATGCAAATGCCGCTAAAAGAATTGTAAGTTTTCGACTCATCATATTCTCCTCCTTTACGAGAAAAAGAGTAAGCAGTTACCGTCGGCTCCACGCCAACGTATCTATATTTTTCCACAGACGCGTACCTTTGTACAACGAGCACAAAGGACGTTTACTAATTTCACCATAATTCGCGCCTGCCTAAATTACTTTCAACAAAACACCCAACTCTCGTTCAATAATCCCTGAATGGTCTCATCCACTCCGGCCAGTCCGTAGGCTTTACACCACCCGCTATCGTCCATTCGCCGTTCGTCTCGAACCTTCGATGCCACTTAAGT
>Ga0307380_10009300_pt1 | contig 12490 bp, 19 predicted proteins | sample UN3MG_FD_202239 | JGI IMG/M metagenome (GOLD analysis project Ga0307380, IMG submission 202239) | Soil microbial communities from Risofladan, Vaasa, Finland - UN-3 | ecosystem: Environmental > Terrestrial > Soil > Coastal area > Acid sulfate soil | place: Finland: Risofladan, Vaasa | collected... | reverse complement strand
CTTTTGAAGTGTTTTGTTGACAACTTCACGGCGGATGACCGGGATCTCTTCACCTTGGTTGAGAGAATCACGGACAAGAAAAAAGAAGGCGGCGGCGGATTCCGGATCCGGGAATTCAAGATCCAATATCAAAAACAAATGGATCCCCAAATTGACATCACGGACACCCAACTCAACAAGATCTTGGCGGATCTCCGCGCCGTTATTAAACAAGAAAATGTGGTCAAAGAAAACGGAGATCCCGTCCGGAAGTTTTATGTTGGAAATGAGATCATAAAAACAATGGTCCATGAAACATTGGTGTCCCGGAGATCCGTTCTTTTTGAGGTGGAAATATATCTCAAGACGGTCATGAAGGAGTGATCCAATGGCATATAGTGATGGAGATGATTTTATTTCCGGCGCCATTCTCTCATATCAACAAGCAAACCGGATCAAGAACAATTGGCGCGCGGCCGCGGCCGTGTCTAATCCGTCCGCCGGGATGTTGCGGTCTGATTCCGATGATGATTATTTATATCACCGCGGCGCGGCGGCATGGAATTTAGTCTATCAATATCAACTTCTTGTTGAATATGATGACATCCGCATTTCCGGATTGGCCGTTCAAAAACAAGGATCCAATGATCCAACACTCACCCAATGGTTGGATGACGCCGGTGGAACGTCACCGGGGATCTATCTTTATTATTTTGCGGATGAGGCGGTGGAAGGAAATGAGGAAGAGGTCTTCTTTGCCATTCAACTTCCTCATTCATATGTTGAAGGAAGTGACATTTTAGCACATGTCCATTGGATCCCGGCCGCCAACGGCGGCGCCGGTGAGTTTGTGAAATGGGGATTGGAATATGTGTGGTTGAATGAAGGTGACGTTGGTGGAGACACCACGGTCATCCACACGGACGCAAGTGACGCCGGTCACGCAACAAGATCCGGAGACGCCGCTTTGGTGGCCAACACACACTATGTTTCCGTGTTCTCCGCGGCCATCTCCGGCGTTGGGATGGAGATCTCATCCATGTTGATATGCCGCCTCTTCCGGAATTCAAGTGACGCGGATGATGACTATACGGACGCCGCCGGTCTTTTAGAGTTTGACTTTCACATCCAAAAGGAATCCGTTGGAAGTGTTGCGGCGTGGTCCAAATAAATCCATAAAGGAGATTTAAAATGGCATGTTCAAAGTTTATGAAATGGTTGTGTGGTCCCAATTCTTGGTTGTGCAAGACCGCCAAGATTTGTTGTTGTCCTCCGGATCCGCCGCCGCCGGAATATGTTGACGTGGACATTTGCACCGCGTCCGGGAGAGTGGCGCGTGGATGTTGCCATGACGCGGAGACCGTGATCACGGAAACATTCTTAAAAGGTGAAGAGCCAACGGTTTTTTGTCCATTGCCAAACCATCAAGTGGTTTCGGTTTCTTTGTGCAAAACATCCGGGGATCTTGCCAACCAATGGTGTGAAAAGGCCGGGACGGTGGAGACGTCTTCCATTTGTGCTTTTAAATATCCATCAAAATCATGCGCCGTCCACACGGCGCCGGTGGTGGTTCCCAAGATCCCGGAAGACATGACGGTCCGCGCCTTGAAGCGCCGGTTTGGATATCCAATGGTGATCTCTCAATTTCTCATCCCGTCCTTTTGGATTGAGAATGAAGACACCTTTGATGAGGAATACATTGAGACAAACCTTTTGAACCGCGTGGCGGCCAATGTTCACGCCAACGCAATGCGCGCCTTTTCCTTTGGCGGTTGGGAACCGGAAACATTGAAGATGATCTCTTTTCCTTGGAAGAAGGAAGGCGGATCCTTCAAATTGGTCTCCAAAAATCCGGCACATCTTGAACGCGTGAAGAGACGCCTTGGTTGGTGTATTGAACGGCGGATCACGCCAATCATCACCATCACGGACAATTGTTCAACTCACGTCAACCGGCCGGGATTTTGGTCCGCGCATGGATGGAACGGATCCAACAACATCAACGGGACGTCCACATGGCAACCGTCCATCTATCATTTTTATGAACCGGAACACCAAGACAAACCGGGGATGAAAGAATCCGCCAAGTGGATCCAAGACTTCATCCGGTGGATTGTCCGTGAAATAGAGATGTCTTTCTCCGGCCAACTCATGTGGGAAATTTGCAATGAAGGATTGGCCGGACATGATTATCATCTCATGGTCCGGAACTGGATGAAAGAAGAAGGCGTGGAGGAAAATTGGCGCGTCATGACCTCTCTTGATTTTCCATATTGGGACTCATATAAGAAACTAATGTCCAACTTCCTTTCCTATTCCATCCACGGAGTCCAATCCATTGGTGACTATGAGGACCGGAAACAATACTTCACATCCGGAGTCCGGTTCCTTCCATCGGAAGACGGCCGCGTCCCGTTGACCGGATCCAATCCAACATACAAGGCGTTGGTCAAGAAGATCCTTGAAGACGGGAACCTTGGGTTTGAGTCAAATTCCCGGCCATATTTCTATGACCGGTCTTATGAGAAATGGATCCAAGACACAAAGACTTGGTCCCGGATGAAGGCAATTTCAGATGGATGGAAGTCCTTCTTGGATTCCCAATAAACCTTTCATTTTTTCCTTCCTTGTGAGGCCTTGCCGGACGCGGTGAGGCCTCACCTTCCTTCTTTTTTAAAACTTTTTTTGATACCACTATATGTGGTGGATTACGAGCTGAAAACACCACAAGATCTTGAGGTGTTTCCTATTGCCGTTTGAAAGTATTTCTTGACATTTACAGCAAATGGATGTATATTATTATGTTGGACCATTAAATGAAAGGAAAGACAATGACAACACGGAAGACGAAAGGTGAGAGGATCCACGGACTTGTCAAGATTGTCCGCACATGGACCGCGTGTGTGGGATCTATGGCGTGGGAGTCTCCTTTTATCAAGTTTGAAATGCAAGACGGAACCGCGCGGAATTATATGTGGTTGACGGATGATGAGTCTTGGCTATATAGGACCGGAGAACTCTTCTTCCTTGACGCCTTTTATTATGATGACAAGGAACGGATCCGGCGCGTGAAGGTCACGGAATTGACCAAGGAAGAATTGGTTGAGGCCATCAAAAAATCCATCATCAAACACTTTGTCACGGAAGAAGAAACCATGGTCAACAAAATTGACTTTTCAAAAGAAGACGATTATATGGACTCGCGGTCATGCTATTATGAATTAGAGAATGATCTCACCGTGGCCGTGGAATTGGCGTCACGCGTTGACTATGATCTCAAGATCCAAATCCAACGGTTGATCTCTCTTGAATCAAAAAAGGTTGAGTGTTCACATTGCGGATCCACGGTTCATCCGGATGACATCATATATCTTGACGTCACCCAAAAAGGTTTTGGCGGATCCGATGGAGACGCGCCTCTTTGCCAAGAGTGTTTCCGCATTGACCACACGTTTTGTGATGAGTGCGGACGCCAAGGCACCATTGATGACATGGTTGAGTGTCGCGGTGTCTTTTATCACAAAGATTGTGTTGACCAAGATGAGGCGTCCAGATGACAAAGAAGGAAATGATTGAAAAAATCAGATCTCAATTATTGATCCAAGGACAAGCGCATGGAAAAAAAGGATATAACTCACAAAAATTCATAAAAGAATTTGGTCTTTGGGGGGATGATATTGACGCCACAAATGAAGGCCTTGGATTGAGTGATGTTATCTCTTGGACAAGCGGAATAAAACTCTTGAGGCCGGGGATCATGGTTGACGTCTTTATCTCTGAAAGGATCTATCCGTTTGGATCCGATGACGTGGACTTGATTGACAATGTTTTAGTCACTTTATAAAAGGAAGGAAAAAATGACAAAGAGAATTGAAATTTTTTGGGACACGGAGTTTTTATCCGTTTATGTCAACGGCGTCTTTTTGAAGGCCGTCCCGGAAGATGACTTCTTGGCCGGGGATCCAAATCCGGAAATGGAAAAGATTGCCGGGACGGGATGGAGAGATCTTGTGACAACTGGAAGTCATCATTTGAAACACAAGGATGTCACGGCGGCCTTGGTCAAAAAATTCCGCGGATATCCGGACAAGGTCATTTATCGCGGCACTCTCAAAGGTTGTAAGAAGAGAATTCCGCCGTCCAAAAAGGATCAATTTGAGATCCGCCTCAATGGGGAATCATAATGGACATCAACATCACGGAGTTGGAAAAATTGGTCATTGAGAATATCGCGCTCAATGACTATACGGCCATAAATGCCGCGCGGCCGGAAACGGTTGAAGACGTTGGCGGCGTTTGGTCTGATTGTCTTGATTGCGGACCAAATGAAATCAACCGCGTTTCAATCCCCGGCGTTGTTTCATCGTTGGTCAAAAAAGGCCTTGTTGAGACAAACGGTGAGACCGGCCGTGACGCGTGTGTCTATTTGACGGACCGCGGACTTGAGGCCTTCAAGAAATTGTTCCCCAAAAAGAACGGTGAATAATATGGCCAAAAAGGTTGACGCGGAAAAACTTTGGAAGGACTTGGTCCTTGAAAAATACGGTGAGGACGTTGGCCGGAAACTTCTCTCTTTGCGGTTCAAGAGAATCAAAGGTCAAGGAATCACGTTTGATCCCACGGCGCGGCACTTCAACAAATGCCGCCGCCACTTTCCTCACATCATGGATCTTTGGAAGGAAAAATGGAACCGCATGAAAGGAATAATGGTGTGATCATGAGACATCAAACACTATGTCCATTTTGCGGTTTTCTCTTCAATTATCTTTTTGCACAAGACGGAGTGACCAAACATCACCACGTCATATGTCCGGGATGTGACAAGGAGATCCCACGGCCGGAAACGGCCATCATCTTTTCCGCCATGCGTGGATCCGGGGATCCGTATGGCGCCGGACTTATGGAGTGCAAGGAAGATCTCCGTGGCGGCGGCGGCGCATATATGGACGTCCATTTCAATGAAGAAACATACACGGATCCCATGGATGATGATTGGGAAATCATTGCCGGTGCCGTGGCCTTTCTTGAGGACCACTATTCGGAAGACGCGGCCATCACGGTTGTCTTCCCAATGGAAAGAAGGTGAAAATGATCAAGACAATGACGGAAGGAAAACGCGGTTGTGGATATCGGAAGACCGGCGGTCTTTATCTTATGTCATATGAGAACCTTTTCTCTTGCGGCCGCCTTCCGGTTCCGTTGACCGTGTGTCCGACATGCGGCCATGGAATCCGTCCGGCGCGCGGTTGGACTTGGGTTGATGGATTTGCATTGATTGAGGTTGTGGCGGACAAACCGTGTGAGAACAAACCATGTGGATCATGCGCGGTCCAAATGCTGATTGACGGCAAGATCCAACGCGCCGGACTCATTTGGATTGGTGAGGCACACTATCCAACGCCGCGTGACTTTTCCAAAGAGGCGGCGGAAATGGGGATCTCAAGAAGGATCACGGTGATCCCACGTGGATTCAAGGTTGGTGAGACATGGGTTTTGTTGGCACACCGGAAGGCCATTCTCCATCCTTTAACACACGGAGAGGATCCGGAGTGGACTCCGGGGATCTTCATGGTCTTCAAACCAACTCACGTGGAAAAGGTTGTGGATGAAGACATCACGGAAGAAGAGATTGAGGCGTTGGAGAAACGCGGAATCACGCCGGTCATTGTGGAACACAACAACGGTCCGGAGACCGCGGACCTCTTTGATCCGGACGATGAAGATGAAGAAATTGAAGATGATCTCCCATTTTAAAAAAGGAAGGAAAAAATGATTAGAATTCACACTTTGCTTGGAACGGAAGAGGACTGGATCTATGACATCCCGTCTCTCTCCGTCTTGCACATGGACAAAGACAAAAACTTTGACCATATCCATTGGTATTTGGCCAAGAGAGAATCCGGCCACTTTTTGATCCGCGCGGCGGAAGGTATTGTTGAGGCGGTCATTGAGAAGAACAACTTCCGTGAGGCCGTGGAAGAATTCAACAAACACACGGTTCCGGATGAAGGAGACGTCTTTCAAGAAGGCGCGGCGTGTTGGGATTGCGCCAAGATTAAACGGACATCCATGGGATGTCCCGGACACGGCGTCCAATGCATTGAAGGAAGAACGGCGCCGGAAACCGATTTGTCTTGTATTGACTACCAAGCGCGCAATCTCTTGGTCCACCAATGGCCGCGGATCCTCAAAATGATTGATGAGGCCAAAAGAGAAACACTTGAGAACGAAAAGACGGAACGCACACGGCATGAATTTTATAGAGACCTCAAAACACTTTTCACCATGGCCATCAAGGAAATTGACAAGGCGGCCAACCACGTCCATGAGTGGAGTGGAGAACGTGGCTATTGTGTCACTTGTGGAATGGAAAGATATAATTGGATTGGAAAGGAGACAATCGAATGAGAACGGCACCAACTGGAAAAAGGAAACCGCGGAAAAAGTATGACCAAAAGTTTTTTTTCACTTTGGACAAGGAGACGGCGGACCGCCTTCTTGAGTGTGTCCGGATGGAGAAGACAACGGTCTCCGCAATTGTCCGGAAGGTTGTTTCACAACACGTTGATCAATTTTATGATGATTGAATTTTGTCAAAGGAGACTCAAATGGTTTTAAAAAAACTCACCTTGTCAAGTGGTGAGATGATCACGGACGCCATGATCCGGTGTGAGATCAACACCAAACATCACGGAGACCGGATCATCAACATTGCCATCCAAGTGGACGCGGACGTCTTTGAAGACTTGGCCACATACGCGGACAAATATCTCAACCGGAAGATCCCGGAAATCCTCATGTCCCGGATTGCGGATTGGTTGGAAGCGGCCACGGCCTACATAAAAGACGCCAAAGAAGTGGATCCGGACTTCCGTTGATTAGAGGCGCCACATTGAGAGAATTATTTCTTGTGCGTGGGAGAGGTCTCTTGTATAATAGAAAATGCGTGAGAAATGTTTTGGCGCATTTTAACAACGAAAGGAGAGACCACTCATGGCCAAAAAAAAGAACAAATCAAGAAAGGACATTCCAAGGCGGCATTGTGACTATTGCGGCACAATGTTCAAACCAACGCGCGATTGGCACCGGTTCCACCGGCCGGATTGCCGCCGCCTATACTGGAAGGAGATGATGAAAGAAAACATGAATCTCCAAGGCCGCATTGAACGGTTGGAAAAAAGACTTGAAGAGAAAGACTAAAAATATCTATCAAAAAAAAGGAAGGAAAAATGTCAAACAAATCTCAAAATGAATTATTCACCGGGGAAGGAAATGAGGCCATGACGCCGGACGTCAATGACATTGTGGTTTCCATTCCGGAAACGGAACGGTCCATCATTGACGTCACGCACTCCGTTGAGGCCGTGGAGAAGTCCGTTGAACTCTTCAACAAGATTTCAGTCATTGCCTTGCGCCTCACCAAACCAAAGGATTGGATCATCCAAGGAAAAGACGGCCTTTATCTCATGGACTCCGGCGCGGAAAGGATTGCCATTGCGTTTGGGATCCACACCGCCACCATGGGTGTCCCGGTCAAAGAATGGCATGAGGATGACAAAGGAAGATATTATCTTTATCGGATCATGGGGAAGGCCTATTCCCGGAAACTTGGCCGATATGTGGAAGACATTGGAACGTGTTCTCAACGGGACAAATTCTTTGGGATGAAAGGCGGAGAATTGAAACCCATGGAAGACGTTGACGCCACCATGATCATGAAGAAGGCCATGACAAACCTCACGGTCCGATTGATCAAGCGCGCGGCCGGGATCCTCTCCGTGGATCTTGATGATCTCCAAGAGGCCGGTCTCAACATGGAGAAATTCCGGAAGGTGGAATATAAAGAATCCGGATCCAAAATGGACAAGTCTCTCTCCAAAGAGGACGTTGAGAAGCGCCGGGAGATTTGGGACATGTGCCTCAAAATGTCCGGCGGCGCCAAGGAAGAGGCGGCCATCATTCTCAACAACACGGCCGGATTCAAGGACCAAAACGGGAATCAAAAGGCCGTCAATGACGTGAAGGATCTCACAACGTCCAAGTGGATTGATATCACGTGGAAGAAGATCCACTCTCAATTCAAGGAATGGGAAAAGGCCTTGGTCAACGGCGGTGAGAAATGATGGAAGAACAACTCATCCTCAAGGTTGAAGAATCACTCACCGGCCAACTCAACGCCTTCATTGAGACCGGGATCACAAACAAGATCTCACGCGGACACAACAACGCCGGGGACATCGGTTTTGAGTGTGACACATACCAAGCGGCATGCCGTTTGAAAGGAGAATTGAAACCGCGGTCAACCGTCTTCCAACAAAAGATCTTCCGCGTTGGCAACCTTTTGGAACGTCCAAATATTCGATGGTTGCAAGACGCGGAATTCAACATCCGTGAGGCAAATCAAAAGCGGTTCTTTTGGAAGGCGTTTGACATCTCCGGATATATTGACGCGGACATCAAAATCCCGTCCTTGCCGCCGCCGGACAACAACGAATGGATCCCATGGGAACACAAGACCATTTCTCCAAACGGAATGCGCGCGGTCCGGAAGATCAAGGCGGAAGGTGGATCCTTGACCAAGGCGGACCAACCGTGGATCCGGAAATATCCCGGCCAACTGGAAACGTATAAACTTTTTAAAAATGTTGAATGGGGACTTTGGTTCTTCTTTGAGAAGACCACCGGGGACTTCCTCTTTTGGTTGTCAAAACTGGACTATGACTACGCGGAAACATGCCTCAAGCGCGCGGAACGCGCCAACAATAACGTGGCCAAGAACACCGTCCCGGATCCGGTTTATTGTGATCTTTGCAAGCGGTGTGACTTTGCCTTGACTCTTTGTTTCCCGGACAAAGACTTTGGTCCCGGTTTTGACATCTCCTTTGATGAGTGGGACATTGAACAATTTGACCGATATCATGAATTGGATCCACGCGCAAAGGAACATGCGGCCATTTGGAATTCCATGATTGGAAATTCCGGATCTCCGGGAAAGTTTTATGGACGGAACGCCATTGTTGGTGACTATCTCATTGAGGCAAAACCTCAAACGCGGACCTTCAACGGGAAGGAGTCTTCCTTCTTCCGGATGTCCGTCAATCGTCTTGTGACTCCGGAGACGGCGGCGGAAGGATTCTTGGACTAACTGGAAGAGGCCGCGCCTTTGCTGATTCAAGACCATAAAAAGGAAGAAAAAATGGAAAAAAAAACATGGTGGTATTATCTTCACACCAACGGTGATCTCATTGGGAAACATCCGGTGGTGGTTGAGGCGGATCCGGAATATTTTGACTCTCCGTTTGTCAAGAAGACATGGCACATTATTCTTGATGACCGCGGAGACGCGTGGAGACTTGTCCTTGAGGCCTTGGTCCTTGGCGCAAGAATTGACCGCGTCAAGGAGTTGGCGGACAAGTGGAAATTGACAAAGGAAGACGCCATGGAAATGATCTTCCGGTTGGATCCGGATGATGATCTCAAGAAAGGATTTTCCATCTTTTGTGAGAAGATCCTCAAGATTGATGAGGACAAGTTTTGGGATGAGGTCTTTGAACGGTCCGGAGATCCAAAATGAAGGCCATGAACGGACACACCTTGGCATATGTGGCCATCCATGGTGAGTTGCCGCCGGTGATCCAAGTTGACCGGGAAGATCCCGGCCGCCGGTGGAAAGGATGGACCGTTGACGCCAACCTCTTGGACTCTTGGTTGGAGACCGTCAACAACTTGCATGGCGCCACCGTGGTTTCCGTTTGTGGCGGCCACGGACCTTTGAGGCCTTCTCATATTGTTTTTTATTTAAAAGAAAAAAGACATGACAAAAAAACGGTCCAGATCTCCGGGATCTTGAACAACATCAAAGGAGTTTGGTCCATTGTGGATGAAGGAAATCTCAACAGGCCGCGGATATGCGTGGCCTCTCCGGTCATGGCCGGAACGGAAGAAGGACATGAGTGGTGGTCCATCATTCCATTGATCATTGACGCGTGTCTTGTGATGGAATTGAGTTGGGGCGGCGGAGAAAAATGATCCCATTTAGTGAATACGATTTGGCACAAGCGGTCCGGACTTCGGAAGAAATAGTCCGGGAAGGAAGAGACAGGAAAAACTTTTATTTTTCAGAAAACATCCGGACAATGGAAAAACAAAAAACAGATTGGGAAATTGGAGTCCTTGGAGAGATTGCCTTCCGGAAATGGTTAAAAAGACACAATTCGGATTGTACTCTCAAGTTATCTGTTTTAGATGAAGGACATGACGGCGGAACGGACGTTGATTTTGTTTGCATAGAAGGAGAAGGAAGACATGTCAAAATTGATGTCAAAACCGTTCAAAAAGGCCATTGGCTCCTTGTGGATGAGAAAAGGTTTTCTCCGGACGTGACTTATGTGTTGATGAGGGTTTCCCGGCCGGAATCAAATAAAAATATTGTTTGTTGGGAATTCGGTGGAGTTGGATCCGGTTGGATGTTTTTAGATAATAACTCAAAGCCTTTTTTTGGTTTCAGACATGGGGATCTTCTCTTTGATCCAATATTGGCCGCCAATGAATACAAGAAAAAACTCTCGATTTGGAGACAAAAACTTTCTGCCGATTTTATTAAAACCACTAACATTGGCAAAATTCCGGGATCAACATTGGATGCACGTTTCAATTATGGATTGCCACAAAAAGCACTTCTTCAAAGGTTTGGAAATGTGGCGGAATTGTTTTTATCAGAGGGTTGCATATGATACTCTTTGCAAAACGGCCGCCGGGGAAACCAATGAATGTTGGCCTTGTGGACGTGGATGAGTCTTCATTCCCAAACTTGGCCTTAATGAAGATCTCAACCATGTTGAAGAAACGCGGAGAGAAGACGGAGTTGACCGGCGCCTTATTTGCGTCATCCTTTGACGCCGTCTATGGATCCAAATGTTTCACGTGGAGTCCTCTTCCGGTTCTTCCGGCCGGGACCATCTTTGGCGGACCGGGATTCAATCCCAAGGTCCGTCTCCCGGATGACGTGGAACACATGCGGCCGGATTATTCTTTATATCCGGGTTTGGACTTCTCTCTTGGTTTTGCCACGCGCGGATGTCCGCGCCGGTGTCCATGGTGTGTTGTTCCGGAGAAGGAAGGACGGCCAAAGATCAACGCGGACATCCATGAATTTTGGGATCCTTCTCACAAAGAGATTAAGTTTCTTGATAACAACATCTTGGCCGTCCCGGATCATTTCCGGACCATTGCCACTCAATGCATAAAAGAGAAATTGATTGTGGACTTCAATCAAGGATTGGATGTCCGGTTGATGACAAAAGAGGCGGCGGATCTTCTCCGCCGGATGAGATATCCAAAGAACGGTTGGAAGATTGCCTTTGATTCCATTGTCTATGAGAAGGCCTTCCGCCGCGGAATTGAGACCATGGCCGCGGCCGGGATTCCAACATCACAAATCATGGTTTATGTCTTGGTTGGCCTTGAGGACTATGACTCAACACTCCGCCGGATCCAAATCGTCCATGAAGAATACAAGGCAAATCCATGGTGCATGTTTTTTATAGATCCAAAGACCGGCCAAAATCCGGACCGGAAACCGTGGATGGATTTGATCCGGTGGACAAACCGCGCGGCCGTGAGAAACGCGGTGCCGTTTGAAAGATATTTTAGATCACAACATGTCCGGGATCTCAACAATTATCCCGGCCAACTAACAATCAAGGAAGGAGATTGAACAATGAATATTTTAAAAAGTATGATTCACTTGAAAGATTTTATCATGGAAGGTTCAAGATATTATTTGGACCTTGTGAGGTTCACAAAGAACCACGCGGAAGTGACAGACGGTCACGTGTTGGTCCGGATGTCAAATAAACGGAATGAGGAAATGGTCAAACTTGAGGACGTCTTTCTTGACAAGGAAGATCTCAACCTCATCAAAAAATTCATCCGTAGAACAAAAGATTTTGATTGTTTTGAAGTTAAAAAATATGGATCTGGAAGAAAACTTATCACGGAATCCGGGAATCAGAATCAATTGGTGATCAAAGAAACCGCGGAACTTGTGGGAAAATGGCCAAACACGGACGGTCTTCTCAACCAAACAATGGACAAGTCCTTTTATGAATTCACTCTTGGAGTGGACCTCTTCTATGGGATCTTGACGTTTCTCAAAAGGATAAAAAAGAGATCCGTCTCTTTCTATTTCCGGAAGGAAGACGCCGCGGTTTCCGCTTCTTATATTGTTGGAAAATCCGGAGACGGTGAAGACGTCACCATTTTATTCATGCCAATGAAGGATGATTGAAAATAACTATTGACACAATATGCAACATCATAATATTATACCATTTGAAAGGAGAACTTGAATGGAAAGCAAATTCAAAATATTGAGAAACGAAAAGAAACTCACTCAAATGGCGGTGGCAATCAAGGCCGGATGTTCCTTGGCGTTGATCCATTGGGTTGACAATGGCTATGTCCCGGCCATGCCTTCAAAGAAAAAACTTGCCAAGGCCTTGGGTGTTGA
>Ga0307380_10009297_pt1 | contig 12492 bp, 4 predicted proteins | sample UN3MG_FD_202239 | JGI IMG/M metagenome (GOLD analysis project Ga0307380, IMG submission 202239) | Soil microbial communities from Risofladan, Vaasa, Finland - UN-3 | ecosystem: Environmental > Terrestrial > Soil > Coastal area > Acid sulfate soil | place: Finland: Risofladan, Vaasa | collected... | reverse complement strand
GGCCCGGATGATTGCCCGTTCACCTTCTTCTGGCTGGTACGGTTCGACTCGTCGCTGTCGGGTTGCCAGCCGGTGCGATCGGTTCTCGACTCCGCCAGCCGCGTCTGGCTCGGGCATCACCGTCGTGCGGGCCGGCGCATCTTCACCCAGTGGCCGCTCCAGCTTTCCGTGCCGGTGGGCGTCCTGGAGCGGATCCCCTGGGCCGCGGCCCCGGCGGCCGCCGCCGTGCGAACCGTGCTGCTCAGCAGCGACGCCCCGCACATCATCACCATCGAGGAGCCCGCCGGCCGCTCGACCATCGGCGAGATGCCCGGCGATCTCCCGCTGCTCATGATGAGCAACCTGCACGTGGCGGCCAAGCGCGTGGTTCAGGCGGACTATGCCCCCGCCTCGCCGGCCAACGGCGACTGCCCAGTCGCAGAGTTCGAGGTCGAGCTGCGGCTGATCCATCAGCGGCCCGCGCAGCTCGCCCAGGCTCGCATCAACGACCTCAACAACGAAATCCGCCTCAAGCAGCTCATGCTCGACGAGCTGCAAGATACGTCCGGCGAGGCGCAGGTTCTCGATGACGCCCCGCCCGAGCCGCTGTTCCTCTACGTGCAGCGGGACGAGAAGCTGCCCGCGCAACTCCGCCGGCTCCTGATCGAATGGACCGACCAGCCGGAGGACCTGCGGTCTCTGGGCTATCAGCGCGTGGGCGGCCAATCGCTGCCCTCGAGCCTGCACCTGGGCGACAAGCCCGTTCACGTACTCACCACGGCGGCGGCGTTGGGTCAAAGCGTACCCACCAACGTCGGCTTGCGGCTGCGCGACTACCAGCCCGACAGCGGCGGCATCGTCGCGTTCGACCTGCTCAACGAGTGGGTCCCATACGGCCTGCGCCTTTTTGCCCCGCATGGATTGCACCTCATGCTCTATCCCGACTTTCCGGTATGCGAGCTGTCCGCAAGCAAGCTGGCAAGGGCGCTGCTTCCACCCGGCAGCAGCGATCCGTCGGCCTGGCTGATACTGCTGTCAGTATCGGCTGACAACAATGTATCGGTGGGTGTGCTTTCGGCGGCTGGGCAGAGCTTCAGGCCGCTCAGCAGCTCATTCGAGTGGCACTGCACTATCGACATGCCGCCACTGACGGCGCTTACGCTTGAGGCGGTCAGCAAGCGGGCGCAAGTTGAGCTAGCGGATTCCGTGAGAGATGCTCTCCTCAAGGCCGTGCGTGAGGATGCCAGACGGCTCCTCCCCGAATGCGAAAAAGCACTGCAAGCATCAGTAGCAAGGCATATCAAGGCATACGATGCGAGAAGCGCGGAAATCCGCGGCCTCGACGCTCAATTCCTGACGACGGCGGGCCCTGCCCTCGCCGAGTTCGACGCTGCCCTGGCCGACCTTGATCCCAGGCTGCAGTCGCTCGCGGCCGATGCACACGCGGCCGCCGACGACGTTGACCGGGCAAACGCTATGGTTTCCCAGCTTGCCGCCCAGGTCGCAAAGCTCAGATCCTTGACCGCCTCGCTGCGGGCGCTCATGGCAACGCGGGCCAAGCTCGCAAAGCGCGTCCGCGGAGAACAATGATGACGAACGATCCGATCCCCTATGACTGGTCGCGGCTCGATGCCTCCATAGCCAAAGCATCGGCGAAGATCGTTGAACTGGCGGCACTGGCCAAGGCCGCCACGGCGAAAACCCGCGAGCGTGTGAGTACTTCCGATGCACTGCTCAGGACGGCCGCACAGACCGAGTCTCTCAGGAAGAAGGCTGCGGAAAGCTGCCGTAAGGAGGAGACATCCTTGCGGAAGCAGTGCCGGGAGAGGCGGCTGAGCACGACGTGGACGGTGCTGTGCATCTGCGGCTGCGCCATTGTGCTCGCGATGCTACTCATGGCGCGGTTGGCGAGGCGCATCGCCGTGTGGCTCGTTCGGAAGGCCCTCGGCCTGGCCCGATGGACGTTGCGGCTCATCGCGGCCACCATCATCTGGACAATCGCCAAGGCGCAAGATGGCTCACGGAGGGCATGCTTGGCAGCCGACCGAGCCGCTCGAGCAGCCGGGCGCTTCTGGAGGAAGATCGGGAACAGAGCGGCGGCCATCGCGGCGGCCATCGCGGCAGCCTGCTTCCCCACGCGCGGCAGCGGCAAGCCGCATTGACCCATCCGCGATCGAAAGAGGCACCCATGCCATCACCCCTTTTCAACAGGCACATCTGGACGAGGCTGTTCGCCTGGACGACCAGCCGGCTGGCTCTGCTGGTCGGCATCTCGGTGCTCCTCGCCGGGCTGGCCTTCTTGCGATTCTGCCCTGCCACAGCCTATTGGGAAGCGTTTTACGAACCGTTCAGGATCTATAGATTCTGGGTGCTGATAGTCTTTGGCGGATTGCTGCTCTTCACCTTCTGGGGGCAAATCGTTCATCGGCTGTTTGGCCGGCACTTCCTGATACCGGCTACGGGACTGTTGTTGCTCGTACTGCTCGCGGGTGCCTTCCTGTTCATAGCATGCGATTGGGCGGTGGATTGGCCGGCGTGGTACTGCTGGCTTGTGATAGCGTTGCTGGCGGCGTGCCTGGTCCTGGCGCGCTATGCCGCAATCGCCTGCCTGGAGTGGTGGCGAATGAGGAGCAATGGTGCCGTCACAGACGCCGTGGCGCTGCACGCACGGATGGGCCGGCGAGCACGCACTCGGCTGTTGCCGGTCCTCGTTTGCGGCGGGGAACCGTGGGGCTCCATGCACCGTCTGCGAGTCCTTCAGGGCTGTTACGACACACGGAAATCCGAGCTGCTTCGCGCGGATACCCCTTCCCCCGACAGTGTGACGGCGTACGTAAACACGGCCCTCTCGCTGGAGGATGCCCTGCGGGAGCGGTATCCCGCGGACGTGCTCAGCGAGCATGATGCCCGCTCCCTGCGAGCACACGTGCTCCGCGAGTTGCTCACCGTGACGACCTGGGTGTCGCACCGTGCGCCCGGCCTGCAATGTGCGGCCATCATCAACGACTGCATATCCCGCTTCGAGGCCGCCTTCGTGGCCGGCTTCGTGGCCGCGGCCGGCGCCGCCGCTTTCCGCGAGATCCTGCTCACCTGTTTTCGCATCGGCTCGCCCCAGACTCCGGAGGATGACGTCCGCCGCGGCATCGCGCTCATCCTGGAGCGCTTCCCCGCCGTGCGTGGAAACGACTCCATAACGGGCGCGAGCCGCCAAGCCATCTGCGCCCACACGTGGCTCGCCGTTACATGCGGCCTTCGCGAGTCCGACCGCTTCGACGTCTGGCACAACCTGCGGCGGGAGCAGGGCGCAGGGCCGAACGTTGACGCCGACCACCCTGGCGAATGCGATCCTGCGAAGATCATCGCTCGACGCGAGCTGGCCGTGGTGTATCACGTTATGGGAGATGCCGCGCCCAGCCAATGGAGCAACGGCCTGAATGGCGCCGCACGGCACGCGGAAGAAGACGCCCGCGCCCCGCTTCCGCCCGAGACCTTCTGGCCGGATACGCTGAGGGCCAGCTCGGGCATCAGCAGTTGGTCCTATGCCGAAGCCTGGCACCCGCGTTCTGTCCGCTGGGCGTTCATCCCCCATTTCGTCGTGGCCGGCATCGTGCTGTTCCTGGCCCTCTGCGCGATCAACCCGCGGTTGATGCCGAGTTTCGGCACCAACAGTATTGTGCACGTGCGCGACCCACGCGCCGGCCACAACTACATGGAAGGCAGGAAATTCTCAGCCTTGGCCGCTGCACCCAATTGGCTGGCCGTGGGAACAACCAAAGGCCTCGTGCTCGTCAATCAGCACAGCCACGTCCCTCGAGACCTGGCCACAGACCGCCCCGTGCTTGACGTTGCGGCGGCACCGAGCAAGGATGAATTCCTCATTCTCCGCGGCGACCAGTCCATCGCCAGGGTTCGCCCACCCTCTCTGCCGGGAGCCGCAAGCAAGGTGACCATTTGGCTGGACAAGGCGTCGCCGCTCCCCCTGGATGCGTCGGACATCCGGATTGCGGCTTCAGCTCTCGATCGCGACAGGTGGCTCGTCGCCATCACGGGGCATGGGCTGGCAACGTATCCGTTTGGTTCGATGCCCGGTGGCATGCCATACCGGCTTCGGACGTGGCAGATGCACCCCGAGTTCTGGGACATCGATCTGCAGGGGGCGTATCCGACGCGCGAAAGCGTGTGGGTTCTGACGGCCAATGCCATTTCATGCGCCCGGCGAGACACTCTGGAACCCATCCCGGGACGCCGCACGGCGGCCTCCCTGGTCGCACGGTTCGAGACGCAGTACGACGACCCCTGGGCAGCGGCTCTCTGCCAGGATGAGAGCGTGCTCATCTTCCCCCGGAACGGCGAGCAGTGGGAAGGCCCGTTCTTCACCGGCAGGGATTACGCCGGCCGGAAGCTGGACTCGATCGCCGACGTCACCGTGGCGCGTGAAACCGACAACTCCTTGCTGGCCGGCACGCGCTACGGGCTGTTCCGCTACGCCAACCGCAGCATCGTACCCGTGGTGCGGGAGAAGGCGGTGACGGCGATTGAGCCCCTGCAGAACGGTTCCGGGGCCGCCTTGGCCGTGGCTGACGGCAGCCTGATTCATGTTGGCAAGACAAGCGCCGGCACGTTCGGCCCCTCGGTTCTCGACGATGGCCCTCTCAGCACATGTCAGCTCAGCCCGGACAGGCGAGTGTGCGTCTACCAGACTGTGGCGGGCGAGGTGAAAGCGGTCTTTGGCCCATCCGCCGCCAGCAGGCCGGTTGTTCTCAGACGAAAAACCGCATGGAAGCCCCTCATACAGCCGCCCCGCGTGATCGGCATCAGGAGCGCCGGGGATTCGCTCGTCTTCGTTACCACTCAGGGTGCGTTCATCTACGATCCTGCCGCTCACGACTACAAGGACCTCTCCCAGGCCCGATGGGTCCAATTGGTGAATGACGTTCAGCGGGAGGAAATGCGGACCCTGCTGCGGTTTGACCGGGCTGTTGACGGCGAGCAGTATGTGCCGGCCATAGCCGACGGCTCGCCCGTGGTGCTGGATACGAATCGTCCTTCTCGGTGGGAATGCGTGGATCCGGAGGGCAGGACGTCGCCGCGCGACATCTGCGAGTGCCAGGGCAGGTTCTATGGCCTGGGGCCGGAAGGCCAGATATACGCCTACAGGCAGCCATACTGCAACGCGCCGGGGCAGTTCTGCCGCAATGCATCCGCCCTGCTGGCTGAGCATCCGCTGGAGGAAAACTCCGCGCCGGGTGATCTTGCCGCCACCGGCATCGAGCCGCGGCTGTCGATCCTCCACGAAGGCAAGATCTGCACCTATTACGTAGACGACGCCCGGTGGGACGAATCCGATCTGCCCCCGGTCCATGACGACGGGACAGTCGTCCAGCTTCGTCTTCTCACCCGCGGCAGCCTCTTCCTGCTCGACAACGGCAAGATCGCCAACCAGTCTGGCCGGCTCGAATTCGGCGACGGCTCCCTTGCATTCCGCCCGGATCAGGCCACGGCCATTGCACCCGCGACTGGCGGGGACAGCCTCCTTGTTGGCGGGCCGCTGGGACAGATCTGCAAATATACCTGGACATCGGGATCATGGCAGCAGATCCGCTCCGCAACAACCCAGGCCGGCGGCCACACGGCCTCCGAGCTGCAGATGACGGACTGTGGCACCTTCGCCAGGATGTCGGACGGCAGGATCTTCCACGCGGCCGGCAACGGCCCGTGGCAGCCGTTGCCCGGTGTGACGCACTGGGCCGCGGCCGCAGCGGCCGCACCCGACGGCCGCGGCGGCAACGTCTGGGTAGCCCTTGGCGCCGGCATCTCGCCCATCGGCGCGCTCACGGATTCCGCGCGGATCGCCCAGATCGAGCCGCTGTACTGCACCGGCGAGGCAATGCAGGACTTTGTGGAAACCGCAGTCTTCGCGTGGCAGGCCGATCGATCGCGCGTCGCCTTCTTCACCGGCGCCACCGGCTCGCTTGGGTGCTACGATGCCCGGTTCGATCGCTGGGAAGCGATCTCTACTGCAGACCGCGGCGACTGGATCAAGGCAAGCACACTCCTGCGATTCATGCCGGCAACCGATGAGCTGTTTATCCTCGCCGCCGCCGGCCCCGGCCAGTGCGTTCTTCGTGTCAACACGGATTTCACCGCCGCCAAGGTGGCGGACCTTCCCATCGGAGCACGGGATGCATCAATCGCCCTTTCCGGCCGAGACCTGCACGTGGCCTTCATCCATTCGGACTCGACCGTGCTGCGAATCTACCGCGAGCCTTTCAACGGCAAGATGACGGAGTTTCGACGAGGCGGCGCTCCCGCACCCGCCGGCTTTGATCCATCCGACGTGGTATACGCCGAGCCGAACGGTGCTCTCGTTGGCCTCCTCAACGCTTCGGGCGCCTACTGCACCTATGACCGCTGCAAAGGCCGCTGGGCTTCGCTGCGTGCTGCACGGGAAGGCGGGGAGGTTCATGGTTGGATTGCTCATCCTCATATGCAGGACACGGCGATCCTGCTGAAGGCCGATCGCGGCGGGGGCGTCTTCACCATCAAAGGAACTGAAGCAGACGAGCTCCACGTCGAGGCGCCTCCCGAAGACATCATGTCGTTAGTAACGTGGGCAGCCGGGTGGCTTGATCGCCGGCAACTCAAGCCCGGCGCGCTTCAGCAGGCGGTTCTGGGGGGACCCGACAGTGGCGTCGTTCTCGGCGCACGCGAACTCCAGATAGCGCGCGTGAAAGGCAGAACGGCCTGCACGCTCGGCAGCGGCGCCGATCGCAGAAATGTCGCATTCAAGCCGCCTTCGATCGCCGATGGCGAGTTCGGCATCGAACGCGTGGTGTACGCCCAGGCGGATGCAGGGACCATACTGCTGGTAAGCGATACGGGCGCCTGCGTTCTGTACTCCTTCGCCGACGCGAAATGGGAGCTGCGCCGCCGAGCCGTCCCCGGCGAAAGCCTCTACGGCTGGATCCCGGGTGCACGTGGCACCGGAGCAGTGCTGTTGCTGAAGACTGGCCCGCGCCGCACCGCTGCCCTCTTCACGAGGTGCACACGGATCATCAGTACCGTGGTCCTGCCCGTGCCGGTGAAGGATGCTGCGCCCGCCCTGCTCGAGCTGACCTCGCACCTGCGCGAGCTGAACCTGCTCGACGAAGTCTGCAACACCATCGTCCTCCCCGGAGATCGCATCCTGCTGACGGCGAGAACCCTCGTAGCACGGCGCTCCGGGAACCGAACCGTCTGCATGGCGAGTGCCGGCGGCACTGCACTGGTGCGTCCTGCCGTGGACGCCCAAGTCTTCCGCGCCGACCAGATCGTCTATGGGCAGCACGGGGATTCCTTCGACCTGCTGGTCGACGGCCGCGGCTCGTGCGCAGTCTTCTCCTACGAAACAGGGTGCTGGGCGATGCTGAATGCCGCATCGGCTGCAGACAAGCCCGAGCCGACACAAGCTTTGCAGGGTTGGCTGACCCTCCCGGGCAGGAACGATGCCCTGCTTTTGCTCGAGAAGCGGGACTCCGGGACCACCGTTGTCCCGGTGCAAGATGGCCGGTTCGCCGAAGGCCACACGTTCGCGGCCCCTGCAGCCGACGCCGCGGCTCTGCTCGGCTGGCTCGGCCGGCGGAGCTTCCAGCCCGCTGCACTTCGCCAGGCGCAGCTTCGCGTGCCGTGCGATGGAACCCTGCATCAGTCCGACGATCTACACATCGTGCGTGCCGGAAATCGTACCGCGTACCGCGTCAAGGCTGAAGGTATCTGGCTGACACTGCACGCACTCAAGGCTCGCACGCAACCCTGCGGCTTCCTGGAAGACACCGCCACGAGCATCGCGCTCTCCCCGGCGGCAAATCTCTGGGTGCTGCAACGGGACGAGTTCGGAGCGCGAGAGGCCCGAATGGCCCGACTTGCCGCGGCCGCAGGCACCACCGCAATTGGCCTTACACCCGACGCCATCGAGGCCGCCCCCAACTGCGAATCACTCGTGACAACCGTATCCGGATCCGTCTGCCTCACCGCTGCATCGGGCGAGCGCTTCCTGCTGCACGAATCTCAGCCCGCCGTGCTGACCAGGCAGGATCGGCTGCCGGAGATTCCGCTGGCTGGGCTCGCGTATGCGGATTGCACGCTCCAGTGGTCGATCTCGCCCGCCGGGGAACTCGAGGCGTGCTGGCTTCGCAACGGCCAACGCCTGGATGACCTCCCGGTATGGCACCAGCAGAAGCTCGCGGTCCAGTGCGTGACGGATATTGCCATGGCCGACGCGGACGGCCTGCTGCAGGCCACCAAGTTCGGAGTCCTCCTGCGCAGCGCGGCGACCTTTGCGCCGCTCAAAGCCGACACAGACGTGCGTGACGCGTCGTTCGTCCGCGCCTATGGGCCGAATCGAATAATCGTGAAAGATGCAACCGGGAGGTCCTTCACCTGGGAGAAGGACGGTCTCGTTCCCCTCGACAAAGCCGATTTGCCGGCGCGGACCAGCACGGTGCCGGTTGGCCCGTGGCAATGGCAAATGCTCCTCTGGAAGAACGATCCGGCTGGCCCGCCCGAGCTCGCCATTGCTCACGTCAAGGACACCCGGCGGCTGCGCCGGTGGCCCTCCCGCGAACCCTATCGCTTCGCGGATGACATGGTGAACTGGATAGCACGATCCCCTGACGAGCAGACCGCCTGGCTGGCCACCAATGACGGGCTGTGGCCGTACACACTGGCCGCCGGCCGCGCCGTGGATTCCAATGATCTTCTTCCAGGCGAGACGGTGCACCGGGCAGCCTTTGGCTCGGATGGCTCCGGCGTGTGGAGTCCTCACAGCAGTGGCGACTGGTCGTGGATCGCCCCGCCGCCCGGCACTCCGCATACGGCACAGCCGCAAACGCTTCCCGCTGAGGCAATGCTCAAGAATCCGGCGATGACCACCACCTGCTGCATGGGCGAGCTCCAATTCCACCCATTCGATGGCGACGGGAGACCGGCGATCGTCAACGGACGGATGTTCCATGATTCCGCGCAGGCTATCTTGAGCTGGCAGCAGCAGCTCTACGCACTCCTGCCGGGGCGGTGCCTGATGAGCCGCTCTCCCGATAAGCCCGCCCAGATCACCGGCTGCTGGGCCCTGCCGGCAGACTTGCCCGCTTCCGCCGAATCCCGCCTCACCCGCTCCGCCAATTCCATCCGGCTGGAACTGCCGGTACACGCCTCCACCGACATCGTCATGTGGGAATTGCGCGACGACAAGTGGGCTGCCCGCACCGTCGTTCCCGCGCAGCCGGAAGCCGCTTTCTCGATCTTTACCTGGTACCGGCAGCCCGGCGGCGAGATCATTCCCGACATCCTGCCCTCCGCACTCGTCAGTGTGCAGGGAAGGGAACCCGGCGTCGTTGGGCCATGGTGGTCCGGCGATCGGTTCACCTGGGACATTATCCTCTCCTGCGGCGCGCTGGACGGGACTACAGCGGCGTGTATCAGCCCGCTCGGCATCCAGTTTGAGTCGATAGCACAAGCCGGCCGCAGCACAATCACGCATCTCTGCCCGCTGGAGGGCCTCCGCTGGTGCAGCACCGCGATCGAGCTGAACAAGCCGGTCGGTCTCGTGACGGCCGGAGCCGACGACTTCCCGCAGTATCATATCAGCCTGGCTGATGGCGGCACCGTCGCTCCCAGAGATAGCGGCGATTCCCTGCGTTGCCTCGCCACCATCGACGTATGCTACGTCCCTCACCCCGGCCGCCGCTTCGTTGGCTTCAGAGAACGCCACGTGCCCGTCAACAAGTGCACCGACGATGACCGGCAGTTCAGGATTCAGTCGACGCTTCCGGCCGTGCCGACGCCACTGCTGGTGAGGGACGGGCAGTTCGTCTTCGACCGCTGGACCGGCTGTTGCCAGACAGTTGGCGGGCGCGATGCGATCTGGTGCTCCGTCAATTCAACCGACAACCTCCTGTGCACCAACTCGCTCGACAAGTCCGGGCTGTCTCTGCTCGGCGTGTGGAAGACAGATGACAAGATTCTGGCAGCGCGGGCGACCCCGCCAGGGGGAATTCTCTGCCTGCTGAAGAAACCCGACGGCTCGGGCTGGGTTTCCGAAGCACGCCTGCAGGACGATGCCATCGCCTGGGCCGGAATGGCTGCCGAAGATGCTTTCCCAGCATTCCGAACCGGCGATACCGTGCGGGTGGAAGCGCCGAATCTTGCCTGGCGGGCCGAGCCGCGCTACATCTGGACTGATGAACCTCCCTGCTCCGCATCACCCGCCGGTTATCCGCTGTTCGCATCTTCCGGTCAAGGAGCCGCGCTCTCTTTCGACGTCATGACAACCCTCGCCTGCGACAGCAATACCAACACGATTGCTATCGGTTCGGCTGGGGGCGTGCTGATGAGAAGATTCGACAATGACCCGCGGCTTCTCTTGCCCGTATCCCATCCCCTGGTCTTCAACGTGGGTCTCGATCAGCCGGCGGTGCAGGCGGAACGAGTGCGGTTCGGCCCCGGCAGCGGGCTGTGGTGCAGGTTTGCCGGCAACCGCGTGATGCGGCTCTCCGGAGAGCCGAGCTGGCAGTCCGAGCCGGAAAACTGGCCCAGCAGGAAGGCTGTTGCGGCAGGACGCAGCATCCTGCTCACCGACAACGACCTCTGGGCCAACCGCAAGCGGTTTGCCGCGAGCAATGACCTGTTGTGGTGGAAGCGGAAGCCACTGACCGGCATAGTCGACGTTTTCCCGTGCGATCACACGCAGATGCTGTGGTTGTGCACTCGCGACAACGGCCTGTTCAGGATTCTGCCCAGGGAACTGCCATGATAATGCCTCTGTCTCATCCCAAGAGGGCGGAGAAGCCTCTGATGGATTCTTTCGCCAAGACTTCCGGGCCCCGCGCGCAGATGTTCTGAGAGTCTCGGCTACAGGCTGCAGGCTGCAGGCTTCAGGGTCCGCGACATGACAATTGGCAGGCCACATTGAGGCCTGCAGCCTTTCCGGTCCCGATTCCGGCGCGTCGCATCCAGTTCCCAACGTTATCATGTGCGGAGGAGTGCTATTCCGCATTAGCAGGTTGCACACTGCAGGAGTCCACGACATGGCGATGGTTGGGTGACACTGCAGCCCGCAGCCTGCAGCCAGTGAGGTTCAAATGGTGAAAACAACACTGCAACGCGAGGAAGTGACTGTGCAGGCGGGCGAGAACATCCTGCACGCCGACTTGGTGATCCCTGACAGATCGGCGGGGATCGTTGTTTTCGCCCACGGCAGCGGGAGCAGCCGGTTCAGCCCGCGCAACCGCGCGGTCGCCCGCACGCTGAACGATGGCGGCCTCGCCACGCTCCTGCTCGACCTGCTGAGCCTGGAGGAGCAGCGGGCCGATGAGTTCACCGGGCACCTGCGGTTCGACATCGGCCTGCTGGCCGACCGTGTGGCGGGTGCGATCGACTGGGTAGGGAGCGAGGAGCGCACGCGTGAGCTGAAGATCGGGCTGTTCGGCGCTAGCACGGGAGCCGCGGCGGCGCTTGCGGCCGCGGCAACACGCCCCGGCTCCGTGGCCGCGGTCGTCTCGCGCGGCGGACGGCCCGACCTCGCCGCCGAAGCCCTGCCAGAGGTCAAGGCCCCCGTGCTCCTGATCGTCGGCGGATACGACGGCGCCGTCATCGAGATGAATCGGGATGCCGCCCGGCAGCTCCGATGCGAGAATCGCCTCGAGATCGTGCCCGGCGCCGGGCACCTGTTCGAGGAACCCGGCAAGCTCGAAAAAGTTGCCGAGCTCGCACGCGACTGGTTTGTGCGGCACATGAGGCGAGATGAGGAACAACGATGAACGATGAATCCGGAGTCATCATCGCTGTTCATCGCCTTTCATGCCTTGATTCCCGCCAACTGATCCTGCTATAATCCCGTCATGTTCAGCGCCATCCTGAGACTCCTGGGGCTTTCGCGCGTGCGGCCAGCCGGTCCGCCGGATACGGCCGATCCGCGGAAGCGATTCGGCCGCCTGGGCGAGGATGCCGCCGCGAAGCTCCTCCGGAAGAACGGACACAAGATCCTCAGACGCAATTTCACCTGCCGCCGCGGCGAGATCGACATCATTGCCCTCGATGGCGACGTGATCTGCTTCGTGGAAGTGAAAACGCGCCGGCCCGATGCCCTCTTCGCGCCCAATCGGACGGTCACCTCCGCCAAGCGCCGCCAGGTCCGCCGCGTCGCCCAGTACTACCTCCGCACCAATCACCTGCTTGACCGCACGTGCCGGTTCGACATCGTGTCGGTCGTTCAGCCGGACCACGGCGAGCCGCAGATCGAGTGGATACGGCACGCGTTTTGAGCGAAGGATGGTGATCCACAGATTGCACAGATGAGGAAGAAGGAGAAGATGGCCTGACGGTCAGGGCGGTGCATCTATCTGCCTCTTTCTTCTCTGTGTAATCTGTACTACTATCCGGAAAATCCTGTGTTTTTCGCGCAGGATTTCGTGGTGCAGTGGACCAAGTGGACGGCGGACGCGGCGACCGCAGTGGACCAAGTGGACGAAGTGGACT
>Ga0307380_10009296_pt1 | contig 12496 bp, 7 predicted proteins | sample UN3MG_FD_202239 | JGI IMG/M metagenome (GOLD analysis project Ga0307380, IMG submission 202239) | Soil microbial communities from Risofladan, Vaasa, Finland - UN-3 | ecosystem: Environmental > Terrestrial > Soil > Coastal area > Acid sulfate soil | place: Finland: Risofladan, Vaasa | collected... | reverse complement strand
AAGGTGGGCGACGATCTCTCCATCACGATACCGGCAGATCCTCCCGACACCATGGATAGCGTCATTGTGCTTGAGACCAGCGGTGCGTTCGGTGCCGCATCCATCCCGCTCGTCATGTCGAGCGGCGTTTCCACCGACCTGATGGTATTTGACAGCACCGTGCATGGCAAAGGAGCGCGATTTGGGTGCGGCACGATGGGGCAGCAGGGCCTCCAGAACTGGACCACGTCCGAACAGTGGCTCAGTTGGACGTTCCGTATCAACGAGACGGCGACGTTTGATCTCTCCCTGAGCTACAACACACAGAAGGACAACCAGACCGGCAAGGTGTATCTCGACGTGGGGCAGAACAAGTTTGAAATGGAATACTCCGCTTTCGTGCCCGTGATTGAGAAAGACGAACACGGCAACTTGCGGCCATGCCACAGCACCCTCGTAGCGGGAAGGGTTACACTCTCCCCCGGTACCCACAACGTGCGGCTGACCCCAGGCGGCTACACGGGGGACGTGCTTATGCAGCCCTTGTCGGTAACGCTGACGCCGTGCCAAGGACTCACGCATAAATAGCTTCGCATTACGAAGGTCAACTATCTCGAAGGTAACGGATCCCTTCGCAATAAATATTGCAAGCGATGTTAACTGTGCCATATTCCCGGTATGGCAAGGCTTCTAAGAGCGGAATATGCGGGAGCTATCTACCACGTCACCTGCCGGATGGTGGGGGCTGCGTACTCGGACACGTACTTGTACACGCAGATCTCTGCCGCTGCCCGCGAATGAGGTGCTGGCGGTATTGTGCGGGATATTCGGGGGCGAAAGGCGCTTGGGCCAGAAGGTTCAACGAGTGTATTGTGAAAGGCGACTTCAACACCGTGGGCGGGCGCCTGCACAACCCGAAGAAGACGCATCTCCAGGCCTATCGCGACCTGTACCGGCTCTACCGCCAGGAGATCGGGGAGGAGAGTTTTCTCCTCGCCTGCACCGGGTTCACCCGTGCCGTCGTCGGACTGGCCGACGCGTGCCGGATCGGACCGGACGCCGGCTGGAATTGGCATGCCGCCCACCCCTGCTGCATCCGCGACTGCATCCCCGCCGTCGCCAACTCCGCCTTTGCCAACGGCGTACTCTACGCCAATGATCCGGACGTGACCTACACGCTGCCCGCCGGCAGTCTGAGGCAAGACGAACTGCGCGTTTGGCGCCTGACGTTGGAAGGGCGCTGCAGGACCGCGGCCCAGCGGGTCGCGCTGAGCTTCAACAGGTCGTAACTATAGGAAGAGAAGCATAGGATGAACAAGACACTGGACTGCACCGAGATTGAGATTTTCGTGGAGCCGGACGGCGACGACGGCGGGCCGGGCGATCGCGCGAAACCGTTCCGGACCCTGGCGCGGGCCCGCGATGCCATTCGGGAGCTTAAACGGACGGCGCGCCTGACCGGCGCCGTCACGGTCTGGCTGCGCGGCGGGCGCTACCCGCTCGCCGAGCCGCTGCTGTTCACGCCCGAGGACTCGGCGCCGGTGACCTTCGCGGCCTGGCCCGGCGAAACACCGGTCATCGATGGCGGCGAACCGCTCACCGGTTGGCAGGCGACCACGCTCAACGGCAAAGACGCCTGGGTGGCGAGCGTGACGGGCCATTTTCGTTCTCTGTTCGTGAACGGCCGCCGCGCATTGCGCCCGCGCCTGCCGAAGGAGGGGCTTTACTGGATCGAGGATGCGCCGGGGGTTGACCCGAAGGAAACCCATTCGAAAACGAAGATCCAGGCGTTCCGCGCCAAGGTCGGCGACTTCGCCAAGTGGCGCAATCTGACCGACGTCGAGGTCGTGGTGCTGCATTTCTGGATCGAGGAGCGTTTCCCCGTGGCCGACTATGACGAGGCGACGCGCCTGGTCGGCGTGCGGCGACGGAACGCGCTGGCGTTCCTCGACGACGTCGGGGACCGGTTCCCGAAGTACTACGTCGAGAACGTGGGCGAGGCGCTGACGGAGCCCGGCGAGTGGTATCTCGACCGCCCCGCCGGCCTCGTCTACTATCTGCCTTTGCCGGGCGAGGATCTCGCCGGCACGACGTTCACCGTGCCGCGCCTGACGCAGCTCCTCACGCTCAAGGGCGACCCGGACAAGGGCCGGCACGTGGAGTTCCTCAATTTCCGCGGCCTGACCTTCGCGCACACCGACTGGTTCCAGCCCGGGCAGGACGGCGACGCAACCGGATCCTACCAGGCGGCCCAGCACGTTGGCGGGGTCATCGAGATGGAGGGCGCCCAGCATTGCGCGTTCGAGGACTGCCGCATCGCGCATACCGGCTGGTACGCCATGGACGTGAAGGACGGTTGCACGTCACTTCGCATCGTCGGAAACGAGCTGGCCGATCTGGGCGCCGGCGGCATCAAGGTCAACGGCGCCGACGCCCACGGCCCGCTCTGCCGCCGCACGGGCGGGCTGCGCATCACCGACAACCATCTCCACGGCGGCGGACAGGTGTTTCATGCCGGCGTCGGCATTCTCACCCAGCACTCGGGCGACAACGTCATCGCGCACAATCACATCCACGACTTCCATTACACCGGCATTTCGGTCGGCTGGGTCTGGGGGTGGGCCGAAAACGTGTCGAAGAACAACCGCATCGTCAAGAACCACATCCACGACATCGGCAAGGGCTGGCTCAACGACATGGGCGGCATCTACACGCTCGGCGTGCAGCCCGGCACCATCATCCGCGGCAACCTGATCCACGATATCCGCAAGTGCAACTACGGCGGCTGGGCGATCTACAATGACGAGGGGAGCTCCCACATCGTGGTGGAGAAGAACGTCTGCTACCGCACCACCAGCCACGCCTACCACCAGCACTACGGCTGGGAGAACATCATTCGCAACAACATCTTCGCCTTCTGCGACGACGGCCAGGTGGGCTTGAGCCGCGCCACCTGCTGCGACAAGCTCTCCTTCACTCTGGAGCGGAACATTCTGCTGAGCAACGGCCAGCCATTCTTCTGGGGCGGTTACTGGGGATTTTTCCACCTGCGGAACTACCGTAGCGACCTGAATCTGTTCTGGGACATCTCGGGGCAGCCGGTCACGTGCTGCGAGGCGGATGCGAAGTACCACACCACGGGCACGTTCACGCTCGAGCAATGGCTGGGCTTCGGCTACGATACGCACTCCGTGATCGCCGACCCGCACTGCCGCGATCCGCTCCACGGCGATTTTACGCTGGCGCCGGATTCCCCCGCGCTGGCGCTCGGCTTCGAGCCGATTGACCTCTCGGACGTCGGTCCGCGCACGGCGGAGAAGCGCGACGCAGAGCCCGGGGCATGATCCGCACCAGACACTGCGAGGTCCTTAATGAGTTCTGATAGGGATAGCATGGCGAGAACAAGACCATGACGAGCGAGAGCTGTAAGCCATCGATGAATATCAAGACCTGTGTAAGAGTGTGGAAGAACAGACCGACACTGTTCATCAACGATCAGCCGCACTCCGGCTTCATGTTGTTCCATGGCACCCACCCGGACGCCCGCGGGGATATTGCCCGCTTTGCGGAATCCGGAGTCCACCTGTTCAGCACCTGCTTTTCCATGGAGTGGTTGACCGACTTCGAGCGGGTTGACACTGCCATGCGCGCCATCATCGAGGCCAATCCGGACATCCTGGTGCTGCCGCGTTTCGGTCTCGAACCACCCGCCGAATGGCGCGAGCGACACCCGGACGAGTTGATGCTCCATTACCAGATCGCGACCGGAGAAAAGGTGTTGAACCACCGTGTGGCGGTCACCTCGCAGGCCTGGCGCCGCGACGTTGTCGCCGTCTGGCGGAAGACGATCGAACACATGGAGGCACAATGGGGCGAGCATATTCTCGGCTACCATCCAGGGGCCAGTCACGCGCTCGAGAACAGCTATGACTGGGATTGCGAATGGAACAGCTCGCTAATCGGGGAGTATAGCCTGCACCAGGCAAGCGCGTTTCGGGAATGGCTGAGGACGCGCTACCACAACGACCCCGCCAACCTGCAGGATGCGTGGAAGATGCCGGGCCTGGCGTTCGAGGAGGCGGAGATTCCGCCGCCCGCCGCGCGGGTGCGGATACGTCACGAGACTTCGGTACTCGACCCCGCCCGGCACCAGCGTGTTATTGACTACCAGACCTTCCACTCGGAGGCGATGGCGGATGCCGTCCTTCATGTCTGTAAAGCCGCCAAGGACACCTTGCGCGACCTGGGCCGCGAGAAGATCGTCGCCACGTTTTACGCCTATTCGCATTGGCAACAATTCTCCTTCACCAGCGGGCACCATGCGCACGCGCGGGTGCTCGAATCGCCGGACGTGGATGCGATCTGCGCGCCACTGCATCACGGGAACCGCCATGCCGGCGGCGGCTGCGGGTCGCAAGTCCTGCCCGCCAGCCTGCGCCTGCATGGCAAGCTCTACTATGCCGAAGACGACACGGGCACGCACCGGCCCGCGGACACCCGTCACCCCTGGATGCCGAATGTCATCTGCCGCGACGCCGACATGGCCTGCGACATCCTGAGGCGCAATGCCTTGAGCGTGCTCCAGGACGGAGCGTCGCAGTGGTGGATGGATATCCGTGAAAACGGGCGCTATCGCGACGAGCGCCTCTTGGCCGAGATCGCCAAGCTTGTGCGGTTTGGCGAGGAATGTCTCGACCAAGGCTATCGCAGCGCCGCGCAGGTCGCCGTCCTGGTCAGCGACACCAGCATCGCCTGCCTGCGACACGATGGGAACCTGATCAACACGCTGCGCGAGCGCCAGACCGAAGAGCTCATGGCGCTCGGAACGCCTTTCGACATCTACCGGATCGAAGACCTCGACAAGCTGGTCGAGAGCCCGAAAATGAACGACTACCGGCTGATCGTCTTCCTCGACACCTTACGAATTTCGCCCCAGGGCATGGACCTGATCCACAAGCATCTCGCCCGCGACGGCAGAACCCTATTGTGGACCTATGCTCCCGGACTGGTCCAGGACGGGAAATGGGATATCGAGTCTGCCAGCCGGCTGACCGGCATGCGCCTGCAGTTGCACGACACCACACGCAGCTCGCTCCTGGTGGAAACCTGGCTGACCGGCAGCCGCCTGGTCTACGGGGTCGACCAGGCGGTGGGCCCCATTCCGGCGGCGGCGGACGATGAGGACGCCCGTGTCGTGGGGCATAAAACGGGGGCGGCACACGCCTCCACGGAAAGCGGTTGCGACGCGGGACTGCTGATCAAGGAACTGGACGGCTGGCGCTCGGTCTGGAGCGCGGCCCCGGGCCTGCCGTCAGCCCTGCTGCAGCATTTCGCCAGGCTGGCGGGAGTGCATCTCTACGCCGAGCGGGGCGACCCGGTCTATGTCGGCAACGGCTGGCTGGGCGTTCACGCCTGCCTCGACGGCGACTTGGAAATCCGGCTGCCGCGGGGGGCCGCCGAAGTGATTGAACAGCGCACGGGCAACCTCATCGCGCGAGATTCCGCGCGTTTCACCGTTTCAACCCGCCGCGGCGAGACGCTGCTGTGGCGCATCAAAGAGAGGAGCAATACACATGAATAAAGAGAGGATTCAAATGACCAAGCATGCAACAGACGACCGACTGACAATATCATTCTGGATCTGGGCCATCTTCGACATGGAGTCGAACCCATTTTATGACAACCTGGAACGCCGGTTCGTGGAGCTCAAGGAGCGCGGCTTCAACTGTATCCGGCTCGAGTCCGGCGCCGGGCTGTGCCACGACAAGGACGGCCGCCCGCGCGGGGAGCAGGCCTTCCAGGAATGGATGCCCGGGGGGCATGTGCGGATGTTCCGTGGCTCGGCGGACCGCTTCATGGAGGGACGGTGCGATCCGCTGAAGCGGCTGATCGAGATCTGCACGCTGGCGCAGCGGTACGAGGTGAAGGTCATCCTGTCGAGCTGGTACTACCTGCACACGTTGTGGTTTGCCGACGAGGCTATCAATGCGGAGCTGCTGGGGCTGCCTGCGCAGTACCGCTTCATGTACTTCGCCCGCGCTTTGGACTTCATCCTCGCTGAACTGGAGCAGCGGGGATTGCAGGACGTGATCGCCTTTGCCGAGATCTTCAACGAGGCCGACGGGCTGGACTTCGTCGGGTTCTACGGCGAGAAGACGCAGCCGAAGGAGCAGTTGAACCTGTGGCGGAGCTGGCACGAGGACGCGCTGGAGTTCCTCAAGACGCGCCATCCCGGCATCCGGCTCGCGCTGGACACCTACACGCCGTATGTCAACCCGGAGCACGTGCCGCGGAACATGCACGTCTGGAACTTCCACAGCTACTACCTGTGGCCGGTCTATGACGTGTTGGAGCGCGGCGTGACCTGGAACTGGAAGTCACCGTCGGCGGAGCCGGAGGTGGGCGACACAATCCGCCGCTTCCTGCGCCGCGACCTGGTACCCTACCACGTGGTTCGCAACTGCCGCGGCAGCCGGCCGCCGATGATTGACGACTGGTATCACCGCATCTGGCTCTACCGGAACCTGGAGCCCGCCGCGCTGCCGGAGGTGGAGCGCTTGCTCGAGGACAACCTGCGGAAGAACCGCGCGCACTTCAAGCAGCAGGCGGAAGACGGGGTGGCGAACGCCGTGAAGTTGCGGGACCAGCACTACCCCGGCGTTCCCCTCGTCTTCGGCGAGGGCGCGAGCTACTGCGCCTATGGGCAGATGCGGTGGGAAGAGCGCTCCGACGCCTACTGGGAGGTCGTCGAACATGCGGTGCGCGCGTACCGGCAGCGCGGGCTGTGGGGCGCGGTGGCGCGGACCAACTCCGGCCCGGAAGACCCCGTCTGGCACGAGTACCCCGAACGCCTCAAGCGGATCAACGATGTGTTTGCGGGGAGAGTCGAGTGACCGGAAACGCCAAGAATGGACTGGATGATTGGCATGAGCCCGCATGTCGGCGCCCGAACACGTGCGTTTCGGCGGCTACCGTTTCGACGGCTGCAGAGCGTACGGCTCCATCGTGGCGTCTCGTCGACGAGACAAGTACTTTCCCACTCTGATGACTGACAACTGATCATTGATCACTCTGGCTGCGGCCGCAGGCCGCCTTGGGAACAAGAACACAACGAAGAAGAACCTGATTACCCTGTTGAAAGGAAATGTGACCATGCAACGATGGCATGTAGCTGTGGAAGGCGACGATCAATGGAGCGGTTTGTTGGCGGTTCCGAACGCGGCAAGGAGCGACGGACCCTTCGCGACGCTGACACGCGCGCGGGAAGCGTTGCGCCAGTGGCGGCGCGCGGGCGGCAGCGGGCCGGTCGAGGTGACCATCGGAGGCGGAACGTACCGGCTGACCGACTCGTTCGTGCTCGGCGCGGAGGATTCGGGCACGCCGGATGCGCCGGTGGTCTGGCGGGCGGCCGACGGGCAGGAGGTGCGGCTGAGCGGCGGCGTGACACTGACCGCCGCCGATCTCGCGCCGGTCTCGGATCCGGCGGTGGCGGCAACGTTGCGGCCGGACGTACGTGCGCAGGTGCGGCAGATCGAGCTCGCGCCGCGCGGCGTGTTTATCGCCGGCCCGTTCACGACGCTGGGGTTCGGATTCCCGGACATCCCTGCCGACCCGGAGGTCTATGCCGACGACCGGCCGCTGCGGGTCTCGCGCTGGCCCAAGGAGCGCTACCTCAAGGTCGGCGAGGTGGTGGAGGTCGGAGGGACACGTGACAAGCCTTCGGCGCAAACGCCGTCATGGCCATGGCCACCGGGAGGGACGCATGACAAGCCTTCGACGCGAACCGCGGTCTTCACCTGCGCCGACCCGCGCATGTCGGGGTGGGACCTTGGGCGCGGGATCGGTGCCTTCGGCTATTGGATGTGGGACTGGGCGCCGTCGCGACACCCGCTGACTTCGATCGCGGGGGATCGGGTGACGTTGGCGGAAGAGACATATTACGGCATCAAGATCAGCGATGGGGGCCAGGGCGGACGGTTCTACTTCCTCAATGTGCTCGAGGAATTGGCGGAGCCGGGCGAATATTGCCTCGACCGGCGTTCCGGTATACTCTACCTGGTGCCGCCGTCCGGCGCGGCGAACGGGCGTATCCTCCTCTCGTTGCTGGAGCAACCGCTGGTGGTGCTGCAAGGGGCCAGCCATGTTCGGCTGCAGGGGCTGATCCTGGAAGGTTGCCGGGCGGACGCCTTAGCCGTCTTGGACGGAATGGACAACGTGCTCTTGGAATGCGTGATCCGCAATTGCGGTGGCAAGGCCGGCTCCGTGTCCGGCGTTCACAACCGCGTTGAGAAGTGCCATCTGCACGACCTGGGCCAGGGCGGGGTGTACGTCGATGGCGGCGATCGGCGCACGTTGACCGCAGCCTGTAACCGCGTGGAAGACTGCGACATCCACGACTACGGGCGGCTGAACCCGTGCTACCACCCGGGCGTCAACCTCAACGGCGTCGGCCACCACGTGCGGCACAACCATATCCACCACGCGCCGCATTTTGCCGTCTGGGCGCACGGCAACGATCACCTGGTGGAGTTCAACGAGATTGACCATGTCTGCCTCGACACCTCCGACACCGGTGCCTTCTACATCGGTCGCAACATGAGCGAGCGCGGGGTCATGGTGCGGCACAACTACTTCCACCACATCGGCAGCGGTCTGCACAATGGCGAGAGCGCCATCTACTTTGACGACGGTGCCCTCGGTTCGGCCGTCGGCAACGTCTTCTTCAAGGCCGGCACCCTCGGCCATGCGCGCATGGGGGCGATCTTCATCCACATGGGCAAGGACGTGCTCATCGAGAACAACCTGTTCATCGACTGCGAACTGGCCATCGGCACCCTGCCGTGCGGCCGCCAGCAGTGGGTGGCTCATATCCACGGCATCCCCAGCGACTACGTGCGCAAGTGGCTCTTTGAGGACGTGGACATCACCGCGCCGCCCTATACCACGCAGTACCCGGAGGTGAAGGAGTTGGAGGAGTACCCCGACCGCAACACCATCCGGCGCAACGTGGCATACAAGTGCAAAGACTTCCTCTCCATCAACCGCTGCCGGGGCGGGGATGAGTCGTTCCAGCCGGAGATGTCGGCCAACCTGCTTACCAACGTTGACCCGGGTCTGGTTGACATGGAGAAGGAAGACTTCCGTCTGAGACCCGACAGCCGGGTGTTCCGGATTATCGCGGGGTTCGAGCCGATACCGCTGGAGCGGATCGGGCCGCGCACGGCGGAGAAGCGCGACGCAGAGCCCGGGGTCCAGAAATAAGAACATCATGAAGAAGAACCTGCGGCGCCGCCGTGTCACTGCTCGGCAGTTCCGCGCTCCACGCCACCGACACCGAGAGCACGCCGTTCCCCGGCGGGCGCTACGTCCACCGGCACGTTTCCGAGCCGTGCGAGATCGACATGCACATCGTGCTGATCGACCTGAACCGGCCGGGCGTGAAGATCATCACCACCGGGGCCAATGGCGACCGGCCGGGCGAGACCGACCTGGAAACGACGCGGGCGTTCGTGAAGCGCATCCAGGCACAGATCGGCATCAACAGCGGGTTCTTCAGCCGCACCGAGGAGGAACGGCGATCCGGGGTGGCGGATCTCTGTTCACTGGCCGTGTCCGACGGCGTGAACGTCTCCGATTGGGGAACGTGGATCAAGGATGCCATCAATATCGGCGCCGACAACACGGTCACCTTCGTCACCCGCGCCAAGGAGGACACCACCGGATACATGACCACGCCGAATTTGGAGTTGTACAACGCCATGGCCGGCAATGCCCGCCTGCTCCGGGACGGCATCGTCCTGCCGGGCAAAGGTGGCGACACCACCTACCCGCAGACCGCCGTTGGGCACACGGCCGACCACCGCCTGATCCTCTTCGTCTCCGACGGCCGCCAGCCAGGCTTCAGCACGGTGCAGACCTTCCGGCGAAAGCAGTGCGGCGAAGGGGTGCAACCCCCGCCTTGCCGGCCTTGATCCGAAAGCGGCGTACGAGATCACCAACCTCGACGTGGAAGGCATCACGAAGGCGTCGGGCGCCGAATTGATGGAAAATGGCCTGACGGTGGAGATCGAGGATAAGCCCGGCGCCATTATCGGAGAACACTTCAGCGATGCGATGCAAACCGGCGTAACGCAAATCAGCCGCATAAATCTGGAAGCGGTTTTCAGGATAAGCAGCGTAGAGCCGGTCGCCGACCGGTGCTTCTACCGTTCGTCTGCCAGATCAACAACTATCACCCCTGCGCTTCGAGGCGGCAGCGTGACTGAAACAGATGTATTGTCGACGGAAGCTTCTTCCACTCGCAGATTTGTCCAGACGTTCGTGGCAGTCTGCTCAGCCTGCGTGTGAAAGTGAAGACAATGAAATATGGCCCGGGTCGGAGGAGTTTGGAACTCTTTAAGCTGTGCAGTCAACTTATAAGGCTTCTGAAAGTCAGTATTGATCGCATGAATAAATATGTTGTCGCGGCTGCGTGTGGCAACTATATCGACTACTGCGGCATCTTTGCGTAGTTGATCCGCCCGGAAATGAATCGATGCTTGCCATAGAGGCGGTTGTGCCTTATAGTAAACAGGAAGCCTGCGGTCGCCATGGTGATGGTTGTACAGCGTCACCACTTCGGCCGTCGGCATGATAAACGGGGCCTGTTCTTGTGTTGGATCGACGCGGATACCAGTGATGCCCCACGATTGTCCGATGAGCATTGACTGTGTGGCGAGGGCAAAGACGTCGCCCTCACGGATCATTGCGTTAAGCATAATGGCGGCGCCCAGTCCGCAAGCTCCGTATCCCGGCCAGAGTTCATCTCGACGCGGCAGTGACCACCATGCATTCAAATTCCACTCGGTGAACGCCAGTTTGTAGTCCAGCCGCCGGGAGTGGTCGATTGCACGGTCGTGCCACTGGGCAAGTCCGTCTTCGTTGGTTTCCGTGCTATGCACCAGCGTGTCCCACACCTGCTGAGGCGTCACGCTCTCGATGAGTACATCTTCCCCATTGGTGTCGATCAGTCTTTCGATGCTCATTGGGTAATATCGGTGCAGCGCATAGAGGTTGATTCCGGCCTGGCGCCGCTCCAGTTCAGCCGTCACCTCAAGCGGATGTGCGTCGACGATCAGCTTGATATCAGGCTGAACCCGCCGCAATGCTGCGATGAAAGTCTCAGTTATGTCAGCCCATTCTGTAATCCAGTCTTCGCCGTGCTTGTCCTGCATAAGCTGTGTCCAAAACCAACTTTCGTTGCCGATCTGTACGTAATCCACCTGGTAAGGATCGGGGTGCCCGTTGGTGGCTCGTAATGCAGGCCAGTTACTCAGCGATTCTGGAACGGTGGCTTGTGTGCCGGTGCAATAGGCGAGTAAAGCGGCGGCATGTTCGGCTGCCTTATCGGGAGTTTTGCTGGTCAGCATGCCGTCGCGCAGATTGATCACGAGGATCGTTTGCCAGTTCAGGTCAGCAGCCAGTCGGAAGAACTCATCATATCCGAAGGCATTGGTGATGGCCTGGCCACTATGTCCGCGGCTTATCGGGCGGCGTTCGTCTACGTTATGAGCGGAGCTTACCATATCCCGCCAATCAAGGTAATCCACATCAGTGCCGCCGGGAAAACGTACGAGAAGGATATCCATCTTCCGCAGGAGGGCTTCTACACGTTGATCAATGCTCCCGGAGTCGGGCAACATTGCCGCCTCCGGCCCTGTTTCACCATGCCAACTCGGCCGCTCCAGAAACTGACCGAAAAGCAGGTTGCTCACCGGATGGACCGATTCGTTGACAACGGCAACGCGAACGTTGTCGGCCATAACGTACTCCTTCGGATGTGTTGACACATCATGCCGGCAGCTCGCAGTGCACAGAACCAGAAGCAACGATGAGCAAGCTGCAAGAATATTGTGTCTGAAGATTGCAGAATTTTCCATAACCCGGCCCCCACGTTTTCTTGAGTTCCAAATATTTACGTACTACCCACTGAAATTATGCCACTTTCAATCACATTTTACAAATCTTACGAATAAAATCCAGTGGTGTCGGCGTGCATTTCAACCAGACTGGGCTCGACGCCCACGCGCAGCGATGGTTCGACGCATTGAAGAAACAGTTCGGGTGGAAATCCGAGGAAGCCAACAAGCGGGATGCAGGCGACGGCAGGTAGCCGCGCCTGATCCGTAACGTTCTGCCAGAGAAGAGGTGAAAGGCTAACCACAGGCTATCTTGAGAGACTGCAGGAGGAATGTCGTTATCCGTACCTGTCACCAGCGGAGCTGGCTGCTCGTCTGGCGCAAGGCCATTCTCTACCTCCCGATCGGATCATTGGAATGGCACAATGAACATCTGCCCCTGAGGATAATAGGGACAGTCACCTATGGATGGGGATACCAGGGACCAATGGCATTGACTTAAGAGAAGAAGGGCGGGCACGGAAACCCGCCCCTACACGACAATGGCATTGACTTAAGCTGTCGAGGCGTTGTCCGCCCCGTTTCGAACCAACGCCCCAGATGCCGTAGGGGCAGGTTTC
>Ga0307380_10009295_pt1 | contig 12497 bp, 17 predicted proteins | sample UN3MG_FD_202239 | JGI IMG/M metagenome (GOLD analysis project Ga0307380, IMG submission 202239) | Soil microbial communities from Risofladan, Vaasa, Finland - UN-3 | ecosystem: Environmental > Terrestrial > Soil > Coastal area > Acid sulfate soil | place: Finland: Risofladan, Vaasa | collected... | reverse complement strand
TAAGGATGAGTTCGATGACAAGATCGTTCCCGGCCACGTGGGTTCGGGGCAGTGGGTGGAGCGGCCCAACAACGCGGATTCATGGGAGTTGAAGAAGGCGGCCATTCGACGGGGACTGCTCTTCAAGTATGTCGGGCAGGACGTGGATATCTACCGATGCCCGGCCGACCGACGGAGGGAAAGCTCCTCGTTGCCGGTGGCCTTCCGGACCTTCTCGATCGCCGGCGGCGCCAACGGTGAAAGTGGGGGCGGCTATGACATAGCGAAGCTCTGCACCGAGATCAAGCAGCCCGCAACGAAGTATATCTTCGTGGAAGAGATGGATACGCGAGGCTGCAACATCGGCTCCTGGATCATGCAGGTGAAGAACCTGAGGTGGACCGATCCGGTGGCCATGTGGCACAACAACAAGACCACGCTCGGGTTCGCCGACGGTCATGGCGAGATGCACACGTGGGAGAACCAGCATTTCATCAACTGGTGTGGTACGGCCATGAATGACCCGCAGCGGTTCAGCTTCGGCCTGACGCCGCCGGCCGGCGAGCAAGAGGATATCGAATACATGGCTCGTGGATATCCGCATAAGTAAGTCCTTGAATAGGAATGACTGCCGCCCGGACGGCGGAAGGCTTGACGGTCTTGGCCGAATACCCCACAGGGTGTGGAGGCACTGGTCGGGTGTTCTGGGGGGGCGAGTTTTGGGAGTCCATCGAAGGAGGCAGAATCGTGGTTTTTGGGCTGAAAATGAGTTTCTGGACACGGTAACGCGCGCCCACGCGCGCGTGCGTGTGAGGGTCGCTAAAGCCGGGGGAATTGGCCCCACCGAAAAAAATTTGAAATTCCGCGAAAAAAGATATCAACATTTCGGGGTTCTCAAACGCTTCACTCTATAGGAACCAGGCAGTCTGGTGCCGTTGTGCGCCTGCTGGCCCGGCTTTACGGCCTTTGGCAGCGGGAATTTGGTTGAGTTTGGCCGTCCGGAGTGCTAAATTCAAGTGTTTGCGGGCCGTTCATCAGGAAGAGACTTTTTAGGGAATACAGATTCATGGCATCCATGCATGAAATCCTTGTCCTGGGTTGCTAATGCCTTCTAGTCCTGACCATATTCGTGAGAAGTTGCTGACCGTTCGTCTAAAATTGCTTGACTTAAGCAAACGGAACCGGCTCCTGAATTATCGACACAATAAGAGTGCCATAAGAGTAATTGATGAACAACCCAGGCAAGTCTTTGACTACCTTGTCAAGTCGGCAAAGCCTAAGCCTGTGGGCGATTTCTTTTGTATGCTTTTTATTAGCATAGAACAATATAAGGCTTCCAAAGTTGCCCTTTCCCTTTTTCCCCTTCAGAATTCTCCAGAAACGTTTCTGGGATACTCCAGAATTCCCTCTGAGGGCAAAAGTCCCTTCCCTCCCTTCTGTCCCCCCTGGAAAAGTTTTCGTGCCTTAGAAATGATTTTAGAATTTGTGGATTATTTTATTGATTCCAGAATTGTCAGAAAATCGTCACATTAACAAGGTTCTGGTGTGACTATTCTTTGGCCCCGTGCCTCCGCAACAGTTCGGCTATCTCCTTGTTCCCTCTGTTCTTGGCCTGCCACAATGGACTGTGACCTTGAACATCTCTAACGTTTACATTGGCTCCTTTGCTAATAAGCAACTCAGCTACGTCTCGATTGCCCCACCATGCCGCATGGTATAATGCTGTCCGTCCGTTTTCATCTCGCGCATCGATTTCGGCTCCATTCGCAATAAGCAGGTCTGCTACATCCGCTTGTCCGGCCTGTGCTGCCCAGAATAAGGGTGTCTGGCCCCAGTCGTATCTTGAATTGACATTCGCTCCGGCTCTAATAAGCAGTGCAACAATGTCTTTCTGGCCGTACACTGCAGTATCTAGAGGAGTCCAGCCGTACTTGTCCTTTGCATTGACGTCTGCCCCTTTAGCAATAAGCATCTCCACAATATCCTTATCCCCACACACCATATGCAAGGGTACGAAACCCATACTCTTGTCCTTAAGGTTGACATTGGCGCCTTGGCTGAGAAGAAACTCGACTACGTCCCGTTTTCCGTGCAAGGCCGCATAATGCAGGGCCGCACGGCCCTCAGAATCTCTAGAATCGACACTAATCCCCTGTTCGAGAAAACGCTTTACTTTAGCAAGGTCTCCCTGGAAAGCGGCCATCTGTATGGAGGAAAGCGTTGGACCCTTGGCAATTAGTAGCTCAAGCACCTTTGCTTTCTCACTGGACAGATTTCCCCTCAGGGCAAGCTGTATAGACAGATCGCCATAGTTGTTTTTCGCGCTAACGTCAGCGCCCGCCGAAATGAGCAGTTCAGCCACATCCTTGTACGCGTCGTTCCCGGCGTCAGAGGGGAAAGAAGGACCTTGAGCATACCTGGCGGCATAGTGGAGAGGAGTATCACCGTCTGCGTTCTTTTCGTTCACATCTGCACCATTAGCAATAAGCAGCTTCACTACGTCTTCACGACCATATCTAACAGCATAGTGCAAAGCGGTATCACCGAAGGTGGTCTTTTCGTTGACGTCCGAACCGTTAGCGATATGTAATCTCACCTGCTCTATGTCCCCCACAGACGCTGCATAGTAAATAGACCTGGTAAATTCAGGACTCTGCGCGGCGGCTGGTTCTGTTTGAGCCCGGGCTGTCAGTACAAATGACGCTGGGACGGCCAGCAGAGCCAATAGTAACGCCGCTGTTATTGTCACCAAAGTGGGGTGTTTGTAGAATTTCTTTCCGGGTCTCAACATGGTCTTAATCCTTTCCTCAATATCTTTGATGGAACCGACAATTGCCAGGGAGGGGACGGGATGGCCCGAGCGACGTTCTGCCGCCAATGCCTCGACAATCACCTCAGTATAATTTTCCGGTGGAGTAGAGAGCTGAGCGACGGTCATCTCATCGCAGCATTTTTCCCGTTCCTGGCGTATTTTCTTGTTTACCCACCATACAAATGGGTGGAACCAAAATATCGCCTGAGCCAGAATTTGAATCAGATTTACAGCAGCATCAAAGCGGGCTACGTGACTTAGTTCATGAACTAAAACTGTTCGATGGTGTTGAGGATTATTCAAACCAACAAAATCAGCAGGTAGATAAATACTACCCTGAAATAGACCCCATACAAATGGCTGGGCAATACCTCTGGTTAGCCATAGTCTCGGTGATTTTTTAAATTTGAAGCCTACGAACAATTCATGGAACTCCTGAGCGAGAGCAGAAGGAACCGGCATTCTACGACGATGTAGCCACAAGTGATAGCGAACTGCTCTGCTTCCGACCCACAGGAGAAACAGGAACATTCCCGTCAGCCATGTGAGGATGACCATCTCCTTAGTACTTGGCAAAGCCAGTCTGAATTCATGAGGCTGGACGACTGCTTTGACAATTGGCCCCACGACTTGTCTCTGCGGCGATACCGGATTCGGCAGCCGTTCCATGAGAGGCCTCTCAGGTAACACCGGCACGGCAACTGAATATACAGGTGGCACGATGCATTTGGCTAAGACAATCAGCCACAAGAGATAGCGAACGTGGGCACTCCTGTTTCGTAGGAGGAATGATATCAGAGTCACAATTACAGCCAGCAGTGCTATCTGCCAGCTTTGAGCAAGCAGATAGCTCGTCAGTGAATTTACATATGCGTCCATAGCAATCACTCCACAGGCAGACCTCAGACTATTTCTTCTTCGCTAAGGCTCTAAGCCTTTCAATGTCCTCTTCGGTTATCTCGCTGTGCAGAGCAAGGTGCTGCATCAGAGGCACAGGATTGCCGCCAAATAATCTCTGCACGAGGTCGCTGATTGTTCGGTTGATAACGTCTTCCTTTTTCGCAGTGGGAGTGTAAACAAACGCCTTGCCATGAACTCGGTGTTTAAGATATCCCTTTTCCTCAAGCCGACGCAGGAGTGTTGCGACGGTCACATAGGTTACCTTCCGATTGACAGGCAGTGCATCGTACACTTGTTGCACCGTGGCTTGCTTGGACTCCCAGACTAACCTTAGGATTTCCGTTTCGCCAGGACTTACTGCAGGTCGCTTTCGTTTGGTCATCTCAAATCTCCTATGACTAATGTCATAACAAATATATGACATCTGTCATAATAAACAACGAAAAAATAGATATTTTTGAAAAAATCTTTAGGGACCGCGTTTTTGACCTCATAAATGCGGAAAAAAGACTGAGAAAAATGGAAGCAAGGTCTCTTTTCGCAGCCAAGTATTCCTGCTCATCCAAACCCAGGTAGTGTTTTGCCGCACGAGACCCGGCGCGGTGCCCAAGATATGTTTTATTCACGCAGGCACATTCGTAGATGTAGAGCCTGAAGGAATTCTCAGACAAGCCAAGGCATCTCGAGTAGGTTCCCAGGTCGAACACTATTGCTGGTACTTTGAAAAATGCGTCCATCGTTATGTTAGGCAAGCAAACCTCCATCGCTCGTGACCTTGGTCCCATGAAATTCGAGCTTAAGTTTGCCGTCAAAATCGAGCCTAAAGGCATCCTTGCGAGTTTCACCCATTGGGTTCTCCCATATCATAGGGTAAAAAGTGGCTTGAAGGGTCTCTATAAGCGGTATATTATGAAATTCTGGCTTGACTGTCACCCTTTATATGGAAAATCCAGGTTAAAGCAATAGTCACTAAAACAATACTTGCAGATTGCATAATCACAACAATCGTTGCAGTATCAGGTTCATACGAAAAAGACAAACCTAAAAAAACTACAATACCAATCCACATTACAATTTTTTGTTTTTTGTTCATATTCAGTCTTTCTTTTTGTCTTTCAGCGTGTATATTAGCGCGGCAGTGACCAAAACCGTGCCCGACAAACGTACAATTAGCGGGCCATAATCATTCCAAGGTGGTATGGAACGAGCCCCAAAATAAGCCGTTGGCGTTGTCAATCCCAGAACGATAAAAACCGCTATTCCGACCCACAAGACTATCAACTGTGTGCGATTCATAGCTTCTCCCTTAACTCAGCGACGTTGGACCCTTGGGCTGTTTGTCATCTGCTGGCCCCTTGAGAACAAAAGCAAGGACTCCAAACAACAGAGCACAGGCAGGCCCACACGAAGAGTCCGGCGGCTCAACAAGCTTGAGAGGCAAGAATCGAAATACTTGACGCTCAGCCGCCCATACCTCAGCCGGTGAGGCAAGCCCACGAAGAAGGCCCGAAAGGTGAAACGGCTTGAGTAAAGAACGGCTGGGATGCTTGCTCGACGCATACGAATCGCTTCCGAAGCGGTGGGTAAAGAAGCTGGGGGGGGCGAGCAGACCAGACTTCAATCCTGACTTCTTTATCAAACTAAAGAACAAAAATGGAATCCTTGTGGTCGAAATGAAATCCGAAGACGATCTTGCCCAGAAGAATAGGGCTAAGCTAAGGGACGGGGCAGAGCATTTTGAACTCCTAAATCAGAAACTGAGCGAAAACGGAATAGGATGGACGTATCATTTTTACTTCTTGTCACCGGATGATATAACGGAGTTCTTCCAGGCTGTTAGGGAAAGGCGCTATCAAGGCTGGAAATCAAATCTCATGCAGGAACTTTCTTGAAATATGAAAGCTCTATACAGACACAAGAGAAGCGGCGACCTATTCGCCATTGAGACCGATGAGACTGGCAAAGTTGTCTCCACAAGCGGGCCGCTTCTGACCAAAGACCTGAATCCCGAAGCGTTGGATTATGATAGCTACTGGGACGGCGATATAAGGGCCAATATCGACGGCTTTGAACTGCTTTCCGAGGCTGAGTACAGGGCGCTTCTCAAACAAACTGGCTTTTTCGTTCAAGAGTCCCAGCGATCCATCTTTGAAGTGACGAACCGCGCCAAAGGAGGGCTTCGTAAAAGAAGAAAACAGAAATAGCCCGCCCCCTGCTGTGGCGGCCAATAGGATGATTATTTGGGAGAGGAATCAAATGAGCCGGAACTACGCACCGAGAACGTTTTTGCGACAAACACCTAATCATATACTCAAAGAATATTTCAGCCGTAAAGACCTGCCTAAAGACATCGATTTTGACAGGCTGGGCGAAACAAATGTTGAACCTATCTTTGAAGCGATGGACAAACTACCAGGCGAACAGCGGAATAATATCGAGGGAGAGTTTCGGCGAATAAATGAAATGGCCTATGAAAATGGGGTTCTCGTTCTGATTGAAGAAGCCGGTAGTCCCGTTCACAATGTAGATTTACTGCCAACCTTTGAGCCAATGAAAAACCACTACGAAAAAGCTTTCTGGGTATTTCTGAATCACCCGATGATTTTTGAGGTCGCCTGCGATTTGGCCTATATGGACAGGCTCGGTTCATGGAGTAACCGGAAGGTTGGGGTGGGATTAGTCCCTGGTGTAGAACCAGAAGACAAGCGGACGTTAGCCGATAGTGTGAGCGAATTCTACAAAAAGCAGGGACGGGGACACCACTGCCATGTTGACAATTATTTGAGACAACAGCCGGAAAGGCACTGCTATTTCGTATATCCCGAAGATTATGCTACCACAGAATTGGGCTTTGATGATGAAGACAAATTCTGCCACCGGCTAAGAAAGCCTGCATTTGAAGTGATTTTCGTTTACCTGCCTGAAAGCGGTATTTTGGAAGTAAATGCCAAAGGCGGAAAGAAGGTTGTTGAACCATTACAGGAGATGTTCTGTAAGACTATTCTCAAGCTTGATGGTCTGCCGAACCTTGAGAAAAGACACTTCGACTTATCGAGGCTCAATGATAAGGCCCTGACATTTGCTACAGAGCCAGCGGACGGCATAGAGAAAGTCACGATCAGGCTGTTGAGGCTGGACCTGCCGGGGCTGGGCAATCGGCGGATTACTCTTGAGGTGAGTTCGTCGGACGGGGGGCAGCCTATTCACAGCCTCATTGAGAAAGCACTAAACAAGGCGAACTTGAACTTGGACACGCTGACGGTTGCAAAGGCGAAACTGCACTTCAAGTTTCTTCCGAGAGACGGCAAGAAGGGCAAGACCTTGACGTTTGAAATCTCAATCCCCGACCGGTGCACTCTGAAAGATGATCCGCTTGACCAGGTGGCCAAGAAATACATTGAGCAGTGGGGGTTTATCGGTGAATGAGTTCTTGAAACAACTGGCCGAAAGGCTACGAACCTACGATTCCGAGATAATAACCGCCGACGAGATAGCCGACTGGCCGGAAGGCAAGCTCGATGAACTGCTGGCTCAGGGAATACTAAGCGAAATACAACCTTCCAGGGGCGTTGTCTGCGATCAGTGCGAAGAAAACTGCTATATCGAGCCAGACAGGAGGACTATTCCAAAAACAGGTGAAACCGTTGGGGTCTTTGTCTGCACCCGCAAGCCGGATATTGGCCGCATCGAGGTGGACCTCAACCGGTTGCGGCAATGGCAGGTCAACAAGAAAACGCTTTGGAAACGGGTCTTCGGCTTCGACTCAGAATGGCAGGTTCCCTGGGATGACAGCAATGGCGAATATATTCCTTTACAGGAAGCGGTCAACCTCGCAAACGACGACTCAATAGCGGTGCGGAAGATGAGCCGATCGTTGGAAGACCCTGACTTTCCTGTACACCGTATGCACACAGGCAGACGATGCAAGGTCCACCTGGACGAGTTTAGGAAGTGGTTGAAATTTGCTCAGCACGGCCAGGTAACCGATAAGGCTATTGAGAAATACCTCGAAGGGGTCAGAGAGCGAAGGGAGCAGGCCCGGCGAAAAAAGCAAAGAAGAAACAAATCTCAGTAAGCTGCCGTTCGCGTCTTTTCTATTCCCATTCTATTCCCATTCAACTACGCACAAAAAACTTTATGCCCTCTGTACTTAATCTGGCGTCAATTCGCAGTTGGATAGCCAGTCCCTTCTTGTCATATCTATTCCCTTTTTAGTCCCGCACTGCGCCTGTCACCTATACTGGCCGACAAAGAATCCAATTAACCATTTGATTAAGGAGCTTAACGATGGCTGAAAAGGAAATGGCAGACAAATTGCTGACCGCAAAGATGTTAGGGGAGATGCTGAGCCTTAGCAAAAGGCAGGTCCATAGGCTGAATAGCTGTAGCAAACTGCCCAAGCCGCTGCGTATCGGCGGCAGTGTCCGCTGGGCGGAAGGCACGATTGCGAAGTGGCTCAGAGCGGGAGCACCCGACAGGAAGACCTTCGAGGCGATGCAGGGAATTGAGAAGCTATGACCAGCGAGAGAGAAGCCCAGATCGCCAAGAGGCGAGCAGAAATGCCCCGCTCATACCGGGGTTGCTACGACAAGGCGGTGAGCGGCAGGAGCCGCAAGGCCGCGATGCGTGCCTTCTGCCTTGAATGTTGCGGCTGGGAAATCCGGGAGGTATTTCTCTGCACGGACCTGGGATGCCCTCTATATCCGTATCGGCCGCGCTCCAGAGTCTCACAGGGAGCGTCTGAGAGCGTCCGACAAGCCCCAGAATCGAAAGAGTCCTCGCACGCCGAAGCACAGGCCAAAGGAGCAGCCAGATGACGAAGGAAGAGCGCGGCAGTGAGAGGATCGTGGCGGTCTATGACTACACGGACGAAGGGGGCAAACTGCTCTATCAGAATGTGCGGTTTGATCGCAGACCGGAGGACAGGCGACCGCGTTTTTTACCCCGCCGACCTGACGGCAACGCGGATTGGATTTGGGATTTGGATGGGGTGAATCGGACGCTGTATCGACTGCCGGAACTGCTCAAAGCATCGTTGCAGGATTTCGTCTTCATTGCTGAGGGCGAGAAGGATGTTGATACCCTACATGATCTGGGCCTTGTCGCGACGACATCGGGATCGGCTACGTCGTGGAAGCCCGAGTTTGCCAAGTACTTCAGAGGCCGACTGGTTGCTATCACGCCGGACCACGACGAGCCTGGTGAGCGTTACGCCAAAGGGGTGGCTGAATCACTCTATGGCAGGGCAGCCGAAGTCCGGGTCTTGAGTTTGCCGGGTCTGAAGCCACCGCAGAAGGATATTACAGACTGGACGAACAACGGAGGCACGCTGAAGAAGCTCCTGGAACTTGTCGAGCAGACGAAACCCTATAAGCCCGCACCCGAGCGCCATCTTCGTCATCAGGTCTTATCTTCAGTCGAGTCTCAGCAGACCGAGTATGTGTGGCCGGAAATCATACCGATGGGAATGATAACTGGATTCGTTTCGCAGGAGGGGGCCGGCAAGAGCACTGTTGCGAGTGATGCTACGATGCGCGTGACGACGGGAAGCCCCTGGCCAAACGCGCCGTCTATATCAAATCCCAAAGGGCATGTGATTATCTTCGCCCATGAAGAAGACCTCTCTCGGGTGTTAAAGCCGCGCCTCACGGCTAACGGCGCTGACTTGTACCGAGTCGTGGCCGGCGAAAACATCTTCACAACAGCAAACGGCGAAGAAGAGCCTTTTGATATCGAGCAGCACGTCCCGGAGCTTGATGCCCTGGTCGATGAATACCCGGAAACCCGGCTCGTCATTTTCGATCCGGTGACGAGCTACGTCCACTGCAACGAGAATTCAAACGCCCAAGTCCGGCGAGCTCTGAAACCTTTGATCGACTTTGCGGCCCGAAGAAATGTGGGTGTTCTAATCCTGAGCCACCTGAACAAGAAAGTTGACTTAGGCATGATCAACCGAACCATCGGCAGCCGCGCATGGTCGGCGGTCCCACGAATTACCTGGGGCATACGCACCGAGCAGATCGAGGACGAGGACGGCGGCAAAACCGATACGGATAACCGTTTCCTGCTTTGTATCAAATCCAACATCGGGCGCAAACCCAAAGGGCTTCGCTTCTCTATTGCCGATCCGGGCATAGTCGTTTGGGATGAGGAGCGGTTCAATCTCACTATTGATGCGGACTGCCGAGTGAAAACCAAACGGATCAACGAAGCCTCAGACTGGCTGCGGGAATACCTGGGTAAGAAGGCCATGTCTGCGACTGTGGTTTTCGGGGATGGTGAGAAAGCTGGATTCAACCGGGCGCTGCTGAATCGGGCCAAAGAGAATCTGGGAATCAACCCCACGAAGATCGGCTTCGGCGGCGAGTGGTTTTGGGAGCTTCCAAAGTGAAACGGATGAAAATATTGGTAAAAGAGTATTTTGAGTATCTTTGGTATCTTTGGATTTTTGAGCCAAAAACTCAAAGGTACTCAAGTATCTTTGGAGTATCTTTGGCTGGCGCTATCAAGAACTCAAAGATACTCAGCACGTACCCCCTTTGACCATCTTTGGATTGATGGAGATTGCATTGTGATGATGACAAGCGAAACCGACAGCAACATCTACCTGGTCATGCCGCTTTCGAGGGTGTTTGAGGACGCGCAGGGCGGCGTTTCCCTGGCACGTCGGGCGCTGGCTGAGCGGGACCCGGAGCGGGCACGGGCAATGGGTATCGGGATCGAGCCGGAGCAGCAGAAAGCCCGCGTCGTCGCGGCGGTGGGTGATTATCTGGCCGGGGCAAGACGGCAACGAAGAAACAGAGTGGGCAACCGTCAGATTCGATAAAGCATGATTGCGAACGTCGAGAACACAGTGGTAAGGATTGAGCCGATCTTCGTGGGCGTCGAGGATGCCGCGTCCATGCTCGGGATCTCGGCGACGACCTTCAAAACGCTGGACCGCAATGGGCAGTTGGGGCCTATGCCGGTTTATATCAGTACATGCCGGCGGCGGCTCTACTCCGTCTGCGAACTGCGCCGATGGGCGGAAGTTGGTTGCCCGATTAGAGAGAAGTGGCAAACTATGAAGGATGAAAATATTTTTGAGAATATAAAAAGAAAGAGCTTGACGTGCGCTAAGTAGTCGATACAATGAGGACTATGGACGTGATTGAGATAATTCGCAAAGAGATTGAGAAGCCCGGCAGAACGCGATACCGTATCGCGCAGGATACCGGCGTCTCAGAAGCGCAGCTACATCGACTGGTCAATGGCGGGTCACTCAAAGCCGAGACGGTGGGAACGCTTCTTGAGTACTTCGGCTACGAGGTCCAAAAGAAGAAAGGCAGGTAGGCAGATGAGAGTTTTTCGACCAAGTTACAAAGGCAGAGACGGCGGGAAACATAAGACGGCCAAGCTGTATTTGGAATTCAAAGACCACCTGCAACTGACGCGGCGGCTTCCTGCATTTGCCGATAGAAGATTGTCTGAGTCGCTGGGACGGCAGATCGAGAAGCTGGTTGCCTGCAAGATCAGCGGGGAGCAGCCGGACGCTCAATTGTCCCGCTGGCTGGAGTGTATCCCGGCGAAGATGCGGGAGAAGTTTGTCAGCATCGGCCTGATAGATTCAAGCCGGGCGGCGGCGGGCAAATTGCTGTTGGAGCATATCGCCGACTTTGAGCAGTCTCTTATCGACAAGGGCAATACCCGCAAACAGGCGCAGATGACTGTATCGAGGGTAACGTGTATCGCCAAGGAGGGCCGATTCGCGACGTGGACGGACATTGCCGCGTCGAAAGTGCAACGGTGCATTGCCAAGATGCAGGAAAACGGCCTGGGCAAGAAAACAGCCAATTACTATCTCCGGGCGTTTCAGCACTTCGCTCGGTGGATGGTGGACGATAGACGGGCAACTACATCACCTGTCGGCCACCTGAGAGCTATTGAAGTCCAGAAGAGAGACATACGCAGAGAACGCCGCGCGCTCGAACCCGACGAGGTAAGGCGTCTTTTAGAGGCTACAGCAGCCAGCGGCGTGCGTTTCGGTCTGACCGGGTACGAACGGGCCATGATCTATCGCCTGGCCTGCGAGAGCGGTCTGAGAGCCAACGAATTGAGACTACTCAAGGTGGCAAACTTCGACTTCGACAACCGCACCGTCACTGTTCAGGACCATACGTCCAAGAACCGGAAAGAAAAGACGCTGCCCTTGCGACCCGACACAGCGGCGCAAATCAGAGAGCTACTTGCCAAGAAGCTACCTGACGCGCAGGCGTTCAAAGTGCCGGGCAAGCCGATTGATATGTTCAGGCCGGACCTGGAGGCTGCTGGGATTGACTACGTGGACGATGCAGGGCGATACTGCGATTTTCACAGCTTACGACATACGACCGGGAGCCTGCTGGCGGCAAGCGGTTGTCATCCCAAAGTGGCGCAGTCGATTATGCGGCACTCCGACATCAATTTGACGTTATCACGGTACACACATACCCTGACAGGACAGGAAGCCGACGCAGTCAACAGGCTGCCCGACTTTTCAAGACCCAGCAGCCAGCGGCAGAGAAAGACCGGAACGGACGATTCGAATGTCACCGGCGGAAATGTCTTGGCGTTGCGCTTGGCGCTTTCCGGCGCCGGACAGCGCCCGACTATGCCTTCAACTGAAAAGGCAAACCCCGCTTACGGTATCGAAACCCCAATTCTTGACCGCGCCCGGCTGGACTCGAACCAGCAACCTTCGGATTCGAAGTCCGCGACTCTATCCAATTGAGCTACGGGCGCGAGAACCACTCGGTTGCCGGCAGTATATGGATTCCCTGCAACCGTT
>Ga0307380_10009294_pt1 | contig 12497 bp, 8 predicted proteins | sample UN3MG_FD_202239 | JGI IMG/M metagenome (GOLD analysis project Ga0307380, IMG submission 202239) | Soil microbial communities from Risofladan, Vaasa, Finland - UN-3 | ecosystem: Environmental > Terrestrial > Soil > Coastal area > Acid sulfate soil | place: Finland: Risofladan, Vaasa | collected... | reverse complement strand
CTGGCCCCTCCTCCGCTGCGCTCCGTCGCTCGCACATCCCGGACGCTCCAAGAACCACCCCACTCCATTCCCCGGCCACGGAGGCCGCAACCGGCCCCTCCTCCGCTGCGCTCCGTCGCTCGCGCGTCTCGATCGCTCCGGTCCCGAAGGCCACCGCTGGCTCGCATCGTCTGTTCGTGTTCATGTCCATCCCTATCCGTGTGAGGCGGCCATGACCGCCTCCTCGACGTCGCGGCCCTCGACCTCGGCCATACGGGCTGCTTCGAGCACCCGCTTGTAGTCCTTCGGCATCACCTTGGCGAAGTGCCGCACCTCGGTGTGCCATCGCTCGAGCATCTTCTCGGCCACCGGCGAGCCCGTCTCGACGTGATGCATGCGAACCGTCTCACGCAACCACGTCTGGTCCTCGGCTTCGAGCGTGTCGAGATCGACCATCTCGGAATTGAGATTGCGGTGAAAGGTGTCGTCGGGGTCATAGACGAAGGCCATTCCGCCCGACATGCCGGCCCCGAAGTTCCGGCCCGTCGGGCCCAGCACGACCACCCTTCCCCCGGTCATGTACTCACAACCGTGGTCACCCACACCCTCGACCACCGCCGTGGCGCCCGAGTTGCGGACGCAGAACCGCTCGCCGACCACGCCACGGAGATACACGTCGCCCGCCGTGGCCCCGTAGAGGATCACGTTGCCGGCGATCACGTTGTCTTCCGCGACGAAACTGCCGTGGGCGTCGAGCGGCGGCCGCACGACGATCTTGCCGCCCGACAACCCCTTGCCCAGGTAGTCGTTGGCATCACCGAGCAGCCGGAGCGACACTCCGTTGGGCACGAACGCTCCGAAGCTCTGCCCGGCCGAGCCGGTCAGCAAGATCCGGATCGTGTCGTCAGGAAGCCCCGCCTCACCCCACTTCTTCGATATCTCGTGGCCGAGCATGGTGCCGACCGTGCGGTTCAGGTTCCGGATCGGCAGCTCGATCTCGACCGGAGTCGCGTCGTCGATCGCCGGCCGAGCGAGCCCGATCAACTCGACGTCGAGTGCCTTGTCGAGGCCGTGGTCCTGACCCTTGCTCTGGAACAGGTCCTGTTCCCACGGCGATGTCGGCACCTCGAGGATCGGTGAGAGGTCGAGACCGCTGGCCTTCCAGTGGTCGATGGCGCCGGTCGTGTCGAGTGCGCTCACCTGACCGATCGCCTCCTCGAGGCTGCGGAAGCCGAGTTCGGCCAGATACTCGCGCACCTCTTCGGCGATGAACTCGAAGAAGTTCTCGACGAACTCTGGCTTGCCCGCGAAGCGCTTGCGCAGTTCGGGGTTCTGGGTCGCAACACCGACCGGACACGTGTCGAGGTGGCAGACCCGCATCATGATGCAGCCCGACACCACCAGCGGCGCGGTGGCGAAGCCGTACTCGTCGGCGCCGAGCAGGGCGGCGACCACGACGTCGCGGCCCGTCTTCAGCTGGCCGTCGGTCTGCACGACGATACGGTCGCGGAGCCCGTTGATCAGCAGCGTCTGCTGGGTCTCGGCCAGGCCGAGCTCCCACGGGGCGCCGGCGTGCTTGAGCGAGTTGAGCGGCGATGCGCCGGTTCCTCCGTCGTGGCCCGAGATCAAGACGACGTCGGCCTTCGCCTTCGAGACGCCGGCGGCGACGGTTCCGACACCGACCTCGGCGACCAACTTCACGTGGATGCGCGCCTGGGGGTTCGCGTTCTTGAGATCGTGGATCAGCTGCTTGAGATCCTCGATCGAATAGATGTCGTGGTGCGGCGGCGGCGAGATCAAACCGACCCCGGGAGTGGAGTAGCGGGTCTTGGCGATCCACGGCCACACCTTCTGACCGGGAAGCTGGCCGCCCTCGCCCGGCTTGGCACCCTGGGCCATCTTGATCTGGATGTCGTCGCTGTTGGTCAGGTAGTTCGAGGTCACTCCGAACCGACCCGACGCCACCTGCTTGATCGAGCTGCGCCGAAGATCGCCGTTGGTGTCGGGGTGGAAACGCTCAGGATCCTCGCCGCCCTCACCGGTGTTCGACTTCGCACCGAGCCGGTTCATGGCGATCGCCAGGTTCTCGTGGGCCTCGGCCGAGATCGACCCGTACGACATGGCCCCGGTCGAGAAGCGCTTCACGATCTCACTGACCGGTTCGACCTCTTCGATCGGCACCGGCGTGCGGCCTTCGGTGTCGAACCGGAACAACCCGCGGAGCGTCGCCAGGTGCTGGCTCTGGTCGTCGACGAGCTGGGTGTACTCCTTGAAGACCTCGTACTGCTTGGTGCGGGTGGCGTGCTGGAGCTTGAAGACCGTCTCGGGGTTGAACAGGTGGTATTCGCCTTCGCGACGCCACTGGTATTCGCCGCCCGCCCAGAGGTCGCGGTGGGCGACCTCTGACGGCCGATCCACGTAGGCGAACTGGTGTCGCTTGTGCACCTCCTCGGCGACGACGTCGAGTCCGATGCCGCCGAGCTTCGAGGAGGTCCCGGTGAAGTAGCGGTCGATCACGTCCTCGCCGATGCCGATCGCCTCGAAGACCTGCGCGCCGGTGTAGGACGCAACCGTCGAGATCCCCATCTTCGACATGATCTTGAGGACGCCCTTGCTGCAGGCCTTGATGTAGTTGGTGATCGCCTGGGCGGGAGCGACTTCGGTGATCACGCCCTCGGCGATGAGATCCTCGATCGACTCGAAGGCCAGGTACGGGTTGATCGCCGCGGCCCCGTACCCGATCAACAGAGCCATGTGGTGCACCTCGCGGGCATCGCCGCACTCGACGACGAGGCCGACCTTGGTGCGGCTCTGCTCGCGGATCAGGTGGTGGTGAACGGCGCCGGTCAGCAGCAGGGACGGGATGGGTGCGAGCCCGGCGTTGGAGTGCCGGTCGCTGAGGACGATGATCTTGGCGCCCTCGGCGATCGCGACCGAGACCTTGTCGCAGATCTCATCGAGCGCCCGCCGGAGCCCGTCGCCACCTTCGTCGACGGGGTAGAGCCCGTCGATGGCGTAGGCCTGGAACCCCGGCATGTCCCCGTCGTCGTTGACGTAGAGCAGCTTGGCGAGGTCCTCGTTCGAGATGATCGGCGACCCGAGCCTGATCTGGCGGCACGAGGCAGGCCCCGGATCGAGCAGGTTCGCCTCGGGTCCGACGGACGCTCCCATCGACGTCACCAGCTCTTCGCGAATGGCGTCGAGCGGCGGGTTGGTGACCTGTGCGAACAACTGCTGGAAGTAGTCGAACAACAAGCGGGGTCGGTTCGAGAGGGTGGCGATGGGTGTGTCGGTACCCATCGAGCCGATCGGCTCGGCTCCGGTTCGAGCCATCGGTGCCAGCAGGATCTTGAGCTCCTCGAGCGTCCATCCGAACACCCGTTGATGCTTCACCACCGAGCTGTGCTGCGGGGTCAGCAGGAAACGGGGCGGCAGGTCGTCGAGATGCAGCAGACCGTCGTGCAGCCAGTCGCCGTAGTCCTCGGCCTCGGCCAGCTCGCGCTTGATCTCTTCGTCGTCGATGATGCGGCCTTTGGCCGTGTCGACGAGGAACATCCGCCCCGGCTGCAGCCGGCCCTTCTTGATGACCGTGGCCGGATCGAGGTCGAGCACGCCGACCTCGCTCGCCATCACGACCAAGCCGTCCTCGGTGACCCAGTAGCGCGACGGGCGAAGGCCGTTGCGGTCGAGGACGGCCCCGATGACCGTGCCGTCGGTGAACGCGATCGAGGCCGGGCCGTCCCACGGCTCCATGAGGCACGAGTGGTAGCGATAGAAGTCGCGCTTCCAGTCGGGCATGGTCTCGTGGTGCTCCCATGCCTCGGGCACCATCATCAACACGGCGTGCGGAAGGCTGCGGCCACCCAATGACAACAGCTCGAGCGCCTCATCGAACCGGGCGGTGTCGCTCGCACCGGCCGTCATGATCGGAAACGCGCGCTCGAGGCGATCGCCGAAGAGGTCGCTGGCGAGCATCCCTTCACGGGCCCGCATCCAGTTCTCGTTGCCTCGCACGGTGTTGATCTCGCCGTTGTGGGCGACGATCCGGTAGGGGTGCGCGAGCGGCCAGGAGGGAAAGGTGTTGGTCGAGAAGCGCGAGTGCACCAGCGCCATCGCGGTCTCGAGACGCTCGTCGGCCAGGTCCGCGTAGAACGCATCGAGCTGGAGCGTCGTCAGCATCCCCTTGTAGACGATCGTCCGCCCCGAGAGGCTCGGGAAGTAGACGTCGCCGGCCTCCTCGGGCGTGGCGACCTCGTGCTCGATGCGCTTTCGCAACACGAACGCCCGTCGTTCGAGCGAGAGCCCCGACAGCGGCGCCGAGCCTTCTGCGGCGGCGACGAACAGCTGACGGAACGACGGCATCGCGTCGCGAGCCATCGACCCGAGCATCGAACCGTCGACCGGTACGTCCCGCCACCCGAGGACCTGGAGTCCTTCGCTGTCGGCGAGCTTCTCGATCGCCAGCGCGGCTGCGTCGGCTTCGTCGTCACCCGGCGGCAGGAAGCCGATTCCGGTGGCGTAGGTCCCGGCATCGGGAAGTGCGAAGTCGCACACCTCCCGCAGGAAGGCATCGGGGATCTGGATGAGGATGCCGGCACCGTCGCCCACGTTCTCCTCGGCACCGGTGGCACCGCGATGGTCGAGGTTGCACAGCGAGTCGAGGCCTTTGCGCACCATGTCGTGAGAGGCCCGACCGTGCATGTCGACGACGAAGGCGACCCCACATGCGTCGTGTTCGAATGCGGGGTCGTAGAGACCCTGCGGTGCAGGCGTTGGCATGGATGACTTCCCGTGAGCGGACGAACAGATGGTTCAGGCGCTGCGAGAGCGGGACGTCATTGGCCCATTCGCAGGTGCGATCGAGACCCTACCAGCCGACCGGTTTCGTCCCGAATCACTTGCTGCCTGGCCCGGAATCCACGCCCCGGCGACCTGCAGCTGTTGTGCGGTCGAGAGGACTCGAACCTCCACGGGCTTGCGCCCACCAGCCCCTCAAGCTGACGCGTCTACCAATTCCGCCACGACCGCGTGGCCGCTCCGGTCATCTGGAGCGAGGCGCCACCCTACCGGGTCGACCGCGAGACGGATCAATCATCGCTCCCGGAATCGCACCTCCGCCGTGGATCCCTCGGTTCGCCGTGGATCTCCCCTGCCACACCACCGACAACCACGACAGACCCGGAAATCGCCGCCAGAGCACTGCACTGCCGTGGATGGCGTCAGTCGAGGAGGAGGGCGAGGCCGATGGTCGTGAAGACGAAGGTGCACGCGACGACGATCGTGATGCGGTCGAGGTTCTTCTCGACGGCCGTCGAGCCCGCGGCTGCTGCGCCCATGCCGCCGCCGAACATGTCGGACAGCCCGCCGCCCTTGCCGCTGTGCAGCAGCACCAGGACGATGAGGGCCAGCGACACGGCCACGTGGATGACGACGACGACAGGGGTCAGCACGGTTGCCGACGATACCAGCGTCGGACCTCGTGGCGAACCTCGGGGAAGTCACCCGCCACACCAGATGTCGACGCAACCGCTGCCACGGGCTGTCCGAGGTCGGGGTTCAGCCGCGCGACGCGTCGACGATGGCGACGAAGTCGTCCGCCTCGAGGCTGGCGCCGCCGACGAGCGCACCGTCGATGTCGGGCTGCCCCATGAGCTCCCGGGCGTTGCCGGGCTTGACCGAGCCGCCGTACTGGATCCGAACGGCGTCCGCAGCGTCTCCGCCATGGAGCTCGCGGACGATCGAGCGAACGAAGGCGCACATCTCCTGCGCGTCGCTCGGCATCGCGGTGCGTCCGGTCCCGATCGCCCAGATCGGCTCGTACGCGACGACCATCGATCCCACCTGGCTGGCGTTCAGTCCCTTGACCCCGGCCGTCACCTGGCCCCGCACCTTGTCTTCGGCCCCGTCCGCTTCGCGCTCGTCGAGCGTCTCGCCGACGCAGAGGATCGGGGTCATCTCGTGGGTGAAGATCGCGCGGACCTTGGCGTTGACGAACTCGTCGGTCTCGCCGAAGAGCTCGCGCCGCTCGGAGTGCCCGGCGATCACGTACCGGACGTTGAGTTTGGCGAGCATCGGCGGCGACACCTCGCCGGTGAAGGCGCCCGTGTTCTCGTGGTGACAGTGCTGGGCCCCGAGTGCGATCGGCACTCGTTCGGCCTCGATGACCGTCTGTACCGAACGGAGATCAGTGAACGGCGGGTGGACCGACACCTCCACGGTGAGGGCGTCATCCTCGGTGATCTGGTATGAGAGCTTCTGGACGAGCTGGATCGCCTCGAAGTGGTTCTTGTGCATCTTCCAGTTGCCGCTGATCAATGGCCTGCGATCAGACGATGAGGTGCTCATGACGTGGGTGCCTCCCTGAGGGCGCGTAGTCCGGGCAGATCGCCCTGCTCGAGGAGTTCGAGCGAGGCACCTCCTCCGGTCGAGACGTGATCGATCTGGGTGTCGAAGCCGAACTGCCGGGCCGCTGCCGCCGAGTCGCCGCCGCCGACCACGGTGAACCCGCGGCACTCGGCCACGGCCTCGGCCACGGTCCGGGTCCCGGCTGCGAAGCGTTCGTCCTCGAACACGCCCATGGGGCCGTTCCAGAGCACGGTGCGGGCGTCACCGATGACATCGGTGAACTCGGCAGCGGATCCGGGCCCGATGTCGAGCCCCATCCACCCGTCGGGGATCGTCGTGCCGAGCTGACGAACCTCGCCGCCGGCCGATGGGTCACCGATGGTGCCGTCGGGGCTGAGTGCGGTGACATCGGAGGGCAGGTGGATGCGATCACCGGCGACCTCGAGCAGGCGGGCACACGTCTCGACCATGTCGTCCTCGCACAGCGATGCGCCGATGTGGTGGCCCTTGGCCTTCAGGAACGTGAAGCACATGCCGCCGCCGACGATGAGCGAGTCGACACGATCGAGGAGCGCGTCGATGACGCCGAGCTTGTCGGAGACCTTCGAGCCACCGAGGATGGCGACGAAGGGTGCCTTGGCGTTCTCGCGAATGCCGAGCAGGACCTCGACCTCCTTCGCCAGCAACCGCCCGGCAGCGCTCGGGAGGTGCTGGGGCGGCCCGACGATCGACGCGTGTTCGCGGTGCGAGGCACCGAAGGCATCGTTGACGAAGAGGTCCTGACCGTCGATCAGCTCGGCCACGAACGCCGGATCGTTGGCCGTCTCGCCCGGGTCGAAGCGAAGGTTCTCCAACAGATCGACACCAGGCACGAGCTCGGCCAGCCGACTCCGCACGGGCGCCATCGAGAAGGCTGGATCAGGGGCACCCCCGGGACGGCCGAGGTGGCTGCATGCCGTCACCTGCGCCCCGTTGTCGAGGAGCCACCGCAGCGTGGGAACGGCCGCTTGGATGCGCAGGTCATCGGTGATCGTCCCTCCCTCGAGCGGGACGTTGAAGTCGCACCGAACCAGGACCCGTTTCCCGGCGACCTCGCCGAGGTCCTCGAGTTGCGGTATCGCGCTCATGAGTCGCGCGGTGTGGGAGCGGCGCACGCGTGCAAGGTCGACGAGGCACGAGGAGACCGGTCAGCTGCGGCCTGCGTGGCCGGGGAACGCATCAGCGGTGATTGGCTGCGCCGACGATGAGGGCGAGATCGACGAGTCGGTTGCTGTAGCCCCACTCGTTGTCGTACCAGCCCTGCACCTTGGCGAGGTTGCCCATCGTCATGGTGAGGCCGGAGTCGAAGGTGCAGCTCGCAGGCGAGCCCACGATGTCGGACGAGACGAGCGGCGCCGTGCTGTAGTCGAGCACCTTGGCCAGTCGACCCTCGGTCGCAGCGGCTTCGAATGCCGCGTTGACCTCGTCGGCCGTGGCGTCGTTCTTCAGCACGGCGGTGAAGTCGGTGATCGAGCCGTCAGGGATCGGGACCCGGAGGGCGATGCCGTCGAGCTTGCCCTGCATGGCCTCGAGCACGAGGCCGGTGGCACGAGCTGCCCCGGTCGAGGTCGGGATGATGTTGGCTGCGGCCGCACGGGCCCGGCGCAGGTCGCTGTGAGGGCCGTCGACGATCGCCTGGTCGCCGGTGTAGGCGTGGATCGTCGTCATGAGCCCCTTCTCGACCCCGAAGGCGTCGTCGAGCACCTTGACGAGCGGCACGAAGCAGTTCGTCGTGCACGAGGCGTTCGAGATGACCTTGTGAGCGGCGGGATCGAAGGTGTCATCGTTCACGCCGACCACGAAGGTCGCGTCGGCACCACTCGCCGGAGCCGAGACGATCACGCGGGGCGCACCGGCCTCGATGTGCTTCGCGGCGTCGTCGCGCTTGGTGAAGAAGCCGGTCGACTCGATGACCACGTCGACCCCGAGGTCGGCCCAGGGCAGGGCGCCGGGGTCGCGCTCGGCGAGCACCCTCAGGATGTCACCATCGACCGAGATGCCCCCCTCGGCCGGAGCCACGTCGTACGGGAGGAGTCCGTGGACGGTGTCGTGCTTGAGGAGGTGGGCCATGGTCTCGATCGACCCGAGGTCGTTCACGGCCACGAAGTCGACATCGGCGCCGATCTTCTTCGCAGCGCGGAAGAAGTTGCGGCCGATTCGCCCGAACCCGTTGATACCGACGCGGATGGTCATGGAGTGCTGTCTCCTCAGTTGGTCGAGAGGTCGTGTACGGCTATCCGACCAGATCGGTCGGGGTGGGTGCCAACTGAGCGCCCAGGTGTCAGCGGTCGACGTCCCGATGGTTCACCGAGGGATCGTATCCACGGCCACGCACCAACTTCGCCAGCTCCTCCGCCACGGCCACCGACCGGTGCCGACCGCCCGTGCAACCGACCGCGACCGTGAGGTACGACTTGCCCTCTCCGACGTACGCAGGGAGCAGCGTCGCGAGCAGGTCCTCGAGCTTCACCAGGAACTCTCGGGTGATGGGCTGCGAGAAGACGTAGTCACGAACCGGTTTGTCGCGACCGGTCAGGGGCCGCAGCTCGTCGACCCAGTGCGGATTCGGCAGGAAACGCAGGTCGAAGACCAGGTCGGCGTCGAGCGGCAGCCCGTGCTTGTACCCGAAGGACTGGACGGTGATCGTCATCCGCTCGTCGGTGTCGTCGCCGAACAGTTCGACGACCCGGTCACGCAGCTCGTGGACGTTGAGCTCGGAGGTGTCGACGACCACGTCCGCTTCGACCTTGACGTCCTCGAGCATGCCTCGCTCTGCAGCGATCGCCGCCGAGAGGTTGCCGGTGGAGAGGGGATGTCGACGACGCGTGTTCTCGTAGCGGCGAACCAGCACGTCGTCGACCGCATCGAGGAACAGGATGCGCACTCGGTTGTCGGAGTTGCGGAGCCCACTCAGCTCTGTGACCAGCTCGTCGTGATACATCGTGCCGCCGCCGGCCACGAGTGCGACCCGACTGATCGACGAACCAGGAGCCTCGGCCAGCTCGACGATCCGCGGAATGAGCGGCGGTGGCAGGTTGTCGATGACAAACCAGCCGAGGTCCTCGAAGGAGTCGGCGGCCTGCGACCGGCCCGCACCCGACATCCCCGTGATGACCACGTATTCGCTCATCGCGACAACCTCCCCACCGCAAGAGTACCCGTCGGGGTCGAGCTCAGATCCGGACCTTGCGGGCCACGAGCAGCAGGAGTCTGGGGATCGCACGCGCCGCCTCGTAGCCCGGGCACTGCTCGAGGAACTCGGGAGGTGGCTCGGGTTCCTCCATGCGCTCGACCAGGAGCCCGTGGTCGCTCATGGTGTTGACGTACCGCCCCAGGGGTCGGTGCACGAACGGCAGACTGACCCCGGGCTCGACCTCCTCGATCGTCATCTGTTCGGTCAGGTAGGGGCCCACTCGCCAGTACTGCTCGGGCGGGTCGACCATGTGGTCGTCGATCCACCCGCTCTCGGGGGTCTGGATCAGGGGGTGGTTGAGGAACAGCAGGAACCGCCCTCCGGGCTCGAGCACCCGGGCGACCTCGGCGATCGCCGTCTCCATCGCGTCGATGTGCTCGAACACGAGGCATGCGACCACGGCATCGAAGCTCTCGGCCCCGAACGGGAGCCGATCGGCTCGGGCTTCGCCGTAGATCACGTCGCCGCCGCGCTGCGCGGCCACGTCGATCTGGGCACGAGTCGGGTCGATCCCGACCACGAACCCCACCCCGTCCTGTCGTGCCTGACGGGCGACCTGGCCCTCTCCGGTCCCGACATCGAGCAGGCGCCGGGCACCACGGAGGTGCCGCGAAGCGAGCGGGATGATCTGGTCGACGTATTCAGGATCGACCCCGTCGGTGAAGCCGTCCTGCCACCAGCTCGCGTGGGTCTCCCACAGCCCCTCGGGTTCGGCAGTCACGCCCCCAAGGGTCGCACACCCGGCCCCCTCGGCCTTCCTATCATCACCTCGATGACCCGGCGTGACCTCGTGCTGGTCCTGGTCGCTCCGGCGTTGCTCGTGGTGGTTGCAGCCACCAGCATCTGGCGGTTCCACGACCTCGACCAGTCGTCCTGGCAGGGTGTCGGCTTCGGGATGTTCGCGACCTACGACAACGTGTCGACGCGCAGCGTGCGGGTCGAGATCGACGGCGAGCGCTTCGATCCGCCGGCCGACGCGTCCGATCTCGTCGATCGTGCCCTCACCACACCCTTCGGGCCTGCGCTCGGCGAACTGCACGACGACATCGTCCGTCGCGTCCCCGAGTCCGAGAGCATCGAGGTCTCGATCTGGCGGATCCACGTGATGCCCGGTGACGGCGGGCTCGTGGTCACCGCCAGGCCGATCAGGTCGATCGAGACGGTCACGTGACCCAGGTCGGCGTCCTGAATCGCGGGCGGGCCAATCTGGCCGCGCAACCACGTTTCCTGCTCTTCGCCCGCCTCCAGCTGCTCGTGCTGATCCTCAACAGCAACGAGCTGCCGGTGCTTCTCGTGTTGTCCATCGTGCTCACTGCGGCGGTCTTCCTCCGCGAGCCGGTGCTGCGCAGTCCTTGGCTGTGGTTTGCGGTCGCCGCGGCCCTCGCGATCGGACAGGGGTCGGTCTGGTGGCGAATCGACGACCACATCGTCCTGTCGACCTACCTCGCGCTCGCGACCGGCCTCTCCCGCCTGGCCGACGACCCACGCCGCACTCTGGCCGAGACATGCCGACTGCTCATCGGGCTGGTGTTCGCCTTTGCGTTCGGCTGGAAGATCCTTTCGAGCCAGTTCGTGAGCACCGACTTCTTCCGCTTCGAACTCGTCACCGACGAACGCTTCGCGCCGGTCGCCGAGTGGGTCGGAGGCATGGACTCCGACGAACTTGCGGTCACCGAGGCGAGCATCAGCGAGATCGTCACCTTCGGCGAGACCGGCGACCTCGTCGTGCTCGACGAGGGTCCGCGCAACGAGTTCCTCGCCGGCCTCATGACGGTGTGGGGCATCGTCATCGAGGGAGCCATCGCCGCGACCTTCCTGCTCCCGCTTCGCGGGCGATGGCGCCACCTCCGTCTCATCAGCCTGTTCGCGTTCTCGTTCACGACCTACGTCGTGGTCCCGATCTCGGGGTTCGGTTGCCTGCTGATGACGATGGGCCTCGCCACCACCAGCGACAGGAGGTGGCGCGAGCCGCTGGTCGCGGGGTTCGCGGCGCTCGCCGTGTGGGGCACGCTCTTCCCGCTGCTGGTCCTCTGAGCAGCTGCGGTTTCAGCCGCGCACCTTCGCGTAGACCGCCTCGGCCACGTCGTCGGGCAGCCACGACAGCGACCGCAGATCGGAAAGGCTCGCCTCGCGGACCTTCTTCACACTGCCCAACTCGTTCACCAGCCGCTTCTGTCGCACGGGTCCGAGGCCCGGCACCCCATCGAGCACCGATGTCGTCATGCGCTTGTTGCGCAGCTCCCGGTGGTAGGTGATGGCGAATCGGTGTGCCTCGTCGCGGATGCGCTGGAGCAGGTAGAGCGCCTCGGAACCACGGGGCAGACGGATCGACTCGCGCCGCCCCGGCACGAACACCTCCTCGAACTGCTTGGCGAGCGAGGCCACCGGGATCTCACCGTCGAGGCCGAGCTCCGCGACCACCCGTCGGGCCACCGACAGCTGGCCCTTGCCCCCGTCGACGAGGAGGAGCTGCGGCGGGTAGCGGAAGCGCCCCTCGCGGTCGGCCACCGGGACATCCCGTTCCTGGAGGTAGGCCGACAAGCGTCGGGTGAGCACCTCTTCCATGGCAGCGAAGTCGTCGTTGCCGGCGACGTCGCGAATCTTGAACCTGCGGTACTCGCTCTTCTTCGGGAGCGCGTCCTCGAGCACGACCATCGACCCGACGTAGTCGCTGCCCTGGATGTGGCTCATGTCGTAGCACTCGATGCGCAGCGGGGCCGCCGGGAGATCGAGGTACTCCTGGAGCTCGCTGAGCGCCCGCGAGCGACTGTTGTGATCGGTCGACCGCTTCAGTCGATGGCGCAGGAACTCTTCGTCGGCGTTCTTGGTGACGGTTTCCTGGAGCTGTCGCTTGGCGCCCCGTTGCGGAACTCTTATCTCGACGGCGGTCTCGCGCACCGACGACAGCCAACGTTGGTAGAGGTCGGCGTCGTCGGGCTCG
>Ga0307380_10009293_pt1 | contig 12498 bp, 10 predicted proteins | sample UN3MG_FD_202239 | JGI IMG/M metagenome (GOLD analysis project Ga0307380, IMG submission 202239) | Soil microbial communities from Risofladan, Vaasa, Finland - UN-3 | ecosystem: Environmental > Terrestrial > Soil > Coastal area > Acid sulfate soil | place: Finland: Risofladan, Vaasa | collected... | reverse complement strand
GTGTATTAACAATGGATTATGTCAATATATCCCTCCGCAGCCGCCGGCAAAACAAAGCCAAACAAACCCAATTCAAACCCAATTCAAACCCAATTTTAAACCAACCCCGCATTTTCTTAGTTACTTTTTTTCGACAATCATAGCCGCTTCGACCGCTGCGTTGAGCGGAAGTTCGGCCACTCCCACCGCCATTCGGGTGTGCCTGCCGGCTTCGCCGAATACCTGCTGCAGCAGTTCAGATGCACCATTGGCAACAAGCGACTGGCCGGTAAAACCATCGGCGCTGTTTACAAAAACCTCCAGGCGAACAATTCGCTTTACTTTCTCAAGCGAGCCGAGTTGTGCTTTTAGAGCAGCCAATGCATTGACTGCGCACAGCCGCGCCGCCTTCTGCGCCTCAGCCGGTTCGATATCACGGCCTACTTTGCCGGTAAAGACAACTTTGCCGTCTCGCATAGGAAGCTGGCCGGAAACAAATACCAGATTGCCGGTCTCGACTGTGTTCACATACGCAGCCACCGGCCTGGCCACCTCCGGCAGAACTATCCCCAATTCAGACAACCTTGCACTGACCGATTTTTGGCCCGATGAATTAAAACCGGACCCAACAGATTCGCAGCCCCCAAAGGCCGCCCAGATGACCGGCAAAGACAGGATTATCAAAGTGCTTCTCATCTTAAATCTCCTTTCGCAGCTTTTATGCCGCATTATGTGTTACTGCGCTCAAGCAATATCGAATATTCTTATTGAAGCCTCAGTCGTCCACCAGTCCTTCATTGTGTGCTACCGCATAGGTGCATACGAGGTCGCCCGTGATGTTATTCATTGTCTCAAACATATCAAGAATTGGATTGATTCCAAGTGCCAGCGCAACAATTACGGCCACCTGCTGGCCGCTAAGACCCATCGTCTCAAGGATGATAAACAGCAGCATTAAACTTCCACCCGGCACACCGCCCGCCCCAATTGATGCCAGCACTGTCGTTATTACCAGTACCACGAGGCTGCCGAGGCTAAGATGTATGCCGAACATATTCGCCGCCAGCACCGCAAACATAGGCAGATGTACACACACCCCGTCCATATTGATTGTCGCTCCCAGCGGCAGTGAAAAACTTGCAAGTTCGCTGCGGACTTTCAGTTCTTCCTCGGCAGTCTTTATAGAGACCGGCAGGGTTGCCGCGGAACTGCGGGTAATAAAAGCCATAATCATAGCTTCTTTAATCTTTTTGAGGACAAGGAGCGGGTTTCGGCCGGTAACCGCCAGCAGCAGAACAGGATAGACAATAAAGACCATCGTCATTATTCCGAACACAACACCTAAGGTTACACTGACGTAAGGCCCGACAATGGAAGGGCCATACACGCCGAAATTTATGACGGTAAGCGCCAGAACACCAATCGGAGAATACTCGAGAATCCAGTCCACCAATTTGAACATCACATCGCGGCAGGCTTTTAAGAGCTCTTCCAGCATTTCAAGTCGTCCGGCGACTTTTCCCTCGCCGCCGCTTTCAATCAGGAGTCGTATAGCCAGTCCGAACATCACAGAAAACACAATGATAGGAAGAAAATTACTCGTCGCCAGAGACTCAAACGGATTTCTGAACATATTGAGCAGTAATCTGGACAGCGTTCCTTCGGCCTCGGCTTTTGCAGCGACATCCTGTGCCTCGCTGCTGAGCATTGCCGCCATATCCTGCCAGTTCCCAAGAGCGGCCCCTGAACCGGGGTCAATTAAAAGCGCAAGGCAGGTTCCGACCACCGCTGCAAGAACCGAGCAGCCAAGATACCAGAGAACGGTTTTTAGGCCGATTCGCCCGAACTTTCTTATAGGCAGACTCGCAGCGCCGACCACCAGTGAAAAGAAAATGATTGGCACTACAATCATCTTGAGCATATGCACAAACACTGTACCGAAGGGCGAAACGTAGGTCATTAACACCTTCGTTATCGCAAAGTCCGTCGTATTTGAGATGCGCCACAAAATGCCGCCGATAACCGAGCCGGCTATAAAGCAAACAATAATCCGCAGTATAAGAGATGTCCCAAAATACCACCGAAAAAACTTTCTCATTTTGTCGGGCCTTTCAACAATAAACGTCGAAGAATGTTACCCGCTCCCAAAAAAGCATATCTGACGTTTGCAGGTTAAAGTAAATAACAAGATTTTAGGCCAACTCGAACGATTGATAAAGAAAGAAATGAAAAATATTGACGATTGAGGCAGCTGCTTTTAGGCAGTATAATCATAGTTTGTCCTTTGATTAATCTTTTACGAAGAGGCTCATAAAATAAAAAACCACGCCCTTACGGACGTAATATTACGAAGGAACAATAAAATAAACTTTGATGTATATCCTGTTTCGCAGCCGATAAAAAAAACATCGAAGGCAAGGACGGTAAAAATGAATGACAAAATTATAAAAAAACGAATCAATGCTATTGGACTCCGGCTGAAGAAAAAAAAGATAGATTGTCTGATAGTAACCAGGCCGGCCAATGTAACTTTCACGACCGGCTTTTCGGGCGGCGACAGTTGGGCGGTAATCGCCCCGCGCCGCCTTTATCTTCTAACAGACAGCAGATATACCGAGCAGGCACAAAAAGAATGCCCCTCGTGCAAAATAATTGAGCGGACATCTCCTATGGCCAGGACTGCAGCTAAACTGATTAAAAAACTAAAATCGGTGCAGATAACAGCCATTGAAAAGTCCGCTTCGCTTGCTGTTTTCGGCCAACTGAAAAAAAATCTGAAGACCCGTATCAAAACAGTTGCCAATATCATTGAACAAGTGCGCAGCAGCAAAGATGAAAGTGAAATAGCAGCGATTAAAAAGGCGGCACAAATAGCGGCAAAGGCCCTCAAAGAGACTCTGCCGATTATAAAGCCGGGAATAACCGAGAACGAACTGGCCGGCCGACTTGACTTTCAAATTCGCAGACTCGGCGCCATAAACAGCTTCGAGACAATCGTTGCCTTCGGCCCAAACGCCTCTCGCCCGCATCATCAGCCAGCTGGCAGAAAACTGAAAAAAAACGACACAATTCTTATTGATTTCGGGGCCAGATATAAAAACTACTGCAGCGATTTGACCCGGTGTTTTGTTACAGGCAGGCCCAGCGCCTTTTATAAAAAGGTTTACGAAGCGGTTGAACAGGCACAGGCCGCTGCGATAAAAATGGTAAGGGCCGGGGTCGAGATTACAAAGGTCGATACCGCCGCCCGGCAGGTAATCGCCAAATACGATTTGCCGGTTTACGGCCACGGCACGGGGCACGGGCTGGGCCTGGAAATACACGAAGAGCCGGTAGTCGCTGCTAAAGGCAAGGGAAAATTAAAAGCCGGAGAGATTATTACTATTGAGCCTGGCGTATATATGCCCGGCAAACTCGGCGTAAGAATAGAAGATGACGTCCTTGTAACCGAGACCGGCTGTAAAATATTAAGCAGCGACTGTCCGCACCTGCCATTACTTCGAAGCTTAAAACGTTGAGCCGAACATCTGGCACTCTTTTGCTTTAGAATTAGCGCCTCCTGCTGCGCAGCATTTTACAGTCGGCATATCCATAATACCTCTCGACCGTCAGGGCGGTATATTCGATGGATTGGATTTTTAAGGCCGAGTTCACCCGGGCGAACGATAAAAATGACGTTCTTATCCTCGGCGCTTTGTTGTAATTCTGTAAGTGCCGGCACGAAGGAGCGGCCATACATAAAGTGCATTTTCCCGTAACGGGTATAAAAGTCATAGTTACCTGGTGTGATGAAATCGCGCCCCTCGCGAAACCACCGCTGCGGCTCATACTCTAAGGCCACAAGGGTAATTATATACGGCTGGTTCATACCTTCGGTCGTGCAGAAAACAGCATCAACATCGTCAAGGCGCCCGCGCAGCCACCGGCAGGCCTCTATCAGGTCAACGTGGAAGCTGTGATATATCTCCGGTCGCCGGTTAAATTCGCCATAGAAACGATGCAGATAGCGGGCATTTAAGCCAACGACTACAAGTGCAAAGACAGCGGTAGTGATAAAGGTCAGGCGGCGGTTTTTCTTCCATAACCACCTGCCGGCAGCTGTTGCTCCGAGAGCGGCCAGCAGAACAAGACTGCACAAGCCCGGCAGACTGCGCAAAGAATGCAGACTGATGTGCCTGAAAAAACTGTCACCAACAGGATAGACGATTACAAAAGCCAGCAGGACACGGGCGGCCAACGAGCACTTGAACCGGCGAACCAGAACGAACAACCCGATAAGCATCAGCGGCAGCATATACCAGTGGAACTGCCCAATATCGGGCGGTGACTGAATCGGATAATGGTCACCGTTGATGAATAGAAAGTCAGGCCCAAAGTGCTGAATGTAACGAGCGGCGATTTTGTACAGCGCCACATACAATGGGTCCGCTGCGTCCCAGAGAAACAAGGCCTGGCGGTAGCGCGCGACACCTTCAAAGTGAAAAATGTGCTCCCAGGCCAATGGAATAAACGTAACTGCAAAACCAAATGCAAAAGCACCGATAGCCAAAGCGCCTCTGCGAGTTTTGAGCTGATTCCACCACGCCGGCAGCGTCATCATAATTACAGCCAGGAGAAAAACGGGTACAAACAGCCGCATAGCCGGATAGCTGTAGCAACAAAGCCCGGCTGCCGCACCCGCAAGTGCAGCTAATACAGGTCTTGGACTGCGGGTCTTGTCGTCACTCAACGGCATATTGGCCCAGAGCATCATCGCCAGAGGAATCACCCCGAACAAGGCGCCCAAATCGGCCCCGTGTCCCCAGCGGCTTTGCTGAATATGCCAGGGGTTCAGTGCTAAAAGAGCCGCTGCCGTCAGGCCTGTTGTCCGGCCGAACATTCGTCTGCCTATGAAATATATCAGCAGGACGGTTAGCACACCGCCGATGGCTGCCGGCACTCGCGTCGTGGATATATTCATCCCGCCGATGGCTTGGAACGGAAGCAGCAGATAAACGTGAACTGTACTGCGGTTACCGCCCAGGGCCCGCATATAAAAAATCGGCCAGGAAACCCCTACCTGATCTTTGCCGGTCTTAAGCAGACAATGCGCGTTCCAGGCATTTGCGGCCTCGTCCTGGTTCAGGCCGGGCGGTGATTGCCCCAGATTAAACAGGCGTAAATACGCCGCTATCACCAAAATAAAAAGCAAAATCGTTGCGGTTTGATACCGGAATGGGTTCTTACGGTTGCTTTCTGACAAAACTTGCCTGGTGCCAGCCATAAGGAAAATCTACTTCTCTCACAAACGTCTGTCAAGAGAAAACCAAACTCGCCGTCGAGAGGAATGAGGATTATTTGTTTGACAGTCGGCAGTATTAAACTATAATACAAACAGTTCACTAGGGGTGGCCCGAGGACAGGTGGGCCTGAGAAAAAACCCTTTGAACCTGATCAGGACAATCGCCGAAGCCGGCGGATATGCCTGCGTAGGAAAGTGGTTGGTAAAATCCGGTTATCAGAGTTTTAATCGCTTCCTGCGAAGCGATTTTTTTATTTGTTTACCGCCGAGCACACGCAAGGCTGGGCAGGAATAACAGGGAAAAGACAATGGCTACACAATTACAAATTGCACGAACCGGCACAATCAGCGATGAGGTCAAATTCGTTGCTGAAGCTGAAAATGCCGACGCCGAAATGCTCCGCAGTGAACTTGCTGCCGGGCGATTGGTGATACCCGCAAATAAGCTGCACTTAAAAACCAATCAGGGGTTCCCCAAACGCGAAGTAATGCGTTTGGGGGCCCCTCTAAGACCAATCGGGATAGGTCGGGTGCTCACCACAAAGGTAAATGCGAATATCGGTGCAAGCAGCGTTCGCTCTTCGGTCGAAGCCGAAATTGAAAAGATGCAGGCCGCTCTGGGCGCAGGTGCCGATACGATTATGGATTTGAGCACCGGAGGAAACCTCGACCATATCCGTGAAGAACTGCTCTCGCTGTGCCCGGTTCCGTTCGGAACAGTGCCAATCTATCAGGTCATTGAGGGCAGAGACGTCGAAGATATAGATACAAAAATAATCCTCGACTGTCTGCAAAAGCAGGCCGAACAGGGCGTTGATTTTTTTACGATTCACGCCGGGCTCTTAAAAGAACATCTGCCGCTGCTCGAAGGAAGAGTCAGCGGCATCGTAAGCCGGGGCGGCTCGCTGCTGGCCAAATGGATGATATATCACAACAGACAAAATCCTATGTACGAGATGTTTGACGACTTATGTGACCTGATGGCCGAATATGACATCACCTTTTCTCTTGGTGACGGTCTTCGTCCGGGCTGCATAGCCGACGCCACTGATGATGCCCAAATCGCAGAACTGAAAACAATCGGCGAACTGACAAAAAGGGCACAGGAAAAAGGCTGTCAGGTTATAGTTGAAGGTCCCGGCCACGTCCCGTTCAACCAGATACAGTACAATATGGAGATAGAAGAGCAAATCTGTAACGGTGCTCCGTTTTATGTTCTTGGGCCTTTGGTAACTGATATTGCACCCGGATACGACCATATAACATCAGCGATTGGCGGAACCGCCGCCGCCTTTTACGGCGCATCTTTTTTGTGTTATGTTACGCCGAGGGAGCATCTGGGACTGCCGAATGCCGACGATGTCCGCCGCGGCACAATCGCATCAAAAATCGCCGCGCACGCTGCGGATGTTGCCCGCGGCTTAAAAAACGCCGCCGAAAAAGACAAAAAGCTGAGCTTCGCACGGGCAAATCTGGACTGGAAAACCCATCTGGCCGAATCGCTCGACCCCGAGACCGCTGAGAAAATGCACGATGAGGCCTGCAGCGAAATCGGTGAAAAAGAATTGTCCACCGCCGATTACTGTTCAATGTGCGGCAAACCCTGGTGCAGTGTCAGAATAAATAAGGAAATACGCGAGGCTATGAAACACCGGCCATAAATGAAATCTCGTATTAAGTTGCCTTAATTGTTTTTATCAAAGAATAAAAAAATGAAAAAGCCGTCTAAAATCACAATGTATTGTTTCGCCGCATTAATAATTGCAGCTTTTCCCGCCCAAAAATGTCCTGCCGTTGATGATGGGGATTTCCAATACTGGAGTATAAACGGCGTGTCTTTCGATATCGACAACAACTGGACATTCACTTTTGACGAGGAATTGCGGTTTTCCGAAGGCGGAACTAACCTGTATTATCAACATTCAGATTTCGGGCTCGTGTACAAGAACTTTGCCGACAACGTAGATTTGGGCTTTAACTTCAGAAAGGTGTTTACAAAACAAGGCAGAGGTGAGTGGAACTCAGAAAACCTTCCACATCTGAATATTACCTTAAAAGGCCGTCTGTTTGACCTGGCTGTAAGCAACAGGTCAAGATTCGAATACCGTGACATCGACGAAAGCGAAAATCTTTTCCGCTATAGAAACAAGTTTACAATAAACTTTCCTCTTGAGTTTACCGAATTAAAACTGAAGCCTTACCTGGCCGATGAAGTATTTATTAATTTCGATGAAGATGGTCTCAACACGAACAGGCTTTATTCCGGTCTTTCTTATAAATTTTCAAAAAATATAAGCGGCAGCATTTTTCACCTCTGGCAATCGAGAAAGCCCACCGGCCAAGGCTGGGGGGAAAATATAAATGCTATCGGCACTCAGTTTAGAATCCGGTTTTAACGTTAACCGGTTTATTTTTCATTCGTGCCGCCAACTGTCAGGTTTTCATCGAATCCAGTTCGATAAAAGCTACCGGCAGGAAGATAAAAATCGGCAGCCACGCCCACAACTCCGGTATCACCTTGTTAAACAAGACAACCTCCGTGGCAAGCATCTTACAGACAAAAGTTGTGATAAAACACGCCGTTGTCACACCAAAGCTTATTATTACAGCCGACTTCATCGACTTTGGGTCACGGCAAACCAGTATCGGCAAACACACCATCAGCATCACCAGATTGATTATGGGCTCTGTAATGTGGAAATGCATCTGCGAGAAAAGCTGGGCAAGGTCTTTTATTTTTGGCCCCTGTGCCGCAAGAGCAGACAACTGCGGCCAGCTTAGCAGTGTTTTGTGTCCGGCCCTGCGCCTGACAGGAATGTCTTTTGGAGTAATGTCACTGGCATAAAAATCTTTTGCCTCAACTCCAATATTAAAACCTGTTGAGATAAATCTTCCATTAACTAAGTCCCACCTTCCGGTTTTAGAATTGTAAACCCCCTTGTCGGCCTTTAGCTGCCCGACAACCTCCCAACTGACCGCATCCGTTTTCTTCTCTCGTATTATAATGGTCGGCTTATACATCGTTGATGTTTTGACGTTAAACTTCTGGGTGCAAATGAGTGAACCATTGGCGTCGGCGATAAACCATACATGATAGCTCTCCTGACCGGGAAGGGCATCCTGGCCGCGAACGAGTTTATCGGCAAGCGGTGGTATTATTAACTCCTGGTCAATCACCAGCAGACCCGTCAGAAGCAGTGACAGCAGCACTATCGGTGCGATAACTCGCTTGAGACTGACACCTGAAGCCATTATCGCCACCAGCTCACTGTTGCGAACCATCCTGCCGAACGAAAAAGACGCTGCAACTACCGTTATCATTCCGGCAAAATCTCGAAAATAAAGTGTGGTGTGCAGGCAGTAGAAACTCAATATGTTTCTGATGACTGCAAATGCGCCGAGGTCGGCGTGTTCGGTGAATTCGTCTATGTTTACGAACAAATCAATAATTATTCGCAGGCCTATTAACACGCAAAAAGCTATTGCGTATCCCGTCATAAAACTCTTTGCGACATATTTGTCCAGTATCTTCATACTACTCTCGCATTGAACACAGCGTTAATTTTTCGCTAACTTACGATATATCCCAACTGCCAACAGGAACACAAGGATCATCTCGCCGGTAAATTGTAACCAGACCTGCCGAGCCAGTTTTGCGATTGGATAAAATCTCTCGTTTTTACCTGTGAACGGCAGATAGGAGTAACTGAGTTCATACCTTGTATCGTTATCGCCTAACGAATTTTCTTCAATCGCCCAATTCTTAAACTGCTGCCAGCTACCGGTTCCCGGCTCGTTTTCTCTGCAGTATCTTTCATAGAATCTCAATGTATCACTGATGTGGACATAATTATTTTTTTGTTTTCGTTTCCACGGCCCCGGCGATACATAAGCCTGCCACTTTGCCGTTTCGTAGTCTGCTTTTCCGATTGCCATTGCTGCCAATGTACCGGCGGTGCCGGAACGGTCAACCCCTGCGCGGCAATGAATTAGCACAGGTACTTGCGATGTCTCTATCGCCTCTATCAGCTCAGCCATTAACTGTCCTCTTACAAGCTCGCCGGCACTAAGTCGGAGAGTTACCATTTTCACACCCAGTTCCTCGGCTACAGCACGTTCATCTTCTGTGATTTTTCCTGCGTCGCCGCGAAGATTTATCACCGTCCGGATTCCATATCTGCCAATCCACTTCTTAAGCTGCGCAGGTCGCGGCTGGGCCGAGCGATAGACTTTGCCCGCAACCACCTCACGAAAATTCGCACCAGCCACGAAAAAAACAAGGTAATATCCCAAAAGCAAAAGAACCACAAAAACTATACCAAGCGAGCTTCGCAGCCGCTTGAATATCGAAAGCTGGTTTTTCCCGACGTTATTCATAAAGTGGTATTCTCAAATTACAAACTCAAATTCCATTAAAAAGGGTTTGCCGAAGTACAACTGTCCAATCAGCAAAGTAATATTTAAGGCAACTGCCACAAGTGCAGTTGTCTTCATTTGCGGTTTTAATAAAGCCGTTATCGAAACTATGATTCCTAAAACATATACAAACGGTGCCAATCCTATTGTAAGTAATATGAGCTTATCGACGGCAATAACGGCATTAACTGAAGTATTAACAAATGACAGCGCCACCAGCACAGCAGTGGCCGCCGGCGCAACTATTGCCAATACTATTCCCATTAGTGCCGTTTTGTTCTTTTTCAAGTTCTCGTCCTCGTCAATTCTTCATTAATCTGTGATATATCCCTGCTGCCAACAGTACCAAAAGCCCCAGCCCTGCCCACATCAGTCCTATTCCGGAACCTGCGTGAGCATCGGGGTTTCGAGCAATTTGATATCCACTCATTATGCAGACTATCAGCAGCGCCGCAGGCACACAACTTACGCCAAAAGCGTTTAACAGATGTCCGCCTTTTAAGATAATTCCCAGACCGATACCAATGACAATCATAGCGATGCACCCTGTCCCGAATACCAGCCGGGAATGGGTTTCCGCCTCTATTTCAACCATTGTTCTGCGCAGTATCCTCTTCAGTTCGTTTAGCAGTCGTTTGAGTTCGGCCTCTGGCTGTCGATTCAGTGCCGAGACAATCACCTCCGGCTGGATATTCTTGAGAATATTTGTAGAGTTGAAATGGTCTTTGACTGTATTTGGCAGAATCAGGCCTCGAATTCTAAACCATCCCGCAGCCATCCCTTCTTCGCCGTTTGCCTGCTGCCAGTGTGGGCTGTAAAGCTCCATCGTCAAATTCGGCGAAACCTCTTCACCCTCGATGCGAAGCACCGCTTTTGTACAGCGCAATATCCTTAAAAGCCGGCCGCTGGCTACGTCGGATTCCTTAACAAAAACCTCTCCTGCCAGCTCCACTCTCTTCTCGTCCCGCACTCTGCATCGGTTGGCTCTGAATTCAATGAACTTCTCTCCGCTGTGAAGCTTGTAGAAGCGTCGCTCGTTGCTCGTCGCTTGTCGCTCGGGCCACGGGTCACGGGTCACGTGAGACGAGATGTCTTCCGCAAGCAGCTCTGCGCAAAATTGTGCCTGCACCTGACGCACCAGTTTGGCAATTGGATAGAAGACCATCGGGTCAACATCGCGTATTCTTTTCATCTCGCCTATCTTTTTGAACCTGATATTATCACCGAGTAGCGAGCCGAACTCAGCCGTAAGCGACAGCGATTGTGCATAAAACCACGCCTCATCCTCAGAATCCATTTGGGATGTGTTGTATGCGGTTATCTGGACCTCATTAAAATTATCATGCGAAATGAAATGCACCCTTGCTTTCTCAGCAACGGTAATCTCCTGTATATCGCCGAGTTTAGTCTTAACGATAATCACCCCTGAAAGCGTATCGTTCTGGGAGTTCGCCTGGTCTGCATAAATCATATGCCTGTGGTCGGGCACGGCATAGTATCCTCTTCTCTGAATGTTGCGGAAAAGAATCTGTTTGGCGTCGGCCTTAATTGACTTTTCCGCCCGGTGCACGAAAGCCGGCATCACATAAAAGCTCAACATCAGATTGCCGATAGCCACCATAATTGCAAGAGCGAGACCCGGATAAATCAGCGACAGCAGAGAAATTCCGCTTGCCCTGCAGGCATCAAGCTCATTATCGCCTGCGAATCGGCCATAGACTAAAGCGGCTGCGAACAAGGCCGCTATCGGCAGCACAAACGTCAGCGTAATCGGCAGAAAATAACCCATAAGCTGCAACACCTGCTGAGGCCCTACACCGTACTTCTGAACAGGCCCCAAGACGCTGCCCAGGCTCAGGATTAGCGTCAAGGCCACCGCCGTAAGGATAAAAACTTTGAAAACCTCGCGAAATATATATCTGTGCAGAATGAAAATCATTTTTCGTATTTCATATCGTGTTGCTTCTTGTTTTAAGGTTCTTTCACAATTCAGCCGGCCATTTTCAATAATAAGCAGCCTATTTGCAACAAAAATCTCCACCGCCGCTCACTAAAAAACCTTTCATAATACAATACAGGGGGGCTTCTAAGGAAATGGCTTTTAGGCCCGGGGCAAAGTAGAAGTGAAAGGTGCTATTTAAGATTTGTCATTGCACGGCCAGCACCGATTAGAGAGACCCGATTTTGCAGCTTATTGCAAACTCAGAACCCAGACACAAGTCTTTCAATTGGCCCAGGACGTGGCTATCCTATGGACCCAAATAATCAATATATATCCTGAGCGGCCCGGCTGAGCTCATCGAAGTCCCGCCGAAGGAATCAATCATCAATAATCAATGAAAGGAACTTGTCCTGCGCGTATCGAACGAATCTATAATCAATTAAAAAAGCCAACGGTCGGATTCGAACCGACAACCGCTGGTTTACAAAACCAGAGCTCTGCCGTTGAGCTACGTTGGCAACAAAACCGATAATAATAAAATCCGCTCCACAGGTCAATCCCCCAATTTGCCTGTCGTTATTTTTCAGCCGCAATCCGGGTTAAGCATTTGCGATTACTCTTTATTCTGATAAAATCACTGCAAAATCAATAACATTTTACCCTCAGGAGCGCAAAATGGAATATGCAGTTGGCAAAACAGGACGGATAATCGGTGCCCGTTTGTTTGAAGGCGAAGACCTCTACGAATGCGTCGAAGAAATCGCCAAAAAAGAAAATATCAAATCCGCCGCTGTATTGATTACCGGCGGCTTCAGAAAGGCCTCCGTCGTCGTCGGCCCAAAACAGGAAAAACCAAAAATCGTCGGCAATTTCAAAGAAT
>Ga0307380_10009291_pt1 | contig 12499 bp, 9 predicted proteins | sample UN3MG_FD_202239 | JGI IMG/M metagenome (GOLD analysis project Ga0307380, IMG submission 202239) | Soil microbial communities from Risofladan, Vaasa, Finland - UN-3 | ecosystem: Environmental > Terrestrial > Soil > Coastal area > Acid sulfate soil | place: Finland: Risofladan, Vaasa | collected... | reverse complement strand
CGTCGTAGACGCCGAGGCTGAGCTGGCCCTTCCCCGGCGTCGTGAACCGGATCGGGATTTTCGCCGGTTCCGCGGCCTGGCCGGCCGACGCCAGCGCGAGGAGGGCGACTAATGCGAGGGCTGATACGCGGAAGCGAATGAGCGTCATCTTGCTCCTCCTGAGGGACAGGAAATTGGCTGTTCTCATCGTCTGTTTTCCGTTGACTGAGTTTCCGGGACGAAGATGTATGGCACCTGTGGCAGGAGCGAGGGCATGACGGTGCGGTCTTTGATCGCGATCGGCACGCCCGGGCCGCGGCCGTCCGGCGTCAACGGGTACAAGGTCGCGCGGGGCCACATGCGGTCGTAGTCCTCGGCGAAGACCACGTGGTCTTTCCACAGGGCCGGAGCCCATCCCAGTTCCACGCCCCCCGGGTGATCGTGGCCGATCAATCCACTCCCGATCGTGATTTGCGGCACGGAGCCATCCAGCAGGTTGGCGACGATCGCGTGCCCCTCTTCGAGCCGAGGCAACATGTCGGCCGCGTCGGGCGTCGACGCGGAAGACATACGCGCCTTTTTCAGCCCAGGAAGGAGGTTTGGCCTGAGCAACAGGAATCTCATCCGCGCCGGTTGCCGTCGTTTGCAGAAGTGAGACGGCGACAACTGACGGCCAAAGCAGCCTCATAGTGTTCAGTTGAATCTTCATCATCGAGGTTTTCCCGTGATTTGTATTTCGAACACGCGAGCGCTCTTTCCGCCGGCATGCACCGCGGTTACCGTGAGTTTAATCGCCTGCGCCTCGCAGGCGGCAAAGCGATGGCTCATTTCAATCTCCTGGGTCAAGTGTTGACCGCGTTCATCGCAGCTTCTGGAAAGCCTTTACACCCATCATCGCCTCGCCCGGGAAACTCGCGCCGATCACGAGCTGCTGCGGGGTGTCCTTCTTCGTGATGTTGCCGCTGCCGTCGGTGGTCACCGGTGACGACAGCATCACCACGCTGCGGCCTGCTCCCGGGAAGTTCTGGTTCACCTCGAGGGGCAGCCAGCGCACGTTGCCGCTGAGTTTCACGAACTTCCACATCAGGCCGTTGTCCTGGCAGTTGCCGATCACTACCGCCGCCTGCACCGGATCGTCCGGGTATCCCGTCCAGCCGAAGCTGTCCATATAGTCGAACCTGCACGACCCGCGCGGGCCTTCGGCAGTGATGCGGGAATCGACCTGGTAGTTCTGCTTGAGCCAGTCGGCGAGTGCCTGGGCTGCGGGCTTGAAGCGCGCGTCGGCGCAGCCGATCACGATGCTGGTGCCCTTCAGGGCGGAAACGAACGCCGCGATCCTGGCAGGCTCAAGGATTTCAACGTCGGCCATAGCAGGGCCGGCGTCCTTGGTGGCGGCTGCTTGGGCGAGCTGCTCGGGCGCGATGCCGGTCGGTTTGGGGTCGCCGAACAGCCGCACCTTGCCGCCCGGGGCGACGGCGAATGCCGCCGATTTGGCCATCGGCAGCCACGTGCGGAATTCGAGGCGGCCGTCGTTGGCGGCCGACGGCACCGGCACCCGCAGCCGCGCGTCGAACACCACGGCGGCGTCGCCGGGCGTTGCCACCGAGGCCGTGATCTCAGCGCCCGACAGCATGCACCGCAGGTAGCCGCGGTCACAGTAGTAGTTGCCCTCGGTGTGCGCAAGGCCGATGTACAGGTTGTCGATTCCCTGGCGCTTGCGCAGCCAGGAAGTCACGGTCCGCACGGGCCGCTCCTCCTCAAACATGTATTCGCTGTACTGGGGGCCGTTGCGGAAGCAGTGGGACCAGTCGGGATCGTCGCCGCGCTGTGCCCGCAGGAAATTGCCGACGGGCAACGTCAGGTCGCGCTTGATGCCGAGCTTGTCGAGCTCCTTCACGGTCCACGCCTCGTAGCGTTTCTGCTCGAAGTTGTAGTTGCTGTGGCGCGAGTGCGTGAGGCCGTAGGTGAGTTCGTAGGTGGCCGATTCCCAGTATTCGAAGCCCACGTCGAAGCCGCACAGCATCGCCTTGCCTTGGCCGATGGTGTTCTCGACAATCGCCACGTCCTTCCCCTCCTCGGAGAACCACGCCCGCGGCGTGCCGCCGGCCGGCTTGAGTGCGGCGGTGAGGTTGGTCTCGAACTTGTATGGGCGCGGCGGCGGATTGCCGAACGTGAAGCTGCCTTCCGAGTGCGTGGTCTCGAGCTTGTCGGGCGTGATGACGCCGGGCACGCGCATGCTGGCGAGGTCGGCGCCAAAGACGTTCGCGAGTGGCAGGCTGGTGCGGCGCTTGCCGAACTCGTCGTACAGGCCGGGCGCGCCGAAGCCGAGCACGATGCCGCCGCGCTTCGCCCAATCGCCAATGGCCGCGCAGGTGGAGTCGGCCATCGACTGCGTGTTGGGCAGGATCAGGATCTTATATGGCTTCAGGCGCTCGGTGAGGCCGCTTTCAGGGATGTAATCGTAGCGGATGCCGGTGCGGGTGAGCATGTGGCCCCAGGCGAGGGCGCTTTGGCAGAGCTGCCACGTGCGGCTGCGGCGCAGGCTGGCCTGGCTCCACAGGATGGCAATCTCGGCCGGAGCGGCGGCGGTGTTCAGCACCACGGGCGACACCTCCTGCGCCCGCCGCGCGGACATCATGTAGGAGCCGATGCCGAAGTCGCCGAGCTGGCGGTCCTTATAGCGGAACCAGGAGCCGGGGTAGTTCTGCCGCATCATGTTGCCCACGAACCAGCCGCCGGTCATGCGGGAAAGGTCGTGGAACGGCCCCTCGGCGTAGCAGGCTGCGGCCGTGGCACCGCAGCCCGAATGCAAGGCCCAGGCCCATGTCCACCGGCCGTTGCCGAATGAGCGCAGCATCTCCATATTCATCGGCGTGGTGGAGCCGGTGCCGGGGTTGTCGGTGAGCTGGCACAACGCGTAGAGGTCGCGCGCCTTGCCCGTCACCTTCGCCTGTAGGCGGTGGAAGTCGTCATTCACGGTCTTCGTCTGCACGCGTAGTTCGGGCCAGCCCTTTTTGAGCCCGGCGGATACGGTGCGGACGTAATCGAGCAGCCACGCCTCGCGGCACATTTCGGCGCGGACAACGGCGGCCTCATCCGGCTGCGGGTCGGCCAGGATGGCCTCCGGGGTGCGCCAGGGCGTGTTGCCCTTGCTCCATTTCCGCCAGTAGGCGTCCATCGCGGGTGACTCGTCCTCCGGGGCTTCGACCTCGGGTTGGCCGGCCTCAACGAAGACCGCGTCCACCTGCGCTGCCCATTTCTCCTTCAGGTGTGCCGCGTAGGCCGCGAGAAACTTGCCAAATGCTTCGCCGGTGGGCGGGTTGAACAGGTTGATGCCGCTGCCCGTGTTCAACACCTTGCCGTCCTTGCCCTTGCCGGTCGTGGTAAACTGGTGGTTGCTCGGGGCCGCGCTGTCGATGTCCACCATCAATTGGGGCGGGGTGCCGGTGAACGTGGCAAGCATCGGGCACACGCGGATGCCGTACTTCGCGAACCGCTTGATCGCCGTGTCGAGTGCAGCGAAATCGTACGTCCCGCGCACGCGTTCGATCTCGGCCCAATTGCTGATTGCGGGGCAGGAGATGTTGGCGTAGTTGATGCCCGTCTTCGCGGCCTTGCCGAGGGCGTAGTCCTGCTCGGCGTCGGTCATCTTGAAGAACGGCTCAGCGAGCGCAATGCCGCGCTGGAAGCCGAGGCGGGCATCGGCCTCGCGTGTCGCTGCCATGGGCAGCGGGGATGACACAGGCAATTCAGGCCAAGGCTCAGGCTTGGATTCCACCTGCCATTTGGCCTTCTGCGCGGCCTGCTCGTTTATCTGGCGGGTGAGGTCGCCCTTGAGGGCCTTCACCGTGTTGCAGAGCGCCGTCACCTGCGGCGCCACGGATCGGCGCGCGCGTTGCAGCAGGTCGAATTGCGCCTGCGATGGCCCGGCGAACGCGGGCTGGTTGGCGGGTTGCCCCGCGGGCGGCGCGGCCGACGCGTCAATCTCCGCCTGCAGCGCCATCCCGCCGTGGTCAACGCTGCGCAGCACGCCATAGACGTCCTCCGCCTCCTGCATCAGGGATTCGGCCTCGCCGGTGCGGTTGGGGCCGCCCCACCCGACGAGATACATCGCGAGGGCCTTGCAGTCGTGAATGTCCTCGATCGCGTACCAGTGCAGCAGGCGCAGGTCCTCGATGCATTCGAGTTCCTGCCGGGCGGCCGCGGGATTCACGGCGGCGAAGACGGGAATGGAGAAGAACAGGACGACTGAGATGAGCAATACTCGCGCTACGTTCAATAGCATGTCGATCTCCTCAAACCTTGTGACCGTGTGTCTTCAGCCCCCGATAGGGGGCAACAGGATCAGTCGGATGGTCGTAGCCATTGGCGCACCTCAAAATGGATCCCATTTCCAGGAAAACGGCCAAATAAACAAATTGAACGGCCGGCCGCCCCGTGATATAATTCAGGACGTCCGGGAAGATGGTCTGGAGATCGACGTCGAGGAGGTCGGCGAGGGGCTGGCGATAGGGGTATAGGGGGCGGCGGCCGTGGATGAGCCGAGAGGCCATTGAGGCTCTGATCTCCAGGTCGGTGGCTATCTGCGCGAAGGTTGTGCCGAGCTCGATCGCAAGTATCCTGATCTTCTTTGTCTGAACCATCGGGGAACCTCGATGACCTGATTGGTATTCTTCCCGTACCATTGTCATTCGGTTGGCGACCGCCGAAGCCGAACGCGGCGAGCCAGAATAGCTGGCCTGGCTGATGTCCCCCTTCAAGGCGAGCCGTCGCCCAGCCTATCCTGTTCATCGTCATTGCTGTGCCCGCCTGCCCCGCCGGCACGGGCGCTCTTCCATGCGACCGGTCTCCCGGACCCGAATCGCATCGATGATCTGCGCACATGACAGGCCCTGAAAACAGGCCGACAACGTTCCCGCTTCGATCTCCTCGCCAAACCGGGCCGGGACGGACGAGTCCGGGGGATCGGTTTGCCGCGCAGGTGCTCGTCTACGCGTTGAATCGCCAGGCGGAGGAACTCGCGCATGTCGGGTCCCAGCAGTCGTACCGGCAGGGCACCCGTGTACGGCAGGGGAAAGTTCCAGTGCGCGATCACGACCAAATCCTCCGGCACACGAATCTTCATCCGTTGAAGCTCTTCGACCGCCGGATCCACAAGGTGATCGTCGGTGAGCACCAGCACCTCCGGGCGCTCACGGGACGCGGCGCCGACCACGACCTCCAGCCCGTGCCGCAGCCAGGACCTGTCGAAACGGTCCACCCCCTGGATCCAGGCCGGCTGGGTTTGCAGCCCGGCCCTCTCGGCCATATCTCGCCATCGCTCCGGAGCTGGGCCGAAAACCGTCAGCACGCCCACACGCCGGAACCCTTCGGCACGCGCCCAGGCCATGGCGCGCGGGCCGAACCCATCCTCGAAGGATTGCCCCACATGCAGGGCGCGCGGACATACAAACGTTGAGGGCACCACAACGGGGACCTGCGGGTGTTCCAGCAGCGGCGTGTGCGACAACGCTTGCGGGGCATCCCCGAAGATCACCCCCCGCAGGCAATGCGCCGCGATATCCGCCGAAAGCGCCTCGCCCCCCCAACCCGGCGTCTCTATGCCCAGATCGAAATAGGGACGGATGCGGCAGGGGCCAGCCTCACTCAGCGCGTCGGCTGCCACAAACAGCGCCAGGCTGAACCGGGACCACGCCGGCCCGATATCGGCCGGGTGGCCGAGGAAGCCGAGGCCGTACTGGTGCTCGTGCGGCGAGGAACCGCCCGCGGCGGAGGTGCGTTTCGATGAAGCCCTGCCGCGCCAGCAGATGCATGGCGCGCTGAATCGTCACTTCCGTGCTCTGGAAGCGCCGCTGCAGTTCCGCGTGCGAGGGACACTGCCGACCGGCCTGCCACGTCCCGCGCAGCCATTCGCGGCGGAGGACCGCCCCGATCTGATGATACCCGTTGCTGCCGGCACGTTGCATGCGAAACCTCCTATACCACTTCCAAGGTGAAAGCAATATAGCAGCACCCGTAGTGGTTGTCAACAGTAAAATGCGTACGAGACTGAGAAAGATGGGTGGTCTGTCCCTGGCGATCCGCCACCAATCCGGAAGCGCCCGGTTCGGGGCATGATCGCCGGTTCACGTCCTCCCCATTGCCGTGCAGGCTCCATAACACCCGCTGGTGGATTTCGGGGCCAACCCTTGATAATTGATATTCATACGTCGCGCATCGGCGCTGCGTCATTCTTCGGGGCGCGCTCGGCAAGTGGCCGGCGAGCGCAGGGGGCGGGCGAGGGGGCCGACACGGCGGCCCACGGCAACGTCATTCCCCTGTGCCTCGGGGCCGCATGGCCAGCCCTTGAGAATTGATATTCATGCCTCGCGCCTCGTCGCTGGGCCACTTTGCGCGGCGATGGCAGTGAGCGGTCGGCAGGTCTGTCAGGCAAGCGCTACTGCCGCGGAGAGAGGCACGCAGGCAAGCGGGAGCACCGCCGCGTTATGGCCTCGTCTGGCGGCTCGGGCACATCGTCGGGATCTGTCTGCCCGACGGCGGGCTCCTCCGGCAGCAGAGCGGCCACCTCCTGGCGCAGTTCTTCGAGCCGCATGGCCAGGTAGGCGTCCGGCGCGGCCAGCCGGAGTTTCTCGAGCAGCGGCGCCAAGGCCTCGGTGAACTCACCGACGATCTGCGTGTTGTTCAGCGTGACGTTCAGCATCTGCTCGCTGATCTCGTCGAGGTCGACAAGCACGACGGGCGTCGTCTCCACGCCCTCGTCCTGCAGCACTTTGAACCGCTGGTGGCCGCCGACGATGCGATTGCCTCGCTTGTTGACGACCAGCAGGTCCACCAGCCCGAACTTCTGGAGCGATTCGCGCAAGCCGGCGTACGCCTGGTCGGTGATTGTTCGGGGGTTGTAGGGCGCCGGCACGAGGTCGGCGATCCGCATTTCCGTTATCTCAGGCCGGATTTTCAGATTCGACATCTTCGGTACACCTCGGATTGTTGGGCGTCGCGGCAGGTCGCCAAAGGCGGCCTATAGCGCGAACGCGAACTCACTTTTTCGTTGCCAAAATCGCTGACTTTACGACATCGCCAAACCCGCGCCTCGCCGCCGGCCTGGAAGGAACCAGCCGTATATACGGCACGTTGGCCATGTCGTCGCCCCCGTTGGCCCGTGTTGGGCGGCGCGAGGGGCGTTGGTAGTGCTGGCCTACGGCCAGACGAACGCCCCACGCGGCCCGCGCCGTCCTTGCAAAGGCTCGGAGATGGGCGGCCAGATGGATCGAGCCACTCCAAGCGTCACGCCCAGCGTGTGCCACAGGTTCATCGTAAGTCCTTTACCTCGTAGGCATTACAGGCATTTGCCTGCCGCGCCGTCCACGTGAACCGGACGCCTATCAGACGGGGACGTTTATGGGACCAGCGGCGGTCATACTTCACGCTTCGCCCACAACTCATCGCTGAGCACATCACGGCCGAGGCGTGCGTGAAGGTGTCGGCCCAGGGGCGCGTGGTGGATGAATGGAAGTGGAAGGAGAGCCGGCCCGACAACCACTGGTTCGACTGCCTCGTGGGCTGCGCCGTGGCCGCGAACCTGGCCGGGGCGACCCTGCCGGGCGTGATCGCGGTGCGGAAGCGGAAGCGTGAACGTGTCGATTTCGGCGAATGGCCGCGGCGTGCAAGAGAAGGGCGGTGAACATGGCAACAGCAGTGATTCAGGACGCTCCTCAGGACCAGCCCCGCGGCGTCGTCTGCCGGCACTGCGGCTGCCGGCACTTGCCAGTCTACTACACCCGCCGCCAGCCGGACGGCAGCATCATGAGGCGAAGGCAGTGCAGGAACTGCGGGAAGATGGTAACGACGTACGAGAGGAGGGCGTGATAGGGATGCCGAGGTGTGGGATGAACCTGGTTCACAAGATATGTCGTACAGCAAGGAACCGAGCAGAAAAGTACTTGACACGCAGAAATATGAAATTAGAATATAGCGGTGTTAGAGCGTGTGTCAAAACCCTCAAGATTGGCGTGGAGACGGTCGATATGGAATAGGGTAGAGCTTGGCCATCGAGAGGACGGTGCGGGAGCAATGCGTCATGGAAAGACCACCCTATCCCAGCGACCTGACCGACAAACAGTGGCAGATAATCGCACCGCTGATTCCGCCGGCCAAACCGGGCGGACGCCCTCGCGCTGTTGACACCCGCGAAGTCATCAACGCAATCATGTATCTGGTGCGCAGCGGTTGCGCATGGCGCATGCTCCCCAAGGAGTTCCCGCCGTGGAGCACCGTCCACGGCTACTATCGCCGCTTCCGATTGGCAGGCGTATGGCAGCAGATTCACGGCTCGCTGCGGGAGCAGGTCCGGGTTGAGGCTGGCCGAGAGGCCACACCCAGTGCGGGAATCATCGACAGCCAAACCGTGAAGACCACGGAAAAAGGGGGGTCCGCGGGTACGATGCGGGAAAGAAAATCAACGGCCGCAAACGACATATCGTTGTTGATACCATCGGCTTGATCATAGCGGTGGTGGTGCATTCGGCCGCCATCCAAGACCGTGACGGAGCCAAGCTCGTGCTGGCTGGGCTGGTCGCACGTTTTCCGCGCCTGCTGCTGATCTGGGCCGATGGCGGCTATGCGGGCAAACTGGTCGATTGGGTAATGGAAGTCTGCCATTGGACCCTTCAAATCGTGAAACGCAGCGACGATGCGGTGGGTTTTGTACTGTTCCCAAGGCGTTGGGTCGTGGAGCGGACATTTGCCTGGCTTGGCCGATACCGCCGCATGAGCAAGGACTATGAAGAACTGCCCCAGAGCAGCGAGTGCATGATCCTCATAGCCATGATCAACCTCATGAGCCGGCGATTGGCCCGCTGTCGGGCATGAAAACCGTTGCTTTCAATGGACATGCGTTCAAAAAAGACACCATGCGGCGTAAGGCATTGTGCTGCAACACGTTAGGTCAATCCGATCGTCATTTTGCCTGAAATGGCGTTCATTTTTTCCCACGCTGGCCGGCGGAGAGAGAGAGAGAGAGAGAGAGAGAGAGAGAATAGCATTACTTAAGTTATTGTACGACAACAACTTACGACATTTCAGAGGAAAAAACGGAGTCATCCGTGAGTGAACGGCACGGAATTTGCTTGTCAATAAACTACATATGCCCGCATGGTGCGGGGCATAGTCGGCTTCGCGCTGGGCGTGGCGGGGGTCGGCGGGGCTTCTGACACACGCTCTTAGCGCCATTCTGGCAAGAGCAAGGTAACTCAGCGAGAACCGCGGCAGTGGCAGTTCAAGGACAGATTATGCAAGCTTCTAAACCAGGAATGATTGTTGCGACAGTGTTCTGCTTATTCGCATTTGTGATCACAACCGGCTCTAAGGCCTTTGGTGACGGTGCACCGCAAGTGCCTGGTCCTGTGATGAACCTCACGTTCTCTGAAGACACCGGCGCCTCAGCAGACGATGGTATCACGAACGACTCGGAGCCGGTCTTCTCGTGGGAGCCGCCGGACGGCGACGTCGAGATCGCTCGGTATGAGTACCGCATCGACGACGGCGATTGGCTTGCGACTGGCGAGACAGCGGTCCAAGTGACTGTGCTTGAGGGACCGCACACTTTCTCAGTCCGGGCTGTAAGCACCACTGAGGAGCCGGGCGAGGCAACGACCATTGATTTCATAGCAGATTTCAGAGGCCCGGTAGTTGCCGAGTTCTCGTCATATTGCCACAAAGTCGGCACGGAATTCGACTCAGTAACCGTGACATTCAGCGAACGCATAGATTTCGCAACAAACGGCGGTAGCTTCACCTCCGCGGACATTGCCATCAATACGCCAAGAGGACCTGTAGAGCCGGCAGCCATCTTGGCAATAGCTGGAAACAGCTATGAAATATGGTTCAGTACGCAAAGCGAAGTCGGCAGATACCGAGTGGCTGTAGGGCCAACGATCGCTGATATAGCTGGCAACCTGATGGATCAGGACAGGGACGGAATTCCCGGCGAAACCATCAGCGACCGTTGTGAAATAGCATTTGACATTGTAAGAGTCATCGATTTGAATGCACGGTCCACAGGTATGAAAGTATTCTTCGAAGCTGGATCTTACTCCGCAGAGATGATCCGAGGCCGGTATACGGCATGGTCCGCGTGGTCCTCTACCTCTCAGTGGCTTAATCAATGGTTTGGTTACCTTCCTGAAGGGAGTTGGTTCGGGCACAGAAATTCCACGCGCTATGGCACTCCAGACGATGCATTGATAGCGGCGCCCGCTATACCCTTCATCATACAGGAACCTTGCGAAGTACTTTTCCATACAGGAGACTGGGGACAAGAATGGGACAATCGAGGAGGCATGTCGATCCGAATTATAACTCGGAATTCCGCCGATGCCGATCTATCCGTTGGCTCGGTAGCGGTGACTCCGAATGCGGAGCTTCTCTTTGGGCAAATGGTTGATGTCACTTGGCGGGTTACAAACACCGGGCCGAAGCAGACTGAAGCCGCATGGTTCGACCGCATCTCCATCCTCGCGCCCGGCTCAGGCTGCGGCGATGCCACGCTGGGCGTGAAGCCGTTCAACGGCATTCTGATGCCAGGCGAGAGCTACACCGAGACAATGACTGTTGCGCTGCCTACGGGCGCGTGCTGGGCGGCCGGAGAATACGAGATCGTCGTCACGACGAACTTCACCCACTCGATGTTCGAGGCGGACACGGCGAACAACAGCAAGGCTGCCGAGCCGATTACGATCGGCGCACCGCCCTCGCCCGACCTCGTCGTCGACAACATCTTCGCTGAGCCCGAGGGCTTTGCCGGGCAGGAGGTCGCGGTAACGTGGGTGGTGCTGAATGACGGGCCTGGCGACGCGCACGGCTTATGGATCGACAGGCTGTATCTGTCTGAGGACCCCGTACCGGGGGCTAACGACATCTACCTGGGCAGGGTAGCTCACAACGGTTCGCTCGCAACGGGGCTGTCGTACGTCGCAACGGCACAGGTCCGCCTGCCGGATGCTCCTGGCACGTATTGGCTGGTGGTGCGGATTGATGCAGATAACGATGTATCCGAGCATACCGGCGAGGGCAACAACGCGGCAGTGGACGATGTGCCGATCATCGTCAGAGACTACGAGGTTACGGTGAGCGCGGACGTCGATCGGGCACCGGCTGGCAGCCCAGTGGTGCTGTCGGGCGGTGCGAGCGCCGGTGCTGACATCGCCCCCGGCGTGCCAGTCTCGGTGAGGGTTCTGCACAATGGCTTCCGCAGGATCATCCCTGCCCTGACTGACGCGGGCGGCGCGTTCTCGGTCGTCTTCAATCCTCTCGCAAACGAGGCCGGAACCTACGCGGTGGCAGCGGCCCGGCCGGCAGTTGCTGAGGATATGGTGCAGGACACCTTTATCCTGTTCGGGATGAAGCTGAATGCTTCGGAGCGTGGCTACGACCTCACGCCTGGCATTCCGCTAAGGTGCGAGGTGATCCTCACGAACCTGACCGATGACGCACAGACCGGACTGGCGGCTTCTGTCGAGAAAACGCCGGCCGGCCTCGGTGTGCAGGTCGACGTCGATACGATAGCCGACATTGCCGGGTCAGGCTCGGCCACCGTGGTCTACACGCTCACTTCCAGCGAGTCGGCGATGCCGGGCGGCCGCGTCGTAATGACGTTTGCGAGCGCCGAAGGTGCGACGGCCACACTGCAGTTGAGCCTGCGTGTGCGGTCGCTTGAGGCGGAGCTGCTCGCGACCCCGGGGACGCTCGAATGGGGGATGCCCCGCGGCAGGACGACGACGATCTCGTTCGAGGTCCGCAACATCGGGGGCGCGCCCACTGACGAGTTGAGCGTGCTACTGCCGGTCGTGCCGTGGTTGTCGCTGCTTTCACCTGCTGTAATTCCGCCGCTTGAGCCTGGCGAGGCGACGGCCATCACGCTGGCGCTCAGCGTCGCGGCCGATGAGGAGCTGCTGCTCCAACGCGGCAAGCTCGTGGTGACGGACGAGTCGCTCTGGCTGAGCGTGCCGTTCGAGTTCCGCGTCGTTTCGGAAGCGAAAGGCAACCTGCAGGTCGTGGCAGTCGACGAATTCACTTATCATGCAGCGGGCGAGCCGAAGGTGGCGGGGGCAGATGTTCTGGTCCGCGATCCTTACAGCGGCGAGGTGCTTGCCCAGGCGGTTACGGACGAGAACGGAGAGGCGACTTTCGCGGACCTGCCCGAAGGGTACTATGATCTCAGGGTAGAGGCGGCGAGCCACAGCAGTTTCCGCGAGATCATATCCATTTCCCCTGACCGGACGCTGAGCGTGGTTGCGTTCCTGCCACGCCAGCTCGTGACGCATCGTTGGACCGTGTTGCCCACCCTTATTGAGGACAAGTACGAGTTCTCCGTGGAAACGGTGTTTGAGACACATGTGCCGGCGCCAGTGGTTACGGTCGAGCCGCCCTTCATAGATCTTCGAAGAATCACCGGCGACTTCGTACAGGTGGATAGCACGATATCTAACCATGGCCTGGTAGCCGCCAGCGGTGTCAGCGGGTA
>Ga0307380_10009290_pt1 | contig 12499 bp, 12 predicted proteins | sample UN3MG_FD_202239 | JGI IMG/M metagenome (GOLD analysis project Ga0307380, IMG submission 202239) | Soil microbial communities from Risofladan, Vaasa, Finland - UN-3 | ecosystem: Environmental > Terrestrial > Soil > Coastal area > Acid sulfate soil | place: Finland: Risofladan, Vaasa | collected... | reverse complement strand
TCATTCCAATTCAGCAAAAAAATAGAGGCTTTTCAAAAGGATTTGTTGCTGTAAAACCTAATTGTTCCATACAAAGTTATATGACACCAATCTATTCACTACAAAAAGCAGGGTATAAAGTCGATAAAATGATCGTTACCACACTTCAAGCGGTTTCTGGAGCTGGATATCCTGGAGTGTCTTCTTTAGATATGATAGATAACATAGTACCATTCATTGGAGGTGAAGAAGAAAAATCAGAAATGGAACCTTCAAAGATTTTGGGGACTGTCGGAGAAAAAGGGATCATCAATAATGATTCAATCAAAATAAGCTCTACTTGTACTAGAGTATCTGTAGTAGATGGTCATACAGCTTGTGTTAATATTAAATTCCATAAAAAAATACCTTCTAAAGATGAAATAATAGATATTTGGCGCTCATTCCGAGCAATTCCACAAGAACTATCACTTCCGTTCGCTCCAGAACAGCCAATTATATATTTAGAGAATGAAAATCGTCCTCAACCCAAGAAAGATCGTGATAACGATAAAGGAATGGCAGTTACAGTCGGCAGACTAAGAAAGGATCAAGTACTTGATTATAAGTTCGTTGCTCTAAGTCACAATACAATTCGAGGTGCCGCAGGAGGAGCAATTTTAAATGCGGAGTTGTTATTTAAGAAAGGTTTTTTGTAACTTGTTAAAATTCATGTTTATCAATGATAATAGGTAATAATAATTTCAATAAGGAAAGCGAGCTTTTAGATTTAAACAATTCGAAAGCAGGTGAACTTGGATACACCTCAAGATATTTGGGATTTTTAGCCATTTTTAAAACATTATATAGTTTAAATACTGATACTTTATATATATTTAAAATATATTTTTCTAGAATTTCTTTAATTAAATCAACATCAACTTTAATTATAAAATCTATATAATCCATGGTTTCAAATAAACTTGAATGAATTTCTTTTATTTCAAAACTATTATTAAATACTTCGGTTTTATTAACATTGGATATTTTTACTAAAGAGCCATTTAAAAATTGAAGCATTAGGGCATTTTGGAAATTCTTATTTCTGTTATTTGTTAAGAGTAATAATATTTGTGAATTTAACCCAATGTTGGAATTAAAGAGATTAAAGATATACTCGGGAAGATTCCAATGAGAGAGCTTTCTTAGATTGATGTTAAATCCAATTAACCTTAATAAATATCTGATTAATAAATTATATATCTTCGGACGAGGATACATCTTCCAGTGAGTATCGAAACTTCTTAATCCAAATAAAAATTTTTGTAAGAGAAGTTTCATCTGGTTAGTCTCAATAGGAACTTTCTGTTCAAAAATTTCACTTAAAAAACTAATCACTGTATTCAAATCCAAAGAAATTACACTTTCAAGTTTATTATCTTCTCTCAATTGAGACAACCTTGATTCTTCTATATCTATGGGAGATTGCTCAGATCGAATAAATTCAACCGTGTTTACATATTCTTCTTTTTCAATTTTGCAATTAAAGGAAATGGTTTTAGTATTGAAATAAATCGCGTGTTTATAACTGGGGCACAAATTATTAAGCAAATTATAAATACTGGAAATTTTAATATCGTGGAATATTGAGAGAAACTCTCTCATAAATCGTATTATATCAGGTTCAGGATAAAGTATGATAAGCTCTTTTTCGATGCATTTTTGTACTAAATCAAATAAATTACTCATGAATTCATTAAAGGAAAATTTTTTTAGATTTTCACAGTGTGAATTCATTAAATCGATGGCGCGTTTTTTAAAAATGCGGATTGACATGATTTTGATTCCATTTTCCTTAATAATGGAATCTTGAATTATTGTAAACAACTTCTCAATATTATCCAAATCATTTTTCGTGATGGAAATTACATTATTTTGTAAATGGATCGCTTTTTTATGTATTCCCGCCATTTTTGTTTCATATACGTAACTTTCTAATACTATATTGTCAATGTTATAATCGGAAAGGATAATATCAGCAATATTTTGCTGATCATGAATGAATTTAGGATACATTATTTCTGTTAACTTGTAAAGAAGAAAAGAATCTATTTGAATTGGTGTAAGGGGTATCCTTACTAATTCATTTAAGAGTTCTGGATTTTCAGTAATTTCTACATTCGAGTTAAACTTTAAAATTTTATTCCAGTTGTCCTTAAAATAACGATTTATCATTCTTTAAACACCTTCCTTTTTCACGTTTTTAATGTCAGTCAAGGCATACGTTTCCATGAGATTGTGGTACAAAAATAAATTAGGAACTTGTTGTTTTCCATAATAATCTGAGATCAATTTAATGCTTGAAATAAAATTCGGAGGACATCCTGGCAGATGTAGAATTTGTTTATTTTTTTTTTCTACAATTATAAGCTTTTTATTGGGTTTTTTTCTGTTAAAAATTGATTTAATTTTATCTGATGACGGAATACTCTCCTTTGAGGTGATTATTGTTCTGAAACTAGAATTTTTTGTACTCTTGATTGCACAATTGCCTAATAAGATCACATTTTTCTTTATATCAGGTTCTGGAGGATTTTCACCAATTAAAACCGATTGACCCGCAATATATTTTAAATCTTTAGTCATGTATGTTTTCATAGTGTTCAATAGATGGTACGCTGTGTGGTAACATCCAGAACATATTGAACCTGTTTTTATTCTACAATTATGGATTGTAATATCCTCCAAATTCTTTTTGCAGTAATTAATATTAACCTTAGAACTTTCCAAATCCACGCCTATAATGTTAATATTATTTATATCCGTAATGCCAATATTTTGTTCACGAGCATTAATGATTAAAGGATTTCCAAGTGGATCAGTATCAATTAATTTTAAAGTGATGAAATCTACTGCAACAGCATCAGTACCGCCAACCATCAGCCGAGTTTTGATTAATTTAGAATCTTTATAGATATAAGGTCCTGCTCCTTCCATTAAATAATAAAGATCATTGATGATTAAATCTGGTTTCCTTTTTTCAAATACATTCAATAATTTTGAGATTATTTCTTTCTTATAAAAGTCACTTTCTAAATCTTGTTCCATAGATTCACGGGAATTTAGAATGTTAATATTAAATGAGTTCATCATGGAAAGCGTACAATCGAATAATGGATCGACATTTACTTGATTAACAACGAAAAATTTATCACAATTTTGAATGACATCAAGTAATTCAAATTCCGAATCCTCCTCTAAAAATAGTAATTGAGCTCCTAATGGATTTATTGATTCGTTGATTTTTAATAAATTATCAATACTCCTTATTTTTACTCCCTTATTAGAGTAACTTCCCAATAATATGTCACTTGCTCCTGCTTTCTTACAAGATTTGATCAATGATTTTATTAATGCAAAGCTTGTATTCACGGGGAATCCTTCTGGTGAATTTAAATTAATTTTTATGAAGATCCTATCATTTTTTGAAACAAATTTTTCCATTCCCCCTAATTTTGTTAGAATTTCATTATAAGTGTTAAGAGGAGTATCTCCTTTTGCTATTGCTACGTTAGTTATATCCGTTTCTGGTTGACTCATAATTCTGAAAAATATGAAATAGATTAAATTGAATAAATTAAATAAATAAATAAATCTTAATTAAATTTTTAGAAAGTGATCAAGATTTTTACTACTTATTCAATAAAACTCCAAGATGAACCAAGCTTAAGTAATATTCCCCAGAATGTGATTGGGATTGATTTGGGTCAGAGCCTTACTAAAATTGCATATTTATACGAAGATGATCTGTGCCTATCAATCCATCCTACACATGACGATTATGAATATGTTGACAAATATTTAGTAGATAACAACCTAACTGACATGAAATTAAATATAACTGGAGGAAAAGCTTATTACTATCAGAAACAACTTTCTCATACCTATAAATCGACAATTTTTAACGAATTTGAAGCAAACGTTAGTGGGATTGACATTCTTTTTAACCTTAAAAAATCAAAAAGCCTTCCTGAAGCTCTTATTACCACAATTGGAACAGGTTCATCAATGATCTTAAAAAAAGAAAGGTATAAACATATCGGAGGATCGGCACTTGGAGGGGGCTTTTTCATGGCTTTAATCAAATTGTTATATAAGATCACGAGTTATAATGAGGCAATAGAATTAGCAGAACAAGGAGATCGTTATAAAGTTGATTTAAAAGTTGCAGATATATATTCTCCAGAAGATCAGAGAATTAATGCAATATTTCGTGAATTTACAGCAGCTTCTTTGGGAAAAATTAACTCAAGAGGAAAAATAGAACATTATAATAAAGGAGATCTTTTGAATTCACTCATCTGCATGATAGGAGAAAATATAGGGACAATAGCAATTGAAAAGGCTAATAATCATAATATACAGTATTTGGTCTTTGGTGGAGGTTTTATATCAAATAATAAACCATTAAAGCAAGTTCTCACGCTGTTATGTACAATAAACAAAAAAAAGGCAATATTCTTGAATCATTCCCTGTTTGCTGGAGCAATCGGAGCATTAAAATTATAATGTATGCCCATTTGGAGACCTCAAATCATCGTCTTTTTAGTAAAATCTCATAGAGGAACTATAAAATGGGCACAAAAATAGTAGGTTATATAGTATTATTAAATTTGGTATTCCTTTAGAAATACTCAGATTGACTCGGAATGTCTTTTAAGCAAATCTTCGTTGGTTCTACCTAGTTTAATTGCTAATTCAGCAATAATCGCATCTAAATATGTAAAAGCAACTTGTTCAAAAGCTGTTCCTTCGGGAGTTAGCATTGCAGTATCATCGTGACGATCTGTTAGATCGATCTTTGTACGTCCTTTTAATTTAATAGTAACATCTCCAACTCTCCCAATTATGGTTTCTGGATGGGACGTTATGGTTATGATCCCATAAGGTTTTATAGTATTCACGTAATTCTTTAGCAAGCTTACAACGATCGCAGTTGTTCCTGATCCAGATAAAACTATTAGGAGATCATCTTTCGTTAAAGCAGGCATGCTCGCTAAATTAGTAACCATGTATACTTCAGCACCTAAATGTACTAGTCGAGTAGCAAAACACTGTAGAATGAATGCAGAACGTCCAGATGCTAATAAGAAGAATTTTCTCTTATTTTTTAACCCATCATATATTAATTCAATAAAATGTTGGGTATGCTCAAAATGTTTTGGCTTCATGAGATGTTCCATATTTTCTTGAAGATTCTTCATGATGAGCTCCATGGATTGGAACAATATCTCTTTTGCTTTCGCATTTACTGGGTCTTTACTTTCTGAATTGGTTTTATCGGCCATGATTATTCATTATGTTATTTTAAGTAATATGATTTAATAAGAATAAATTGAAAAAATATGTTTCGGTTACTAATTCATCAATTCTAACTCTTATAAATAGCGATTATCTAGTGATTCATGAATGAAAAATAAAAAGTAGTAAAATAATCAAGAGAGCTAAAACTAAGGAACAAAAGGTGTTTTTATAGGCTTTTTAGTTGGAACTCCTTCAGGATATATTTTCTCCAAATAATATGTATGTATACCCACGTAAATCAATACTAATGAAACAATAAGCATGAAAATCCAGAATCCTAAACCCAATGCATAAGAGAGAGGATCTGAAATCCCGACTTCAAAAGTACGTACAAAAATTGCTGTGATTGATATAATTGAAATAGAACCCCCACAAATGCAATCAAAATATATTGCGAGACGTTCTTTTCTAATATCTTCTTCTGTCTTCATGAGAAATTATAATTTATTTAGACGTATTGCTGAACGCTAATTAAACTAATTAAATTTATGAATTTAAATTTTTATAAAAGAAGTAATTAAAAAAAAAAAACAATTTTTTTGTCCAATTGGACTGATGATACATGCTTTATTTGTATTTAATCGATAGAAGTAAATCGTTCTTTGTAATTTTCTTTCGATTAGCATGCATCGTAAATGCTCTTGCTTGTTCAGTTAAGCCAGTAGCAGTCTTTTCTAAATGATCAATTAATAAATCAACAGCGTTTCTTGCTACGATACTAGCGCCTTGTTGTTTCATTAATCGTCTAATAGGAGACCAGGCAAAACTGTGTTTTTTCTTAGCCATAATTTTTTTCCTCCACAATTAAAAATTTTTAATTCGTGTATTTTTACTTTTTTTTTGTTTATTTATAGAGTTTCTTAGTTAATATAATATCCGAAGAGTTATTTAAATCTTTTGGCAATATGAGAAGAAGATAGGAGATTAAATGAACAAAAAATCACGACAAAAACTTTTTGTTTTGATTGAAGAGTAAACATCTATGATCATAGGATGATTGATCACACGAAAAAGTTGAACTTAATTTTTTAGTATCAAAGTAATTCAAAGGGTTATGTTGAAGAAAAGGACGTTTAAATTAGTTTTATTAGGATTTAAAGGGAAATTTAAAAAAAAATTATCAAGTCACTTTATCATGGGTAAATGTTATGGGATCAATTTAGTGATCATCACAACTTAGTTATAAAGTAAATAATTGGGAAAAATTAACTGCATGCTACTGATTTTTCATAAGATCAAGATTTTAAAGACTGATTCAATATATGATCAAGATACGATAACGTGATTTATCGGTTTAATCAGTAAAATATTATAATTTAAAACAAAAAATTATTAATTCCCATTAATTTAATACTAAATAGTAATTTAATACAATAATACAAAATTTTTGAAGATAAAAATGTCTCAGCAGATAATGGTACCAGGAAGTTGTGGCGTTGCTATAAAATGTAAGGACGGAGTTATCCTTGGAAATGATCGCAGGGCAACTTGGGGTTATACGGTTACAAATAAAGCAACAAGGAAGGTTTTTAAGATTACAGAAAATATCGGATTAGCAGCGTATGGTCTAATTGGAGATTTCCAAATTTTAGTTAAAATCCTTCGAGCTCAAGCAAATCTTTATGAACTTGATGCGGGAAAACAGATCACGACAAAAAGTTTAGCTAAATTAATTTCAAACTTCTTATATTCACGAAAACAAGCTCCATTATATACAAATTTAGTTCTTGCTGGATTAGACGATGATGGTCCACATTTATACACTTTGGATGCTCTTGGTTCTTTGATACCTGATGATTATGGAACAACTGGGACAGGTATGTTATTATCTATCGGAATATTAGAAGCTGACTATAAACCGAATATGACAATGAAAGCTGGAGAAGCACTTGTTATAAAAGCTATAAGTAATGCTATAAAAAGAGATGCCATGTCGGGTAACGGAATTGATCTACTCATCATAACCAAGAGCGGTGCTCAAGAAAAGACAATTGAAATTGATGAGTTGGGAGAATAAGGTTTACTCCTTTTTATTTCCTAATTTTTAATAATCGTGATATCTCGATAAATATTGATATTTTGTTTCCTAAGTATAATTTTAACAAAAAATTTAATGGATCGTAGATAATATTTTCATGTACCAAGAATGAGATAATAGTGCATTTCAATGTTACTTTTCAATAATAAGTTTAATGATAATAGAGAGATAAAAGGATTTACTAAAGACGAGATTCTTGATGTAAAAAGGAATTTAACGCGATTTAAGGAAGGAAACATAGAGGAAAGTGAAATCAATGATTACCTCAAGAAACAATTCCATTTGCAACACCACGAGTTTTATCATGAATATCTTACTAAAATAGAACAATTTATTGATGATTATTTACTCAGAACTCCAAGGAATCTTTACTATAATTTAAAATCTGAACTTGGAAATGAACTTAAAATCATTTCACAAAACTTAACAAACCTCACCGCTAACGGTAGAAACATCAAGAGAATTCTAAAGAATAATAAATATCTTGATGATTTCCTCACGACTGTCACAGAATTGCTTAAAAAATGCGATACAACAAGCCAATATCTTAAGAAGACTATTTACAAGGTAGAAAAACAATATGACGATGAGGTATACTTATGGATTGAAGCAAGTAGGATTAAAAATTTAGGATATCAATTTAATGAGTCAATTCTAGATTTGAACAAATGGGATGAAATTAAAGGAACACTAGAATTTTTGCAAAATCTGTCTATAATAAATGCTAAAAAAGTGAAAAAAAAAGGATCTGAACCGTTACCTATTTTTCATTTCAATGAACTCTTTCAATATTTCATAGAAAACCACCATAAGCACGAGTTAGCTTATTCAGATTTTATCTACTTAATGTATAAAAATAATATCTTTGCAGATTATTCTAGTGAAGAGTTTATAAATATACTAGAAAGAAAGGGAGTGGTTCAAAATTTAAGGGATAGAATGCGCCCTTTCATAGTTTCTTTAATCGAGGATAAATTAGAAGCCGTTATTAGTGAAGTTAAACAATACGATGACAAACACAGACTTGAGGAAAAACAAGAATTTAATTTTAAAACATTGACTCAGCAAAAATTCTCTGAATTCCTCCCAAAATTGATTGAATATTATTTTTTATCGGTTGACAAAAAACTTCAAAATCTTTTAAATCAAATTGAAGGTACTGAGACAGATGAGTTTGTGAAAATAATTAATTCTTATAGAGAAAAAGTGGATGCAATATCATTAAATATTGATGAAATAGATACATGGGTTTTAAGATTTGACAAATACCTAAAACCATATGAAAATATTACAGAATCCTTAAAAAAAACATTATCACGATTAAATAGCGAATTATTGCGTAGAAAAGAAGAGTATCAAACTTATCTTACTAGTGTAAAAGATGAAGGATTACGTGTTGAATTAAGAAAATTTGTTGATGATAGGATCTTGGAAGTTAATGCCATGATGAGTGATTATGAGGATAAGACTTCTGTCATAATTAGGGAAGAATTACCCCAACTTAAAGTAATTAGAGATTTATTACGAGACTACAAAACAAAAATCGAAAGCATCAAATCTCAAATCTATGAGAAAATAGATAAGTACAAGTCTCAAGATATCGATACTTATCAGGTTATTAAACATTGGGAGGATAATTTTTATAGAAAGAAACAACAACTAACTTTCTTACTTACCATTTTATTGAATAAAATATTTAAAAGTTTTAAAGATTTAATTGATGAAGAATCAATTTTATTTGCGGAAATCACTGAAATTACTAAACAAACTGAAAATTTTGAAGGGTTGCCCATGAATTTTGCCTTATCTTTATTCCTCGCTGAAAAATTGACAGAGGACGAATTAAGAGAGAGAATCACAGAAATTAATGCAAAATTAAACAACTTAACTTCTAGTTTAGGATTATATCAAGTGGAATTAGCTAAAGTTGAGGAAATTTTATCTAATAAAATTAAAGTAAAACAAGGGATCGCACTTTCAGATGTGCAATGCACTGTGTGTCACCAATTTATTAATTTTGCAAAAGATAAACTCATTACTTGTCCGTTTTGTGGAAGTACATATCATTATCTTTGTGTAGCAGCATGGCTTTCAAAATATAATTCATGTCCGATGTGTCAGAACCATTTTATAGAACCGTTTTCAGGAATGTTTGAAACAGATTGAATAAAATGAAGAAAGAGGGAATAAATTAAAAAATGTTCTCTAAAAATGTTTTGATTTGCTTGCTCGAATTTGGATTACTATTAAACGTAGAGTATAAGTATGTCGCTAAGTAGATTCTAATTTCATCTTCTAGATCCTTCATACTTACAAATTCAAAACCATCTTTCAGTTGTTCTTCATTAATAAGAGGTTTAATATGTGAATCAACCAGGTAAAAGACAAATTTCACCAAAATATTGTTTATCATATCTTCTTCCTCCTTCGAAAGATCGTAATCACCTTTAACAATCGCATTTTTTATATTATTTAGCTGCAATAATGAGAGTTCGACATCTTTCGGAAGCTCTAGTTTTTTAATTTTATTTGGCATATCAGAATTGATATTGACTTTTAACGTTTTGTCGCAGTAATCTTTTAAATTATTAAAAAATCTTACCAGAAACTTGAAGTTATCATTTAAAGTGTATAGATTTTCCCATATTTCTATATTAATATCTTTCATTTTGACTTCAATATCTTTCTCTACTTTCCTTATTATTTCTTTAAGGTATTGTGAATAATCTCCAAATTCAAAACCAAAGTAGTAGGTATTTAATTTTTCTGTCAATTCTGTACCTTTAATTCCGTGTGTCTGGATTTTTTCTTTTCTTACAATTTCTTTTACAAATTTCATGATATAATTACATTTCGGGCAATAAGTCACCCAAGAACCGATTATCATTTCTGGGGGTTTTCCACCCACGTTAATGTATCCATTAAAACCTGATGTTAATTTTTTTCCGTCAGGACTAGAAAAAATAGAATCTTCTGGATAAAAAGTTCTGGGAATGAACTTGTTATCACACACAGGACATTTCATTAATCGTTTTTCCGTCATGATTATTTCAATTTATTATCTTAAAAGTACTTAAGTAAATAGAGCTGATAAAAAAGAACATTATACCTCTACTACTTTCAAACTTCGAAATTTGTTATTAATAAAAGAAGATTTTAAAAAATTATTATTTCATTGTGATATGAGGATATTACGTGCATACTATGCACTTATTTCAAAATTTTGGTGGGTTATTAATAATATTTAATGCTAAATATATCCCAAAGATAATCATAAAAACACCACACGCTAATAAAATGTATTTAAAGATTTTAGGATTTAAGGATTCACCGCCAAAGTATGCAATTGTGGAAATTGGAAGATACCACACTGCGTCTCCTAATTCATGGCCTAAAAAGAATAGCAATAATCCAAGAGGATTGGCGAAACTCACATTATAAGATATAAGAAACCCTAAACCGATGACTGCCCACCAGAATTCCCAATAAGGATTTGAAAGACTAACGACAATTCCACCTAGAAAACTATTTCCCTTAAATCCCTTTATATGTCGACTATTTTCAAATTCAATGCTAATTTTAGTCTTAAACACATCTTTAATAACCAAAAAACCATACACTACCAAAAGTATTCCTCCAATTATTCCAATCGCTGTTAAGAATAAGATATTCTGAAAAAAAAGTGATGCTCCAGCAAGTAAAACTATAATCAAAGTGAGTTCTATTGTAGCATGACCCAAAATTATGTAAATCCCGGCTAAATATCCTCTTTTTTGCTTTAAAGATTTATATATGGTAAATGTAAGTAAGGGGCCTGGAGATAACGCTCCTGTTAATGCAACTAAAAAAGAAAAAAGAAAAATCTCAAACATCATATTGGATGTTAATCAGGATATTATTACTTAAATCCACCCATCGCCCAATTAATTAACCAGACAACAATAATTAAAACTATGAGAATTGGAGCCATAAAAACAAGAAACATGTAAGATCCTTTTATTATCTCTCTACGAAAAGTTTTAAGCCCTTTTTCCCAATCACGCTTGGATTTATCTTTCCAATTATTAAAATCGTCTGATAATTTTTTCTTTCGCGCTTCCCATTCTTCTTCGGTTTCGTTCTGTTTTTGTTTAATTTCATCATTCCACTTAATTAATTGATCATTCCATTGTAGTTGGGAAGTCTTGAAAAAATTGGTAATTTTTTCTTTATTGTCCTCCCAATTTTCTTTATTTTTTAGGTGATAATTTTGAATATCTTCTGTCAATTGGTTTAAATCTTTTTCACTGGACTGTTTGATATCGTTAAAAAAATTCTCTACATTTTCTTTATTTTTTTTCATTGATTCTTGATTTCTATTGGATGTTTCCTCCATTGATTGTTGAACATTTGCCAAACCATCCTTAATTTCAGACACAAAACCATTCCAACCTTGTAAGAATAGATTTTTAAGATTTGCAAGGTCATCATTTTTTTTCTTTTCTTCTTCTGAATTCTTTTCCATGCTCATAGTTTCATATTAAGATTTTGGTACTTAAATATTTATTTTTGTTTCCAAGCATTTTACATTACTCACACTTTTATGGGTATTTGTTCTGAAATCTTAATATAATATTAATGAGTGTGAAATTATTATAAAGACAAAGTGGTTTAATTAAGATGTTAGAAATTAAAAGTCATATGGTTATTATTAAAATATTTAGAGTGTTTTTACTTGAATAAATCTTTTACCATCGTTGATGGATTCTGAAATTGGCAATGTTGCAACTCTGGATAGTAATTCCTCTGTTAATTGTTTAGTTAACAGCTCTGTGGAGCTTTTAAGTTCAGTAAGATTTTGAGAATTCAATAATTGCATAATATGATAAGCAGTCTTTTCTGGCAATTTCAAAAGACTTTCTTCTACAGAATAAAAACTATTTTTTTTCCATGTTTCATTTTGTAGTAATTGAAAAGCCCAAAGGTAATATTCAGCATTATCACACGCAATATACAAACCTGCAAACAAATCGTTTTTTTCTTCAGCCGATTTACTCTTATTAAGATATTCTATTACTCCTGCCCATGTAGATACAACTTTCTGAATATTAGCTTCTTTTTTATCTGAATTTAAACTTTCTTTTAATAGAGTTCTAACAT
>Ga0307380_10009289_pt1 | contig 12499 bp, 8 predicted proteins | sample UN3MG_FD_202239 | JGI IMG/M metagenome (GOLD analysis project Ga0307380, IMG submission 202239) | Soil microbial communities from Risofladan, Vaasa, Finland - UN-3 | ecosystem: Environmental > Terrestrial > Soil > Coastal area > Acid sulfate soil | place: Finland: Risofladan, Vaasa | collected... | reverse complement strand
CCATTTTGCGGGTTCCCATTTTCCCATCTTTCTGGAAAATGGGGTCCCTGTCAACCGGTTAACCGCCGACTAACCGCGTCTTCTCCGTCCGCCCTGTACCAGGCCGGGCAGTTGATACTTACCCGGTACCGCAAACGGCGGCACGGGCTTGGAATCGCTCAGCTTCAGGTCGTCGGGCGGCAAAAGATCCAGCGTGCACCTGCTCATGAACCACGACCGATTGAACTGCTGCCGTGAATAGGCCGACTCGCGGCCCATGATCGCGCAGAGCGTGCTCTCGGCGATTCGCTGGCCTTCGTTGAGCGGGTTGCCGCTACGGATGCTCTTGATAAGGTCGGTATGCTCCACCACGTACGGATTGGGATTCGGCCCCTCGTAGCGCCATGGATTCTCGCCATTGATGATGCCGCAGCAGTCGCTGCTGCCCTTGGTGCCCACCACGCGTTCGCCGACATTGTTCGTGGTCCCCTTGATCTGCCGGCACATGCTGATGGTCCGCACGTCGTTGGGATAGAAGAACTCGACGCCGAAATGGTCGAAGATATTGCCGTGCTCGGGGCCTGTGCGGTACTGCCGGCCGCCAACCCCGTGAACCTGCTCAGGCAGCTCGTTGAACGCCCAGTTAATCACGTCGATATTGTGCACGTGCTGCTCGCATATGTGGTCGCCCGAGAGCCACGTGAAGTACAGCCAGTTGCGAATCTGCCACTCGACGTCACCTTGATTGGGCTGGCGCTCGTTGACCCAAAGCTCACCCATGTTCCAGTAGCACTGTGCCGAGACGATATCGCCGATCGCACCGTCGTGGATCCTTTTCATAGTCTCGACGTATTTCGGCTCGTGCCGCCGCTGCGTGCCCGCGACCACTGCCAGGCCTTTTTCTTTGGCCTTCTGTGACGCCTCTATGACCAATTTAATCCCGGCCGGACAGGCCGCTACCGGCTTTTCCATGAAGACGTTCTTGCCGCTGTCAATAGCTGCGGCGAACTGCTTCGGCCTGAAGCCGGGCGGAGTCGCCAGGATGACCATGTTCACATCGTCAAGCGCCAGCACTTTCTTGTACGCATCCAGGCCCACAAAACAGCGGTCGTTCGGGACTTTGAACTCCTTCTTCAAACCTGCAAGGCGATCCTCGAATGCGTCGGCCAGGGCGACGATTTCCACGCCCTTCGAAGAATTCATGCAGTTGTACGTTGCGCCGGAGCCTCTGCCCCCGCAGCCGATCACGCCTACGCGGATCGTATCGCTGCCCCTTGCTTCGGCCAAAGGAACGACTGCGCCGGTCAAAGCCAGCGTTCCGGCCGCCAATGCCGAACTCTTTAAGAGTTCTCGTCGTGTTAATTTTTGTTTTTGCACCATGTTTGTTTCTCCAACTTTAGTAGGGTGGGCATCGCCCACCAACTTCGAATATTGTGTGGAATATGGTGTGCCGTGCACACCCTACACGATATAAAAACTCCTGAACCGGCTGCTTGCTCCAATTACCTCTTCGACAGCCGAAAACAGTTCTTTGGCGTTTGACCTGTGCGCTCCAGCTACGAAAATAAATATTATAATCCCCGCCGGGATGTAAAATCAAGAACGAAAAAAAAGTAAAACCTTTAAAAAACAGGCCATTCACAGAAATTTTCAGGACGATTTTCAACCGGATTTTCCTTTATTAAACCAAATACGACGATTTCGGTGCCGAAAATGGCTAAATTGGGGCCAAAATTCGCATTTTTTTCGTCTTTTCTGCCACGTTTCTTCCTGCCAATCTTTTGAGTGCGGCCTTGAAATTGGCCCATTCGACTGCGCTCAGGACATGCTTTGATTGGCTTTGATTGGCTTTGTTTTCTCGCAGCCCGAAATAGCTGAATCTTCCGTATTTCCTTTTATAATAGATATTTACATTCATTTACCCCCATTGCAAATTGGCTTTGTTTTTTCAATCGTGCTCGTTCAAATGTGCTTTGGACTCTGTCATTCCACACCCAATCAGCTTGTTCAGGATTTCCGGCCAAAGGCCGGCGATTGGCTTTGAATTGGCTTTGTTTTTTTCGAGCCAAAAGCGACTTATTTCTCCATAATCCCTTTTCATATTCACACTTACGTTAATTCTGCCCTTTTGAAAATTGGGTTTGTTTTTTCAAATAGACTATTTGCCACGGAGACACTAAGCATGTCCTGAGCCCATTCGACTTCGCTCAGGGTAGACTCCGTCGAAGGGCCACAAAGGAGCATAAGTTCATAAGGCATAAGGCAACATTCTCCATTTTCCATTCACAATTCACAATTCGACATACGATACTCGTATGTTAGATGTATATTATATCATATAATATATTCGATTTCAAATGAATTTTGAAAAAATCTCCTTGATACGCCGGTCTTATTACATCAGGCATGAAACGAACCACCTGTTTCGTCCATCGTCCTTGCTCCCTATTGCCTCGTGATCCGTGCCCCGAGGGATGGCTGCTGTTTCTATCTGCTTCGGCTCAGCTCACCCGTGGCCGGGTCGGGACAGGTTTTACCTTTTGCTCTTTTCTTTCATATAAATGATAATACAATGGCTTCATAATGGTCTCTATCTATTAAGAGCCGGTCTTTTACTGAAGGACATCTGATTATGAAGCGAATACTTGCAGTTATGGGAAGTCCTCGCAGAAACGGAAATACACATATCCTGGTCTCGAAGATAGTCGAAGGAGCAAGGGCGAACGGCGCCGTCGTCGATGAGCTGTTTCTTGGCGAGCTGACCATTGGCGAGTGCGACGGCTGTCACGCATGCTTCAAGGGCAAGCAGTGCAGCAAAGACGATGATATGCGAGCCATCTATCCGGCGATCATTCGAAGCGACGTTATCATTTTCGGCACGCCCGTCTACTGGTATGGCCCGACCGCCCTGATGAAGGCGTTCATCGACCGGTTCGTTTATTTCAACTGCCCCGAAAACAGGCAAAAGATAAAGGGCCTCTCAGCGGCGTTAGCCATCCCGTTCGAGGATGACGACCTTGAGACGGCCCGGGGCGTTGTCGAATTCTTCCAAAAGTCTCTGGCGTATCTGGAAATAAAGCTTCTCGGCCAAATCATCGTCCCCGGCGTGGGCGAAAAAGGAGCCATCCGAAGTAAGAGCCAATACCTGCAGCAAGCCTACGGCCTCGGCCTGAACCTGGCTTAATCACACGCTCGATACTTGTATTTCTTTTAAGATTAGCAATACACGGAAAGTAATGAAGAAAGAATATGATTTTTCGAAGATTAAGGGCCGGAAGAATCCTTATGCGAAACACTTAAAGAAGCAAGGCCAAACAAGGAAAAAGAGGAAATTTTAGCCGACTTCGTCGGCATTTTTACCGGGTGTTCTGTTTTGCAGGTAGATGGCAGAGATGGGATTGTGGGTTACTTTTTGCCGGGGGATTTTTAGTGCATTCAGGGCTTGCCGGATGGCGGAGCCGGCTTTTTGGAGGTCATTTCCTTCGAATTCCAGCTCGGCGGTCCAGCCGAGACCTTCAATGTATTCGACGGCGGTGAAAAAACCGTGCCGGGGGACTTCCCAGAGGCGGGCTTTTTCCTTTCTCAACGAGAACCAGAATTCGAAGCCGAGATCGTCCAACAGCGTCCGGCACGTATCGAGCGGGCCTGTGAACAGCGGCAGTTTGCCTTCGGGATAAAGCGAGCGTTTGAACTGAAGGCCTTCGATCGTGACAATTTCCAGCTTGACGAAGTAAATGGTCGATTCCTTTTGGGGCTGTACCCACTGCCTGATTCGAATGTTCTTCTCGACGGGGTCCCAATTCCCGGCCGGCGGCTTGTAGTAGTGGTCGGTAAATTCGTATGGAAAGGCAATTTTCGCCCCCAGGCGGTCGAGTCTCGCCTGGAAATCTTCAATGTCGTCGATTCCGAACCTGACTTCACATTCGTATGGTTGCGTCATGGCCTGATACTAACATTCTACGCCGAAGCGGGCCAGTAGAATTCACAAGCTTCGAAATACGATGAAGCCACAATTAATGATTACTAACGGCGATTTTTCTTGACGGGAAGGCGGCTAATCTGCTATAAATGGATTTATGAGATTTTGTGGCTTTTTGGGCTTTTGAGCAGGCGAAATTCGGTATTTCAGCCGAGGCCCCGCAAGAATTGAGTTTTCAGCAAATTGCCTACATTGGGCATTGGAAGAAAGGACGGTGGAATCAAGTCGTTTACCATTGTCCTGAGCAGACATAGGCGAAATGTGGTGAAGGCAAGACTTATTAACCGTTCTTTTTGAAGGAGGATCATTATGTCTAAGAAAATGATTTATTTGGTCTCTTTTGTTTTTGTGCTGGGCCTGGTCCTGACGAGCGCGGCAAAAGCTATTGACCCAGATCTTATCGGCTACTGGAATTTTGATGAGACATCCGGTACCACAGCACAAGATGCAACCGGTAATGGGAACGACGGCACCCTCAATGGCGATCCACAGTGGGCCGCTGGCAGGTTAGGCGGCGCGCTGGAGTTTGACGGTGAGGGTGACTACGTGGACATCGGAAATGATCCAATTTTCAACATCACGGATCAAATTACAGTCGCGTGCTGGATAAAAGTTAACCAGTTCACTTATGACTGGCAGGCTATCTTCACCATGGGCGATGACTCCTGGAGGCTGCAGAGGCAGACAACGACCGACAATCTGTGTTGGGCCTGCACTGGTGTGACTGGGACACCCGGCGACTGGTGGCTTCGTGGCGATGTAAATGTAAACGATGGCGAATGGCATCACATCGCCGGCGTATATGATGGGTCAAAGTTCTACCTGTACGTTGACGGCGATTTGGATGCATCCAAGGATGCTTCGGGAACGATTGATAGTAGCTCTTACCCCGTCTTCATTGGTGCCAACGCGCAACAGAGCGGCCGTGAGTTTGATGGTCTCATCGATGATGCGCGTGTTTACAAACGGGCGCTGATGGACACAGAGATTCTTGGTGTCATGTCAGGTGGTGGAGCAGAGTATCCACTTGCCTCCGGGCCCGTGCCGAAAGATGGCGCCCTGTATGCGGATACGTGGGTGAGCCTTTCCTGGCGGGCGGGAGATTTTGCTGTCTCGCACGATGTGTATATGGGCGACAATTTTGAAGACGTTAACGACGGCGCCGGCGATACGTTCCGGGGCAATCAGGATGGGGTATTCTATGCTGCCGGCTTTCCCGGGTATGCCTATCCGGACGGTCTTGTGCCGGGCACAACCTACTATTGGCGAATCGACGAGGTCAACGAAGCCGAGCCGAACAGTCCGTGGAAAGGCGATGTCTGGAGCTTCTCGATTCCACCCAAGACATCGTATTTCCCCATTCCGGCAGACGGTGCTGAGTTTATCGACCTGGATGTGCAGCTTAAATGGACGGCAGGTTTCGGTGCAAAATTTCACTATATAGTCTTCGGCGAAGATTTTGACGAAGTTAGCAACGCTGTCACGGGCACTACTAACGGTACTGCGGATTACACTCCCGGCCCACTAAAATTAGCTAAGACTTACTACTGGCGTGTCGATGAGTTCGACGGCGCCGCTACACATAAAGGCGAAGTCTGGAGCTTCACCACTCTGGGAGCCGTCAGCGGCCCGAATCCTTCTGATGGTGACATGGATGTTAAGCCGTCAGTGCTTCTTAGCTGGGATGCGGGGGCCGTCGCCGCTTCGCACGAGGTGTACTTCGGCACGGACGCGGACGCTGTCAAGAACGCCACAACAGCCTCGCCCGAGTATAAGGGGGCCAAGGCCCTTGGCGAGGAGAACTATGATCCCGGCAAGCTTACATTGAACACGACTTACTACTGGCGGATCGACGAGGTCAACGGCATCAGCCCCGATAGTCCCTGGGCAGGCAACGTTTGGAGCTTTGCGACCGGCGATTTCTTTGTCATAGACGACTTCGAGGACTACAATGCCGGCGAAAATCAGATATGGTACTCATGGCACGACGGTCTCGGCTATGGGGCGCCCGGCACCGATCCTTACTTCGCCGGTAACGGCACCGGCTCTGCTGTCGGCGACGAAACGACGGCATCTTTCACTGAGGAGACGATTGTTCATGGCGGCCTTCAGTCCATGCCGGTTATGTACGACAACAACAAGCAGGGCTACGCCAATTATTCAGAGGCAGAGCTGACATTGAGTGCTGTCCGAGACTGGACCGAGGAAGGCGTGACGGAATTGTCACTGTGGTTCAGAGGCTATCCGGGATCTGTCGGCAGCTTTGTAGAAGGGCCGGCTGGTACTTACACAATGACCGGCTCCGGCGCCGATATCTGGGACATTAGCGGCCTCGGAACAGGCTACCACGATGAGTTCCATTTTGCGTACAAGATACTCACCGGTGTCGGCTCGATTGTAGCGAAGGTCGAGAGCGTCGAAAACACCAACACCTGGGCGAAGGCCGGTGTAATGATTCGCGAGAGCCTCGATCCGGGCTCCGTGCACGCAACAATGGCCGTGACACCTGGTCAGGGTATTTCCTTCCAGAGACGCACCTTGACCGGCGATGTAAGCAGCCACACGACGACAGGTGGAGTCGAGGCGCCGTACTGGGTGAAGATCGAGCGTGATTTGTCCGGCAACATTACAGCGTACAGTTCAGCTAACGGCTCGACCTGGCAGATACAGGGTACGCCGGAGAACATCCAGATGAGTTCGAATGTCTATATAGGTTTGGCGCTGACCAGCCATGATGCTGCTCAGACGTGTCAGGCGGTATTCACCAACGTCACGACTAGCGGCTCGGTCGGCCCGCAGTGGGCGAACCAGGATATCGGCATCACAAGCAACGCCGCCGAGCCGCTATACGTGGCTGTATCCAACAGCGCAGGCACACCTGCTGTAGTGGTCCACGATGATCCGGCCGCAGCTACGATAGACACATGGACGCAGTGGGTCATCCCGCTTCAGGCTTTTGCCGATCAGGGCATCAGTTTGACCAACGTCGACAGGATTGCGATTGGCCTTGGAACCAAAGGCAACATAACGGTACCCGGCGGTTCGGGCAAGATGTTCTTCGACGATATCCGGCTGTATATGCCGAGAGAGTCTGCGGAAGAGTAAACGCTGCTTTCGCTTAAATGATATCAGAATTTCGATCCATTCGGGGCCTATACCTATCGATTCGGTATAGGCCCCTTTTTCATGTTTGTCTGCAATTCGCAGTACGTTATCCTCGCTCCTAATCGGCCGAGCCTTGTTTCAAAGTCTTCAATGTCGTCAATTCCGAAGCTGACTTCACATTCGTATGGTTGCGTCATGGCCTGATACTAACATTCTACGCCGAAGCGGGCCAGTAGAATTCACAAGCTTCGAAATACGCCAAACCAGCGATTCACGATTGTTCAGGGATTTTTTCTTGACGGAAAGGCGGTCAATCTGGTATAAGTGACTTTATGGAACAGTGGATTTTTGCTTCTTGATGAACGGCAAAAACTGGGCTTTCTAAGGAAGGAGGCGATATCAAATCGCTGTTGTCTTTGGCTGATACAAAGAATAAATGGCCAAGACAATCAATATTATAGGTCTTTTTAATTTTAACTGCCTTTTGCGAAGGAGGATTACTATGAGTAAAGAATTGTTTTATTCATTGCTGGTTCTGGGGATCGTTCTGACCAGCGGGGCTCAAGCTGCTATTGACGAGGGCCTTGTCGGCTGGTGGATGTTCGACGAAGGCGCCGGCACCACGGTAGCCGACTCATCGGGTGCCGGACATGATGGTGTTTTCGTCGATGGTACGCCCGAATGGGTAGCCGGCATGTACGGCAAAGCCCTCAGATTCGACGGCGACAATAAGGTCGAAATCCCCGACCATGAAGATTTTCACATGGTAGAAGCCGTTTCGGTGGCCCTTTGGGCTCAGCCCGAAAGTAATCAACCTGATTATGCTAAGTTTTTCTGTAAGCAAAAATCAGGGGAATACCCCTACGCTCTACAATTTAGTAGCTCTCTGTCGATCCGTGCTACAATCAATGCTTCGGGTCGCTATGATACTTCTACGATTCCAAATTTTCCCGGCGAATGGGCGCATCTATGTTTCACTTATGACGGCAGCGTCCTTATTCTGTATAAAGACGGAGAGGAAGCTGTCCGTATTAACGCATCAGGCGACCTCCAGCAGAATGATTTGTCGCTTTCCATCGGCGGCCGGCTCGGTTCCGGCCAGAACTTCATCGGGATTATTGATGATGTGCGGCTTTTCAACCGCGCTTTGACTGCTGAGGAAATTCAGCAGGTCATGGTAGATGTTCCTCCGCCTACGGTTACAGATCCGAGCCCGGACGATGGCGCGACAGAGGTGCCGCGAGATGTGGTTCTTAGCTGGGTGCCGGTAGATGCCGCTACCCAGCACGATATATATTTCGGCACCGATGCACAAGCGGTGGCCGGTGCGGACACATCCGATACGACCGGTATATATCGCGGCCGCCAGATTGCCGGCAGCCATAGTCCCGCCGAGGCGCTCGTATTCGGCGAGACTTACTACTGGAGAGTCGATGAAGTCGGTGCTCCGCCCGACAATACGGTGCTCAGAGGAAATCTCTGGAGCTTTACGGTTGAATTGTTCGTTTATCCGGTTACGGACGTTGTCGCTACGGCTTCCAGCAGCGAGTCAGGTAAAGAGGCTGCAAATACCGTGAACGGCTCCGGGCTGGACGAAAGTGGTTTGTTGCACGGCAATGAAAGCGTAGGCAATATGTGGCTAAGCGCTCGGGACGCAAATCAGCCGACCTGGATCGAGTTTGAGTTCGACAGAGTGCACAAGCTTAATGAGATGTGGGTATGGAACTCGAACGATAGTCTGGAGCAGGCGATCGGGCTGGGATTCAAAGATGTTGTGATCGAGTATTCGACCGACGGGGCCGACTTTACTACGCTGGGCGCTACGCATGAGTTTGCCCAGGCGCCCGGAGCGGCGGGCTACGCGCACGATACCACTATCGACATGGCCGGCGTGGGCGCAAAGTACGTCAGGCTTACAGCCAACAGCAACTGGGGTGACATCCTGGAACAATACGGTCTGAGCGAGGTTCGTTTCTTCTCCATACCCGTCGGTGCAAGAGAGCCGTCCCCGGCCTCCGGGGCGACCGATGTGCCCCTGGATCCGGTACTCGGCTGGACGGCGGGAAGAGAGGCGGCCAGGCACGATGTGTACTTCAGCGAAGATTTGCAGGCCGTGATAGATGGTACCGCGCCGGTTACGGCCGTGACCGACGGCGGTTATGGTCCCCTGTCACTCGATGTAGGTACAACCTACTACTGGTGCATCGACGAGGTAAACGACGCCGAGACTCCCTCAACGTGGCAGGGTGACATCTGGGACTTTACGACAGTTGATTCTCTTGTCGTGGACGATTTCGAGAGCTACGACTCGGCCGACAACCAGATATGGTGGGCATGGAAAGATGGGCTTGGCTATGTTGCGCATGACACTGAACCGGCCTATACCGGCAACGGGACCGGCTCGGTTGTAGGCGACGAAACAACCGAATCTTTTACCGAGGAAACAATCGTTCACGGCGGCAATCAATCGATGCCGCTCGTTTATAACAACAACAAGCAGGGCTACCTGAACTATTCCGAGGCAACCATGACGCTGAACTCGCAGCGGGACTGGACGGCCAGGGGCGTTAAAGAATTGTCGCTGTGGTTCAGAGGTTTTCCCGGTTCGGTGGGCAGCTTCGTCGAGGGGCCGGTCGGCACATATACGATGACTGCCGGCGGAGCGGATATCTGGAACCAGGCGGACGAATTCCACTACGCCTTTAAGCAGCTCACGGGCGTCGGCTCGATCGTAGCAAAGGTCGAGAGTGTGGATAACACCGACCCATGGGCCAAGGCGGGCGTGATGATTCGCGAGACCCTCGATGCCGGCTCGAAATTCGCCGCTGTGTATATTACGCCCACCAACGACGACGGCACGCCGACAAACGGGTGCAGATTCCAGGTCAGGATCGATACGGACGGCAGCGCCACCAGCGATTCGAGTCCGACTCTGGTAGCAACGCCCGAGCAAATGGCAATTACGGCACCATACTGGGTGAAAATAGAGCGTGACGTCGCCGGTAACTTCAGAGGTTCCTATTCCAGCGACGGTGCGAACTTCCAGTCGCTGGTTTTGAGGCCGAACATCTCCATGGGCTCGAATGTCTATATCGGCCTGGCGCTGACCAGCCATGATACGGCCTTGACGTGCGAGGCCAGATTCTCCGGCGTAACAACCACCGGCACGGTCTCGGCGCAGTGGCAATCGCAGGATATCGGCATTTCCAGCAACAGTGCCGAGTCGATGTATGTGGCCGTTGGCAACAGCGCCGGCGCCCCGGCGATCGTTTACCACGACGATCCGGCCGCAACGCTGATAGACGCCTGGACCGAGTGGGTTATCGATCTGAATCAGTTAGCGGATCAGGGCGTGAACCTTGCCGATGTGGATAATATCTCGATCGGCTTAGGCGACAGCAGCAACCCGCAGCCCGGCGGTTCGGGTACGATATACATCGACGATATCCGGCTGTATGGACTGAGACCCGCCGAATAATAACCGTCGGTGCCTCACTTGAATAAATTAAGGGCCTGTATCGATCGACTCGTTACAGGCCCCTTTTTCTTGTTTGTCCGCAATACGCGGCATGAAATTAAACGTCGAGGTTCCGGACTTCGAGGGCGTGGTCCTGAATGAAGTTCCGGCGTTTTTTCTTGACGGAAGGGCGGTTAATCTGGTATAAATAGATGTCGATACGGTTAGTGATTTTTTGCAGGAAAGGAGGCCATTTCAAGCCGTAAGTAAGTGTTCCGGAAAGGGAGGTATAGATTTTTATCAAAGTGCGAATTGTTGTCAATCGTTTTGTATTTCTAATCTTCTTGAAGGAGGAAACAAAATGTCTCACAAATTAGCTAAGCAAGTATTGTTCGGCGTTTTTGTCGCATCGTTACTGACAACGCCAGTCCATGCTGTAAAGAACTTCAAGATCTCCGGCTACGAAGGCGGCCATCAGATATGGTTCGAAGTCGAGGAGTTCGACGAACGCGATCCTGAGGGTGATCAGTATTACCCGGTCGTTGACGCGGACGGTGCGTTCGGTCAGGCAATTACCAGGGCTGGCGACGAGGGCGGTATGATTCGCTGGACATTCGATATCAGTACAGCCGGCGGCAAAGGCGGTACCTGGTATTTCTGGGGGCGTGTTTTGAATCCGGAAAATCGGTCAGACTTTATGCTCGTGGAAGGGCACCCCGGTGACCCGGTTATTCCCGCAGGCCCGCCTTATCCCGGAACCAGTTCGGCAACGGAGTTCGACAACGAAGATGACCAAATCTTTGAGGCAACGGATACAACCTGGGATTGGTGGGGAAATGACAACGGGAGCGACAAAGTGCTTCAAGATGGCATGAACACGATGTACATCTTTCACAGGCAGGGCAATAGTTCTGTATTCTGGGATGTCTTCATGTGGACGGATGATCCTGACTATGTGCCAACCGATGAGGATTATCAAAATGCCATGACAGTTCTTCCCGGTGCGGCCGCCAGTCCAGGTCCGGTTAACGGGGCGACAGATGTGCCGCGAGATGTGGTCCTTAGCTGGACGGCGGAAGAGTTTGCCTCCCCAATCAACGGGAACAAAATCTACTTCAGTAAGAACTTCGACGACGTCAACGACCGAATTGGCGGGATTACCCTGACACCCAGCAGCTATGCGGTGCCCCAGCGACTTGAGTTCGGCACGATTTACTACTGGCGCGTTGATGTGATCACGCCGGACGGCACGGTATTAGACGGCACGGTCTGGAGCTTTATGACCGAGTTGTTTGCATATCCGGTTCAGAATATAACCGCCACGGCCTCGAGCAGCGCGGTGGATAAAGAACCCCAAAACGCCGTGAACGGCTCAGGGCTCGACGGCAGCGGTCTGCTCCACGGAAACTCAGGCGCAGGCACTATGTGGCTGAGCGACATTGCGGCCCCGCAGCCGGCGTGGATATTGTTCGAGTTCGAAAACGTTTACAAACTTCATGAAATGTGGGTGTGGAATTCCAATGAGAGTCTGGAGCAGGCGATCGGTTTGGGATTCAAAGATGTTGTGATCGAGTATTCGGCCGACGGCGTCGATTTTATAACGTTGGGGACCACTTATGAGTTCGCCCAGGGGGACGGTTCGGCCAGCTATGCACACAATACGACTGTCGATATGGCCGGAGTGGGCGCAAAGTACGTCAGGCTTACAGCAAACAGCAACTGGAAAAACATACTGCCCCAATTCGGCCTGAGCGAGGTTCGCTTCTTATCCGTACCCGTCGGTGCAAGAGAGCCGTCCCCGGCCTCCGGGGCGACCGATGTGCCCCTGGATCCGGTACTCGGCTGGATGGCCGGAAGAGAGGCGGCCAGGCACGATGTGTACTTCAGCGAAGATTTGCAGGCCGTGATAGATGGTACCGCGCCGGTTACGGCCGTGACCGACGGCGGTTATGGTCCCCTGTCACTCGATGTAGGTACAA
>Ga0307380_10009288_pt1 | contig 12501 bp, 22 predicted proteins | sample UN3MG_FD_202239 | JGI IMG/M metagenome (GOLD analysis project Ga0307380, IMG submission 202239) | Soil microbial communities from Risofladan, Vaasa, Finland - UN-3 | ecosystem: Environmental > Terrestrial > Soil > Coastal area > Acid sulfate soil | place: Finland: Risofladan, Vaasa | collected... | reverse complement strand
CCACAACAATGGAAAGGTATTTTGCAGCAACATCACGGTCATACAAACATCGTGGTTATGCTGAATGGATGAAGAAAACAAGAATAAAACGGGTAACAGGATAAAGGAGGTGATGGCACATGACAAATAAACCAGTAACAAAAAAGTGGGTTGCTGTAGAAGATCAAGCTGTTCACACAACCAAATATCGTTTTACATTCAATTGTATGGCTTGTGATTTGGAAAGTATTCGTGATGAGATATATGCCTATGGAGATATCATTGAAGAAGAAGTAGAAGTGATAGCATAATAAAAGGAGGTGAATAATCATGAAAATTAATACAAATCCAATGACTGGTTTAGATGCTTTACAATTGATGTTCATATATCTGAAGCTAAGTAATCAGATTAATTGGAGTTGGTGGATGGTATTATCTCCACTATGGTTATTATTACTTCTTGCATTGTTTGTGATATTTTGGAATTGGAAATAGGAAAGGAGGGATAAGCATGAAAGTAATAACAAAGAAAAGTAATGTATTCAAACCATTTAAATTGGAGATTTCGGTAGAAAGCAGAGTAGATGCAAGAATACTTATAATGCTCGCTCTACGTGGTGATACAAATAGAGATGGTGAATATCCCACAGCAACCGAAACTGATCGGCATGATATCCACGTTTGTGCAGAACAGATTATTGACTGTATCAAAGTTGCGTCATAAAGGAGGTGATGACACATGACAAAGAAACCAGTAGCAAAAAAGTGGATTCCTATACAGGATAAAGCTGTTCACACAACCAAATATCGTTTTACATTCAGTTGTATGGATTGTGATTTGGAAAGTATTCGTGACGAGATATATGCCTATGGAGAAATCTTTGAAGAAGAAGTAGAAGTGATAGCATAAAGAAAGGAGGTGAATAACATGGAAGAATTGAAATTGGTATTGGAAGCAATGCAAACCATGGGAGCAGATGCAAAAACTGCTTTCATCGTGTATGTACTTGCAAACTATGTTCTTGGAAGTCTTGCTCCACTGACTGGATTTATTACCTTTATGTATTTTAGTTATAAAATGGGAGTGAAAGCAATGTCATATTTCACTTTTAGTGGTGTAGTTGGTAAGATGTTTAATTATGAAGATATGGATGATTATGACAGGAAGTCTGTTATTAATCAAATAGCAGAGCTTCAACGAGTCGTAAATGAAAAAGATAAAATCTAACAAAGGAGGTGAATTGTGGTAGCATATACCAAAAATCCATTTTCAAAAGGTGATACGGTGGTCATGACAACATTTGATCATACTGTCAATAGATTTGGTGGAGATCCAGAACATTGTAACGCTTGTGTTGGTAAATTGTGGGTAATTGAAAGATCAAGAGATAATCATGTTATGTTGATAGGAGATAACCATGATTATACATGGCATTACTTGGATTTTGAATTTGCAAAAAATAAAGCAAGAATTAAAGTAGCTATTAAAGCACCTGCTAAAGTGGTTAAAGCACCTGCTATACCAACATGGGTTAAACCCCATGACAAGAAGCATCTACAAAAAGGTGGAGCATTTATTGAATTTGTACTATATAGACCAAAAAGAGGAGAAGTTAGAAAACCTTTATCCTATGATGAATTAGTTGAACGTTCAAAGAGACAGAACAAAAAGATAGATAGATATACTGATGTTCTACACAAGACGGCTGAAAAACCATATGATACATGGGAAAATACTAATCGTTCTTGTTTTGCCTCCTTGAATTATCTTGGGCAAAAATTTGTGAGCCCAAGTTACTGGAATAATAAACCACCAACTTGGATATGTTTAAAGCTATCTTATGGTAATGAACTGGGAGGACTAACACGCTTAGATGTATTTAACTGGATTACAATATTAAAACAGTATAGATGCTTACCACCAGAGGTAAATGTATTTGAGATGCCAGAACAAGGTACAATAAGATTTAAATTAGGTAAATTATCTCCAACTGAATTATTTCTTAGGTTGTGTCTGATAAGAAATATGCATGAACAAAAGTGGATTGTTGTGCATACGTTGTATCTTATGAGTCATGGTATTAATTTTTGGATAGCGTATATCATGGCACATCGTACTGGATATTTTGACGTAAATAATCATAGTGCAATATCTTGTAGGTATAGTACAGGTGGTATATATCCCTATGAGATAGCTAACGCTGCTAATAGGTTAGAACAATTTGTACTGAAAGGAGGTGAAGAGAAACCATTTAGAAACAGTAAAGCGGCATTCTCCTTTAAAATTCATGATACACTCGATAATTATCCATTAGATTTTGTGCATTATGATAACGAGATGTCTTATGAGGATTTAAAGGTGATGCAACCAATGGAAAACCCTTTAAAATTATCGTGGAGGTAATAAGTATGATTACTAAAGAGTTTACACAGGGATGTGACCCAGAGTTTGCATTATTTGATCTGGATACAAAATCCTACGTATCTTCTATACCATTTGTAAAAGGTACGAAACAAGAACCAGTAGCATTACCAAGTGGTGGATATGCTATGAGAGACAATGTGGCAGTGGAATTTGGTATGCCTCCTGCTAAAAGTATGGTGGAGTGGATAACGAATATTAACTCCACTATAGAGGAGCTAAGAAATATCATACCAGATTATTTTGAGTTGACGGTTGTATCTTCGGCTCATTATCCTAAACAACAACTCATGCACCCCGAAGCAAGAGAGATTGGGTGTATGCCAGATTACAACGCATGGTTAGAAGGATTAAAGAATAAACCACCTCAAGGATTTGCAGAGGATACATTACGATGTTTTGGAGGGCATCTACACATAGGTTATGTACTTATGTCAGGCAATGAGTTTCTTGTGGAAGAAGGGGGTAGGTTACGTGTTGTAAAAACGTGTGATTGTTGCCATGGTATTGTATCAATCATACTTGACAACAGCCCTGAGTCACAAGCAAGAAAGAATTTGTATGGTAAAGCAGGATGTTTCAGACCTACAAGTTATGGAGTAGAATATCGTACTCTCTCCAATTTTTGGTGTAAAACAGATACACTGAAAAAACTGATGTTTTATCTAACAGCAGATGTACTGGATATTGTTCGTGGTAAACATGATGTAGAATTGATAGATGCGTTGGGTGGAGCAGATGAAGTACAAAGAGTCATTAATACAGGGGATATTGCCATTGCAGAAGATATGTATAGGGAAGTCCTTGTGCATTTTCTAACTGGTGATACCGTCGCAACCATAGAGGAGGTAAGAGATGGCGAATAAAGTAAGAGTGTTTGGTAGACATGGGAGTGAGTATCGAAAACAAATATCGGCTTGTTTAGGAGATCACCCAACAGCAGTATGTAATGTAGCCGTTAATTATGGGCTACAGGGTGATAAACTGTTTAAATTTAAAAAGCGTAACAGAAAGATTTTTGAAATGCCCGTATTGAATCTTATGCAGTATGGTAATAAATTTGAGCAGATCAAAAGAGCAGAATATTATCACGTTCTTGTACCAAGATCTTGGCAAACTGTATTAAATATGGGGGAAGTTAATGTCCCAACATTAATTAAACCCTATTATTCATTAGGTGGTAGGGATATACATGAGTATGATGCCGGAGCACCATTGCCAGCTACACACTATCTGCAAGAGAAGATAGTTAAGCGCAGATATGAAATACGTGTGCATGCATTTGCGTGGGTTGACCCAGAAAAGTGGATATTTCAAAAGCGTGTCCATGAAGATGGAGAAGATCAGATAGCATGGAACCACCATAATGGTGGTAAGTTTGTGACTATTAAGAATCCACATGACCCACTGCACAATAGGATACGTGAATCAGTTAAAGTTATGATGAAAGCTCTTGGATATCAGTTTGGTGGTGCAGATTTTATCATAGCAAACCCGGGAGTTCGTGGTGAACAATTGAAGCACTACTTTATTGAGTGGAATCTTGCTGTAGGATGGACACTTGCTACTATTGAGAAATACTACAAGGAATCATTTCTTATGCTGCAAGATATGAAGATGGATAAAATAACTGCTATGATTGATGGAATATATCCATGGGAAGAAGAAGAAGAAGATCTACCCCCGGCACCAAATCAAGGAATTGATTGGGATAGAGTAGTTGACGATGCACATCAGGGGATTGCACACGACAATATACCTCCATTTCACATTATAGATAGGGGGTTAGATCTTAGGGAGCACCCTGAAGAATTTGAAGAAGACGAAGAACCTTGGGAAGATGAGGAGTTGGAAGATATAGATATTGAAGATCCATTTCATGCCGATCCAGACAGAGAAATAAGAGTGGAAGCACAGGTAATGAGAGTTCCGGGAGAATTATTTGAACAGGCCATACGCCCAAGAGAACGATTCCCCAGAAGAAGAATTGATTTTTGTCCAAATTGTGGTGACAGACGAATTAGAGTGGGAGGAAGATTCTATCATTACTGTCATCATTGTGGATTAAATTTTAATCCAGAAGTCCAACCAGTCAACCCCGAAATACAAGGAGGATAAATGACACCACAAGATGTTTATACTATTGCTGAGACACAGCACAGATTACTTGGCAAAACACACTCTAACTTTGAGAATAATGATGAATACATTGCAGGTGGTATGTATTATCTGGGTAAAGTTCTCGAATTACTTTTACAATGTGAGGAGGTGGAAGCTAATGAGTAGATGTGATTCAGAAGAAGGTACATCATACTTTTATCAGATGGGACATATCTGTATTGATTGGTTACATCGTGGTCACACAATTTGTGCCATAGTACAGAGTGAATTTAACACTTCGCCTGTACATGCGAACAACCTCAAAATATATTTTAATGGAAAAGAAGTTACAGAAGAATATCTTGAGGCGTTAAATGACAAACCAGTACGGATACGTTCCACCATGGCTAACATCGCAATGATTGTAGATATCATTGACAAAAACATGGATGAATTTGAAGCAACCAAAGAGGAAGGAGATGTGTGGTTATGATAATAGATGACGGAGTTGAAATGAGAATGGAATATCAGTACATCTGTCCCCACTGTTCAGAACCAAACTGGAGAACATACAGACTGTTCATGAGTATGAAATGTGATAAGTGTGAGAAACTATTCACAACACAATGGACTAATTCTATTACTAGATGGGTAGCAAAAGACAAGGAGGAAGAAGAAAAAGCTGTTAAAGTTGAAATCCCAGATCATAGATCAATAGATAGACCAAACTCAGAATTTAGAGTTAAGGCTGATGCCATGGTAGACGAATTTAGACCGAAGACAGCATATATCTACGCAGAATTTTGTGTGTTTGAGTTCTATTCTAGCATAGGTGTTAGTGAGATGATGGACGCTATAAAATTGAATAAGGCATTATACCGAGGATTGAAAGCAGATTGGTACGGTATAAAAGTAGTTGTAATAAACATTCTAAGAAAGGATTAGGGAGGTAATCATGCCACAGCACGATATAAGATGGTGGTTATCAAAATTCAAAGATAAAAAATATGAAGTTGGAGTGTGCAACTGCAAAGATTGTGTCCAACAAGATATAGGGATGCATCTAGTTGAGGAAGCACTTATGGATTTACACGGTATGAGTTTTATACCTCGTTTGTATAATCCAGATCTAAACTTTCTGAGAAGAGAAGTAGAACCAAGACATCATGGAATGTATACGACAGGACAATTTCAAGTTATACTACAGACTTTGAATGCTCGCTATGTCAATAATGGAGCACGTATGAGTTCTCCAGAGTATGTCTTGTGTGATGATTGTGGTAGATCCTATTTACCAAGAGAAGGGGTGCAAACAAAGTACGGACATAGCATATGTAAGTCGTGTTTTCGTAATCATTATCTTCGTTGTAATCATTGTCATGAAATAGTTTATAAATTGAGATCAGTTCAAATAGACGAAGAAGATGAGAGAGGTGGTTACAAAAGAATATGCTTTCCATGCTTTGATAAACATCATGCCTCTTGTAATAGTTGTGGTAAGGTGATGGTAGGAGGTACTGGACATAATATTGACGATCTTCTTGGTAATAGGGCAGATATGTTCCACTTTCAGACAATGGGTGATCTTGAACTGAATTTCCAAAGTGGTAGTTGGGAATATGCTCCAGATGCAGAAGTGGTGCGAGTACCGAAAAAACCAATTGTTCTATGTGATCATTGTAAAGGGAGAGACATCGTAAATTGTGCAAGATGCAGAAAACAATCATATAGACCAAACATGAGTAGAGTTATAATAAACCACGCAACGGGTGAACATGGAACTGTATGTCCAGATTGCAGGGATGCAATGCAAGTTATCAAAAGATATGATTATTGTATAAATCCTAAATGGTTAACGAGTCAACACGAACCTACCAGAATAAAAGATGGGCTATTCTTTGGAGTTGAAATAGAAGTAGAAGCAATAGAAACAGAACATCCTATGGATGAACACGGTAGAAGAATATTAGATTGGTGGGGAAATGATGACATGTATATCAAGCATGATGGATCTCTTGATGCTGGATTTGAAATTGTATCCCATCCATTTACATGGAAACATTACCAAGATAATTTTGAGAAGTGGACAGAGTACATACAATTCATAAAGAGAGAAGGATTTAGTGCAACATATTTTAGTCTGCATAGACGAGCGTGCACTTGTGGATTTCATGTTCATATGAGCAAAAACGCATTCTCTCATATGCACCTATACAAATTTGTTAATTTCTTTTACAAAGCAAGCGTTAGACCATTTATAACGGGCATAGCAGGTAGAACATCTAATAGATATGCTAAATTTGAACCAGATGATTATAAAAATATAATACAGTTGAGTAAAGATAAAAGAAATGCATCTGGAAAGAGATATTCTGCTATTAATCTTATGGGCGGTCATGCCTATGAACACGGTAATGCAAAAGAATGTAATACCGTAGAGGTAAGAGTGTTTGGAGGGTCACTTGAACCATTTATATTTCATAAGAACTTAGAGTTTTTGCAGTCGTTGTATGAGTTTACGTTATGGAGATCACCAAAAGAAATGCTTGTTAGAAAGTACATTGAATTTCTTATGCTGAAACCCAATAATTGGAAATGTCTATTGGATTATATTAAATATGATGAAACCATTAACAAGTCTTACTCTTATGTAAGTCAAATACTGAAAGGAGTCTAAATATGTGTATTATCATCTTCAAACCAGAGGACGCTGAAATTTTGAAGAAAAAGATGTACAAAAGATGTTTCCGCAACAATCCCCACGGTGCTGGATATGCATGGTGGGATGAAGAAGGGGATACATGGCATGTAAGAAAGGGGTTTATGACATTTAAAGAATGGTGGAAATCGTTTAATAAAATGCACTTTACTGCTGAAGATTGTTTCATCATTCACTTCAGAGTGGGCACATCTGGACATAGAAAGGGGCCAGATTGTACACATCCGTTTCCTGTAACTGAGGACTATGAGGAAATGAGAAAACTTGAGTTCTCTTCCAAAAACATAGTGTTTCATAATGGTGTAATCAATTATGGTAGGGCTGATATAAGTGATTCAATGCTTGGAGTTGGTGAATATATTGCTCCACTATTTCCTTATATGAATACTAAAAGTATTGAAAATATCTTGGAAGAGTTATTGATGGTAGAGAAATGTAGATGGCTTATTACAGAAGGAAGAGAAGCTACACTATTTGGCAAGTGGATAGAAGATAAGAATTATAAGGGTATTTACTTCTCTAACTCGGGCTATCTACCACCCGAACCAAAAGTTTGTCATACCGCACAAAGATTCTATAGGATTGGAAGTATAGACGAGTTTCTTCTTCCTAGTGGAGAATGGAGTTGGGAGTTGTGGAATCGTGAGCCATGGGAAAAAATCTATGATGAAGAAAATAAAGATAAGAATGACACAAGAAATTGGAATATCCCAGATAATCAAAGGCCACTCCCACTTTTAACAGGCCCAGATCAGACACCACTAATTACTCCTAATTTGCCACTATACAAAGACCACAAGAAAATGATAATAGGTATGGTTGATAATAATGGTGATATAGTAGCTCTTAATTATCTTAATGAGGATGAAGCGATCTCTTGTGCAGAATGTGGTGGGGTAGAATTAGCAGATTCTACAATAGAAGAGGGTGAAGTTGTATGCTTAGACTGTGGATGCATATTTAATCCTATTACTGAAGAAATTATAGCATCAGGAGATACTGGATTTGACACAGCCTATTGTGAAGTGTGCAATCAACAAATGTTGACAGACTTGTGGGGACAATGCCCAGTATGTGAAACCATTCTTAACCCAGATAAAATTGCTGCTAAAATAGTAGCACAACAAAAAGGAGGTGTATGATGCCAGATGAACACAATATAGTATACTGCGTCAAAGATTGTGGTAATTGGGAAGTAGCAAGAAAATTCTGTCCTGCAGGATATGGATTAAGAATAGATCATATTCATGGATTTAATGTGGAGGAATATCTTGATGACTGGAATGAAGAGGAAGAATGTTATAGATCTGAATACTTCTGCATAAGAGAGGATTCTTGGAGAAACGTACCTTGGTCAAAGGAGATGTTCTATGAAAAACCTGCCGATTGAATTAGAAGAACTAATAAATAGTGACTGGCAGATGGGAGAAACTAAACGTATAGTACATGTCACGAGAGAAGATGGTTCTCCATGTTCTGTCGGAAAAAATGCAGCATTGAGTGTTGTACGTAATTCAGATGGATGGTGGTATAAATGCTTCAGATGTGATTTTCATGGCACAATAAAAGAGAATTTTATATCTTCAGAGAAAGTAGAAGAAGCATTAGAAGCATTAAAAACACCAAAGCAATATGAAAGCGTAGCTAAAATTTCATTACCTGCTGATTTTAATAGGATGTATGAGGACACAACAAGAGGGTCTGCACCAATGTTTGCATACAATTGGTTATGGAAAGCAGGAGTAAAAGGACAAATGTTTGAACAATTTGTAATCGGATGGAGTGATACTTATAATAGAGTTATCATTCCAATCTATGAATATGCATTATTTGGAGTGGCGGTAACAAAGAAACTAATAGGATGGGTGGGAAGAGATTGTAGACCACTAACAAAGGCAGAGCGTAAAGTAGACAAGGCAGCAAAGTATTTGACACGTAAATCACAGGAGTATAAGAGAATATATTTTCATGCTCCTGTCCAATCTTCTGATACGTATGTGATAGTAGAAGATATTTTATCTGCTATCAGAATACATTCTGCATGCCGAGTAAATGTGTTTGCACTACTCAACGCAACTGTACCTATTAGATTGTTGTTAGCACTGAGAAAAAAGAAAATAATTATATGGCTTGATGCAGATCAAATTGAGAATGTACTTAGTCTTGTGGCTAAAGGGAGTTCATTGGGATTAGACATACACCACGTACATACAAACAAAGATCCTAAAGGGTACAATGATTTTGCAATCACTCAAAAGATAAAGGAGGTGTGCTAATGAAATGGAATAAATTCAAATATAAGTGCAAATATTGGAACAGCTCTTTCAATGGAGATTGGGTCACTTGTGACCATCCTGAAAATAAAACTGCTATTATGGTATGTTCCTTAAAACATTGCCCAAGAAAGGAGAAGTATAATGGAAAGTGTGAAGAAACCTAAATTAGATCCGGCTGTTAGAAACAAATGTATTGTGAAGTGCGACAAGTGTGGAGAGATCTCATTACCAATAGAAAAAATGTCAGCTCTTATATGCAGACAGTGTAGAAGTATTCTGTATCACTATCATTACTATGGACAGAGATGGATTAAAAATGATTTTGGAGAGGTGGAAAAATGAAAATGCTACACATAATTAAATTATTTGCAGAGAAGAAAGGTGTATTTGAAAAGAACCATCACTTGTTCAGTACATTACCTAATCTGGATAAAGAGATAAAGCTACTTATTAATCTCATGCAGAAATATTATGAGCAATATCCAGAGCACAAGTATATCGGGCCTGTAGAGTTTCAAAACTTTTATGACTTACAATATCCTAACAGTAGAGACAGAGATACATATCATGAGCTAATTAGTATGAGCCATGAGGCGCAGGTGAGCACAAGTATTATGTCAGACATCATGGAACAAGGTGTTGAGATGGCCTATGCTCAGGACATAGTAGCTAAACTGGTTCCAGTAATGAAAGGAGATAAGTTTGGTGTCCTTAGTAGTATCAAAGACCAGATAGAAGCATTCCATCAACACTTAAAGAATCCACCTAAAGATCAAACAAGATTGGAACCAAGCACATTGTCTCCTACTGAGTTAGTATTCTCTTCACTACATCCAGAGGGAGCACCTTGGTTAGTAGAAACATTAAACATGATCATAGGGCCAGTACAACTAAAAACACTTGGTACAATATTTGGATTTGTGGAAAGTGGTAAGACAAGTTTTGTACTTGCTAATCTTGTAGCTATTGCTTATCACTACAGAGAAACAGGAGAGATGATCTGTTATCTTGGTAACGAAGAAGCATCACGTAGAATACATGAGAGACTACTTACTGCATTTTTAGGAAAAAGTAAACAAGAGTTAAAAGAGAACCCAAATATTAATGTAGATAATGAAGCAGGAGAGATGGGATTTCATCGTATTAAAGTGTTTGATCAGATAAAACATATCAAACAAATTCGTAAGTGCCTTGATGAATGGGGGCCAAAGGTTATAGTGATAGATCAGGGTGCTAAAGTAGCACACGATGTTAAAGGTAAAGAACAAGATGGTATTAGAATACTATATAATATCTATCGTGATATGGCAGTAGAATATAACTGTGCTATCATTACTATTGAACAGGGTGTTGGTGAAGCAGAAAATCGTCAATGGCTGAGACTATCGGATATTTATAACAGTAGAGTAGGACTCCAAGGGGAGCTTGATTATGCAGTAGGTATTGGTAAAATCATTGAGCAAAAGGGACGTGAGAACTTGAGGTATTTTCACGTGAGTAAGAATAAGTTATTCAATGGTGATAATGCTAAGTTTGCTATGTATTTTGATAAAGAGAAATGTTTATTCAGACCATTATAAAGGAGGTAAAAACATGACAAAAGCAGATGATACTGAAAATAAATATTTGGGGAGAACAAATGACATATGGGTTGGAGAAGTAGTAAATCAAAGATGTAGATGTGGTGGATACTTTAATGATTGGCATTCACATGCATCAAATTGTAAAGAGGTAGGTGGAAATGTTGATTATAATGGTAATTTCTATCTTGCTAGAAGGATAGCTCATGAAGGCTATCCAGCAAGTGAAGCAAATTACGGTAGCATATTCGAGTATGTTGAAGATCTCGAAGAAAGGTTAGGTATATAATGGGAGATAGAGAGGTAGAATATGAAAAATATATCAGATGTGATTTATGTGGAGCATTCGGTGCGTATGATTTCATGGGTGATATTATATGTGAAGAGTGTATAAACAAAATTAAAAAGGAGGTTGCCATGGAAAATGAATTCATTAAATTCGACAAGATACCAAGATTGAATCGGAACATTATTATAACTGAAAAGATAGACGGAACAAATGCACAGATCTATTTTACAGATGATGATCAAATGCTTGTTGGATCTCGCAAGCGTTGGATTACACCAGAAGATGACAACTTTGGATTTGCAAGGTGGTGTACTGAGCATAGAGATCTATTGTTTTCTGATCTTGGTTATGGTAGACACTATGGAGAATGGTGGGGCCAAGGAATACAAAGAAAATATGATCTAAAAGAGAAACGATTTAGTTTATTCAATGTACATAGGTGGGATGCAGAAACACTATCTATGTGTCATGTTGTTCCTAAAATCTACGAGGGGCCATTTGATCAGAAGATGATTAACACTTTGATAGAAGTAATGAGAGAGAAAGGTAGCTATGCTGCAAAAGGATTTATGAAGCCAGAAGGTATAGTTATATATCATACTCAACATGGAAATCTGTTCAAGATAACATTAGAAAATGATGATATACCAAAGGGGGTGATTAAAGATGGGGGTGTGTAAATTTTTAATAGCAAAAAAAGACATAAAGAAAGGTGATGTTATCGCTGAATTATGGAGATCATACCATTTTGATAATGTATATGATGATAAACGAATAGGAGATCTTAGTAGAAAAATTGTAACGAGAGCCGGAGCTCTACAAGATAGTTCTGGAGGAGAGTGGGAAGAAATATATAACGATCTTTCTAGTGATATAGATCTTCTAATATCAGAGTCTGAGAAACGGGGGGCAGTTAAGCTGTTAAACTACATCAAAGAGGAGGTGGATATTACAGATGAATGATAAAGAAAAATATGATATGTTGTGGGAATTTTGTAAACAAGTTGCTGATGAAATGCAGTGTACAGGGGAGGATGCTCGTGATTTACAAAGCCAAGCACGAGTTTTAGTTAGTTTAATAAGAAAGGAGAAAACATGGAATTATCAATAGACATAGAGTGCAGCTTTGGCCCGAA